>ENA-OPFI01000897-OPFI01000897.1-human-gut-metagenome-genome-assembly--contig:-NODE-897-length-11687-cov-2.565767_pt1 | contig 11687 bp, 8 predicted proteins | sample MGYA00241308_ERZ501550 | MGnify/ENA primary metagenome ERZ501550 (study PRJEB25962, sample SAMEA2042433) | human gut metagenome | biome: human gut; feature: human-associated habitat; material: faeces...
CGTTGCATGAATAATAGTCCGGGTCGCCGTACTGCGGCTTTTTCGGTGACAGTGCGCCGCTTGCCATGTCATGGGCGACAAGGGAAGTGTAATAATTGCCGATAGTGGACGGGGCGTTGAAAAGGGCTGCTTTCAGATATTGCTTGATGTTGCGGATTTTCGTGGTGTTCTCTTTCATGCAGTCAAAGACAAATTCAATGTGGCTGCTGTTGAGCTTCATAAACTTTGCCTTGACAAGCTCTGCCGGGTAATCGTCCCCGGCGATACGGATTGTCTTTCTCTTGCTGCATACCGTTTCAAGGATAATCGAAACAATTTCGTCCAGACGGTCTTTGTCTACCTGCCCGTAGCGTACAAAATGGTCGTACTCGATATTGTCCTTGATGATTTCCTCATACACTCTGTAAGCGTCGTTCCTTTCCGCTCTTTTCCGTTCCGGCGGCTGCGCCGCTTCGTCCTCGCCATAAGGCAAGGGATTTAGGGAATGGATAGGAATGGAATGGGTAATTGATACATCCGTATTTATTTTTTCTTTCTTTGATATATCTTTATTTAATTGCATTGGATTTTCCAACATAGGTTTTTCCTGCGTTGGATTATCCAATGTTGGATTTTCCAATGTAGGTAAATCCAATATAGGCGGTGGGCTGTCGGGTACAGCTTCTTCCTCGGATGGCTGTGGCTGCTCGTAAATCACATAATCCGCGCCGCGCAACCGCCCTTTGCTGTCGCGCTCTCTGCTGCGCCTGATATATCCGGCTTTTTCAAGTTCCTTGACTGCTTCGCGGATTGCGTCTATCTTCTCACGGTTGATATGCGCCAGCCCCGAAAGGGTATAATCCCAATCTTCGGGCAAGGACAGCATTTGCGACAAAAGCCCTTTTGCCTTTAAGGACAATTCCTTATTTCGTAAATGGTGATTGCTCATTACGGTATATCCCGTATTGCGCTCAACTCGGAAAACTGCCATTTTCAATTCACTCCTTTGCGGTGGTATCGTGGGCAATTAGAAAACCGATTTTGAGAGATTAAGGGTAAACTATCGGGGTATGCGGTTTTCGTGTTTGTAAAGCCTTGATTTTCAATGCGTTTCAAGCCTCTAAATGCCCACGCTGGGGGCTGTTTCGGGGCATAAAAAAACGGCGTTCCTATCTTCTCGTTTGAGAATTAGTAAACGCCGTTTGTGTTTCATAACACATTGCTTCTTATTCACTTGTATGGTACAATATTCTATCAGCGTTGGTTTTCCGGCAGGATTTCAGGCTGCATATCAGGTTCTTTGCCCATTTGTAGTAAATTAGTAGTATTTTTCGCCTGTTATCCTGCGGAAGCCCTTGTTTTTCAAGGGGTTTCGGGGTTTATCAACGATTTTGGCATAAAACCACAGTTCACCGGCTCCGCTCCAGTCGGTTTTCGACGATATATCCTTTCCGAACATAAACTCCACATCATTGAAAACAGCATTTTCACTGACTTGTGTAAATGCAAGAGACTGCTTCAGGTATCCTCCCTGTTCCGATAACGAATACTTTATGCCGTTTAAGCTTCCTTTAATAACAGCAGACAAAGTTCCCTTTCCCGCCTGTTTTATTAAATCAACTATATTAGGATTATTTTCAAGCGCCACTGTCTGCCAGTTTTTTATGTTATTCCGTATATTCTCTCCTATATAACCGTCTAATCCCGTTACATTTTTATCCAATGGGCTACCCCCTTTATCCGCGCATCCGCATAATAATATAAAAGACAAAAAAGCAGCGGCAAAACGCCCGATGCATTTTCTTATTTTAATCATAAAAAGTCGTCCTTTCTGGCGTCAAATATTTTTTTCATGTCTTTTTGTTTTTTCTCCTGTAAAGTAATATTCCTAAAACCACTCCGGCCGCAAGAATACCGATAGGAATCAGACACAGGGCAAATATTTTGCCAAGGCTGTCCTCTGCTGCTGATCCCGGCTCAGACCACCCATGAATATTTGTTTGCAAAGCCGGCAGTTCATCAGGATTTAACTTTGAAACTGCGTCATATACAAGCGCCCCAAACCGCGCATATCCCGTATCGTTGAAATGATAGTCGTCATAATACGAGTCTGAATCGGTACTTACAGCTTCATGCAGCAAAATCAATTTACAGTCCGTTTCTTTCACAAGCTGCTCTACAACAGGCCATACAAATTTCTCCAGGTTCTTCTGCGTGGCTTTTTCTTTAGACTGCGGCGGCATAACTAAAAATACAGACGGCTTGGACGGCAGGCTTTTGTACGAGTTTATAAGAGCTTCATAATCTGAGCGGAAAGCATCCGGCCTGCTTACAACGGATTTTGTGATAGTGTCGTTTGTCCCCAGCATTATTACCGCTATATGAGGATTAAAACCAAGCGAATTGCCGTAAAATGCCGTTTGCGTATACGGATACGATGTATCGCTCATTAATATTGTCGCGGGCAGCCCGAAATTCTCCACCCAGTATCTTCCGCCTAATTTCTCTTTAAGCGTATCCGTATAAGGACGTGACCCGCCGGAACCAAACGTCAGACTGTCGCCTATGCACGCGACACGAATAAAACTGTCACTGATAATAGTAACCGGCACCGCCATGGATGCCGTTCCGTCTTTATTATCAGAAACAGAACCCGTAAGACTGTCGCTTCCTGTATCATCAATATCCGGAGTATAAGTAACAGCGCCCGTTTCAGAGTTTACGGACGCCGAACCGTATTCCGGCTCTGCCGTTAAAGAGAATGTCAGTATGTCACTGTCATCGTCTTTAACGGCATAAGTTACTGTTACGGACTGGTTTTTCACCGTTATTATTTTTGAATATGCCATGTATCCTGTTGTAAGATCAAAATAAGGAGCTATATTTTCACCTTCCGAAGAAGCTCTCACCGGAACAAAAACAGAGATGCTTCAAATAATAACCGCAAAAGCCAGCAGACAGGCCAATTTAATATTACTTTTGTAAAATATCATGTAAACCTCTTTTTATTATAACAGCGCCGCATACAAGCATTAAAAGAACAACCGCAGCAATCCGCACGGCACTGCTGTCTCCCGTTTCAGGAGGATTCTCTGCTCCGCCTTGTTCGCCTCCCTGCCCGTCGGACTCTGAGATACTTTTTACCGTTATGCTGTCAATTTTAAGGTCGCCTCCGCGTACGGAAGCTGCCATGTGGCACTGAGCCGAAATATTTGCCGTTGATGTTTCAGCCACTTTATCTCCGTGGGAATTATAAATAACCGCTGTCTTATATGTGTCACCGTCCAAATCAGTATAAGCAACCGACGCAAGCAGCGTACCTCCAGCATAAATGTAAACCGTATTGTTTTTATCTTCTAATTTTATGTCAGTATAACCGAGCGTAAAGTCGCTCCCGTCAGGAAGATCTGCTGTATAACGAATATTTCCTATTCCCTTCGTATGACTGCCGTCATTCTCTTCTGTTGTCTTTACGCCTACCACAAGCTGTGTTTTATGCGGTTTAATAAAGATACCGCAGTCTCCTACGCCGTTTGAAAAGTCATCCGTTTTATGTCCGTCATCCTCAAAATAATTATTGGTTAAAGCACGTCCAGGCGTATGCAGGAAGAAAAATCCGCCGTTATTATCATAACCGCCGCTTTTGATTAAAAGTGACACAGCGTAATTCTCCGTAAGAGTGATTTTATTAAGGAATATCTGACGGCTGTTTATACCCCAGTCCATGTTAAAGACCTTGCCGTTTTCCTGCGAGAGAATCATAAATTTTGGATTCCATTCGTTTGTCCAGTATGTATCCATAGCGGAAGAAGCGTCATTAAATCCGGCGTAATTGTCGAAATTTTCAATATATACAATATTTTCTTCAGCATCAGAAATTACAATATCGTCAACACTCAGGTCACCGCCGCGCACTGACAAAGCGATATGGCGCAGTTCGGAAATTTTCGCCGAAGCAGTTACGGCTATTTCGACACCTGACGCGTCCGAAACAGAAGCCGATGTGTAATATCCGTCCTGCAAGCTGGAATACATCACTTTAGCTGTCAGGACATTTTCAACGTAAATCTCGGCGCAGCCGTCTTTATCTGTTATTGTAACGTTAACAAATTCCTGGGTAAAGTCTATGTTATCAGGTAAATCCACTGAATAACGTATATTTCCTATACCCTTTGTATGCGTATCGTCAACAGTTTCGGACGTTTTAACTCCTATAACAAGTTTATTTTTATGAGGCTTGATAAAAATACCGGAATCCCCAACGCCGTTTGCAAATTCTTCCGTTTTATGTCCGTCGTCTTCAAAATAGGCGTTTGTCATGGCCCTGCCGGGAGTATGCAGGAAAACAAATCCTCCGTTGTTGTCAATACCTCCGCTTTTTATATTAAAAGACACTTCATAGCTTTCGGGTATGTCAAGTTTGTTTAAAAATACGGATTTACAGTCAAATTCCTGTGACCAGAAATCAAGTTTGAAATACCTTCCTTTATCTTCAATTGAAAAAGGATCATTCCATTCATTCGTCCAGTAATCTTTAAGCGCTTCGTTAGCATCCTCAAAAGACGCGTAACCCTCAAAGTCTTCAGAGTAAAGCACCGTTTCCGTATCCTCTGCGGAAAACACTGCTGCTCCGGCCTGCGTTACAATCAGTACCGCTGCAAGCAGCACACTAAAAAAAGCATGTTTTTTCATAATAATTCCTCCTGGTTTTTATTTATTTGCTGTCTTTGGAAATCCTTTCTGTATGCGGCCGGCGACAGGCCGTATCTGGCTTTAAATAATGTGTAAAACGTTTTATAATCATTGTACCCCACATACTCCATAATAGATTTCACGCTCGCCGTCCCAGTTGTGAGCATAAGCGCGGCAATATTTAATCTTTTCTCCTGTACGTACTGTGAATATGTCACTCCGACTTTCTTCTTGAATACCTGTGAGAAATATTTCGGCGTAAGCCCGGCTGCCTGCGCTACCGCTGACAGTTTAAACGCCGGCAAGGCGTTTGATTCCGGCAGGAAATGTTCCATCAGTTTCAGGAAACTTTCCCTGCTGTTTTTCTGAGGTTCGCTAATAACGTTTTTTTCTATGTTTCTCTTTATTTTTATAAGCAGAATATGAAGATAATACTTTAAAATCTCTGCAAAGCCTTCTCTGGCCTGGTAATACTCATTCAGCATGGAATTCATTATCCCCTGAAATTCCCTGCTTTTTTGGGAAATCAGTATGCCTCCCTTTATGCAGTCCTCCGAAATTCTTTCTCCCGGAAAACACGGAAGCGAAAGCAGCTGCGCCGCCGTACAGTTACTGCTTGTTTCCGGATATATCCTTTCCGGTAAAAAAAGACAGTTTATCCATGTAAAATCATTCGTAACAGGCTGGAGCGAATGACAGTCCATTGGGCTTACCATAATAATATCACCCCATGAAACACTGCCCGTTTTATCATTCTCCGTATAAAAACCTTCTCCTTTTTTGATATAAACAATTTCGAAAAAATCATGAATATGAGTTTCGTAGCCTTGTTTATCTACGGATTCATTGATTGCTATAACGCCCTTTCGTTTTGCAAAATCTTCATAAAGATACTTCTTCAAAACAATCCACTTCCCATTTGCAGCCGGTATTTAACGTTTCTTTTTCTTTATACGATAAGATATCAGTACCGCCGCCACCGCCGCAGCAGACAATGCCGAGGCCGCAATTATCAATATGCGTGCTACATGCGTATCTTTCCGCACCGGAGCTCCTGTAAACTGATAATTAAAGCGCGAGTTCGGCGCACTGTCTCCGTTTAAATAGAATTCGAAGAAATCGCCTTCTGTCTGCATGTTGTCATGCCATTTAAACTGAAATGATATCTGTTCTTCTGCCGGATTAAGACCTATATCCTTAACAGGCAGGGCAAGTTCAATGCAGCAGCCTGAAATGGCATACCGGATACTGTCGTTTACGGTTTCCCATACATATCCGCCTAAACTACGTTCCAATACAGTAGTATTCTCTCTGACGCCTGTTCTGTTTACCACGTACTGGTATCCTTCCCATCCCGGCAACTCTTTATCCGTGCGGATAAAAAGGTTCATCCAGGCGGCATCTGTATACGGTGTAATATTATTCGTAGTTTCAGCATAAAAATATACGTACTCATTATCATAGGCGGCTTTCATCACTTTAAAATCATTTCTGCCTGTTTTGTTGACATATTTAACGTTCCGCCCGATACCCTTGCTCTCCCGGTCTGCCTTATCGTACATATCGTCCCTGTATTCAAAAGAAATATCCGCCCAGTCGTCAAAGCTCCCGTCAATTGAAATTCCGGAGGAAGCGCTTTGTTCAACTGTTTTGCCCGTACCCTTAAAGCGACGTATATTTATTATCATCTGATTGTAGAAGTTGTCACCCAATCCCCCCTCCCGCGTCGGTTCTATATCTCTGCTGTATTCCGCGCAGAACTGGTCGAAAAATACACCGTACTCCGGAACAGAACTGATGTTTGCCCATTCAGGAGGATTTGTAAAACGCGCGACTACCCATTCATTCCACCCTGTAATAAATAAAATATCAGGATCTAATGAAATTGCACGGTCAAAGCTTTCCTGGAACGCCGCGCCTGCCTCACTGTGATACTCTGGATCTGACGGATCTTTCGTAAGGTATTTGAACTGCGACGTATTGCTTCTTCCGCTTGCGATGAAGTATCCGTCCTGATCCGTGACTGACATGCCTCCTCCGATCTGATATTCATAATCCGCGTAGCCGCTGATTGTCTGGGAAACGCTGACAGTAACAAGCTCCGCCGGATTGTCTTCCGTATACGCCGCCTTTTGCGGGTATGCCGAATTCCATGGCCATTCGTTTTCTGAAAATCCGGTATCGTTGAAAGGATACGGTCTGCGCAGCGTGAAATACTCCTTTAGTTCATCCGAAACCATCACATCCCACGCAAGAAAAAGCGGTTTATCCTTCCAGCGAAACCAAATACTGTCATAACGAGGGTCTGAATAAAACTGATCGTAAAAATGCTGAACCACTTTACAGGCCTGCGTATAATCCCACGTTGCCATTATGACAATTTGAGGCACGTCTCCGCCTTCCTGAATAATTTCAAGAAACACGTCAAGAATTTTCGTCAGATCATCTTTATAAGGTATTATACCGGTATCCGCAAGCCAGTTTGTATAATCCAATACTATTGCGTCCACACCCGCGTCAGTAAGCATCTGCGCATGTTTTCTTATGACATACTCATCATCCCTGAGACTGTAGTAACCCCATACAGGTTCTCCCCAGTAGTGATAAGTTTCAGGCAGGCCCCAAAGAGAACTGTTTGTCAGCGCGTCACTGTTTTCACGCAAAATTTTTGATATATTTCTCGGCGCATGTTTATCAAGCGATACGGCGGATCGCATGGAATCATAATGCCAATTATGATAAAACAAAAGCACATATTTATCGGAAGCGGTTCCGCCGGCTTCGCTATACTCAGGTGTACTTCTGCCTAAGCTGTCAGTCAGTACCCATGTGTCGCTTTGTACGTCCCATGTATAATTCCTGTCTTCCCCATTATTGCCGGCAGACGCCGTACTCCCCGGTAAAGTCCCGGAAATATTACTGATAACTAACAGGCACAAAAGAACTGATAAACGCCTAATTAATTTCATAATGCAGTAGCTCCTTATATGTTGCTTTCAAGTATTCGGTTCCGCCGCTCTGTATATCAGAGTCCCGACGGCTGCAAAGGGCCGGCTTTTACCGTAGGTGTCTTTACATAATTTATTTTCAGAGGCATCGCGCACGGTCCCAGTTCAAATCCTGTTGTTTCTTCCTCATCATCAATATACAGCCGTGTTTCAGGTTCTCCCTCCAGTTCGGATCTTCCCCAGATTCCTACGCCTTCCGTTGAATCCGGCGACGTTATGTACAATAAATACTCGCCGTCCGGCAAAGCTTCAAACTCCATCTTATTTTCAGCGTTATCGGCAAAGTTTGTAAAATTTACCACTGCGGCGGGCGTGTTTTCCTCGCTTATTGTGTCTTCATACGTTCCCATCCATTTATATAACGCAAAGTCCAGCGTGCCTGTATTGTCCCCGTATGACGGACAGTTGAGCGACAGTGAATTAAATTCTACGGTAGCAAAAAACTGTATAGCCACAGACTGGTTAACGGCTCTGTGTTCGTTCGTTTTGCCGGTAGTTTCAAATGCATATGAAAACGCGTCCTGACTTATTATATCGCCGGCATATGTCTCGTTTCCGGGGGCAATTGTCGGGTGCGGTATTTTCTCGGTAGGTTTCGGCATATCTGAAGGCGTAGGTTCAGCTGTCTGTGCAGACGGAGACGGCTTTTGCGTTACGATAACCTGGCTTTTCGTAGGCTGCGGCGTTTCCTCACCGGCAGGTTTGTCCTTGCCGCTGCACGCGGAAAACGTAAATGCCGCTAAGACACAAAGTATTAAGGGTGCAATTCTTTTTAACATATTCTTTTCTTCCTTTCATGTATGTTTTATATTTGTAAAGTGCTTTTATATGTGCTTACATAAAACGGTAAACAATCTCATGAAAGCCTGATTTATCCGCATCTTCACGAGTGCATTTTTATTTGAAAAATACATTGGACTTACGTAAATCATGTTATCATAGAAGCAACATAGCGTAAATATGGGCAAATCCGTTTTCTGTTTAGGAAATTTCTATACATATTGAAATAACCAAAACCACCACACATATCTTTTTAGCTATAATATGGAAAAAAAAACCGGCTTTCAAAAATGAAAGCCGGCCAGGCTGCTGACAAATCCCTAAGTTTTTTGTAACATAGGGGGTTGTGATTCTTTGACAAGGGAAATTTCCACTACAAAAGAAAAATGTGTTGTCATTATCCACAACACATTGCGATTTTCTTCAGATCTGTCGTGCATGCGGAGAGCGACATCGTATCACCGGCGACACTGGGCATTGACGTCGATTTCAATCCACGTTCTCCATGCGGAGAACGACAGCAAAGCCTTACAAAATACTGCCTGTTGTATTTCATTATATTATGCATTTTGCCTAAAAACAATACTTTTCCATTTATATTACTCTGATTTATTTCTATTCTCTTCTATTAAAAGCGGTGCGAACCTCCCCGGGATTTTATGGGCGTTTGAGGTTCGCACTGTAAAACTATTTTTCATATTTTACCTGTGTACGGCTTACAGTCTTCAAATACCTTCCTGCAGGCTTAGGAAGGGCGGGAGCTTATCCGTTTTTTGTTCAGCGTGCTCCTGCGGGCTTGCAGGTCTTTTAATCACCGGAATCTGACTCAGTGCCGGTTCCTGATTTTGTCTCTATTTGAAGGTCAGGCTGTTCTTCCTTTAAATGCCGCATAAACTCCTCACCGGTGATATTTTCCTTTTCAAATAGGATCTTTGCGAGATGGTCGAGGGTTTCCCGGTTTCCGGACAGAACAGAGACTGCTCTTTCATAGCAGCTTGTAATGATTCCCTGGATCTCCGCATCGATTTTAGCTGCTGTCGCATCAGAACAGTCTGTTGTTGTTGAGTCCAGAAGGTAAAGGCTGTTCTTCCGTTCCCAATTGACAAAGCCGAACTGTTCGCTCATACCGTACATCGTCACCATACTGCGCGCCAATTTTGTAGCCTGTTCAATGTCATTCGCCGCTCCGGTCGTAATGGAATCAAACTGCAGCTGCTCAGAAGCGCGGCCGCCGGTGAGTACGGTAATTTCGTCTAAAATTTCTTTTCTGCTCATCAGGTGTTTTTCCTGCTTGGCCACCTGCATCACATAGCCGAGCGTTCCTGAGGTTCTGGGGATAATCGTAATTTTATGAACAGGCTCGGTATGAGTCAGCAGCGCGGATACCAAAGCGTGGCCGATTTCGTGATACGCTACCACCCATTTTTCTTCGGTGGATAAAACCTTGCTCTTTTTTTCTTCTCCGGCCAAGATCACTTCCACTGCTTCGTCCAGCTCCACCTGCGAAACCCGAGACTTTTTGGCCCGAACCGCACGCAGTGCCGATTCGTTTATAATATTTTCCAAATCTGCGCCGGAGGCCCCGGGTGTGGAACGCGCAATGACATCCAAGTCCACATTTTCCTCCATGATCACGTCCCTGGCATGAACCTTTAAAATCGCCACCCGCCCCTCCTGGTCCGGCAGATCCACAATAATTCTGCGGTCAAAACGGCCCGGACGCAGCAGCGCGGGGTCAAGCGTATCGGGCCTGTTTGTCGCGGCGAGTATAACAACGCCCTTTTGCGGGTCGAAACCGTCCATCTCGGTAAGGAGCTGATTGAGCGTCTGCTCGCGCTCGTCGTTGGAGCTGAAGCCGGAATCGCGCTTTTTACCGATGGTGTCTATTTCGTCTATGAAAACTATGCAGGGCGCTTTTTCATCGGCCTGCTTGAAAAGGTCGCGCACCTTTGCCGCGCCCATGCCCACGAACATCTCAACGAATTCGGAGCCGGAAATGGAGAAGAAGGGCACCTTCGCTTCGCCCGCGACGGCCCTGGCCAGCAGCGTTTTGCCCGTGCCCGGAGGGCCCACGAGCAGCGCGCCCTTGGGCAGCTTTGCGCCTATTTCGGCGTACTTTGCAGGCTCGTGCAAAAAGTTGACTATTTCCTGCAACGCTTCTTTTGCCTCGTCCTCGCCCGCAACGTCGGCAAAGGTTTTGCCGGTCTGTGCCTCAACATATATCTTGGCATTGGCTTTGCCGAAGCTCATCGCGTTGCCTATTGCGCCGCCGTTCGTCATGCGGCCCATTATCAGCTTGCCTATAAAGCTGAATATGAGTATGGGCAGCACCCATGATATGAGTATTGTAAGCAGGGGTGAAGCCTGCGTGGGTATGGAGGAAGCGAACTTGACGTTTGCGCTTTCAAGCCTTGTAAGCAGCGTATCGTCCGGCCAAATGCCCGTTTGATAATAGCGCAGCCTGCCGTCCTTGCCGTTATGCGCGGTGAAGGTTATGGTTTTTGCGTTGTCGTCGCGGGCAACCTCCTCAACCTCGCCCGCATCAACCATTGCAAGGAAGTCGTTGTAGCCAACCTCCTCAACCTGGTTTTCGAATATGAGCGGGAAAACGAAGATGTTCAGCAGCAGCAGCACTACCAATGCGACTGTGCAGTAATATATAAGCGGTTTCTTTGGGGGCTCGTGTTCTTTTACGCTCACGTTGATGCTCCTTTCAAATTTATAATAGCTTCATTATGAGCATTATAACCGTTTTCCATTTCAAAAAAAAGACGGCACATGGATATAAATGTGAAATTTGCGTTTATTATTGATTGTATCCACAAATCCATGTATAAATATGTACTTTTTCGCCACAAATGCCCAGAATTATTTGACATTAGCCTGCGCGTGGCGTAAAATTATTCTATGCGGGATTATACGCATAACCCCATAACTATGGGCGGCGTTCGCGCGGCCTAAATCATAAACTTACACGGAGGATTCTATGAAAAACAAGATCATCACTGCGCAGCAGGCTGTCGATCTCATTCCTGATGGCGCTACCATCATGATGGGCGGCTTCGTTGGCTGCGGCAGCGCGCTCTCCATCATTGATGCCCTGTCCAAGAGCAACAAGGGTCACTTCCATACCATTCACAACGATTCGTCCAAGCTGAACGGTCCCGATGGCGACGAGTATTACAGCTGGGCAAAAATGATACATAACGGCCAGATAGAAGGCTATAT
>ENA-OPFI01000912-OPFI01000912.1-human-gut-metagenome-genome-assembly--contig:-NODE-912-length-11527-cov-1.878748_pt1 | contig 11527 bp, 12 predicted proteins | sample MGYA00241308_ERZ501550 | MGnify/ENA primary metagenome ERZ501550 (study PRJEB25962, sample SAMEA2042433) | human gut metagenome | biome: human gut; feature: human-associated habitat; material: faeces...
ATTCCAATTTGGTTTCTTTGTTTTTGTTCTTCCGTCTTGACCTGATGAATCTCCGCCTGCACTATTTTTACTTCCTCCACCTTGTTTCATTTTATTAACCATACTCATTACTGCTGCTCCACCTGCTGCTGCACCTAATGTTCCTACTGTTTCTGCTTTGTCAAATCCAAACATCTTTCTTATAAATTTTTCAGCTGGAACTATAAATGATATCGCAACTATTGCATATAATGGGTTTATTAAAATGAAGTCCAAAGACGAACCAACTAATAAACAATATATAAATAAATGAACTACTTGCAATAATGAATTAAATATATATTCTCTAAGCCACATTTTAAATGCTTGTGCTTCACCATCTTTTACTTTATCTAATGGATATGTTAATGCAATTAATGGTGCAATCATAGTTAAAAAAGCCATATATATTACTCTTTTTAAATATTGAATTGTAAAAGTACATGTGAGTATAACCAATGCAATATACATTACAGCTAGGCTTGCAGTCTTTGCAAATGTTGTCTAATTCAAAAGCATTACGCAGGCTAGACATTAGAATATCTTGATTTTGATCTCCTAATACATTATTCACAAAAATCTTTGTTAGCATAGAGGATATTTCTATTATAAATGCCATTATGTAATGTAATACAAATAGCAAGCAAAGTGCTGTAAGCCAATCCATAAACATTTTCTTATATTTAGCTTTATCTTGTCCTGTACTACTTAATATTATTCTTATTCCTATATACACTAATACAGAAAGTAACCCTATAATTGCAATTAGTCTTGTTGCTTTATACCATTTAGCAATTGTAGGTTGCAATTCTGTTGCAACAGACTTTTTTTCACTAGACATGCCTTTTACATAACTGAATTCTATATAAAATGTCCCCTCAAATGGTTCTAAGCTTCCATCGGCTAATTCCACATCAATAACATTGAACCAATCCTTGCTAATATCTTTTATGTTTTTTCCAATAAAAACAACATTAACCAAAACCTTATTATTTACTGCCTCGTCAAAACAGCCTTTTATTGTGTTCATTACAAATTCGTCTTCAATAGGCAGTTCCCAATATGTTTCACCACCACCTGGATCATTATAAAATTTTACTCCCATGTTTGATATATACCTAATGCAACTATCAATATTATCAAATGTTTTATTTCCCCATTTTGCAGTTGTTGTATCACTTTTTTTTTCTATTCTTGCTAACGCATCTCTCATTACTTTTTCAGGACATCCATAGTGCTTTTTTGCAAATTCCACTATTTCATCAGTTCCGCTCAGGTTTATCCTCACCAGTAATATTTTTGTGGTAGACTGTAGTTAATGTTCTATAACCATATTGTTTTAAACTATCTGAATTTTGAGGATTAATAAAATTAATGTCAAATGCTGGTATAGTACCACTAAATATAATACCAGGTGAATATCTTATAATATATTGATTAATACCTCCTACTGAAAAGGATATGGGAGTTTTATATGTAAGAAAAAGTTCTTGCAATGTTGCAATTACGACATCACCAATTCCACAAATAAGTTGAAATATTGGTTTAAACAACGCTCCTCCGAATATCTGCATTTGAGTATGTTGGTATTATAAAATTAAACAACAGAACTATTATCAAAATTATTGATAAGTTTTTAGTAAACTTTTTCATCTTTTCACCCTTTTATTTTATATTTTATTTCTTTCTGCTATTTTATTTAAATTTGTTTCTACAAATTCAAATTCTTTTTTCGTTGGTGTTATTTGTATTATTGCAGTATCTGCTCCTACTTTAAATAGACCTTCTCCTATTGTACAAGTTACTAAAAAGTCAGCTTCTCCTTCGCTTAATTTAAATACTTGTTTTAGATATTGTATTTCTGATTTATCTTGTGCCAAAAATAATTTAGTGTCTGATGATGTTAATACTGCTTGTGCTTCTGGCTTCTCGTAGAAGTCTTGGAATCTTTGAGATATAATTGCCAAAGATACATTTCTTTTTCTTGCACGTCTTGCCATTTTATTTAAAAAGTCTACTGCCTCTGGAAATGGTAAAAGCATCCATGCTTCATCTACTATTACTCTTTTTTGTGTAGCTTTTCTTCTATCTTCACTATTCTTTTTTACAAATTTTTCCCAAATCCATGATAGTAAAATTTGTTGGGCAAGTGGTCTTGCAAATCTTTCTTCTAGCTGAGATATGTCTAGATTTATAAATGGTACGCTTTCTAATAATTCAAATGTAGATTGTCCATCAAAATATGCCATTTGTCCATTTAATTCTCTTACATATTGTTTCATAACTTTAAGCAAATAACTATATTGAAATTTGTAATTTTCGTCTTCATTTTGTTCTGCTTTTTTTTGTAGTGCTTTATACCAAGAACCAATTGTTGGCATTTCCTTTTTTTCTTTATACAGTAAATGCCCTGTTGATTCTTTATATAAACTGTTTGGATCATATGTAATTCCGCAACGTGTATATTCATCTGCTACTGATTCTGCTATTATTTGTTTTGTAAGTTCGTTTACCTCTGTACTTCTTGTACTTCCTTTTGCCATTGTTACTAGTGCTTGTGTAACATCTTCTATTTTGTTTTCTACATTTAATACTGTTCTTTCTTTTCCTGTAATTTCGTCTTTTACTGTTTCTGTTTCTATATCAAATAAATTTATTACTGTTTTTGAATTTGGACTTATTACAACATTTATTCCACCAAGTGCTTCTGCTACTGCTCTATACTCTCCTTCAGCATCTAATGCTAAACTTTCTACATTCATTAATACACATGATCTTGATATTAATGTTTTCATTGTAACAGATTTTCCTGCTCCAGATTTAGCAAATATAACCATGTTATAATTTGTTAATTCTCTACTAAAATTATCAAATAATATGGGTACTCCAGTTTGTTTATTAAATCCTAGTGGTATTCCTGTTAGATGCCCAACTTCTGATGTTGTAAATGGAAATACTGTTGCCATAGATTTTCTATCAAATGTATGTGTTCTATTTATACTGTTTTTCATTAATGGCACATTTGACTGAAATGCTTCTTCTTGCATTGCCCATGCTGATTTAATTCCAATCAGGCTTTTTGACATTTCAGAAGAAAGCAATTGTGTATATGCATCTAATGATTGCAAACTATATGCAAATATTGTTGAAATAATAGATGCCTCATACAATTTGTTAAATCCAGAGGCTATTTGGTCTCTTAGTGCTTCTGCATCAAATCTTTTTTGAGAAAGTGAACTTTCTCTGTTTATGTTTCCTCTGTCTTCTGCAACTATTCTTTCTGTCTCTATTTCATTTATAACTCTGTTTAATTCATTTTGTGATCTTTCTTCTGGAATAGGATTTATGTATATAGAAGTATTAATGTCTCCAAATAAATACATATCTCTAAAAAGCTCTGGAAATGTACACATACGTGGAAGGCTAGATACGTAAAAACTTCTTGCATATCTTGTAGTATTTGAAATAATTTCTAAGTAATCCAAATGTGATGCATCAATTCCAGCTGGTGCAATCATTTCTTTTAAAGTATGTTTTTTAAGAATTTGATATTCTGGCTCTTGTTCTTTAAATTGTTCTTGCATTTGAACTTCTTTTTGTTTCTTTTTCATCTACTTTGCCTCCTTTTTCTTTGGTTGTGATTTTTTCTGTTCATCTAACTTTTCAATAGCTTTTTTAGCTGTATTTTTACCTATACGTATTTCATTTTTCTTTAATAAATCTTTTGCAATTTCAATTAAAACTTCGTCGAATTTTTTTTGCTTTTCTTCCAATAATCTTTCTTTATCACTTTTTACTTCTTGTATTTTTTCATTTGCAAGTTTTAGTGCTTCTTTTTCTAATTGTTCATCTAATGCTTTTATTCTTTTATCAATTACATCTGGTGCTGTTGTATATAAAACTTCGTAATTTGTATTAAGCATTGTTTCTAATTTATATACATCTGATTCATCTCTGTTATATGCAACATATAGTAATTCAGCTAAATCAGTAGATGTCATCACTTTTGACTTTACACTACACACAAATAATGCTCTCGTAAGTGATTGTGCTCTCATATATAACTCAGAAAACACTCTATTTAGTTTTTCTTCTTCATTTAAATTTTCCATGCTTATGTCATCCACATAATAAGGTATTACTACATAATAATGTTTTTTCAAGACATTTTTATTTTGGCTTGTTTTTTCTATGTTTTTTATTACATCTGCTCCATAATCATATAAGTTTTGCAATCTTGCCATTTCTCTTATTACTTCTTCTTTGTTTTTCTGAGGATACATCTCTGGTGATTTAATTATTTTATTATATTCGTTTCCCTTTTTTTCTAACTTTTCTTTTGTTTCATTTAGTCTTTGCTTATATCCTACAATACTGCTTTCTATATTTATCGTTCTTGTTTGTACATATAATTGAATTGGATATCTTAATGTATTTAAAAATTGAAGGAAGCCTGACTCTACACTTGTTTTTTCAACTTCTGACATTAAATCATAATTTACTCCTTCACATGCAAGTACCATTAAATATTTGCTTCCATTGTCTTGTACTATCATGTTATCTTGTATTTTATCAAATTGCATAAAATCAAAAATGGGTACTTTAGTATATGAATTTGTTTGTTGTGCTTCTGATTTTATTTTTGTTGATTTTTTATTATTTACTATATCATTTTTCTTCTTATATGTTATATACCAGTAGGCAAATGCTAAGCATATTATTATCATAAATAAAACAAATGCAATAATTATTAATATATTATATATCTCCATTCTTTTTTTCCTCCTTTGTATATAGTACATATATTCTATTATTTTTCGATTTAAATTTTAGCCATCTTAATATAATATCATCTAATTTTTCTCCTGCTGTTTTTTTTGTTATTTCAAATCTTGCTATGCTAGGCATTTTAAATGTAGCAATTACATATCCCAATCCAGCAATAAGTATTGCAGATATTATGCCTGCCATTTTATATTTTAATAATACTCCTATTACATAATAGAATACTAAACCAACAGTTCCAAAAATTACTGTATATGCAAAAGATTTCCTTGTAAAAATATATAATATTCTTCCGTTCTCCACTTACATTTCTTGGTATTTCGTACATAATACTTTAAATTCCTCCTTCGTGTCTAACTTAATTATATTATATCAAATTTAGTAGTATTTTGTAAATAATTATATTAAAATATGTTATTAAAAACATATCTTTAGAAAAAAAAATTCATTTGAATACACATTGTTTCAAATGAACTTTTTTTATTTATCGTTACTACATAGCTATTTGGAAAATTGTTGTTGCTATTGCAGTTGCAGCTACAACTACTATTGTACCTACTATTAATGGAATAAAAGATTTTTTGTATTCCGCTTTTTCCTCTAAACTTCCCATCATGTATTTAATACCTAAAAATGCTACCAATAATACACCTGCTATTGCTGCAATATTTCTTATGTAAGCTAAAATTTTTCCTGCTTTGTTGGTTAAATCGGTTGTTTCCGGTGCAGTAGTATTTGCTTGAATTCCAACGTTACCTATTATACTGCTTGGATCAAATGCCTTACAAGCTGTAGAAAAAAGTGTAAGTGCTATAATCATAATAACTACAACTGTTGATATTAATTTTAAACTTCTTTTCATATTTTTCCCTCCTCTTTTATTTTTTAATATTTATATTTCTATTTAAAATTCTTAACATTGTTAAGAAATATTAAAAACTTCTTAAATCTATTATACTATTTTTTGCTAGCCATATATATAGGTTGAACAGTTTGCATATTATAAATTGCCGTCTCTTCCAACGATTTATTTCCTATTGTAACAACTATTTTCCATATTGTAAAAGCAGAAAACATTACAATACACCCTACAATATATGGAACCATCAATTCTTTTATTTTTGCTTTTTCTTCCACTGTCGCTACCATTATTTTTATTCCCAGCACTGCTCCTACAAGCACCGCAATTATTGTTCCTGCAACCAAAAACACATTAAATACTTTTTTTGATGTCGCATTTAATGCATCTGCATCAATAGTTTGTTCTGGATCATCACCTTTTTTTAGAAAATCTTGTGCAGATTTAAATATTCCATTAATGCAATATGATTTGTAATGTAGTGTTAAAATTATTAATATTATAAATGTTAATATTGCTATTTTTACTAATACATTTTTCATAATACTTCTCCCTTTAATACATTACTAATCTTCTATTGGTATTGGTAAAGCTATTGGTGGTGGTTTATGATTAGTTATTTTTCGAGCATTTAATCCTTTATATATTGATCTTACTATTACTGTAGAGCTTACAAGTATAATACATCCTATTATAAATGGTAGTATTTTTTCTTTATATTCTGCCTTTTCCTCTAAACTTCCTATCATTGTTTCTAAACCTAATATTGCAATTCCAAGTACTGCTCCTATAACTCCTATTATTGTTATCACCTTTAATATTACTCCACCCAATTTTATATGATAACTGTATCCACTAACATCTTCTTGATTTAATTTAGGTTCATAGTCATTTAGATCTCCTGAAACTCCTATAGAAATTGTTGGTACAGTTAATATTAAAATTAAAAATATTATTAATAGCTTTTTTAACATATACCAATTTCCTCCTTTTTTTCCTATTATTATTAATAATAACATATTTTTTTACATATTTCAAGTATTTTATTAAATTTGAGTCATTGCAAGGTTTACAAGCCTTTTTCTATCTTTTTTGTTATGATTTTTAGTGCTTTTTCTCTTGGCAACATAACTACATGTCCACAGCCTATGCATTTTAATTTAAAGTCTACTCCCACTCTTGTTACTTCCCATTCTTTGCTTCCACATGGGTGTTGCTTTTTTGTTTTTACTATATCGCCTATATTGTAATCCATTTTATTTCATCCCTTTTTATTTTACAAATAATGCTATTCTTTTTTCTATGCTTGATTTGCCAAGAACTTGCATTATTTCATACAAATCTGGTGTCTGTTGCCTTTTAGTTAAAGCAACTCTTAATACTGTGCTTATGTCTCCCACATGGCCTTTCCAGTTTTCTGGATTCTGCTTATATTCTTTAACTTCTCTTGCATATTCCATTTCTTCTGCTAAATCTTTGATTTTATCAAACCACGTTTGTTTGTCATCATTAAAGTTAAAATATTTTTCTATGTACAGTTTTAAGATTTTATTTATTTCTTCTTTATTGTCAATTTTTGCAAACTCATATTTTCCTTCATCCTTTAAAAATTCTTCATCATACATATATATAATAGAATTTTTTACATCTGACCATTTAGAGATGTCTTTTCTTGGTTTTGCATTTCCTCTTTCTATTCCTATTATTTTTAATGCATATTCCTTATTTTCAAGAAGTTTTAATAATTCACTATCATATTTTGTAGCCCAACTTAATGTTTCATTATATACTTTTTCTGCATCAAATCTTGATATTATTGTTTTAGATATATCCAGTAACTTAACCATATCAAAAAGTGCTCCACTTACACCCATTTTGTTAAATTGCAACTCAAATTCTTTTAAATCGGCTAAAGGATTAGCTTTTCTCCAACTTTCAAAGTTTGAATTTGCTATATTTAACAAGTATTCGCAAACTGCTTCTGGTGGAATTCCTTGCTCATGGTAATAACTTACTGCCGCCTCTGGATCTTTTCTTTTACTTATTTTCCTTTTGCCACCCTCATCCATTTTCATAAGTGGTGCAATATGGGCATATCTTGGAGCTTTAAATCCTGCTGCTTGAAATAATTGCAAATGTAATGGTACAGAAGATAGCCATTCATCTCCTCTTATAACTACTGTTGTTCTCATTAAATGGTCATCTACTAAATGAGCAAAATGGTATGTTGGTAATCCATCAGCTTTTATAATTACTATGTCTTGATCGTTTTCTGGGAAGTCAACTTTTCCCTTTATTAAATCTTGATGTCTTATCTTTTTTTCTTCATTTCCTCTTGATTTAAAACGAATTATATATGGTTCTCCAGCTTTTATTTTTTGTGCTGCCTCTTCTATTGGCAAATTTCTGTACTTTGCCCATACACCATAATACCCAGGTCTTATTTTTGCTGTTTCTTGTTTTTCCCTCATCTCTTCCAATTCTTTTTCTGTTGCAAAACAAGGATATGCCAAATTATTTTCAATAAAATATTTTGCATATGCTTGATATATTTCTTTCCTTAAACTTTGTTTATATGGTCCATATGCGCCTTTTTCTTCTTGTTCATTTAGCATTCCTTCATCAAAGTCAATTCTAAAATCTTTTAAAGAATTTACAATTCCTATTGTCGCATCTTGAACCTCTCTTTTTTGGTCTGTATCTTCAATTCTTAAAAATACTACTCCTTTTGTTTGTTCTGCCATTTTCCATGCAATTTGAGATTGATATAATCCGCCAATATGTACATACCCCGTAGGGCTTGGTGCAAATCTTGTAACTATTGCTCCTTCTGGTAAATTTCTTTCTGGATATTTTTCCTCATAATATTTTATATCTTTTGCATTTGGAAAAACCAAATTTGCTAAATCTTTATAATCCATTTTACTCTCCTTTTATTGCAAGGAAGTAACTATGTACTTCCTTGACACTCTAATTTTATATTGTTATATCTCCATAATTACTGGCAATATCATAGGATTTCTTTTTGTTTTTTGGAAAATATAATCTCTTAAGTTATCCTTTAATGCTGATTTTATTGTTGACCAATCTCTAATACGTTTTTCTTCGCATTTTTTTACTTCTTCTCTTATTACTCTTTTTACATCTTCCATTAAGTTTTCTGACTCTCTTACATAAACAAATCCCCTTGACACTACATCTGGCCCAGATACTATTTCCCCTGTCGAAGAATCCATTGTCATTACTATTACTATTAATCCGTCTTGTGATAAATGTTGTCTGTCTCTTAATACAATATTTCCAACGTCTCCAACGCCTAAGCCATCTACCAATATTTTTCCTGATGGTACTGAATTTGTCAATTTTGCTTCTTTTTCGTTAAGTTCTAAAACCTTTCCATTTTCTAGCATAAATATATTTCTAGGATCTACTCCAACTTTTCTTGCTGTTTCCGCGTGTGCTCTTAATTGTCTATATTCTCCGTGTACTGGTAAAAAGAATTTTGGTCTTACCAATGAAATTATCAATTTTTGTTCTTCTTGGCAAGCATGTCCTGAAACATGTATGTCCTCTAATGAGCTGTAAATTACTTCTGCGCCAATTTGCATTAAGTCATCTATTACTCTTGATACAAATTTTTCATTTCCTGGTATTGGAGTTGCAGAAATTATTACTAAATCATTTGGTGTAATTGAGACTTTTTTGTGCTCTCCAGATGCCATTCTTGTTAGTGCAGACATTGTTTCGCCTTGACTTCCCGTTGTAATTATTACCAATTGTTCATCTGTATAATTTTTTATCATATCTATATCTATAAATGTATTTTCTGGTACGTTTATATATCCCAATTCTTTTGCAGTTTCTATCATATTAATCATACTTCTGCCACAAATTGCAACTTTTCTATTGTATTTAACAGCCGAATTAACAATTTGTTGAACTCTGTGGACATTTGAAGCAAATGTTGCTACAACTATTCTCTTTTTTGTGTTTAAGAATAGCTTATCAAATACTTCTCCTACTGAACTTTCTGACATTGTATATCCTTTTCTCTCAGAGTTTGTGCTATCTGAAAGCAATGCCAAAACGCCATTATTTCCTAATTCTGCGAGTCTTCCAAAATCCATAACCTTTTCATCTATCGGTGTATAGTCTACTTTAAAGTCTCCAGTGTGTATTACTGTTCCAACAGGTGTATGAATTGCAAGCATTACAGCATCTGGAATACTGTGTGAACTTCTTATAAATTCCACTTTAATATTGCCAAAGTCTACTGTTTCGCCTTGATTTACAACTGTTAGCTTTGTACTTCTTAATAATTTATGTTCTTCCAATTTATTTTCTATTAAGCCTATTGTCAATTTTGTTGCATAAATTGGTATATTAATTTGTTGCAATATATATGGTATAGCTCCAATATGATCCTCGTGTCCATGTGTTATTACTAAACCTTTTATTTTTTCTTTATTTCTTTCTAAATATGTTACATCAGGTATTACTAAATCTACGCCAAGCATATTGTCTTCTGGGAACTCTAGTCCACAGTCTACTAGTACAATCTCATTTCCATATTCAAAAACAGTAATGTTTTTTCCTATTTCTTCTAACCCACCAAGTGGAATTATTTTTAAATTTTCTTTTTTAAATTCAAACTTTATGCTTTCTTTTTTATTATTACTTCTTGCCTTTTTATTTTCTGTTTTGTTTTCCTCCCCTCTTTTATAGCTTCTTCTTTGTGGTTTTCTTTTTTGCTCTTTATCCTTTTGTTCTGTTTCAATTGTCATGTTTTTATATCTCCTCCTTATTTTTTATCAAATTTATATACTAAAAAATAGTTTATCCTTTTCTAAACTATTATAATTACAAAATATTTATATTTAATTTTACAATAGAAATCAAATATGTTTATATTATTTTCCGCACAAACCAAACATATTTTACCACTTTAAATATTTAATATTCCGATTATACTTTAATTTTATATATATAAATCTCTTCTTTACCATTTTTGGTAACAACTGTTACCTATTATACACTTTTTTCTTTGCATTGTCAAATTTAAAAAAGATACAGCTTTTGCCATATCTTTTATATGAATTCATATAATTTATATAAATTTCAAATCTTATTTTTTATTTACTAAATCTTTTAAAGCTTTTCCGGCTTTGAATACAGGTGCTTTAGATGCAGGTATTTTTATTTCTTCTTTAGTTTGTGGGTTTCTTCCCTTTCTAGCAGCTCTTTTTCTTACTTCGAAAGATCCAAATCCAACTAATTGAACTTTATCTCCTTTTGCTAATGTCTCTGATACAACATTTACAAATGCATTTAATGTTGCTTCAGCATCTTTTTTTGTTTCTCCTGTTTTAGCTGCAATAGCTGCAATCAATTCTGTTTTGTTCATTTTTATTACCTCCTATAAGATTTCAAATATGTAGACAACGCAATCTACTATTAACATTATTCGCCAAAGTTCCTTAAAATCCTTCTTTTTTTATGCCAAATTTTCCGAAAGTCTACATTTCACTAGCTTTACCAGTTTTTTCTTTTCAAAACTCCTCATTTTACTGCTTTTCAAGGTTTAGAATTTCAAGTATCTTTTTACCAAATGGAATCATTTTTATATTATCCTTGTCTAATATTTTAAAAACAATAATAAAAATTCCGTATATTAATATGGCAAAGCCAATTGCTAATATTATGCTTAATTTGTCGCTAAATATACTTAAACATTTATCATATGTGTATATTGCACCAATTATCATAATTGTTGTTGCCATTAATGGCTTAATCACAAAAGTTGATAATTCTAATTTTAATTTTATTGTTTTTCTTTTACTATTATTTATTCTATATGCCAATGTA
>ENA-OPFI01000917-OPFI01000917.1-human-gut-metagenome-genome-assembly--contig:-NODE-917-length-11490-cov-1.601487_pt1 | contig 11490 bp, 7 predicted proteins | sample MGYA00241308_ERZ501550 | MGnify/ENA primary metagenome ERZ501550 (study PRJEB25962, sample SAMEA2042433) | human gut metagenome | biome: human gut; feature: human-associated habitat; material: faeces...
ACACCCGTTACGCCGGCCTGACGTACATCAGTCACTGCCTGTCTGGTCAGAATGATATGGTTTCCCTCCATCTTATAGCGGATAGGAGAGTTTGCCAACAATGTATTCAGTACTTCCGATACCTTTGCATTATCCGCCCGGATACTTTTGCGCGCCTCTACGTTTACATCTTCTTTATAGATGAACAGATAATCCGTCTGAGACTCTATTTCATTCAGTATAGATTCAAGTTGTACATTGGTTCGATTGATTGTCACCCGTGCATTTTGTGAGTGACTATTCTTCGCCATCAGGCTAAAAGCACAGAAGAACAAAAAGAATATTGATATTCTCATAATTCTAAATAATAATGTTAATTGCGGATTTTTAGGGCAATAAATATCCGACAAAGGAATGTTTTTCATATCTTTGTAAATGAGTTATTAATACAATTTATAAATTGAATTGTGTTAATCAGGGCCGGTGGATGGGGCAAACATCTATCGGCTTTCTTGTTTTCCATCAGTATTGTTCCATAGGCTAATCTTTTGTTTTAATCCGGTTAATACTACGATTTACTTTATATAAATGACGTCATTATCTTTATCTCTCCGGTAAGTAAAGGCTACATCCTTCTGCAAAACACGCAATGCATAGTCCAGCCCGTCGGATATACGGAACTTGCCGGTCAGCGCCACGCCTTCTATGCTCTTCTTATCCAACTGAATCTTCAGATCATAATATCTTTCCAGATCTTCCATGATCCGGGCAAAGGGTTTATTCTTGAAGCAATACAAACCTTCTTTCCAGCGGTACACATTATAATCATCAATCTTGCTCACCACCAGTTTGCCATCCTTCAGAGTCGTTTTATACTGGGGAAGAAGCACTACGGCAAGCTTTTCATTAGCAGGAGACTTCACCCTCACCTTTCCCTGCATCAGAGAAGCCTCGAAAGTGCGCCCTGCCGAATAGGCCTCCACATTGAACTTTGTGCCCAGTACTTCCACATCCATTGCATGCGTCCGCACCACGAAAGGGGATTTCTCATTGTGTGCCACCTCAAAATAAGCCTCTCCGTCCAGTATCACTTCGCGTTTGCCTTTCATGAACGAGACAGGATATTTCATCGTCGTTCCGGCGTTCAGCCAAACGTTTGAACCATCGGGTAAATCGAGGTTCACACGCTGGCCGGCCGGCACGGTAATAGTTTGCATGGCTACATTCATATCCTCCTTATCTTCTCCTATTGAAAACAATGCAGCCGTTATGCCTACCGTTATCGCGACAACAGAAGCTATCTTCAGAAACTCTCTGACGAAATGGTTTCTTTTCTTCCTGAGTGTAGTTTGGCCGTCAGATGATTCGAGGCGCCCCGAAAGAATGATAGCATTGAACAGCTTGCGCTCCCGACGTAACAGCTTGCTGTTCTCCGCGGAGGCTTCCGACCATTCTTTCACCAATCTCATTTCTTCTACGGAAGCACGACCTTCGAAAAAACGATATAATAAGTCTTTATCCATATATACTTTTATTTGTGTATCTATAGTAATAGCGAACCACGGGAAATATTCCCTAGTAGAAAAACAAACTTTTTTCAGTTGAGGTAGAAAAAGAGTAAAGAGACGGGCAGGTAATCTTTCAGGGCCAAGCGTAACTCCCTGGTAGACTTGGATATATGAAACTCTACGCCTTTGGTTGTCATTTCCAGTAAAGCTGCGATTTCTTTATGAGACTTATTCTCATAACGGCTCATCCTAAAAATACGCCTGGTTTGTTCGGGCAGGCTATCCAGAGTCTTATCAACAATCTCCTGTATCTCTGCCGTAAAGACCTCATAAGGTTCAAAGTCCTCCAATGTAACGATTCTACCGGACAGTTCCCAAGCATAGATTTGGGAGATTTCATCCGAAACGTCCTGCCGGATTTGCTGGTGCCGCAGATGGTCAATGCATTTATGTTTGATAGTGGTCAGTACATAAGCCGGAATATTGGTATCGGCAGGCAGGCGGTCTTTATTTTCCCAGTAATACATCATGGACTCAATGACAAAGTCTTCGGCAACAGCTTCATCATGCACATAGGTACAGGCAAAGTGAACGAAGCGCTGCTGATAGTCAATAAAGAACTTATTAAAAAAATTCAGATCTATTGTCATTGACCGCCAAGTATATTAAATTAAAAAAGGTACGGTAATGCAAATATAAGCCTTTTCATTCATAACCGGACAAAGCCGGGCTTAAAAAACAAAGCCTGTCCAGGAGATGAACCGTCTGGAATACGAAGTTACATTGTGACATTTTGCATTCCTAAGCCATCGAGAATCATTTCTTTAGCCCCGAAGCACAGGTACATCGGAAATATACAAAAGAAAATTCACATCTGCTTAACTAATAGAATGATATAAAAATACGGACAATCCTGTTATGTTGAAAGTAGGTCCGTTTTGCCCGGAATAGATGCTCCGTTTCAGAAGAATAGATGTTCCGTTCAACAAGAATGCATGTTCCGCTCGTCCGGAATGCTTGTTATACTCAACAAGAATACTTGTTCCGTTCATCCGGAATACCTGTATGATCTGTTCAAAACCTATATTCATTGCATAAAGCTTGCATAAGGATAAGAAATCATGCAAATCTGCCGCATGTATATGCATTCCATTCTGCGGTACAATCCTATTTCGGGCTTTCAGCAAACGGCATAAGTCAAAAAAAAGGCGCTTTTGATGACGTATTGCATCAAAAGCGCCTCTATGCTTATCATTTCGCCTTCACTCTCAATATAGTATATGAGAATGGCGGGAAGGTATAATCGAAGCTCTTTCCAAAGCCTTTGTATTCGCTTTCCTTCGGAGAGATCTTCATTGGTTCTTCAAACGAGTTCTCATCCATGTCACTGGCTGCGGACAGAGAAATCACTTTACCGGTCTTCCCCACGCTATCCACTCCATCCAGTTTGATCCGTAACGGATAGGACTGAGCCTCTGAGTTCACTACTTTCACGATCACCTCACCGGTTGCCTCATCATAACCGGAAGAGAAGAACTGAAGCGGAGTCGTCTCCGGGGCATGGGCCAATATCAGTTTGCCATCCATGAAGAGTTCGCTCTTCTGAGGAGTAACCACCAGTTTCGCGTCGTACCATTTATCGGTTTCGAGACTGTGAGATACCCGGTCGCCTGCCACACCGGAAGTGCGTCCACCTATAACTCCTTCTACAGCCGTCGTACCATTGTTCCATCCGGCAACGTTATATACAAAGCCTTTGTTACTGTCCTCCGACAAGCCGAAATAGAGGAAGAAACCTTCGTTACCGCCTTCTTTGCGAACCTTGAACTCCAGTGTAAACTGGTTGCCATTGAAGCCATCAACAATGTATTTCGCCGGTTCTCTCAGAGATGTTTGCTTCAACAGACCGTTATCCAGACTCCATTCGCCTTCTTTCTTCACCGCCTTGTTAAGATCAAGATCAATGGGCGCTCCATCTGCTCCGGTCAGTTTCACATCCTTGAATTCAACTTGTGTATGCCAAGAGCCGAAGCCGAAACGTCCTTCATTATAATCGGCTATCCGTGGAGTGCTCATAGTCATATTACTCTTCACATTGTACGTCGGACGGTTTTCAGCCGCCATCTGTTGTACATAATAAGAACTGCGTCCAAGTACCTGGTCCGTATCCAGCCAAATGAGGTTGACAGCCCACGAACGGTCGTTCCGGTTCTCCAGAAGCGGGGCATACGAAGTCATCTTCACCAGGTCGCCGTTGCGCTCCATACCGGAGATAAAGGCGGCTTCCGAGAGGGCGGCACGCATGTTTCCACCGCCTACATTGGCGTTACAAGCATATTCACCTACATAGACATCGTATTTTCCACGCGGATGGTTATCAAAGATAGTCGTGTTCTGGAAGAAGAATTCCGGATTCACGTACCAGTGCGGGTCGATCATATCCGTTTTGGCAATCTTACCCGTTCCACCCAAACCGTGATTGGAAATCAGGATCAACTCGGGATATTTCGCTTTGATAGCTGTATAGAAGATATCGAAACGCTTGTCATACTCATCGCCCCAGTTCTCATTACCAATCTCTACGTATTGCAACGGGAAAGGTTCGGGATGGCCCTGTTCGGCACGCTTGGCACCCCATTCGGTAGTCACGTCGCCGATGGCATACTCTATGGCATCCATGCAATCGTCCAGATAGTAAGCTATCTTACTCTCCGGTGAAGCGTCTCCCATGCGATACTGGCAACCCAGGCCGACGTTGCAGACGAACATTGCCTTTGCATCGATATCTTCGCAGAACTGCAACATTTCGTGATAACCGAAACCATACGAGCAACGGTAGCCCCAGGTACTGTATTCTCCCGACCGTGCGGCAGGATCGCCCAGAGACTTCTTCCATTCGAAACGGTTCTCCAACGAGATACCTTCTACCACACAGCCACCGGGCCAGCGTACAAAGGCGGGGTGCAATCCCTCCAAGATTTCAGCTACATCTTTCCGCAGTCCATTCGGACGGTCGTGGAAAGTTTTTTCGGGGAAGAGAGAAACATAATCTACATAGACTGTACCCGGAGCATCAAATTCCAAAGCAAGCTTTCCTTTGGCAGAAGTTGCCGTAGGTTGCATTGCCAGGCTCAGGTCGTTCCATTGTCCGGCAGCAGTTATATCAACAGGAGCGGAAGCCAGCACTTCGCCTTGCTCGGACAGCAACAGGGCAGTCACTTTTCCCTTGTAATCGGAAGCAGGGCGGATAATGGTACGCAACTGATAAGAGTTGTCTTTCACCAGATTCATCCCCCAGTATCCTTCGTTTATCAGGCGAACAGGAGTTGAAGCATTTTTAATGGTTACCTTCAGATTGTTCGGAGCCGTAGAGAACTTGGGTTGTTCCTTGGTCAGTTTCATTTCCGCAGCATCCTTTGTGCTCAGAGTCCAGCCCGGCACCGGTTCGGTAGTCCAGCGGAAACTTCCTTCTCTCACTTCACCCGAAATGTGATTGCACACTTTCTTCGGATGCAGCACATCGCCCTCGGCATAGTAACCTTCGGGCATTTCCAGTTCCTCGAAACTACGGTTCTTCACCAGTTCGGCATACAAGCCGCCGTCGCCCGCATGGTTAATCTCTTCGAAGAAGATGCCATACATGGATGGCGCTACTTCAGCACCTTTCTCTTGTAGGTTGATTACAAGTTCTTCCTTCGGCGCAGCGTCCTTGCAGGAACTCAACAAAAGGGCAACTGCGGCGAAGGGTAAAAAAATCTTTTTCATAAGCCTGTTTATTTATCGGTATTAGATATATATAATGTTCCACATGCAAAAATAAACTATATCTTCCAAGAACAGGGTATATAAAAGCATCAAATAGGTGGACTTTTCAGTTCATAATCGCAATTCTCAGCTAATTTCGGGACTGATAACTAAAGTTTTATTACGCATCAGTTTCCGGAAACAAATGTTGTCACCGAACGGGCAGGGATCACCGCTACCTTTTTATTCTTCAACTTTCCAACAGGCAAAAGGTCTTCTCCGGCTACATCCGACGTACGGTAACCTTGCCATGACTTCACCTTCGGATCGTTTACATCGACAGTGAACTCCTGTTCCCGGTCGGCATAGTTGATGACGACCATCGCCCACTGTCCGTCGGTATTCCGATAGGCAGAACACATCAATCCCTGCTGATCGGTATCGCCATCCCGGATAGCTTTTCCTTCTTTATCAGTAGTTTCAACAGACATACGTACAGCACCCGGACGTATGAAGCGACTGTAGTCCCCAAATATCCACATCAGCTTGGAGTCTTCCACCCTACCGTCTTGTAAATCGGGGTCTGTATACTCACGGATCAGTCCGTCTTTGTAATCACCGCCAATGGCACGCCACCATTGCCAGCTGCGAGCGCCTGCATAAACAATGTCGTGGTGAATGATACGCGCCACATAAAGTGCGGTCTTCATGGTTCGGTCAAATCCATGTCCACCGCCGATTTCCTCGTCATTACCCATAATGCAGGTTTCGGACTGCCAGAAGTCCACACCGTATGTATCCAACGTATTCCGCAACCGGAGGCGATAATCACGCAACATGTTCAGCGGGGTAGTAGTCCAGTAGCTATGTCCTGAAATAAGAGGGAGTACATTCGGGGTATCGCCCAGATAAGTATCCACACTATCGGGGCAGAAGAAAGATTGTATCTCATATCCGCGTTCATGGTCGGTCATATGGGTAGCGAACATACAGCGGTAATCTGATGCTTCACAAATGGTGATTTCCGTATGGATACCTTCCTTTACGAACTCTTTACTGATAAGACGTACGGCCCGGGCTATCTCTTTCTTTGTAGCCGGAGTACCTTCCTGCTTGGGACCGATCCAGTTCCAGTGTCCATCCGGTTCATTGAAGGGAGAAAGATAATCGAACTTGATGCCATCTTTCTTTTCAACTCCCTTTATCACGTTTGCCAGGAAGCGGGCAAAGTCTTCATAATGTTCCGCTTTCAGATTCAGTGTACCATCGCGTCCGGTATTAGTGGCAAGTCCGTTTTGAGTGAAATAAACGGGAGGAGAATTCAGGAAAGCGAGGAATTTATTGACTCCGCGTTCCTTCGCCAACCGAAGGAAGTTACGTTGACCTTCCTGTTTATCCCAGTTATAACTCCCGTCCGGCTGCAAGAAACATTCGGTACGCATCCAAGGAGAACCAATCTGGCTGGCGTCGCCCTGCTCCGTACTCCCTGCACCCAGATTGAACCGCCACAGGGAAAGACCGATACCTTTGGGCTTCCCGTTCGCGTCGTTTTCAGTACTGAATAACCAGTCAGCTATCTGTTTTTGTTTCTCTTCGGGCCATTTTCCCAAAACATGCATACTCCAGGCATCCGAAGCACCGAAATGTTCCATCACCTGCAAGGGTTGTCCGGTAACAATCCTGTAATTTATGTCCGCACGCTGTGCACACGAAGCACATACTACTGTAAAGACCAGTAATAACACTTTGTATCTCATCCTTTTCTATTTTACTAAATAAAAAAGAGATAGTTCGTCTTTCTCTCTTTCGAGGGAAAAGAGTCCCTATCTCTCTTTCACTATTGTTACAAATCAGTTATTGCAATCTGCTTATTCCAAAGCATAAGCATATATTTCGGACAAAGAAGCATTGGTACCTCTATAACTCTCTTCGATGGATACCTTGAAGTAACGTCCCTTCGTCGGAGTAACGCCGAACACCTGTCTATCAAGTATTTTCTCCATAGAGAATCGTCCTACTTCTGTCCAGTTCTCCTTGTCAGAGCTTACATAGAACTTACCAGACTTGGTGTCCGTATAGCTTTCATTCTGCCTTTGCATCAAAGCAAACTGGGTGAAAGTATGTTCTGTTTTTGTATCTACGATTATTTCAAACGGGAAGCTAACCCAGTTTCCTGTCTGCCATGTTGAGTGCCAGTAAGTCGCAAGATTATCATCCAATGCACATCCGGCTTTGCCGCTTGCACCTTCACCTGTCAGTTCTTCGGTATTGGCTTCTGCCGTCCAGTCTGCGCGATCCAGTTTATGTCCCATCACACGGAAAGCCAACGGAGATACCACCTTCGCCGCAGAAATCTCAAATTGAGAAACTTCTGCAATCTTAACGGGCAGCATATAATCACCCGGTACCAATTGGTCACCATTTATCGTGACTTCCAGTTCCATATTCGTAGTGCCATTGGGAAGGGTTACCATCTCCGGAACAGTATAAGTTCCTTCAGGCAGAACCTTGAAGTTAGTTCCATTGTCTGCATTGTACTCGGCAATATATTCCTTATCAACTACAAATTTACACTCCAAATCCCATTTATTATCTGTATCAAGACCGAATTTTACTTTCTCCGTAAATGTAGAGACAGAACCATAATCCAACAGTTTCACTTCTACATCCGAATTGGCAAAGCCAATGGCAGGCGTAATCACTCCTGTCAGTTTCAGGAACAATTCATTCTTTTCGGCATTGATAGAGTCTGTTTCACTGGTAACCTGTAAAGGTAATACCCATACGGCTTCCGGATCAGTTTCCATGAATGCTTTTACACTCTGAGGTTTCAGGAAGATATTTACCAGTTTATACCGGTCGGCAGATGAAAAGTCCAACGTGGTTGCATCCAGCGAATAACAGTTCTCACCTATCAGCTTATAGTTCGTTCCTTCCGGTTCGCTATATTCCTCGTCAAGTTCCGCTTGTGTCAGCACACTGACTTTGACACTGACTGGGATCACTCCCGGACTTAACTACGGAAAGAGTATACTTATTATCTTCATCCGTATCATACAACGTAAGATCCTGCTTACCGCTATTATTCACATACAGTATTTTATGGTACTCTTCCGGTACCAGTTGGTCCAAATCATATTTTGATTCGCTGCAGGCACCCAGTAGCACCAGGCCGCCCATCAACAATATTGTTCTTATTTTCATAAAGCTTTGTTATTAGAGATTGATTAATATCCGGGGGCTTGTACTAACTGAGGGTTACTGTAAAGCTCATCCATGTCACTTCTTGACCAAACGGGCATCAGATACAGTTTGTCATCCCACTTGAACGGTTGGTTAACCAAGGTAGGTTTGTTGAATTCCTCAAAACTCGGATTCACACGAAGACCATCCAGACCGTAGCGCATACCGGCTTTCAACATCTGAGGAGCAATTGCCCAACGACGCAGGTCATAGTAGCGGTGTCCCTCTTCAAAGAGTTCAACGAACCGTTCGTTGCGCACCCAATCAGTCAGAGTCATGCTGCCTGTTACATCACTTCCAGTCAGTTCGGAAATACCGGCACGACGACGAATCTCATTCAGATTAGCAAGGGCTTCACCTTCATTATCCAACGCTGCATAGCACTCTGCCAGATTCAGGTAAAGTTCGGCCATACGAATCAACGGACGACGGGGAGCTGTGTGCTGACGGGTACCATCGGCGCCAAAATAGATGTTGGGATCGATGAACTTCTTCGACAGATAACCGCTTCCAGCACAATTACGGGTATTACTTGTGTTATATCCGTTTGTATTGGTATTTTTCAGGTTAATCCACAACGGATTGCCATTATTAATCTTCGAGCTGTATTGAGTGCCGTCAAATACAATCCATGCATAGAAACGGGCTTCACGCTTAGCGTGCATCTTGATAATGTCATTCTTCACATCTTCACCGTCCAGATTATTGGTTGCCAGAGCAGGGCTTTGAGCGCCTTCATAGAAACGGGTATACCATTCTTCCTCAGGATAGAAATTGGGGTCCTGTGCCGGCAACTTACCGTTCTCAGTATAGAAATGCTGTACAGAATACAACGTCGGTGCCATAGCTGCCCAACCTCCTACATAAACTCCATTACTTCTCTTCACCACTTTGTTTGGCAAACGACAGTCCGTACCTTCTCCACCATTCTGGGCATCCAGTTCAATACGTTGTGCCCAAATCAGCTCCTTGTTATTATCGCCTTCGTTGGCAGTAACCATATATTGGAACATACGTACACGTTCTTTAAACTCACGGTTTTCCTCAGTGTCTTCTTCACGTCCCGGGATGAAAGGCAGAGCTATTCCGTCACGGTCAGCTTTCTTATTTGCCGTTTCAATGTCAAAGAGTTGATAACCGGCTTCCTTGGCAGCAGTCAAGGCTTCCTGACAAGCAGTAAGGGCACGTGTCCATTTCTCGCGGTCGTAACTGGAACTTACCAGTTCGTTACCATAACCGTCTGTCTCATAATTCTTATTCTTCCATTCCGGATTGGGGAACGAACCGTTCCACAACGGAGAAGCGGCATACAATAATATACGGGCTTTCAAAGCCTTAGCCATAGTAGAAGTAGCACGGCCCAATTCATTGTTAGGACGTGTTGCAGGAAGCGCACGGGCTGCATCATCCAGCTTGCCCACGATAAAATTCACACAGTAATCGAAGTGTGAGCGTCCGGGAAGGTCTGAACTGGTAACATTCGGGTCCACTTTCTCAGGAATAATAGGACAGGGACCGAAAGCCTGAAGCACACGGAAATGATAATAAGCCTCCAGGAAATAACATTCACCTTTGTACTCTTCCTTATCTTCTGCCGTAACTCCCACCGGTTGCAAGTCATCAATCAGGCTCAGGAAATGGTGTACATACCCCAACCAGTTATAACTGGGAATCCAGATATTCATATCATCACCTCCCCAACTGTTGGAATATGCCGGAGAAATAGTTCCCCACGCCACTTGTTGCTGCCAGTTGGAGTAAGCATAAGGCTGAATAATCTCATCAGCTGACTGCTCAAAAGCATGATAATGATAAGGAGTAGAACGCGGAGTACCGCCATAGCAAGTATACAAGAAAGACAATGTAGCTTCTTCATCTTTCATGGTGTCTTTAAAATCAGCCTGTGCAGGCGGAATGACATCCAGATAATTGCATGATACCAGGCAACAGGAAGCTATCAATACCTGCGCCATTCGGGATATTTTATATGTTAGTTTCATACTTCAATAATGTATTAGATTGTTTCTTAGAATGTAAATTGAACGCCCAGATTGAACGTGCGTGACAACGGATAAGCATTCCATGCCAGTTCAGGATCCCACAATTTGAAGGGGCTGAATACCGCCAGATTATCGCCACTGAGATAGATACGGCAATAAGGCAAGCGATAGCCGATTTCCAACGTCTTGAAGCGAAGGAAGTTTCCATTGCGCAGCCAGAATGTACTGGGCTGAACGTTATTGGTTACATCGGCTTTGGTCAAACCCAAACGGGGATATGCCGCATTCGGATTCGGATTGTCTACTGACCAATGGTCGTCTGCAATCCACTGCATCAGGTTTCGGGCCAATGTTTCAGCCTCTTCACCATCTCCACCGCCAGAAAGGAAAGGAGCGATTCCACTGTTGATCATTATCTTACGTTTAGCCGAACCGTTGAAGAATACACCTAAATCAAAGTTCTTATAGACAATATTCAAACCGAAGCCATACTGAATACGGGGATGCCAGTCATAAGATGAAATCATCACCTGGTCTTCAGTAGTAATCTGTCCGTCACCGTTTATATCACGATACTTGATATCACCCGGCATGATGTTGGCACCCAGTTGTGATTGGTCCGGTGAGTTGGCAATTTCTTCTTCGCTTGCGAACAATCCCTCGGCAATATAACCTTTAACAGTATTCAATGGTTTGCCGGTATTGGTTTGCCAAACATACGGATAACTGGGTTCATCCACATATTTATATTCATTCTGGTTGTAGGTAAAGTTACCGCGAAGGTCTAACGTCAGGTCTTTTCCAAACTGTTTCGTCCAGTTCAAGCTTAACTCGAAACCTTGGTTTTCTACTTCACCAATATTACTCCAGGGTTTTGATCCCCAATATCCCAACATCGAAGGCCAGGAAGCACGTGACATCAGGATGCGCTCGCGTTTGTCATGGAAATAATCAAATGTAATATTCAGTTGGTTAAACAACATCATGTCGAAACCGATATCGAACTTCTTCACATG
>ENA-OPFI01000918-OPFI01000918.1-human-gut-metagenome-genome-assembly--contig:-NODE-918-length-11480-cov-2.720175_pt1 | contig 11480 bp, 10 predicted proteins | sample MGYA00241308_ERZ501550 | MGnify/ENA primary metagenome ERZ501550 (study PRJEB25962, sample SAMEA2042433) | human gut metagenome | biome: human gut; feature: human-associated habitat; material: faeces...
CGATACCCGCACGGCAAGCCACGTCCGCGGCCTGCAATTTGGTACTCATGCCGCCAGTTCCGAGGCCTGAAACGCTGTCACCGGCAATCGCGCGCAGTGCGTCATCAATGCCGTAAACATCTTTAATCAGTTCTGCCTGCGGATTGCTGCGCGGATCAGCGGTATACAAACCTTTTTGATCGGTCAGCAGCAACAGTTTATCGGCACCCGCCAGAATCGCCGCCAGCGCAGAAAGGTTATCGTTATCGCCGACCTTAATCTCTGCCGTAGCGACAGCATCGTTCTCATTGATTACCGGAACGATATTGTTATCGAGCAACGCACGCAGGGTGTCGCGGGCGTTCAGGAAGCGTTCACGGTCTTCCATATCAGCACGGGTCAGCAGCATCTGCCCGACGTGAATGCCATAAATCGAAAACAGCTGTTCCCACAGTTGAATCAGTCGACTCTGCCCTACCGCCGCCAGCAGTTGTTTCGAGGCGATAGTCGCTGGCAGTTCCGGGTACCCCAGGTGCTCACGTCCGGCGGCGATCGCGCCCGACGTCACAATAACAATCCGATGCCCGGCGGCATGTAACTGCGCGCACTGGCGAACAAGTTCAACGATATGGGCACGGTTCAGACGGCGCGATCCGCCTGTTAGCACACTGGTGCCGAGTTTTACCACCAGCGTCTGGCTGTCACTCATGATTCTCTGCCATTCAATTTTAGGAAAAATGATATCAAACGAACGTTTTAGCAGGACTGTCGTCGGTTGCCAACCATCTGCAAGCAAAGCATGGCGTTTTGTTGCGCGGGATCAGCAAGCCTAGCGGCAGTTGTTTACGCTTTTATTACAGATTTAATAAATTACCACATTTTAAGAATATTATTAATCTGTAATATATCTTTAACAATCTCAGGTTAAAAACTTTCCTGTTTTCAACGGGGCTCTCCCGCTGAATATTCGCGCGTTAATTAAAATCAGGAATGAAAATGAAAAAGAGCACTCTGGCATTAGTGGTGATGGGCATTGTGGCATCTGCATCCGTACAGGCCGCAGAAATATATAACAAAGACGGTAATAAACTGGATGTCTATAGCAAAGTTAAAGCCATGCATTATATGAGTGATAACGACAGTAAAGATGGCGACCAGAGTTATATCCGTTTTGGTTTTAAAGGCGAAACACAAATTAACGATCAACTGACTGGCTATGGCCGTTGGGAAGCGGAGTTTGCCGGAAATAAAGCGGAGAGTGATACTGCACAGCAAAAAACGCGTCTCGCTTTTGCCGGATTGAAGTATAAAGATTTGGGTTCTTTCGACTATGGCCGTAACCTGGGCGCGTTGTATGACGTGGAAGCCTGGACCGATATGTTCCCGGAATTTGGTGGCGACTCCTCGGCGCAGACCGACAACTTTATGACCAAACGCGCCAGCGGTCTGGCGACGTATCGGAACACCGACTTCTTCGGCGTTATCGATGGCCTGAACTTAACCCTGCAATATCAAGGGAAAAACGAAAACCGCGACGTTAAAAAGCAAAACGGCGATGGCTTCGGCACGTCATTGACATATGACTTTGGCGGCAGCGATTTCGCCATTAGTGGGGCCTATACCAACTCAGATCGCACCAACGAGCAGAACCTGCAAAGCCGTGGCACAGGCAAGCGTGCAGAAGCATGGGCTACAGGTCTGAAATACGATGCCAATAATATTTATCTGGCAACTTTTTATTCTGAAACACGCAAAATGACGCCAATAACTGGCGGCTTTGCCAATAAGACACAGAACTTTGAAGCGGTCGCTCAATACCAGTTTGACTTTGGTCTGCGTCCATCGCTGGGTTATGTCTTATCGAAAGGGAAAGATATTGAAGGTATCGGTGATGAAGATCTGGTCAATTATATCGATGTCGGGGCTACATATTATTTCAACAAAAATATGTCAGCGTTTGTTGATTATAAAATCAACCAACTGGATAGCGATAACAAATTGAATATTAATAATGATGATATTGTCGCGGTTGGCATGACCTATCAGTTTTAATGGATATTGCCGGATGTGATGCATCCGGCACATTTCACTCACGCCGTTAACTTCACCGGTTCATCACGAAAATCATCCGCCGGTTCCAGCTTCAGATTCAGCGTCATCAGCAGTTCACGCAGCTTCTCGTGAAACTCACGCAGGGTGTGTTCCAGTCGTTCAACCACTTCAGTGTCTTTTACCGGAACACTCTTCCAGTCGCCTGCTTTATCGAACAGACCAAACTGGTAACTGTAGGTAAAACGGGATTCCTGCGCTTCCAGCTCCATCCACCAGCCCCAGAACTCACGCACTTCCGGTGCCGGTTTCACGTTGACGCATACAGCCAGACAATCGAAAAAGAATCGATTATCTTCGCACTTACCTTCACGAATATACGGGCCTAGTGCGGTAAATTTTTTGATCAATCTGCTCTTCGGGTGTCCACTCGGTAACGTCATTGCAATCTCCTGTTGTGATGCAACTGTTTTACCAAATTGGTAAAATTTAGCAAATTTTTAACACAAACGTTTTTCGATCCAGTCGGTGATTTCCTGAAGACCTTTGTCAAAATTCCGATACACCGGGTTAAATGGGATCTCTAATAATTTACCGTCAGCAGATGATGAGGTGATTAAGCGTGAGTCCTCTTCCGGGCTGAACGGATCGTTCTTCCAGTAGCCTGATAACATTGGCGTTGGGCAGCGACGCCCCAGCAATCCTTGCACTTTTAATGAATAGCGATTCAGCTCCACGCGTAACGCTTCGTCGGAAGCATCATGCATCCCCAAACGACTCGCCAGAACGTCAAGATACATTTCCGGCACCTGTTGCTGGCACTTAAAATCACTCAACAGGGTATGAACTACCGGACCAAGACAGGCAACCGCTTTCAGACGCGGCGATTCAAGGTATGCCAGACGCACGGCAACGTTAGCGCCGAAACGGAAACCAAAGGCCGCGACGCGAGTGTGATCCACCCACGGTACGTTAGGCAGCGCCTTTAAGACGTGCTGATGCAACAGGCTGGAGTCCTGGGTGAGCTTCCATTTTGAAGAAAAGCCCACCGACGGCATATCAATAGTCAGCATCGCAATGCCGCGCGGCGCAAAATAACGTTCATACAGGCTGTAATAGTCCGTCTGCATCGCATCCAGACCACCACACATTAATACTGTCGGGAACGGGCCATCACCTTTCGGCATATGCAAAAAGCCGGTGATGGGCGCACCGCCGGGTACGGTAAACTCCATCTGCCGCATCGTGCCCGGCAGACGCTGGGCGGCCTCTTCATAGGCGCGGTTTGATAAAGCCTGCGCTTGCTCGGCCAGGTCATCTCCTTTCAGATGAGGATAGGCGGCAATGTTGTACAACGTAGCCGCATGCAGCCAGTGTCGACCACTGAGTTGCGGATCTTCTTCCGCACAGGCTTTTTGTTGCCACACCATCGCCTGGGTGGCCCACTCATAAATCCAGTTGCCACCACGGTAGCCAATCACGGTATCGTATAAATCATCGTCGGTACGTTCAGCATCGCTCATCACAATACGTGCCTGGACGTCGAGGATTTCACGTGGGTCAATGCCGCGCCAGATCCACATCAGACGGTTAATCATGCGATACCAGTGAGGGATGGTTTTACCATCAAGAGCCGACTGCACAGGCGGTTGTGCGCCGTGATTAAAGCGGCGGACTAGCGTCGAGGTTTCAGGATGTTTAAAGCGGGGTTTGAACAGGGTTTCGCTCAGGTTTGCCTGTGTCATGGATGCAGCCTCCAGAATACTTACTGGAAACTATTGTAACCCGCCTGAAGTTAAAAAGAACAACGCCCGGCAGTGCCAGGCGTTGAAAAGATTAGCGACCGGAGATTGGCGGGACGAATACGACGCCCATATCCCACGGCTGTTCAATCCAGGTATCTTGCGGGATATCAACAACATAGTCATCAACCAGCGGACGACCAGCCGGTTTTGCGAAGATGGTGACAAAGTGCGCTTTTGGATACATTTCACGAATCGCAACCGCAGTACCACCGGTATCCACCAGGTCATCAATAACGATGAAGCCTTCGCCATCGCCTTCTGCGCGTTTCAGCACTTTAAGCTCGCGCTGGTTGTCGTGATCGTAGCTGGAAATACAAACGGTATCGACATGACGAATACCCAGTTCACGCGCCAGTAACGCACCCGGTACCAGACCGCCACGGCTTACGGCAATAATGCCTTTCCATTGTTCAGAAGGCATCAGTCGGCTTGCGAGTTTACGTGCATGGATCTGCAACATGTCCCAGGTGACGATGTATTTTTCGCTCATGTGAAGTGTCCCAGCCTGTTTATCTACGGCTTAAAAAGTGTTCGAGGGGAAAATAGGTTGCGCGAGATTATAGAGATCTGGCGCACTAAAAACCAGTATTTCACATGAGTCCGCGTCTTTTTACGCACTGCCTCTCCCTGACGCGGGATAAAGTGGTATTCTCAAACATATCTCGCAAGCCTGTCTTGTGTTGACAACATTTTCTGCTAACCCTGTGACCTGCAATACTGTTTTGCGGGTGATCGACAAGGAGACTTAACGTGTCTGAACTGTCTCAATTATCTCCACAGCCGCTGTGGGATATTTTTGCCAAAATCTGTTCTATTCCTCACCCGTCCTATCATGAAGAGCAACTCGCTGAATACATTGTTGGTTGGGCAAAAGAGAAAGGTTTCCATGTCGAACGCGATCAGGTAGGTAATATCCTGATTCGTAAACCTGCTACCGCAGGTATGGAAAATCGTAAACCGGTCGTCTTGCAGGCCCACCTCGATATGGTACCGCAGAAAAATAACGATACCGTGCATGACTTCACTAAAGATCCTATCCAGCCTTATATTGATGGCGAATGGGTTAAAGCGCGCGGCACCACGCTGGGTGCGGATAACGGCATTGGTATGGCCTCTGCACTGGCGGTTCTGGCTGACGAAAACGTGGTTCACGGTCCGCTGGAAGTGCTGCTGACCATGACCGAAGAAGCCGGTATGGACGGTGCGTTCGGCTTACAGAGCAACTGGTTGCAGGCTGATATTCTGATTAACACCGACTCCGAAGAAGAAGGTGAAATCTACATGGGTTGTGCGGGGGGTATCGACTTCACCTCCAACCTGCATTTAGATCGTGAAGCGGTTCCAGCTGGTTTTGAAACCTTCAAGTTAACCTTAAAAGGTCTGAAAGGCGGTCACTCCGGCGGGGAAATCCACGTTGGCCTGGGTAATGCCAACAAACTGCTGGTGCGCTTCCTGGCGGGTCATGCGGAAGAGCTGGACCTGCGCCTTATCGATTTCAACGGTGGCACACTGCGTAACGCCATCCCGCGTGAAGCCTTTGCGACCATTGCTGTCGCAGCTGATAAAGTCGACGCCCTGAAATCTCTGGTGAATACCTATCAGGAGATCCTGAAAAACGAGCTGGCAGAAAAAGAGAAAAATCTGGCCTTGTTGCTGGACTCTGTAGCGAACGATAAAGCTGCCCTGATTGCGAAATCTCGCGATACCTTTATTCGTCTGCTGAACGCCACCCCGAACGGTGTGATCCGCAACTCCGACGTGGCAAAAGGTGTGGTCGAAACCTCCCTGAACGTCGGTGTGGTGACCATGACTGACAATAACGTAGAAATTCACTGTCTGATCCGTTCTCTGATCGACAGCGGTAAAGACTACGTGGTGAGCATGCTGGATTCGCTGGGTAAACTGGCTGGCGCGAAAACCGAAGCGAAAGGCGCATATCCTGGCTGGCAGCCGGACGCTAATTCTCCGGTGATGCATCTGGTACGTGAAACCTATCAGCGCCTGTTCAACAAGACGCCGAACATCCAGATTATCCACGCGGGCCTGGAATGTGGTCTGTTCAAAAAACCGTATCCGGAAATGGACATGGTTTCTATCGGGCCAACAATCACCGGTCCACACTCTCCGGATGAGCAAGTTCACATCGAAAGCGTTGGTCATTACTGGACACTGCTGACTGAACTGCTGAAAGAAATTCCGGCGAAGTAATTATTTGATTTGCTGCCGGATGGCGTTTAATCGCCTTCCGGCAGTTTCATCCTTCATTATCCTTCGATAAAAGCCATCCCTGTAAATGTCCGTCGCGGGTTGCCACGTTCAATCTGGTGATGGAACATTCGCCGCTGCGATTTCAGCGCCGCGCTATTTTCCTGTTGCTGCTGCTCCAGCTTCCAGGCAATCAGCAATCGCGCCAGCCGTTTGTTAGCATGCCCAGAAACCAGTTTTTGCGCCCATGATGAGACCGATACGGACTCGGACAAATCCACTGAATAGTGCCGCACCAGCTTTCGCTTAATGCCCATGCGTTATCGCCATCCAGAGAAACCAGCGCCGAACGCAGCGTGTCAGAATAGCGGCCCGTTTCTGTTTCCAGCACCGTTACCGCGACGTCTTGCCGGATAAAAACGACCAACAGAGAAGAACGCTGCGCCAATCGGGTAGCCGCGTCCGGGATGTAAATCTGGCATCCCCACTACGCGCTGCATGTTGGGTAAATTTGCCGTGGTGTGTAATTGTTGGATCGCTAAACTCTCGATCCACAGGTCATCAGATGCGATGGTAAATACCGCATCGGATAAGGGACGAATATATTTGCCCATGTACCATTCCATTTATACTCGTCATACTTCAAGTTGCATGTACTGCGACTGCGTTCGTTCACCCCAGTCACTTACTTATGTAAGCACCTGGGGATTCACTCGCTTGTCGCCTTCCTGCAACTCGAATTATTTAGAGTATATAAATATAAAAATCAGGAAATGGCAGACGAATCCAGGGCAAGAAAAAAGAATTAATCCTGGAAAGGTCTGCAAAGAGTCATTGATAAAGGATTTGTCATGATTTACCTCCTTGCAGTTTGTGGAATAAGAAAACGCGCACATACTAGGCGGGCGTTATTTTCATTGCAAGCTGGATTTAATGTTGCGGTTTATATCGCATATAAAAATTAGTAAACCACGCACCCCGGCATTCAACGCGCTGCTGCTTAACTGTCTGAAAACCATAACGTTCAAAAAAGGGTTTTGCGGTTATGCTTGCATCCACCGTAAGTTCGGATTCAGACTTAATCAAAGGTTTTAACAAAGCGCTGGCAACCCCACGGCGGGTGTATTCAGGGTCAACAAATAACATATCGATATAGTGTTCAACGCAGGTAATAAAGCCGACCAGTTTTGCATTAATGACTGCAACCCGCACTTGTGATTTCGCGAGTTTCTCCTTCCAGCGAGATTCGTCAATCTGCGCCCAGGCGGCAATTTGTTGTGGTGAATAATGCTCACTGGCGGTCATCGTAACCGCTCTAATGAAAATAGCGCATAGTTGCTGAAAATCGCCAGGCTGATAGTTTCTTATTTGTATGTTATTCATAATCCCAGCACCAATTGTCTTTCCATTTGCGGGTCAAGCAACGTCACATGCAGCCCCACCAGTCGCACACCGCGCCCGCCGCGGCGTTCATCCCAGGTTTTACGCGCGGTGGCGATTAAGTCAGCTTTATTCAGTCGCGGCCAGACGTGCTCCTGAGTGGTTTGCTGAAAATCGTCGAACTTTAATTTCACCCCCTGTCGGGCAATCAGTAAATCAGGTTTTACCTTTGCCAGACGGCGTTCAAGTTCCGGATACAGCCGCTCGATAATCGCTTCACATTCAGACCAGTGATGAATATCTTCCGCCATCGTGCGTTCCACGCCGACGGATTTTCGCAACCGTTCGCTGTTAACGTCGCGCTCGTCAATCCCCTGACTACGCTCCCACAAAATGCGGCCAAATTTGCCAAAGCGTTTAAGCAGCATCACCAGATCACACTTTTGTACATCACCGCAGGTCCGCAGCCCCATCGCTTCCAGTTTTGCCGCTGAGACTTTGCCGACGCCGGGGATTTTTGCCAGCGGTAAGGTTTGTAAAAATGCCGGAACTTCTGCCGGTGTAATCACAAACTGGCCGTTGGGTTTATTCATGTCGGAGGCGATTTTGGCGAGAAACTTTACTGGTGCCACACCCGCAGACGCCGTCAGTTGCAGCTCGTTAAAAATCGTCTGGCGGATTTCCTGGGCGATGAGGGTCGCAGAACCGTGGCAATGGACGCTATCGGTGACGTCGAGATAAGCCTCATCCAGTGACAACGGTTCAATACGCGAGGTGTAGCGCGAGAAGATTTCACGGATATGATTTGAGGCTTCTTTGTAGGCGTCAAAGCGCCCCGGAAGCAAGGTGAGATGTGGGCATAATTTGAGCGCCATCCCAGTAGGCATAGCGCTACGTACGCCAAATTTACGCGCGGGATAATTGGCGGTGCTGATCACCCCCCGACGTTCGCGGCTGCCGCCAATAGCAATAGGGATATCGCGCAGGGCGGGATTGTCGCGCATCTACACTGCGGCGAAAAAGCAGTCCATATCCACATGAATGATTTTACGCATTGCTCACCTCTCAACACTGGTAAAGTATACAGTGATTTCAGGGTTTGAGAAATGCGTAAAGATTCAGCATTTAACGCATTCGCTGCGAAAGCACCTGCTGCTTATCCAGCTTTTGCACCAGCGGCTGCACCACTTTATCCCCATGCTGACCAAAGTATTGATACAGCGTATCGGACGCACTTTTGGTCAGCACCATAATCTCAATGCGCCGGTTGCCCGCGCTTTGCGGATTCTTCGCGTCCAGCAGCATCTGGTCCGCCATTGCGCTTACCTGCATCACTTTATCTTCCGGCATTCCGGCCTCTTCCAGCACCCGACGAGCCGAAAGCGCGCGGTCACCCGAAAGGTTCCAGTTGTTGTAGATATTGTTTTTGTAGGCCATCGCATCGGTATGCCCGGTAATAATAATTTTGTTATCGAGCGAGTCGAACACTGGCGCGAGCTCCACCAGCAGCGTTTTAAAGAACGGCATAATCTGCGCGCTGCCGCGTTCGAACATATTGCGATTCTGGTCATCTTTAATCAGCACGCGCAATCCCTGGGGAACAATCTCCATCTCCAGATTCGCTTCCATATGCGCATCACGGGCAATTGTGTTGATACTGGTTGCCAGCTCGCCAAGCTCGGTGGCGGATTTCTTCTTCAGCAGCGCCGTTTTCTCGTTGACGTCGCGCGCTTTTTTCTCCGTCTCTTCCGGCACCGCCACGGTGGCAGGTTTTGGCGGATGAGACGGGCTGATTTTATTTAACGGCGACAGCCCACCACCGTTTAAAATCGACTGCCCGTGCAGCGCGGCGATAATGCTTTCACGCTCGGATTTACTGACGCTGTTGACAATCAACTTTATCGTCGTCACCAAAGGGGCCGAGCGTATTTCCGAGGTTTCAGCCCGCTTTACCCTGGATGCGATGCCCGGTAAGCAGATGGCGATTGACGCCGATCTTAACGCCGGATTGATCAACCAGGCGCAGGCGCAAACCCGGCGTAAAGATGTTGCCAGCGAGGCCGATTTCTACGGTGCGATGGACGGGGCATCGAAGTTTGTGCGCGGGGACGCCATCGCCGGGATGATGATTCTGGCGATCAACCTGATAGGCGGCGTACTGGCGAAAATCCATCATGTCATACCGCTTATTCATCTGTTGAAATCCGAAGTAGGTGTTGTATTGGATCTTTCCGCTGTCGCCCCGGCCTCGTTTGGTGGTAATGAGAATGACTCCGTTGGCTCCGCGGTTACCATATATTGCCGTTGCCGAGGCGTCTTTTAGCACTTCGATCGAAGCGATATCGTCGGGGTTTATCATCGAGAGCGAGGACATGCCGGTGTCATATCCGTCTATGCCACCCCCGGTGGAGGTGCTGACATCGAAGAGCGGGAATCCGTCAAGGACAATCAGCGGGGCAGTGGAGCCGGTCAGGGAGTTTGCACCGCGGATAAGCATGCTCGACTCCGAGCCGGGTTTTCCGGATGAGGAGTTGACCATCAGACCGGCCACTCCGCCAGCTAAAGCGTCGTCAACGGAGAAAAGTACCCGGTTTTCGAAGGCATCGGCCTTGATCGAGGCAACAGCTCCGGTCATGTCCTTTTTCCGTAGGGCACCGTAACCGACTACAACGACGTCGTCTATCTGAAGGTCGGAGGGTGAGAGTACGACATCGATCAGGGATCGCTGCCCGACGGATTCGCGAACCTCCCGGTACCCGAGGAAGTTGAAGACGAGAATATCTTTGGATGAACGGACTTTGATCCGATAGAAACCCTTGGCATCGGACGTGGCCGACGGTGCTGCCTTCGATGATTATCGACGCGCCGGCGACAGGCTTTCCGTCCGGGGAGGTAATCGTACCGCTGACGGAGGTCTGGGCCCGGAGACTCGAAGCAATGAGCAGCAAGCCGGCCAGTAAGAAAACGAATCGTTTCATAGCGAATAGTTTATTCGGGTTATTCTTCGATAAGATTGATTTGTATGTCGTCCAAATACCAGTTTACATCAGCGGAGCCGGCTGACAGAAGAGCGAATTGGGGATAGGTGTTCAGCAACGATTCGTATTTGGCGCTTGTGGCCGTGAATTCGAACCGGACCTGTTTCCACTCTGCGGAAGGCATCAGCTCCGGAGATGCCGGGAGTGTGATCGTTTCGGTAAGCGGATATTCGATATTACTCCAAATTCCGAACATCTCTTCCACCTGTTCCTCGAAAGGAATATCGGGGAAGTAGATGCTCCAGTGGTCACTCGCAAGTACCTGGAGGTATTCATTCCAAGACCAGGAGGGCAGATTGTTATAGATGCCCGTCAAGACGATAAGCGAACCCTCCGCGGCATCCGTTTTCTGCCAGAAGGAGACTTCATATTTTTGTCCGGCAACGAGTTGGGCGTTGCAAACCCAGTTGTCTCGCGTGAACAACTGATAGATGACTCCCGGTTTGAGCGTTACCTTGAGGGCCTGCTTCGAGCCATCGGCCCCGCCGCTGACGATGGAGGTGTTAGTCGTCAGATCATCCGCGGAAGTGGTCGTGTTCCAGAGCGTCCATTTTCCAATGGACGAAAGTTCGAACCGCCAGGGATCATAATCCTTCTCGGGAATGGGGTGCAGCATTGGATAGTTTCCGACAATAAAAGTCTGTTCGACGGTAGTTGTCATTCCGTCGTCGGCCCGAGTGAGTCTGCAGGAGATTCGGGCTCCGTTTTTGTTGGCCGAAGTCCAGGTGACCACTGGGGCGGGATCAGTCGACGAGGAAGGCGTACCGCCTTCGAATGTCCATTGGTAGGATGTCGGATTACCCTCGACTTCGGTAAGGCCGAACGAGACGGGGGTATCGAGCCGAATACAGCCTTTCGGTGTAAGTTCCAAGGCTTTGATCCGAGCCGAAAGCGGGTAAAATACCTCAATGTCGAACGATTCGGACTGCACCTGACCGTTGAGAAAATGGATTGTAAGGGTTACCGTCTTTATGCCTTTCGAATTGAATACGACGCTCGGTTCGGGATCCGTGGAGGGCGCAGG
>ENA-OPFI01000924-OPFI01000924.1-human-gut-metagenome-genome-assembly--contig:-NODE-924-length-11400-cov-2.843015_pt1 | contig 11400 bp, 10 predicted proteins | sample MGYA00241308_ERZ501550 | MGnify/ENA primary metagenome ERZ501550 (study PRJEB25962, sample SAMEA2042433) | human gut metagenome | biome: human gut; feature: human-associated habitat; material: faeces...
CACTTTCACTAACAGAACGTGGTCGAGGCCGACGCGGTTAAAGGAATTCTCCAACGCGATGCAGCCCTGAATTTCATGGGCTTTGATCATTGCGGTCAGCACCTGTTTCATGGTCAACGGCGCTTTGCCGCTGGCGACCGCGTTGCGCGAAAGCCAGTCCGCCGTTGCCAGAATGCCGCCGAGGTTGTCGGAAGGATGCCCCCACTCCGCCGCCAGCCAGGTATCGTTGAAATCGAGCCAGCGGATCATCGCGCCAATGTTAAATGCCGCCTGGACAGGGTCGAGCTGAAACTGAGTTCCGGGGACGCGCACGCCGTTGGGTACGACGGTGCCGGGGACAATTGGCCCCAGAAGTTTTTTACAGGCTGGGTATTCGAGAGCTTCCAGACCGCAGCCGAGCGTGTCGAGCAGGCAGTAATGTGCGGTGTCGTAGGCCACTTTAGAACTGATTTCGTAGTTCATGACGTAATCGACGATATCAACGATTTCACGATCAAATTCCGGGCGGATGTTGTTGATTTGAGCTGACATTGGGTACGTTTCCTTATTGTTATTCGTAGAGGTTTACTGGCGCTTATCCAGCGCGACAAACTGGCGGTCTTCCGGTCCAACATAATTGGCGGAAGGACGGATAATTTTGTTGTCCTGACGTTGTTCGATAATGTGCGCCGCCCAGCCGGTGACGCGGGCGATAACAAACAGTGGTGTGAACATCTCGGTGGGAACGCCCATCATGTTGTAGGAAACAGCGGAGAACCAGTCGAGATTGGGGAACATCTTTTTCGTTTCCCACATCACCGTTTCCAGGCGATCGGCGATGTTGTACATCTTCAGCGAGCCGCCTTCCTGCGAGAGCTGCTTCGCCACACGTTTAATCACCTGGTGGCGCGGGTCGGCGATGGTATAAACCGGATGACCAAAACCAATGACCACTTCTTTGTTTTCCACGCGCTTGCGGATATCTGCTTCGGCTTCGTCCGGCGTTTCGTAGCGTTGCTGGATCTCCAGCGACACTTCATTCGCCCCGCCGTGTTTTGGCCCGCGCAGTGCGCCAATCGCGCCAATAATCGCGGAATACATATCAGAGCCGGTGCCCGCAATCACCCGACTGGTAAAGGTGGAGGCGTTAAACTCGTGTTCGGCGTACAGCACCAGCGAGATATGCATCGCCTTTTCCCAGCTTTGCGATGGCTTTTCGCCGTGCAGCAGATGCAGGAAGTGACCGCCGATGGAGTCGTCATCGGTTTCCGGTTGGATGCGTTCGCCGTTGTGGCTGTAGTGATACCAATAAAGGAGAATCGAGCTAAGCGACGCCAGCAGTTTGTCGGCAATATCCCGCGCGCCAGAGACGGTATGCCCCTCTTTTTCTGGCAGCGTGCAGCCGAGCGCGGAAACACCGGTGCGCATAACATCCATCGGGTGTGACGCCGCCGGTAAGGCTTCCAGCACGGTACGCACGTTAGCCGGTAAACCGCGCAGGGCTTTCAGTTTCGTTTTGTAAGCGGCGAGTTCGTCACGGGTCGGCAGTTTGCCGTGGATCAGCAGATGCGCCACTTCTTCAAATTCGCAATGTTTCGCCAGATCAAGAATATCGTAGCCGCGGTAATGCAGGTCATTGCCACTTTTACCCACGGTGCAGAGCGCCGTATTGCCCGCCGGAACGCCAGAAAGTGCCACAGATTTTTTCGGTTTAATGACATGGGTACTGTTTTGCAGGATCGTTGTGTCGCTCATGTTGTCCTCGTCATTGTTATCATTTGTAGGGTCGAGATTGTTGTCGGATGCGACGCTATGCGTCTTATCCGACCTACAGTTCAGTTCACCCCGTAGGCCTGATAAGTCGCGTCAGCGGCGCATCAGGCATCGGTTGTCGGATGCGACGCCATCCGTCTTATCCGACCTACAGTTCAGTGCACCTCGTAGGCCTGATAAGTCGCGTCAGCGACGCATCAGGCATCGGCTGTCGAATACAATCAACGGGCGTTTTTTATTTCACCTGGCTACGGGCAAACAGGTTGTCGAGCTTCTCTTCGTACTGGTAGTAGTTGATGCTTTCGTACAGCTCGTTGCGGGTCTGCATGGTGTCGATGACGCTTTTCTGCGTCCCTTCCTGACGCAGGACGTTGTAGACATGCTCAGCGGCGCGGTTCATGGCGCGGAACGCTGAAAGCGGGTACAGCGCCATTGCGACATGGGCGCTGCGTAATTCGTCGATGGTAAACAGCGGCGTGGCACCAAATTCGGTAATGTTGGCGAGGATTGGCACCTGCACCGCATCGGCAAACTGGCGGTACATGGCGAGTTCGGTAATCGCCTCCGGGAACAACATCTCGGCACCCGCTTCAACATAGGCCTGCGCACGCTCGATCGCCGCATCCAACCCCTCTACCGCCAGCGCATCGGTGCGCGCCATGATCACAAAATCAGGATCGGTTTTCGCATCCACCGCCGCGCGGATCCGATCCACCATCTCCTCTTTCGAGACGATCGCTTTATTCGGACGATGACCGCAGCGTTTCGCACCAACCTGATCTTCAATATGCAATCCTGCCGCACCGGCTTTAATCATCGATTTCACCGTACGCGCCACGTTAAAGGCCGAAGAACCAAAACCGATATCCGCATCCACCAGCAGCGGCAGCGAACAAACGTCGGTGATACGGCGAATATCTGTCAACACGTCATCAAGAGTAGAAATACCGAGATCGGGCAGCCCCAGCGACCCTGCCGCCACGCCACCGCCGGAGAGATAAATTGCCTGATATCCGGCACGCTGCGCCAACAGCGCATGGTTGGCGTTAATGGTGCCAACAATCTGCAATGGATTTTCTTTAGACAGTGCAGCGCGAAACGCTTTACCTGGAGAGTGTAGAGACATAGCCCATCCTTTGTTATCAACTTGTTATTTGCGTTGATAAAGACAAAGCAAGGGGTGTGCCACAATTGCCTTAATAAAATTAAATGTTTAATTTCAATTTGTTAGAGATAAAGTCATGAACTAATCCGCAAATATGCGTTTCAGTTAACGTTTCAGGCAATGTTTCACCGCGTTTCATTGCAACAATTATGAAACAAGACTAAACCCAATATTCGGTTTCTTAACTTTGCGGTGCGCTATGGCACATCCACCACGGCTTAATGACGACAAACCGGTTATCTGGACGGTATCTGTAACGCGCCTGTTCGAGCTGTTTCGCGATATCAGCCTCGAGTTTGATCACCTGGCGAACATTACCCCTATTCAGCTTGGCTTTGAAAAAGCAGTGACCTACATCCGCAAGAAACTGGCAAACGAACGCTGTGACGCCATCATCGCGGCTGGCTCTAACGGCGCGTACCTGAAAAGCCGCCTGTCAGTGCCAGTTATTTTGATTAAACCGAGCGGCTACGATGTGTTACAGGCACTGGCAAAAGCCGGAAAACTCACCTCTTCTATCGGCGTTGTCACCTATCAGGAAACCATTCCAGCGCTGGTGGCGTTTCAAAAAACCTTTAATCTGCGCCTCGATCAACGTAGCTACATTACCGAAGAAGACGCGCGCGGGCAGATTAATGAGCTGAAAGCTAACGGCACCGAAGCGGTGGTCGGCGCGGGGCTGATTACCGATCTGGCAGAAGAAGCCGGAATGACTGGAATTTTTATCTATTCCGCCGCCACCGTGCGCCAGGCGTTCAGCGATGCGCTGGATATGACGCGCATGTCGTTACGCCATAACACTCACGATGCTACCCGTAACGCCCTGCGTACTCGTTACGTGCTGGGCGATATGCTCGGTCAATCACCACAGATGGAACAAGTACGGCAGACTATTTTGCTGTATGCCCGCTCCAGTGCAGCGGTGTTGATTGAGGGGGAAACGGGGACGGGTAAAGAGCTGGCGGCCCAGGCGATTCATCGGGAATATTTTGCCCGCCACGATGCGCGACAGGGCAAAAAGTCGCATCCGTTTGTTGCCGTCAACTGCGGGGCGATAGCCGAATCGCTGCTGGAAGCAGAGCTGTTTGGCTATGAGGAAGGGGCGTTTACCGGCTCGCGACGCGGAGGTCGCGCCGGGCTGTTCGAAATTGCCCACGGCGGTACGCTGTTTCTGGATGAGATTGGCGAAATGCCGCTACCTTTGCAGACTCGCCTGTTACGGGTGCTGGAAGAAAAAGAGGTTACTCGCGTCGGCGGGCATCAGCCTGTTCCGGTGGATGTGCGGGTCATTAGCGCCACTCACTGCAATCTGGAAGAAGATATGCGGCAAGGGCAGTTTCGCCGTGATCTGTTTTATCGGCTGAGTATTTTGCGTCTGCAATTGCCACCACTGCGTGAGCGGGTGGCGGATATTCTGCCGCTGGCGGAAAGCTTTTTGAAAGTGTCTCTGGCGGCGCTCTCCGCCCCGTTTTCTGCCGCATTACGCCAGGGATTACAGGCAAGCGAAACCGTGCTGGTGCACTACGACTGGCCAGGTAATATTCGTGAACTGCGCAATATGATGGAGCGACTGGCGCTATTTTTAAGTGTGGAACCGACGCCGGATTTAACGCCGCAGTTTTTGCAGCTGCTACTGCCGGAACTGGCGCGCGAGTCGTCGAAAACTCCCGCTCCACGCTTACTGACACCACAACAGGCACTGGAGAAATTTAATGGCGATAAAACAACAGCGGCGAATTATTTAGGCATCAGCCGGACGACGTTCTGGCGGCGGCTGAAAAACTGAACTGCCGAATGCAGCGCGAACGCTTTATCCGGCATAAATTTCAATAGATGATCACCGATAAACTTACGCATCGGGGATGTTTACATAGGATTCAGAATTACTTCTTCTTATAAATATTTGCCGTGCCGTGGATCTTATTGTCAGTTTGACCGGAGGTCAGTACCAACACATCAGCCCCTTTTTCATCCGCTTTTTTGATCAAATCCTCTTTCGCATCTGCGGTCGACATTTCATTGCTGGTTGAAATATCACCTATTTTTTCATATTGCGATTCGACTTTTTCAAATTCCGCTTTAGTCATCAATTCAGCGGCATAGACATTGGTAACGGCAAACGCTAACGCACCGACTAACATTTTAGAGATTATTTTCATATTACGGCTCCAGAGTTGTTATCACACTATCACCCACCGACATTATTGGGTTGATTAATAATTAGTTCAGTCAGGGCATAAACGCCAGTAACCGGAAATAAGACACTTTGTGATCTCTCTCGCACCCGATTATTTTTGGTAGAAATATGATGCAGTTAGTTCACTTATTTATGGATGAAATCACTATGGATCCTTTGCATGCCGTTTACCTGACCGTAGGACTGTTCGTGATTACTTTTTTTAATCCGGGAGCCAATCTCTTTGTGGTAGTACAAACCAGCCTGGCTTCCGGTCGACGCGCAGGGGTGCTGACCGGGCTGAGCGTGGCGCTGGGCGATGCATTTTATTCCGGGTTGGGTTTGTTTGGTCTTGCAACGCTAATTACGCAGTGTGAGGAGATTTTTTCGCTTATCAGAATCGTCGGCGGCGCTTATCTCTTATGGTTTGCGTGGTGCAGCATGCGCCGCCAGTCAACACCGCAAATGAGCACACTACAACAACCGATTAGCGCCCCCTGGTATGTCTTTTTTCGCCGCGGATTAATTACCGATCTCTCTAACCCGCAAACCGTTTTATTTTTTATCAGTATTTTCTCAGTAACATTAAATGCCGAAACACCAACATGGGCACGTTTAATGGCCTGGGCGGGGATTGTGCTCGCATCAATTATCTGGCGAGTTTTTCTTAGTCAGGCGTTTTCTTTGCCCGCTGTGCGTCGTGCTTATGGGCGTATGCAACGCGTTGCCAGTCGGGTTATTGGTGCAATTATTGGTGTATTCGCGCTACGCCTGATTTACGAAGGGGTGACGCAGCGGTGAGCAGATAATTTACTCTCTACGTAATCAACCTGATTTGCCGAATCACGGCCATCGGCGATGATAGCCCCCGTAATGCGTGGTCCTTATTTCCGATAAGTTTACTTGAGTCTTTAGCTTCCCATTTCAGCCCACTCTCCCCTGTGTGGGCTTTTTTCATTGGTCTGCCCCATCCTGAATAGCCAAACAATGGCAATGTTCCACTTTGCAGGGATGATAATAAGGGGATCTGATTCAGAAGAGTTTTGAAAAGTTGGACCGCCATCGAGGCCTCGAACCCCGTACCATACAACAATCCTGGTTGTCGTCTGCTCTTCCTGATGAGCTAATGGCGGTTTTTGATATGAGCCTTACAGCATATTTTCTGTCAGGCTTGAGTGCGATGCGTAAGATACAGAAAAGACCCCACACAAACATGATGGAATTATGATTTTTTTCATATGAATGTCAACCCACACATTCACAAAACATCCGCATGAGATCATTTTTTATACACCGCATGGCTGCGAAACCACTACTGGTGCTTTTTTAAGCGAAGTGTCGCCGATCACAACAAAATATAGGCGAAAAAAGAGATGGAATGCCTGTTGGCATACAGATATACAGATGAAATGATTACCTGCATTGCGATTCACTCTCAGGTGGAATAACAATTTGCAGGTGGAACCCTTTCTGAACTAAAGAGTGTAGCGGATTTTAACGTGCTTATTTACAGGATAATATCTGTCACCTAATTCCTGCACTCTATTAGATATCCATTCATTTAATCGCGCATCATCTCTGTATGTTTTTACGTCCAGAACAGAGAGCAATAACATCACCAGTGATTCAGGAAAAACAGGGTAGATATTTTTTAAGTGTAATAATAATCCATGCGCAAGCGCCTGCTTAATGGGCGCGTCTGTCTCCGGAATAGACGACATTTCGCGAAGCCATTTTTCCACATGCATACACTCTTTCCCTTAGGGAAAATTCTCAGCAAAGGCATATGGTGTTCAAGAAGAATACATTTGCAATCTGTTCGCACTGAATCGATAAACTGCACTAATTTCTTAAGCCCGGTAAAGCGTCCAGCCTGCACGTTTGCTTTAATATCAAGAAACGCATCATCCTGGTCATATACCCAAACTGTCCCTTTTTGATTTTCAAGTATGTGAAAAACAAACTTAACCGGGTGATCAGGGTAATCCATCCAGTCATAAAATCCAGGGAAATCATTAAACTGCACATTTATGGTGAGTGCGTTATCGTCTGACCACTCACAGTCTCGTACGGCAGCCATGAGATGAATGAGTTTGTCGTCATCGACTAAATCATCACGACAATCATAAGGATAATCATAATATTGTTTAATCAAAACCTTGAATATATCGACACAGGAAACCAGGGAGCTTTTGATATCCTCTGGTAACTGATTGTTTTTAACCGTATTAAGTATGCTTTGTTGCGTATATGGCATCAAATTATTGTGCGGAGCTTTTAATGATATCATCGCGATCTCTCTTAAATAAAAATAAACGTCGCAGATAATAAAGCTCTGATTAAACCAGGCACTATCAGAAATCGCTCATAACTAACGTGTGAAGTATTGTGTACTGGAGGGCGTTAATTTAACAATTTAAATTTACGTTATAGGTTTTACTGCTACTTTGATATTATTTCGCTCTCCTTAACTAAAAAGTTAAGTGGAGAGCGAAGTTAATATGTTAAACCACAGGGTATTTATTAATTTTTTCAGTCTGTTAGTGTGCGATTATCGATAACAAAACGATATTTCACATCACCGCGCAGCATTCGCTCATAGGCTTCATTAATTTGATCGGCCCGAATCATCTCTATATCAGCCACGATGCCATGTTCGGCGCAAAAATCGAGCATCTCCTGAGTTTCTGGAATGCCGCCAATCATAGAACCGGCTATCGCACGGCGTTTCATGATCAGGTTGAAAACTTCCGGCGATTTATGCGGTGTCGCAGGCGCACCAACCAGCGTCATGGTGCCATCACGCTTCAGCAAGGTGGTAAAATCGTCGAGATTATGTGGCGCAGCTACTGTATTCAAAATGAAATCGAAACTCTTCAGATGAGCCGCCATCTCATCGGCATTGCGTGAGTTAACAACTTCATCGGCCCCCAGGGCTTTTGCCGCTTCGCGTTTTGCCTCAGAAGTGGTAAATGCCACCACATGTGCCCCCATCGCGTGGGCCAGCTTAATCCCCATATGTCCCAGACCGCCGATGCCGACCACGCCCACTTTTTTACCCGGCCCGGCCTGCCAGTGACGTAGCGGCGAATACGTGGTGATCCCTGCACACAACAAAGGAGCCACCGCCGCCAGCTGCTCTTGCGGGTGACGAATACGCAGAACATATCGCTCATGAACGACGATCTGTTGTGAGTAGCCGCCCAGAGTATGGCCCGGTTCGTCCGGCGTCGGCGAGTTATAGGTGCCGGTCATGTGATCACAGTAGTTTTCCAACCCGTCTTCACACTCTTCGCAATGTTTACAACTGTCGACAATGCAGCCGACACCGACCAGATCGCCCGGCGCATATTTTTCTACCTGATCACCAACGGCTACCACACGCCCCACAATTTCATGACCCGGCACGCAGGGGTAAACCGTCCCCGCCCACTCGGAACGGACCTGGTGGAGATCGGAATGGCAAACGCCACAGTAAGCGATTTCGATTTTGACATCATTCGGTCCCGGTTCACGCCGGGTGATATCCATCGGTTCAAGTGGTTGTTTAGCGGAATATGCACCAACAGCTTTGATCTTCATTGTGTTTACTCCTGATTAGCTATGTGTATTTGGCAACGCCTGATATGTCATCGCGGCAAAACGCGTCCATTGAATATAGCCAATATTTAAACCACCCGATCCAGCCCCAACATGCCGCGAGCCTGAATGAAACAGAGCAGCAACGTTCCCCATAAGGCGAGCGCCTGTAAGTGTGATATTTGCTATCTGTAAAAGACTAAAATCGGCAAAACTGATGATCTTTTCACGTAGACAAATAGTTATCTACACAACGTCAATAAGGGCATATTCCTCAAAGATAATGTCCATTTCTGCCGACACACTCATATTCAGATTGCCCCACTCCCTGGGGCTTAAATCTCTTACTATTCACCGTTGCAGGCGTTTCAAATGCGCATCAACCTGCCACACTCCCCCACACCAGTTGCCCTTTATGGAACGTTGCGGTTCTCGGCGAGATACGCGCCACCGCCTCGGCGGAACAGGAGGCGTCCACCAGCACAAAGCTGGCGTCATCCTGCGCTTTTGGCCATACACGCTCGCCTTTTTCATTCAGCGGCAATACATCGCCAGTGGCTAAAAACAGCGAGCGGGAGAGGTTCTGTTCGTTAGGACGAATATAGAGCTGCGCGTACAGATTGGCTTTTTCCAGCATGTCGCCCAGACCATAAGGCGACCAGTGGTCGATAACGCTGTCAGTGCCAGTCATCACTTTTACGCCTTTGTCGTGCAACTGTTTGAGCGGCATATGCAGCGTGCCAATCGGCACCGTCGAGGCGATAGAAATTTGTTGCACCACCATCCGGTTCGCCAGTTCATCTACCTGTTGCTCGTTGAGCGTTGCCAGCGCAAAGGCGTGACTGATGGTCAGCTTGCCCTTCAGCTGTGGCGTTTTCTCTACCGTTTCAACCATATAATTGATGGCTGCCACGCCTGCCGGAGTGGTTTCGTGCAGGTGAATATCGACGCCTTTGTCGTAGTCCAGCGCAATCTGGAACATGGTGTCGAGGGATTTTTCCATCGCGCCATCAACACTGGTCGGGTCCAGGCCGCCGACGTAATGCGCCCCCGCCTGCATCGCTTCACGCATTAAAGGTTCAGATTTCGACAGCAGCAAACCGTGCTGCGGGAAGGCGACGATTTCACACTCAAAGCCCGCCTGACGTCGCGCCAGCACCGCCTGCAAATTTTGCAGATTTTTCAGGCCGGAAACCGGTTCGATATTGCAGTGGCTGCGGGCAATGGTGGTGCCTTTCGACTGCAATAAATCAATCAGTTTTTCTGCCCGCTCCTGAGTGTACGGTTGCAGTTCCGGCAGCATTTTCTGCTCGAGTTTGATCATGTCCTGGATGGTGGTGCCTGCCGGACGATTGAGCGAGCGCCACGGCCCGCCGTAAAAGGTTTTGTCGAGATGAATATGCATGTCGCGGGTGGTGGGCAGCATCAGCTTACCGCCAGCGTCATAGTGCGGCAGCGTGGCGTCCGGATGCAGCTTGTTCTCGCGCAGGGCGACAATTTTGCCGTCCTGAATCTCCACGGTCTGGCGCGCCGTGCGGGTCTGCACCGCCACGCCATTTTCGTAGTCAAAACCGGTTTCCAGCAGCACGTTATCGAGATAGTAATGCGGGTCAGTGATTTTCATGGTGTTGTTCGCTTCGCAGTTTAGGGTGCCAGCTACCGCCGCATGGGCGAGCGGCACAGAGGTACCAAACAGCGCGGCGGCGGTGACCATCTTACCGCACTGGCTCAGAAATTCACGGCGGCTATTGCTTTCTTTCATCTTACGTCCTTACGTTTTAATAATATGAGTGCCCGTTTCGCCGCGCAGCGCCGCAGGCAGGCATTCCGGCGTGGTGATAATCACTTCTTTGCCGCCTTGTTCTAAAAATGTCAGGCTGGCGATGATTTTTGGCAACATGCTGCCGGGCGGGAAATGCCCTTCCTGCATATAGCGGGTCATGGTGGCAATATCCACCCGATCGAGCGCCTGCTGCTGCGGTTTGCCAAAGTGAATACACACTTTTTCGACGCCAGTGGTGATCACAAGAATGTCGGCGTGAATTTCACGGGCCAGCAGCGCGGTAGAGAGATCTTTGTCGATAACCGCGTCCACGCTTTGGTAATCTCCCGCGTCAGTACGCACTACCGGAATTCCACCGCCGCCCGCGCCAATTACGACAAAACCTTGTTGGATCAGCGCTTTAATGGCAGGTGCTTCGACAATACGTTTCGGTTCCGGCGAGGCGACCGCGCGGCGATAGCCCCGCCCGGCATCTTCAACAAAACACCAGTCAGGGTTTGCCTTTTGTAATTCGTCACGCTGGCTGTCACTAAAGAATGCGCCGATGGGCTTGGTGGGATGGGCAAAACCTGGATCGTTTTTATCCACTTCCACCTGAGTCACCACGGTGACGGCTTTCTTCTCGCCGTGACGCGCCAGCCGGTTATTCAGCGCCTGTTGGATCAGATAGCCGATGCCGCCCTGCGTATCTGCCACACAGTTCGCCAGCGGCGTTAAGGGCAGCCCTTCGCGCTCGTGGGCAATCTCCGCACGGCGTAAATCCAGCCCGACCTGCGGCCCGTTGCCGTGGGTCAGCACAATGTCGTAATCGGAAGCCAGCATTTCCAGCACCGTATCGGCGACGGCTTTCTTGATTTCTTCACGGTTCATAGTCATTTACCTCCCAAGATCAGTTGTTCATAATCAGTAACACCCCGGGCTACTGCTCTGGCCAGGGCATCCTGG
>ENA-OPFI01000936-OPFI01000936.1-human-gut-metagenome-genome-assembly--contig:-NODE-936-length-11283-cov-1.657820_pt1 | contig 11283 bp, 7 predicted proteins | sample MGYA00241308_ERZ501550 | MGnify/ENA primary metagenome ERZ501550 (study PRJEB25962, sample SAMEA2042433) | human gut metagenome | biome: human gut; feature: human-associated habitat; material: faeces...
CTCCGCTGTGGCTAACCGCTCAGGAGAATGCGCATCTATTATCCGTAGACGAACTTTTCCGTCTTGGCACAGAAAACAGTCTTCAACTTAAAAAGAGCAAACTACAAGAGGTTATTTATAACGACCAAAAGAAGTCTGCATACACAGACCGATTGCCAGATATCCAAGTAGGTGCCAGCGCCGGAATCATAGGCCAGCCCGTCATCTTTCAGCGGGGACTTTCACATCCCGTGCGCCCCGAAACACCAGACTGGTCACAAAACTATAACATCAACCTGACGCAACCCCTCTACCAGGGAGGAAGGATACAGGCCCAAATACATCAGGCCGAACTTAAAGAGCAAATAGCCGCCCTAACCAGTGCCGACAACGAAGCCGAAATCAAGCTGGTACTGCTGCAACAGTACATGACGCTTTTCAGTTACTACAAGCAGCGGGAAGTGCTGGCACGCAACATCGAAGAGTCCGAACACCGACTGAAAGATATCCGTCGGATGAAAAAAGAAGGCATAGTCACCCGCAATGATGAAATCCGCAGTGAACTGCAACTGACCAATGACCGCCTGGCCGACAACAGCATCTCCATAGCTTCGCAACAACTCGATATTCTGTTGGGACTGGACGAATCACAGCTGATAGTACCGGACACCACTTTACTGTATACCGCCGTCAGTATGTCTGATTATGATACGTATGTACAATTAGCCTACAACAATTATCCGGGCATGCAGATTGTCCGCCAACAAACCCTGCTGGCAGAAAACGATATCCGGCTGACTAAAGCAAACTACCTTCCCAGCCTGTCACTGCATGCGGGCAACACCCTTGCACGCCCACTCAGCACTACGCTGGCTGACATGTACAACAACAATTGGAACATCGGCCTCAGCCTCTCATACAACCTGTCGTCTCTTTATCAAAATAAGCACAAGATGCACGAAGCCCGGCAGACGGTACAACTTCAAAAGTATGCCGAAGAACTCCTGATGCAGAACGTCCGTATTCAGATCCGAACTGCCTACACCCGCCATAAAGAGGCCCTGAACCGAATAGAAGCCCTGAAGCTCTCTGTCAGCCAGGCAGAAGAAAACTACCGGATTGTGCAAAACCGCTACTTGAACCAGCTTTCCATCCTCACCGACCTGCTGGATGCAAGCAGCGTGCGGCTGGATGCTGAACTGCAACTGACCGTTGCCCGTACGCAGGCCATTTACACTTACTATGAATTACAGCGAACCTGTGGCATGCTTTAATTTTTAATTATTAATTTTTAATTTACAATTGTAATCTATGTCCGAATTACAAAAGAAACATAAGCAACTGAAGAGATTAAGAATAAGGAATATCACCCTCAATACGGTATGTATCCTCCTTGCATTGGCGGGAATTTCATGGACAATCAATTATTTCTGGAAATACGTCCATTACGAAATCACCAATGATGCCGTAGTAGACCAGTATATAGCTCCGCTCAATATCCGCGCTTCGGGTTATATCAAGGAAGTCCGCTTCACGGAGCACCAGCCCGTGCATGCCGGAGACACCCTTCTCATTCTTGACAACCGGGAATACCTCATCAAAGTAAAGGATGCGGAAGCTGCCCTGATGGATGCGAAAGGTGCAAAAGATGTATTAAGTTCCGGCATTCAGACCTCGCAAGTAAATGTAGCCATTCAGGAAGCCAACATTGCAGAAACCAAGGCCAAGCTCTGGCAGCAGGAACAGGACTATCGCCGCTATGCCAACCTGCTTGCCGAAGAATCCGTCAGCCAGCAACAATATGAACAGGTAAAAACGGCCTACGAAGCAACCCAAGCACGCTATCAGGCCCTGCTGCAACAAAAGGAAGCAGCAAAATCCCAATACTCCGAAACAAGTAAGAAATCTACCGGCATCGAAGCGAATATCCTTCGCAAAGAAGCGGATCTGGATATGGCAAAATTGAATCTCTCTTATACGATAGTCACCGCTCCTTACGACGGATATATGGGACGCCGCACCCTCGAACCGGGACAATTCGTACAAGCCGGACAGACCATCTCCTATCTTGTACGGGGCAACGACAAATGGATCACCGCCAACTACAAAGAAACGCAGATTTCCCACATTTACATCGGGCAGAAAGTACGCATCAAGGTCGATGCTTTCCGCGGGCATATCTTTCACGGCACTGTTACCGCCATATCCGAAGCAACCGGTTCCAAGTACGCCCTGGTTCCAACTGATAACTCCGCCGGCAACTTCGTCAAAGTGCAGCAACGCATTCCCGTTCGCATCGAGCTGGACGACGCCACTCCCGAAGAGATGAAAAGCCTCCGTGCAGGCATGATGGTAGAAACCGAAGCACTGAGAAAATAAGGAAGTCCACTGATGGTAAAACTGAACCTTCCACTCCGCCCCTGGGTACCGCAATGGCTGGGTATCGTCACTATGTTCGTGGTGATGTTCCCTATCATTATGCTCAACGGAACCTATACGGGAAGCATGCTGGAAGTCAGCAGTACCCTCGGAATACTCAGCGAAGACATTACAATGGGGTATTATGCGGCAGCGGCAGGTATGGCAGTAGCTTATCCCATCATTCCTAAAATTCGTGCAATCGCCACTCCAAAGACGATGCTGCTTACCGACCTGATCCTGCAAATCTTTCTCAGCTACATCTGCGCCCAGGTTGGCAATATGGACATCACCATTATATGCAGCTTCTTCATCGGCTTCCTGAAAGCCTTCATTATGTTGGAGTTTATTATTCAGGTACGCCCGTTCTTCAGTCCGAAAAATGTGCGTAGCGAGTTCTACGCCTACTTCTACCCCATCGTATTCTCCGGCGGACAAATATCCATGGCACTGACGGCACAATTGGCCTATTACTATCAGTGGCAGTACATGTATTACTTTACAATCCTGTTGATGCTAATTGCCATTATCTTTATCCTGTTGTTTTTCCGGTATGCCAAGCGCCCTATGCGCATCCCTTACAAAGAAATCGACGGAAGAAGCATGTTTATCATAGCTGCTGCATTGCTTTTCAGCATTTACATATTTACCTACGGAAAGACATTAGATTGGTTCTCCTCTCCCAAAATACGGATTTATACGATTGCCATCCCCATACTGATTTACCTTTTCGTCCATCGGCAACGGACACAGGAGAAGCCATACGTCAGCCTGAAACCACTCCATCACCATAAATCCATCATCGGATACACTTTCATGGTACTGGTCATGTTTTTCAGTGCCAGCAGTTCCCTGATTACCAATTACCTGAACAGCATTATCCGCGTAGACAGCGTGCATGCCAATTCGCTCAGCCTGATGCTTATACCGGGATTCATTGTGGGAGCCATCATCTGTTTCTGGTGGTTCAGATGGCAGCGATGGCGGTTCCGCTATCTTATTTCCGGAGGAATGTTCTGCTACGTCATCTATCTGGTCATCCTCTACTTCGGCATCACGCCCTACTCCACTTACGAGATGCTTTACTTTCCGGTTTTCCTCCGCGGACTGGGGATGATGACTCTTTTCATAGCCTTCGGTGTATATGTAGTAGAAGATTTGGACCCTAAGCTCATGCTGTCTAACGCTTTCTTTCTGATATCCCTCCGCTCTGTGCTGGCTCCGGCAATATCCGCTTCTTTTTTCAGTAACCTGCTCTACTACTTACAAATTAAGGGGATGAATACCCTTTCTGAACACATGACGCTCACCAATCCACTGGCTTCCTCCCGCTATGCGCAAGCCATGAACAGTGCCTTGGCGCAGGGACACGGATATGATGAAGCCAGCCAGTTAGCTGCCAATAACTTTTATTCCACGCTTCAGCAACAGAGCCTGCTACTGGGCATCAAGACTGTAATCGGCTATCTGCTGATTGCCGCATTGGTTATCGCAGTGGTTTCCGCTTTCATCCCTTTCCATAAGACTCTGAAAGTGGCTGTGGTGAAGACGGGAGACGATATGGTATAAAGATTATAAATGCCAGCTAATTCCGCATGCCATCTCCAGATAGTGCACACGTACACGTTTCGAGTAGCTATCCTCAATCTCTCCTGTCAACAGGTTTCTCTTTTCAAAAGTCTGCGTAGCCCGTTCAGGGAGGAAGAGATATTTGGCCTCCACCGAAAAATGGAGTTTGCGCCAGATACGCCTCGACAACATAGCCGAAGTCTGAATAGCACTCATTAAACCACCGGGTTCTATGGAGAATGACTGATCATAATTAATCCAACGTACTACATTGGAATTCTTTTCTTTCACATAAAAATGAGAAGAATGTTCCTCTGCATCAACCAGGTAATATCCCAAGCGCAACTGTACATCCCATACCGGTTTATTCAGCCGATAGGCAATGCCAAAGGCCATAGACAAACCCATTTCATCATCAAAATCATACGCATCCTTTACAAAATGGTCATTTTTATAAGGTCTTCTCAACTTATCCCCATTTCCTTCTCTGATGAGGGGGGCCACACTCATAGAAGAAAAGATTCCCCAGTGTGGAAATACATAGAAAGTATAAGCAAAGCTCATGACGGGAACAGGAGAAGAAGAAATCCAGGATTCTCCACTCTGAAAATGACAAGATACTCCGGTGGTTAAGTCAAGCTGATGACGTGAATTTCTATTTTGTGCCTGTCCGCCCATAATGCTCAGCAGTCCCACTGCCAGCAAAGTGATAAATAGCTTTCTCATTGACTCTTCATTTATTGCATGGTGATCTCATCCGTTTCTTTGGTAAACTCTTCCCCTTTGCGGGTCGTCACTACGACTTTAAACCGATGCACTCCGGCTTGAGGAAGTGTACGGGGTATCTTATAAAAAACAGTTCCATGTAACCGTATTTATAATCTGCCGATTGATCCTCTTGGCGCAAAGGATAGTCCATGAAAAGTTCGTTCACATCCGTACCGGCAGGATGGGATTTATCATAAGCGGTAAGTGAGATAATCTGTATATTGGCGATGGTATCAGTCAGGATGTATTCATAATATGTTCCCTCTACAGTCTCTTTCTCATATTCAAAGTCCAAAGGTATCCGCAACATATATGCCTGGCGAGATACCACTCCACCCACCGGAGCAACAGGCACGCTTCCAGCATTATCCAAGTGTTCCACCTTACCTATTCCGGTTAAGGTCACCTGACAGGGAATGTATTCTTCAAATTCCTCGCAGCACATTGCCGTACAAAGCAAAAAAAACAGTGCCAGTAAAACGGATAACTTGTTTTTCATATTTTAGTTTTTTAGTGTGTAAGCAGTCTCACCTTTTAAGAAATGCAAGAAATTGTGAAATACTGCATAAAGGCACTAATAGTTTTGTGATATATAAAAAATGAGGTTGTGTCAAAATTGAACTGCACCCCAAAAGTTTTATGTCTAACTTTTGGGGTGCAGTTCAAATGCTGACACAACCTCTCTTTATGTAAATAGAAAAAATACAAATAGTTGCCTGTATGTTTCTTATTTTTTTAACTTTGTATTCTCTAAAATTTTGAAGCAAAAATATCAGTACATCATCAAGTAATATCTGTTATTATGAAGATATCAAAAATAAAAGTGAATAATTACAGGCTTTTAAAGTCATTTGAATTAGAAGTAGAGGAAAAACTCTCACTGATTATTGGAAAAAACAATACAGGAAAAACTTCTTTGTTTTCAGTATTGAGCAAATTTCTGAATCCAAGTAGTAGAAAAGGATTTCTATATAATGACTTTAATACTGACTTTAAAAAGATCGTTGAAAATTCTGTTATCAATGCCGAAATAGAGAAAGAAAAATGGCAAGATCTGATGATAAGTATGCTTGTGTACATTGACTATGAGGAAAATGATAATTTGGAAAATATTTCAGAATTAATTCTAAACTTAGACCCAACAGACCACACCTTAATTCTTTCTTTTGAATATTTTCTGAATTATGACAGTTACTTGAGGTTACGTAAGGACTTCGCCGGATTCAAGTCTGATAAATTGCCAGAAAGAGGATTTGATTTTTTCTTAAATAAGAATGTAGCGTCATATTTCAAGAAACGCAATAGGGTATTAGAATCAGGAAATGAAACTAACAGTATTGAGATTGATGATATAAGAGTTCGCCGAATCATCAATATACAAACAATATCTGCCAAAAGAGATATTGACAACGAGGGCTCAAACTCAGAATCAGGAAGAGCATTATCCCGTTTTTCTGCTGAGTTTTATAAATCAAGAGGTAGCGTAAATACAATTGATTTATCTGATTTTCAGAAGAAATTGCTTGAAACCGATAAAACTTTTAATGACATATATAAGGTTATCTTCAAACCTGTTACAGATAATATCAAAAAATTTGCATCTCATGGCAGTACCGAGCCGTTATTGGAAATTATTTCTAATTTGCAGGAAGAAAAATTATTAAACGATAATACTTCTGTTATATACAATCAGGATGGGCATACATTACCTGAAGATTATAATGGACTGGGATATCTCAACCTTTTCGCTATTATTTATTGCATCCATATTAAACTAGATCTCTTGAAAAAACATGGAATAGTCAATGAAAAACCATCCGACATCAATTTGCTTTTCATAGAAGAACCGGAAGCGCACACACATCCACAATTACAATATGCTTTCATTCGGAATATTAAAGAGATGTTGGAACAAGAATCAAAAGGAATTGTATTACATACTATTATTAGCACCCATTCATCACATATTGTGTCACAAAGTGAATTTGATGATATAAAATATTTTTATAGAGATTTCAAGGATAACAATATACTTGTTAGAAACCTGTCTGAACTTCAAAAAATATATATGAATGAAGAAAGTAAGGAAGAAGACAAAACCATACAAAAGAAAAACTTTCAATTCTTAAAACAATATTTGACATTAGAGAAAGCGGAACTGTTTTTTGCAGACAAAGCCATTTTTATAGAGGGAGATACAGAGCGAATATTGATGCCTGCCATGATGAAGAAATTAGATATGGAAAAATCTAAAGAAGATAGTTTTATCCCTCTCATGTCCCAGAACATATCTATAATTGAAGTTGGCGCATATGCTCACATATTCGAACATTTTCTAAGATTCTTAGGAATAAAAACACTCATAATTACCGATATTGATTCTGTAAATGATTCCGATACAGCTTGTCCCGTATGTATTGGAAAGAAAACAAGTAATGCGTCCATCAAGCATTTTTTGGAAGGTAAGACATTAGATAATCTGAAAAAGCTCCCGAAAGAAGAAAAGATCTTGAAGTTTGAAGGAGGAAAATGGGTTGGTGATGTCAATGGACATTTACGAATATCTTTCCAAACAGAACAAGACAGTTATCATGCTCGCAGTTTTGAAGATTCGTTTATTGCCCTAAACTATGATTTTATAAATGATAATAAGGCTCATTTTAATGGATTAAAATGTCGAGATGATTTTGACAAAGGTAAATATACAGAACATCCTATTTATGAGATAACAGAAAAATGTATTGCTAAAAAGACAGTTTTTGCAACAGATATACTTTATTTTAGTAACGATAATATGAGCAATTGGAGTATACCACAATATATAAAGGAGGGATTAGAATGGCTAGCGTAGTGATTGACGATATCAAGAAGCACATTGATAATGGCAATAATTTTTTGCTAAGCGGAGGTGCAGGTAGTGGAAAAACATACACGCTGATGCAGGTATTAGACCTTATACACGAAAAGAATCCTGTAGCGAATATTGCTTGTATCACTTATACCAACGTAGCGGTAGATGAAATTAAATCCCGTTCGCCATACGAAAACTTAAGGGTGTCAACCATTCATGATTTTCTATGGGATGTTATCAAATCATATCAGCCAAACATAAAAAAGTCTCTTGCTTATTTAATCACTTTGTATTCCACAGATAACAAAGCCGGAATAAAATATGACGGAGAGCAAACCTTGGATATTGCTTATTTTTCAGACAAAACAATTGAGTATAGAGATTATCGTAAATTGGAAGAAGGCATTGTATGGCATGATGACATATTAAAAATTGCTCATCATATGTTTGATACATATCCTCTGCTTTGTAATATTATCAAAGATAAATTTCAATATATTCTTGTTGATGAGTACCAAGACACCGATAAACAAGTAATAGAGATATTTTTGGACTTTTTTCAACGAAATAAAGAACGACAGAATGTATTGGCTTTTTTTGGTGATTCTATGCAGTCAATATATGACACTAAAGGCGTGGGAAACATCACACATTATGTGACCGCAGATATTGTCAAAGAAGTAAAGAAAGAAGATAATTACAGATGTTCGGAAAAAGTAATTGAGTTGATTAATAAAGTCAGGAATGATGGTATTGTTCAAAAAGCAGCAAAGGATAACAAAATTGGCAATATTACATTTCTATATTCAAATAGGGACAATGTAAATATCAAAAATATAAAACAAGAAAATACCATTTTCAAAGATTGGGATTTTAGTAATACGGAAGAAACAAAAGAATTGTATCTTACGCATCGACTTATTGCAAAGGAATTTGAATTCGAAGAAATTCTTAGTAAATATCCTTATGCCGATGATTTGTTAGGAGATGAAACAAGAAGAAATAGATTTTCGAATCACTTATTTAAAATACAAGAAATCATTTATCTTTATGACAATAAAAGGTATAATGAGTTGATTAATAAGACCAATTTTAAAATCAGAAAATTATCAGACAAAACAGTTCTTAAAAATAAGATAGAAGAATTGCGCGCTGGGACAAAAAATACAATCGAAGAACTAATCGACTTGGCAGATAAGCATGGCTTAATTGTCAGAGATGATAAGCTCAATGACTTCATTAAAGAAAATGAGGATTTTTATAACGCTGTAAAAGGGTTGGATAAGAAACAAATAGAAAAAGTTTACCATTACGTTGAAGGACATTCACCTTATTCAACTCAACATGGCGTTAAAGGCGCTGAATTTGAAAATGTTTTTGTTATCCTTGATAATGGTCGGTGGAATCAGTATAACTTTCAATACCTGTTTGAATCAACGGCAGGGAAAGAAAGTGTTATTGAGAGAACACGCAAAATATTTTACGTTTGTTGTTCTCGCTCAAAAAATAATTTAGTTGTTTTTTACCACAAGCCCACTTCTGCAACTATTGCCAAGGCAAAAGACTGGTTTGGAGAGGAAAATATTTTTCAGACTTAATTAATAATCAATAAAATGAATTTGACATAAAAGAACCTATTTACAGATGGGACGGTGAATATTTTGGATTTCTTTATAATGGAAGATTGTTTGATAAACATTCAACATATTTAGGATGGGTAGATGAAAATGAAGTATGGAAAAAAGATGGAACCTATCTTGGTGAAATTATTGACGGAAGTTAGATTTTACGTAGAACTTCAATAGCAACAAGAGCAAGACGTGCTATTAGAGCAACACCTGCAACACCAGCATCAAAGGCGAATAGAGCAACAAGAGCAATACGTTCATCATATGTAGATGCTCTTGATGTGTTTAATTGAAAAGAGGTAAAAAGCTTCGCCGAAAGAATTCAGAGAAGTGGCAAGAGTTATCTCCTGCCACTTGTTTTATTTTATTCTATTCGTTATTGAATGCTACCTTCATGACTCGTTTCTTTGTCGGGGTATTCGACAAATCATACTTACCCTCTATAGTCTTTGCCAAGTTCGTCATATCCTCATTGATTTTAGTACGGGTAACCTCTGCATAGATTTGAGTAGTTTTAATGGATAAGTGTCCCATCATTTGACTAAGGCTCTCTATTGGAACACCTTGTGTCAAGCAAACGGTCGTAGCGAACGAGAAACGGCTCATGTGGAATATCAGCCGTTTATCTATGTCGGCAGCTTTAGCAATCCGTTTTAGTTGCCAGTTCATGTTTACATGGGTTTGAAGCGTGAATACTTTTCCGCCTGTTCCGGCAAACTCCGTATCTCTGTATCTTTCAAGAATTTGTTTGGGAATATCCAACAGGGGAATATAAGAAGCCGTTCCGGTCTTTTGCCTGTCGAGAATAATCCACAGGCTACTGTCTTCCATTTCTTGAATGTTAGAATGTTTCAGATTTCAGAGGTCAATAATCGCTATGCTTGTAAAGGTCGAGAAAATAAACATATCACGGGTAAAGCGCCATGTGGCAAATTTGAATTTCGCTTGCATAATGCGTTGTATCTCATCGTTGGAAAGCCACGGACATTTAGGGACAACTCGTTCAGGAACAAAATCAAAGAATGGGTTCTGCCGTAGCACTCCTTTATTACAAGCCCTCACGACAGCCTGACGGAACGTGTTCTGCAAACTATAACGCAAAAAGGGCTTTTCATACTTCTGTCCTGTATCTCCATATTTGAAGTAGTCTTTCGATACGCCTAACCCTGCAACCGGCTCCCAAAAACCTAAACGGGGAGAATAGTAAACCATAGCCATCAGATTTTGTGTATGATCCATATTCTCCGGAATATACATAACGATATCTTGTTTTTCACCATAAGGATGCGGTATCAATAGTGACATATTATCATACATCTTATACGAAACCATCAACTTAATTTTCTTCCACAGCAACGAATATGAGATATCATCTATTCGGGTAGGTTTCAGATACGGATTACCGGTTTCATAAGTGTAAGGGTCATCATATTGAATGCTGTTCCGAAGTTGATAATAACTTGGCCGCTGAATCGTAGCACGATATCCCAACATCATCTGTACCTTATCAGACCGGTAACTCACCGAAGCCTGTGGAAAGAAATCTTTATATGTACGGCTTTGTTCATCCACTTTATTGCCATTCTCAAAATAATCGAAACCGACATTTTCAAAACGCAGTCCTAAATTAAACATCCACTTGTCTATACTTTTTGAATAACTGAGAAAAGCCGCAAACAACTTCTGTTTCGACATATTCTCATTAGACGCAAGCGAAGGAGCTCCCTCATTTTCATCCACCCAATAAGTCTGCTCATTGGTCGTATGGCTATATTCCATGCCATAATTAAAATTACTTCCCAATAGAGGTGTAGATAAAGTAAGTTTGCCTGCATATAAATCATAGTCCTGTAAAGAGCGCGTACCCACTTCCACTTCATCTTCTCTTTCGGAAACAGAAAAATCATGGTTTTCACTGCTGCCTTTAGCATAGTCCATATCCAACTGCACTTTAAGCCAAGGGGACACATTACCGGTATAATAAGCATTCAGAAGGTGAGAATTAGCATTCATATCTACCTTAGTGTTCGTTGGAAACTCCTCTATTGACACACGATCCTTTGTTACAGC
>ENA-OPFI01000941-OPFI01000941.1-human-gut-metagenome-genome-assembly--contig:-NODE-941-length-11228-cov-2.323995_pt1 | contig 11228 bp, 10 predicted proteins | sample MGYA00241308_ERZ501550 | MGnify/ENA primary metagenome ERZ501550 (study PRJEB25962, sample SAMEA2042433) | human gut metagenome | biome: human gut; feature: human-associated habitat; material: faeces...
CATACTTTAACGATGCTCAAAGACAAGCAACTAAAAATGCTGGTAAAATAGCAGGTCTTGAAGTAGAAAGAATTATTAATGAACCAACTGCAGCAAGTTTAGCATATGGTTTTGATAAACAAGATAAAATGCAAACAATTCTTGTATATGACCTTGGTGGAGGAACATTTGATGTTTCTGTTCTAGAACTTGGTGATGGTGTTTATGAAGTTAAATCAACCGCAGGTAATAATAGACTTGGTGGAGATGATTTTGATGAAAGAATTATTAACTATTTAGTAGAAACATTTAGAAAAGAAAATGGTATTGATTTATCAACTGATAAAATGGCAATGCAAAGATTAAAAGAAGCAGCAGAAAAAGCTAAAAAAGATTTAAGTGGAGTAACAACAACTCAAATTTCTTGTCCTTTTATTACACAAGGAGAAAATGGACCACTTCACTTAGATGTAACTCTTACTCGTGCTAAATTTGAATCTTTAATTAGTGATTTAGTTGAATCAACATTAAAACCAGTACAAGATGCTTTAAAAGAAGCTAAACTTAAAAAAGAAGATATCGATCATGTAATATTAGTTGGTGGTTCAACTCGTATTCCTATGGTTCAAGAACTTGTTAAAAAAGAACTTGGTAAAGAACCTAATAGAAGTGTTAACCCAGATGAAGTTGTTGCTATGGGTGCTGCTATTCAAGGTGGAGTATTAACTGGAGATGTTAATGATATCGTTTTACTTGATGTAACACCACTTTCTTTAGGAATTGAAACTCTTGGTAATGTTATGACTGTTTTAATTCCAAGAAATACAACAATTCCAACAAGTAAATCACAAGTATTCTCAACTGCTATGGATAATCAACCAGCTGTAGATATTCATGTTTTACAAGGTGAACGTCCAATGGCAAGTGATAATAAAACTTTAGGAAGATTTGTCTTATCAGATATTCCAGCAGCACCTCGTGGTGTACCACAAATCGAAGTTAAATTTGATATTGATGCTAATGGTATTGTTAACGTTACTGCTAAAGATTTAGGAACAAATAAAGAACAAAAAATTACAATTACTTCAAATACTAACCTTAGTGATGAAGAAATTGATAAAATGGTAAAAGAAGCTGAAGCTAACCGTGAACAAGATAATAAACGTAAAGAAGAAGCTGAAGTTAAAAATGAAGCAGAACAAATGATTTTCCAAACTGAAAAATCAATGAAAGATCTTGGTGAAAAACTTGATAGTAAAGATAAAGAAGAAGCAGAAAGTAAAGTTAAAACTTTAAAAGAAGCATTAGAAAAAAATGATATCGAAGCTATTAAAAAAGAAAAAGATGCTTTACAAGAAACACTTTATAAATTAGCAGCTAAAGTATATGAAAATACAAATGCTTCTAATAATACAACTACTGAAGAAAAAACTGAAGATAAAAAAGATGATTCAGTAAAAGATGCAGAGTTTGAAGAAAAATAGTTAATAAATAATGAAGTCCTAATTATTTAGGACTTCTTCTAAATGAAAGGTAAATTATGAATAGAGAAAATATAGATAATAAGTATAAATGGGATCTTAGTTTAATATATAAAAATGAAGAAGAATTAAATAAAGATATTAATAAATTAAATAACATGGTAGAAGAGTTCAAACATTTTGAAAATCATGTTATGGATAGTTCAAAAACACTTTATGAATCTAATAAATTATATAATGATATAGCAAGGTTATCTAATAAAATATATAATTATGCTTATTTAAAATATGATGAAGATATGGGTGTTAGTAAAAATAAAATTCTTCTTGGAAAATTAGAAAAATTAATTAGTGAAATATCTACAAAAATATCATTTTATATACCAGAAGTATTAAGTTATGATTATACTTTAGTAAAAAAGTATATAGATGAAAATAAATTACTAGAAGAATCAAGATTTTCTTTTGAAAGTTTATTTAGAATAAAAGAACATATTTTAGATAAAGATAAAGAAAATATGTTATCTTCTTTAGAAGAAATATTTAATATTCCATCAAATACTTTTGATATGATTGATAATGTTGATATAAAACTTGATCCTATTACAAAGAATGGTAAAAAAATAGAATTAAATACAAGTAATTACAGTATTTATATTAAAGATGAAGATAGAAATGTTAGAAAACAAGCATTTAATTCACTTTATAAATATTATAGTTCTTTTATAAATACTATCTCAGCAGTTTACTTTGGAAATGTTAAAAAAGATAATTATTTAGCTAATGTAAGACATTACACTAGCGCTTTAGAAGAAGAATTATTTAGTGATAATATAAGTGTTAGTTTATATGATAAATTAATTAACACTGTAAATAATAATTTAAATTTATTGCAAAAATATATAGAACTTCGAAAAGAAGTATTAAATTTAGATGAAATTCATATGTATGATTTATATGTACCACTTGTTAAAAATTATGAAAAGACATGGACTTTTGAAGAAGCTAAAGAACTTATTTTAAAAGCTTTAGCACCTTTAGGAGAAACATATATTAAAGATTTAAATAATTTATTTAATAGTAATTGTATTGATGTATATTATAATACTAATAAAAAAAGTGGTGCTTATTCATCTGGAACTTATGATACCTTACCTTATGTTTTATTAAATTATGAAGGTAAGTTTAATGATGTAAGTACAATAGCCCATGAAATGGGACATTCTATGCATAGTTATTATTCAAATACTAATAATACTTTTGAAGATTCATCTTATCCAATTTTCTTAGCAGAAATTGCATCAACTGTAAATGAAGTATTACTTAATAAATATATGTATGAACATTCAGATAAAAAAGATGAAAAATTATTTTTCTTAAATAATTTACTTGAAACAATTAGAACAACTTTATATAGACAAACTATGTTTGCAGAGTTTGAAAAAATAACTCATGAAAAAGAAAAAAATAATGAAGTATTAACTAGTGAAGTGTTAAATGATATATATTATGATTTAAATAAAAAATATTTTAGTAATGCTATAGTTGATGATAATATTAAATATGAATGGGCAAGAATACCACATTTTTATACAAGCTTTTATGTATATAAATATGCAACAGGTATTTCTGTAGCACTTTCTATTGTTAGTGATATTTTAAATAATAAACCACATGCTTTAGATAATTATTTATTATTTTTAAAAAGTGGAGGAAGTAATTATCCTCTTGAAATATTAAAAAAATGTGGAATTGATATTGTAAATGATGATACAATAGAAAAAGCATTACAAGTTTTTGATGATACTTTAGAAGATTTTAAAAGAAGTAGGAAGTGAAATGTTTTATGAAGAAACGTGATTATTATGAAGTACTTGGGGTAAGTAAAGATGCTAGTGAAGATGATATAAAAATGGCTTTTAGGCGTCTTGCTAAAAAATATCATCCCGATGTATGCAAAGAAGCTGATGCTGAAGAAAAGTTTAAAGAAATTCAAGAAGCTTATGCTGTTTTAAGTGATGATACAAGAAGAAAACAGTATGATAAATATGGATTTGATGCCTTTAATAATAATGGTGGAGGTTCATATAATACAGGTGGATATGACTTTTCTAACTTTGATTTTTCAAGTATCTTTGATGATTTATTTGGTGGTGATGAAACTTTTTCTAATTTTGGTGGTGCTTTTTCTTCCTTTTCTAATTTTGGAAGGGCAAGTTCTAGTTCTAGAAAAAGAAAAGGTAGTGACTCCTTAGTATATATGAACATTTCTTTTATGGATTCAATTTTAGGATGTAAAAAAGAAATAGAAATAACAACAACAGAAAAATGTAGTGAATGTAATGGTGAAGGTGGACATGGTAGTAAAACATGTGAAGATTGTCATGGAAGTGGAACAATTACAAAACAACAATCAACATTATTTGGAAGTTTTTTATCAAAAGTAGTTTGTCCTACTTGTGATGGAACTGGTAAAACTTATGAAAAAACATGTTCTAAATGTCGTGGTAAAAAAGTTCAAAAAGTTGTTAAAGAAGTAGAAGTTAAAATACCTGAAGGTGTTGTAACAGGAAGTAGATTAAGACTTCCTAAATATGGTGAGCCAAGCCCTAATGGTGGTGAAAATGGTGATCTTTATATTGAATTTAGAGTTCAAAATCATGAATTTTATGAAAGAATAGGTAATGACTTATTTATAACATTACCACTTACAATAACTGAAGCTATTTTTGGATGTAAAAAAGATATTAAAACACCTAAACAAGTTGTTACTTTATCTGTACCATCTGGAAGTAAACCTGGAGAAAAATTAAGAATTAAAGGTAAGGGTAGTAAAGATCCTAATTATGATAGTTATGGAGACTTTTATGTTGTACTTGATGTTGTAATACCAGAAAAGTTAACCCGTGAACAAAAAGCATTGTTTGAAAAACTACAAGATACTAACTTAAAAGATAAACAAATAGAAAAATTTGAAAAATTTACAAGAAGCTAAAAATTGGCTTCTTTTTTGTTTACAAATAGTAAAAATAATTATATAATTTAATTATAGAATAGGAGTTGTAAAATATGAAAAAACTTAATAAAAAAGGTTTAACATTAATTGAACTTTTAGTAGTTATTGTAATAATTGTAATTATTTCATTAATGATAATACCTTCTGTAATTAATATGCTAGGAAAAAATAAAAACGAGAAGTATAAAAATTATGAAAATTTACTTGTAGAAAATATGAAACTTTATCGTATTGATAATAGTGAAAACTTAGGAGATAATATTGATACTCATTTATCACTTAATATATTAAAAAGTGCTAATCCTGATATTAAATTAGATAATTGTGCCGTACATGACTTACATATTAAAAATAGTGATTATAATGTTTGCTTAAGATGTGGTTATGATGAGGAAACAAAAAAATATGAATATGAAAGTAAATATTGTGAAACAGCAAATGTTCCATATGGTAATCCACCTACAACAACTACTTTAGTAAAAGAAGTAAAAACAGAACCATCAAGTGGATATTTAAATGATGGAAAAGAAATTAAAGTAGAAGTTGTTTTATCAAGACAAGTTACGGGAAGTTATCCTACACTTACTATTTTAGCAGGTAATAATAATAAAACTTTAACAGGTGTTCTTGAAGGTAATAAGCTTGTCTATAATTATACAGTTAAAAATGGTGATAATGGTAAATTTAATGTTGTTTCTTTAAATGGTGGTTCATTAAAAGATATTGAAAATAATGAAGAAGTTAATTTAGAATTACCGGTAATTTCTTCTTCGATTACTCTTGATACACTTGAACCTACCTGTAATATAACATTAACTAATAAAAGAATAGAACAAACACAAGAGAAAGTAGATTTAAAAATTACAGGAACTGATATTAATTTAGCCGAAAATGCTTATTCATTTGATAACAATACTTATAGTAATGCTTACATTAAAACATTAACAGATGATGGAAATTATAAAGCATATGTAAAAGATAAAGCAAATAATATAGGTTATTGTAGTAAACTTGTTTATATAGATAGAAAAAACCCTACTATTACAACTAATATAGAAAAACAAAATGGTAGTGTTAAAGTAAATGTTACTTTAGAAGACAATGAAGGTGTAGTTGCATATCAAGAAGGAACTAACTCATCATATAGTTCTAATTGGAATACATTTGATAGTGTTAAAACTAAAAAACTTACTTTAACAAAAACAACTGTTGGAACATATTATGTGTATGCAAAAGATGAATATGGACATATAACAAAAGGATCATACGAAGTAAAAGCAAGTGATTTAGATAGTGAAAAACCTAAAATAACAGTTACTGGAAATAGCTCAAGTTCATTAACTGTAACAATAACAGATAATGTCGGAGTAGTTGGTTATAAAATAACAACAACACCAACAACCCCAACAGAAAAAGAATGGACTAAGGTAGATAGTGTAGCATCTATTTCACAAACATTTAATAATTTATCTTCATCTACAACTTATTATATTCATGCAATTGATGAAGCTGGAAATACAAGCTATACACAAGCAACAACTAAAACTGCTACTATAATAATTTATAATCCAGATCCAGATCCAACTCCATCAAAACCAACAAATCCGCAAACAGGTGGTGGAAATACAGGAGGAACAACAAAACCAGGTGGAAATACAGGTGGCTCTGGATCATCAGGTGGTGGATGTATAAGTCCAGGAGGTGTTAATCATTGCCCTGGACTACAGATAAATTAATATGAGAAAGGATAAATAAGATGGGAAAGAAAAAGAAAATAATAATAATTTTATTAATTTTAATAGTATTATTAGCATTAGTATATTTTCTAATTTTTAATAAAAGTTATACATTAACGGTATATAAATACCAAATAAATAATCAAGAAAATATAGGAAAAACCATGCCAAAAGATGCTACATTAATCGAACAATATGATGTAAAATGTAACAAGAAATGTGAGCTTATAACATATGATTATGATAAAACATTTTTTGTAGTTAAAAACAAAAAAGAAGGATATATCTATAATACTTTAACTAAAAAAGCAATTGATGTTGGTCCACATGATAAGTTAAATATGATTTCTGTAAATAAAGATGATCAAATGGTAAAGATAGGTTATATACTAACAAAAAATGATAATGAAATATCATTTATTGATGAAATAGAACAAAAAGTAACAATTCCTTGGACTAAAGATTTTAAGTTAAATAATGTTTTTATAAATAATAAATATTTAGTTGCAGATAAAAATTTCATTAATATTCATACAGGAAAAGTACATAATATTGAAAAGCCATTTGAAACATATACTTGTTTTACTTTAAATACATGTGTTTTTAATCATAATAATAAGAGTTTTATATATAATTTCGATGAAGAAAAAATATATGACTATAATTTCAAAGTATTAATTAATTATGAAAATGGAATGGTTATAGAAAAAGATAATAAAATATATAATCTAGATTTAAAAACAAATAAAGAGATTTATTTAATGGATAAACCTAATTTAACTTATAGTGATTTTTGTGATTATTTACATTGCCCTGATGATGTAGATAAGAATGAACTTTTATTGAACTTTTATAATAAAGAAACATGTAAGTCATATATTTATAATCCATTAACAAATAAATTAAATACTAAAGAATGTAAAATAGTAGAATAAAGACAATTTTGTCTTTTTTCTTTTAAAAAAAATAATATTATGATACAATATATTTGCAGGTGAAAAAAATGAAAGATTTTGTAAATATAATGGGTAAAGATAATATATTTATTATTTGTTCTATAATTGTAGTTATTATTTTAGCATTGTTAGTTATAGTTATAATAGAAAAAGCATCATCTAAAAAACATAAGTTAAAGCATCAAGTAGAATTACCTTCTTATAAAGAAAATAAAATTTATGATGATTCTAAAGATAATAATGACATTTATAAAAGTGAAGTAATAAATGAAGAAGATAATGTAAACAATACTGTAAATGATGTAAAACCTATAGAACAAGAAGTAGTGTATGTAGCAAATAAACCAACAGAAGAAGATGCTAAAAAAGAATTAGAAGAAGCTGCTAAAAAACTTGTTTATGAAGAAAAAAGTGATTTAATTGGTCCAACATTCTTTGAAAAAGTACAGGAAGAAAAATCAATTATTAGTTACGATGAATTATTAAAAGCTAATCTTGATCCTGATGAACTTGATAATTACAGAGTAGAAGATGAGGGTAATGAACCAATTACACTTGATGAATTATATAAGAAAAATATAGATGATTTAATTGAAAAACAAGAAGAAAAAATAAATAATTTTAATAAAGTTCAAGAATTAAAGGAAGAACCTAAACGATTTAAAAACTCATCAGTTATATCTCCTGTATTTGGAATAAAAAGTGATAATGAATATAAAAAAATAGAAACTTATAAAAATACTAATGTTAAAAATATCGAAGATGAAATAAAGAAAACAGAGGAATTTTTAAGTGAATTAAAGAAATTAAAAGAAAGGATAGAAAAATAATATCCTTTTTTGAAGGGAAGTTTTAGTATGAAAGTAGGATTATGTAATTTAGGATGTAAAGTAAATACTTATGAGATGGAATACATTGCAAGTCTTTTTAAAGAAAGAGGTTATGAAATTGGCGATTTTAATGATTTTTGTGATGTTTATGTTGTAAATACTTGTACTGTTACTAATAATAGTGATGTAAAAAGTAGAAAAATGATTAATCATCCTAAAAAAATAAATAAGAATAGTTGTTTAGTGGTATGTGGTTGTTTTATTGAAAGCGCTAAAGATTATAAAAACGATGATATTGATATTGTTTTAGGAAATTATAATAAATCTAAGGTCGTTGATTTAGTTGAAGAATTTTTTAGAAATAAAGAAAAAATTAATCAAAAGTTCAATTTAAATGAAGTAGAATTTGAAGATATGAATATAAAACATTTTGAAAATAGAACAAGAGCATTTGTTAAAATTCAAGATGGTTGTGAAAATTTTTGTACTTATTGTATTATTCCTTATGTAAGAGGAAAATGTCGTAGTAAAAAAGAAGATAATGTATTAAGTGAAATAACTACTTTAGTAAATAATGGTTATAATGAAATAGTATTAACTGGTATTCATACAGGTAATTATGGTGTTGATATTAATACTAATTTTTCTAGTATTTTAGAAAAAATATTGAATATAAAAGGTCTTAAAAGATTAAGAATTTCATCAATTGAAATAACAGAACTTGATGATAAATTTTTAGAGTTATTAAAAAATCCAATTCTTTGTAATCATTTGCATATACCTTTACAAAGTGGAGGAGAACAAACTTTAAAAAGAATGAATAGGAAATATGATAAAAAATATTTTAAAGAAGAAATAGAAAAAATAAGAAAAGTTAGACCTGATATATCTATAACAACTGATGTTATCGTAGGATTTCCTGGTGAAACAGAAGAAGATTTTAATGAATGTGTAGACTTTATAAAAGAAATTAATTTTAGTAAAATACATGTTTTTCCTTATTCTAAAAGAGATGGCACAGTAGCAGCTAAAATGAAAGATCAAATAGATGGTAAAGTAAAAAAAGAAAGAGTAAAAACTTTACTTGATTTATCAAAAACACTTGAAGAAAATTATAATAATAGTTTTATAGGTAAGAAAGAATCTTGTTTAATTGAAAAAGTTGATGATAAATATTCATATGGACATTGTTCTAATTATATTTATTTAAAAATACCAAAAAAATATAAAGAAAACGAAATTGTTGATGTAATTATTGAAAAAGACATGCTTGCAAGTTAAAAAATAAACTAAAATTACGATAAAACATATTGTATTTTTTAGTTTTCTTTGTTATAATTGAACTTGAAAAAACAAAAGGAAGGAGGGATATAAGATGACAGAGGTAGCAGTTAAAGGTAATTTAGATGGAGCACTTAAACGTTTTAAACAAAAATGTTCTCGTGATGGAATCCCTTCAGAAGTTAAAAAAAGAAAGTTTTATGATAAACCTGGAAAAAGAAGAAGAGAAGAAAAGAAAGAAAACATTAGAAATTCACAAAAGAAAAATAGAAGAGATTATTAATAATTAGGGAAAGGTTTACTTTCCCTTTAATATTATGAGGAGGAATATATATGTTAAAAGAAAAGTTACAAAAGGATTTACTTGAAGCAATGAAAAGCAAAGATAAAGACACTTTAAATACTTTAAGAAGTGTAAAAGGAGCAATTCAACTTGAAGTAATAAATAATAAAAAAGAAGATAATGATGATCTTGTTTTAGATGTTATTACTAAACAAATAAAAATGCGTACAGAATCAATTAAAGAATTTGAAAAAGCTTCAAGAACTGATTTAATAAATTCTTACCAAAAAGAAATAGATATACTAAAAAAATATATGCCTGAGGTTTTAAGTGATGATGAACTTAATAAAATTATTGATGAAGTCTTTGAAATAGTTAAACCAACTTCAATTAAAGATTTAGGTAAAGTTATGAAAGAAATTACACCTAGAGTAAAAAATAGATGTGATATGTCTAAATTAAATAGTATTTTAAGAGAAAAACTAAATTAATGGATGTTATATCCATTTTTTTGTGGTAATTTTTTTAAATAAATATATAATTTATTAGAAAGAAGATGATACTTTTATGTTTTCTAAACTAAGAAATTATATAAAACAAGAAGAAACTAAAATATATTATAGAAAAAATAAACTTGATATTATAAACTATAAAAAAATACTTATTTTTGAAGATAATAAAATACTTGTTGAAATAATAGATGATATCTTAGAAATAAAAGGAGCAAATCTTATAATAAAAAGATTTGAAAAAGAAGAGTTATTAGTTGAAGGAAGTATTTTTTCTATAACATTTAGAGGTAATTATGTTTAATTATTATGAAATAGAAATAAGTGGTAAATATGTAAAAAACTTATTTTCTAATATAATTAGTAATAAAATAAGTATGTATGATATAAAGTATAATTCTAATAAAATTAGTTTTAAAGTAACGTATGAAAATTATTTGAAAATAAAAACTATTAAAACAACATGTAATGTAAGTATAAATAAAACTTATGGTAAAAATAAACTTGTTCTTTTGTTTAATAAATATAAAGTATTTTTTATATCTTTTGTTCTTTCTTTAATAATTATATATCTTTTTTCCCATATGGCTTTTTTTATTAAGATTAATAACAATAATAAAGAAATAAATGAAATATTGAAACAAGAAATGATTAGTAATAATTTAACTATTTATTCTTTTAAAAAACCATACAAAAAATTAAAAAATATTAGTAATAAAATAAAAGATAATAATAAAGATTTATTTGAATGGTTAGAAATAAGTACTAATGGTGTATATTATGAAGTTGATTATATTGAAAGAAAAAGTATTAAAGAAGATATAAACAATATAAAACATAATATTATTGCTAGTAAAAATGGATTAATAAAAAAACTTGATATAGCAAAGGGAAGTATAGTAAAAAATGTGGGAGATTATGTAAGTAAAAATGATTTAATTGTAACAGGAATTATTACTAAAAATGATGAAATTAAAAATTGAAGGTATAATATTAAATAAATATAAAGAATCAGATTACAATGCAGAATATATTATGAAAGTAACTAATCCACAAAAATTCAAAAACATAAGAATTATTCTCAAAACAAAGAAAAATAATAATATTCAATACGCAGATAAAGTAAGAGCATTGGGAAAATTTGAAATAGCAGATTA
>ENA-OPFI01000964-OPFI01000964.1-human-gut-metagenome-genome-assembly--contig:-NODE-964-length-11076-cov-3.009890_pt1 | contig 11076 bp, 8 predicted proteins | sample MGYA00241308_ERZ501550 | MGnify/ENA primary metagenome ERZ501550 (study PRJEB25962, sample SAMEA2042433) | human gut metagenome | biome: human gut; feature: human-associated habitat; material: faeces...
GGCATTTCTTTGACCTTGATGAGATAGTCCAGCGCCGAATAACCGCCGATCCCACGGGAAAACCAGCACCATTTGCCGTTGGAGATTTTCAAACTATCGTGCTCACGGGTACAGTAGGTGCCGCCCCCGAAATGCACCAGCTCCTGCGGCGCATAAGTCCGCAGATAGGTCAGCAGATCCATCTCACGGGCTCTCGCCACCACCTCCGGCGGGATAAATGGCATATGTTTCACCTCCGTTCTGACATAAAAATAGCCGAGGGGCTTTCAAATCGAAAACCTCTCGGCTATGTAAAATTTACTCATGTATTTCTTCGTAAGATATTATTTGTTCAGGTGGAATATCAACATCATCTTTAATGTATAAGAATGTTTCATCTCTTCCCGACTTAAATGCTCGATCAATCGAATATGATAATAATTGCTTTTTTAGTCGTTGCTCGATAGATAGATCGCTCCAATCGTCAAAGGGTGGATCACGCAAATTGTACAATTCAAAGCAAAATGGTTGTATTTGTTCGATATATGCAAAAAAGGTTATTTTATAGCTTTTGCTTTGCTCAATCCATTTCTGTTCAGCTTCTTTCAACTGCGGAAACAACTTGATCAACTGTAAAAAGAATTCGGGCCGCTTATGTATCTCGGTTCCATAATTAAAAACATCATCATTGCTCATGAAACCATTAACCAGATAGTCATAATAGAGTCGATGGGCAACAGCACTTATGCTTTGCTCATATTGTGATAATCTGAATTTATCACGGTAGTTATCGTAGTTGATATTTATTACTTTGTCCTTTGCCGTAACAGTCCGTTTTGGTATATCAAAAGTAATACCATAGCTTGCCAAAAGTTCTTTTAATTTAGTATCTTTGGATAGGACTTTTTGCAGGTTTATAAGACCGCTCTCTTTTATTTCTGCACATTCGTCTTGTGTAGCTGTTATATGGAAAGCAATTATGCGAAGATCAGTTATATCTACAGTTTCTAATCTCTCAAAATGTTCCTTCCAAAATGTTTCAAAATTCTTATTACACTCTACGATATAATTCATGATGAGATCTTCGCTAGTTATATCCAGGAAGTCCAATAAAAATTTATATGCAGAATCATGAGTTCTCAAATCAAAATATAAGATAATTTTTCCTCCTTCTCTAATTAACTTATCACTAATCCTATAGCAAACAGCCCTACAAAGAGCGCTACACCTATCGAGGAAAAGAGTAACCCTAACTTATAGTATTTAAATTTTTTATCACAAATTATTGAGCAAATATATATTTGAGATATTAAATCCTCTTCCATCTGATTTGTTTCGCATTTCTCTAAATCCCGCTTATATGATGATAATGATTGGTGTTTTGCTATTGATGAAAAGAAGATAAGCGAAGCTGATTTAATACCCCTATTGGAAAACTTGTTAGGATTTACTCTTGCGAATAACACAATAAGCCAACATACACATCCAGCAAGTATAAGACTTATTGTCGAAATGCAGAAAATGATATATACGACCGCCCAAAAATTGACATGGCTTGTCATATGGCATAATATGCTCTTAAATTTTGAAACATAGTCGGTGGCAAGAAAAATTCCCGCTATAACACCAAAACTCCCCAAAATGATAGATGTTTTAGAATCACAGTTTTCTATCCATGCCGTATTCCTATCAAGAATTTCTTTCAACTCTTCTTGTGTTCTTTTGCTTTCCACGATACCCCTCCTAATACCCCATTGATTTTAATTTATCTAAACATTCTCGGTAATCTTTACCCTCGTAAACTCGTTTTTCAAGAATACCTTTTAATTTAAACCAGTGTCCAGACTGTTTTACAACATCCTCAAGGATATATTGGCTTAACCAACTCGAGTGTTCAGCTTGAACACATAAAATTTCATATGCTTCTTCATACATGCCGAAGCAACGATATATTCCTATAAGATAACAATCTAAATCGATTTTAACTTCAAGCTGTGACTTGCCAATTTCTTTTCCGAATTCATACATTTTGCCGATAAGTTCAAGCCAATGATCTTTTCCGAATTCCTTTATAAGGCCACCTTTGCAAAATGTTTCTGAAAAAATGCTTTTATGTATAGAATAAGCCTGCTCTTTATTATTTTGTTCCTGACGGTCAACATCTGCTTGTTTGGAATTTAGTTTGTTTTGCCATTGTTGAAGCCTAATATTTTCCTTGCGCGACTCATTATCACGAGCTATCGCTTGACTTTCTCGTTTTTTGGCTTCCTCTAATGCAATCGCTAACTCTGCGGATTTTTTGCTAATTTCATCAGCAAGCAAAAGAGCCTTTTTCTGCGTTTCAGCGAAAATGTTCTGTATGAACGAAGCCTCAGAATCATTCTCTGTATCTGCCTTAACTGCTTCTGCTGTGATTTCTTCCGGCAGTGACAGGTAATGTTCGCTGACCGCATATCCTTCAAAAACTTTATTACCCTTTGTTCGGCTTGTTTTAGTCCATATTTCTGAATCTTCAATTTCTGAATATGTGTTTTCATCGATGAATATTTCGCAAGGGTAAGCCAAACTACAATACCGATTGGCGTAATTTGTTGTTGAGCCGACCCAAACGATACCCGTTTCATTTTCGGCCGTTTTATCACTCTCTTTTCCGCGCATTCCGACCTTTGTAATCATAATTGTTCCTGTACAAATACCAACTCCACAGCCGATACAAATATCCATAGATTTTTTTAGAGCGGGGTTTAAGCAGAAATCAATCAGAGTATGGATATATCGTGCCGCTTTTATTGCTTTACAAGATGAAGAAATATTTTGGTCGTCCACATTGCTATTCTGAAAGATGCCCATAATTCCGTCACCGGCAAATTGTCGTGTATATCCACCCGAATACCGAATTGCTTGGATAACGATACGAATAAATGAGCGATAAACTTTCACCATTTTTTTAGATTTCAATTCATCTGTCAAATCGGTGGATTTTCTCATATCTACAAACAGAACCGAAAGTTTTCCCTTAAATACTTTGTTCGAATCAGCTATATCATTAAGCGGTGGCAATATGTCAGTAATTTTTATTTCTTCAACAGGCTGCCCTAAAATATTACTGACGGCGTTACTCGCTGTTTCAAATTCCGATGCAGGAATAAATGATTCGCTCATAAACATAGCCTCCTTTAACTTCTGAAATCCTTTAACATTTGTTGCAAAAGTTGAGATTGTAAGTAGTCTTTTTTGAATGCGTCCATATTATAACCCTCTAAATTAGGGAAATGGGGTAGTCGATTGCTAAATGTGTCAACATTGTATCTTTCATAATTGCCTATGACAAAATCATTGAATTTTCTCCTTTCAAATTCAGATTCAAAAATAAGTACGCATTCCAAAAATCTTTGCCGAGCAGTTAATTCTTCACCCGTACTATCGGTAATATAGAACTGATGAATGGTGTACTCTATGGAGTCTTTTGTGAAATACTTGTATGAAACATCCCAGTGAAGATAACTGTCCTTATATAGAGGAAGTCCGTCTGTCCGAGGAGTCGAAGTGAAACATCTACCGCCGTCCAAAGCCACCCCACCCAAAGAATATAATAAAGTCTGATGATAGTAAATATTTATGTCATACCACCAAGGACGAGAATCACACTGATTGAACAGATAAAATTCATAACCATCTCTACCATCCTCAGCTTGAATGTCTTCGAGTGTAAATTCAGGAGCATACTCATAAAACTTTTTGCCGTCATTAGAATCCACCCAATCGTAAGGCTTTTGCAAAAAAAGCAAGGCGCGATCCAGAGCCGTCGCATCAATTCCGAACCGTTTTTTCCATAGTTTCTCTATGACATTTATATCTGCTGATGCATTTTTCGGAGTATTTGTATCCATTATCCGAGTGTAAATATTATTAGCAAATACACCTTGGTATTGTTCTGTTAAATAGTAGGGGGTATTGCGATCATTACGAATAACAATGACATCGATTGTCTTTTTCCCCAAAGTGACTGGTTGGACATATGCTGTTGGACGGATACCCCCAGCAAATCTCTTCTCTCGCAAAAATGAAACAATATCTTGTGTTTTTCTTCTGTTTGGGTCGTTTATGACATCACAAATAGAATAATTGGTTTCTTCATCAATGCCAATAATAATAAGCCCGTCTTGATTAGAAAGATTATTCGCCATGCATATAATATCGTGTAGTAAATCTGCCTTGTTTTGAGGCCACTCTTTTTTGAAATCCCAATATTCCCCTTCTTACTGCAATCCTATCAGTTGTCTTACCTCAGCCTCAAATGATAATACATCCATTATATTCACCCTGTATTACGCCTTAATATATCTTGTCGTCCGTCCTGCACCGATTCGTTTTATCGCACCGGTCTTGACCATTGCGCCGAGGACGGCTTCGACGGTCGTGGGGCTGACATCGGGGAGAATTTTGCAAATCTCGGCTTTGGATAGCGGCGTCAGGCTGTTCAGGACGGTCGCCTCCACACGGGCCTTCTTAGTGATCTTTTTGCCGTGTACCACTGCAAAACGCTTGTCCAACTCCTTATAGCACATATAGAGTGTGGACAGGAAATTCTCAATAAAGGGGAAATAAGAGTTTTCATTCGTTTCCCAACCGGCAGAGGACTGCCGCAAGGCTTCGTAATAATACGCCTTGTAGTGGTTGATCTGTTCCTCGAAGGACACATATTTACCGGCATCAAAGCCATTTTTGTATAGCAGCAGCAGTGAGAGCAGGCGGGACATTCTGCCGTTGCCATCCCGGAACGGGTGGATGCAGAGGAAGTCTAGTATCACACAGGGGATCAAAAGGAGCTGATTGATATTCGCATCACTTTTGGCATCCAGATAGGCAAGCTCCAACTGCTCCATTGCTTTCGGCGTTTCGCTTGCAGGCATAGGACGGAAGCGGACACGGCGGTTTCCGTCAGCGTCGATCTCCAAAATCACATTATCATCCGTCTTGTACTGCCCGCCGTACTCATAGTCCGCAAAACTCATCATCATTTCGTGCAGCCGCAGAATGTCGCCCTGCCGAAAATCAATATGTTCATAGCCCAAGTGGATCTCATTCAGCGCATCTCTATACCCGGCTATCTCTGCCTCGTTGTGGTTCAGCGGGGCGCTGTTCTGATTGACAATGGCGGCGATACGTTCGTCGCTGGTCACAATGCCTTCGATGGCGTTGGAGCTTTTGATGGACTGCACCTTTGCGACAGCTTCCAGCTCCGTGAAGATCTGCGTGTATTCGTCCTTGCGCACGCCTGCCATAGTTTTCAGCGCCGCAATGTTTGAAGTGAGGTTCACAAGGTTTGCAGGCAGCAAACCGTTATTCAAAAAGGAGTAATCGAATTTTCTCATACAGCACCAGCCTTTCTGCACATAATTATAGCATATTATGTGCAGAAAACAAGAAATTATCAAGATTATCTGCATATAATTTTTCTGAAATATATGCAGATAGAAATTCAATATAGGCAGTAATATGAGAAAACAGCACAAAATTCCGCATTACGTATAAATGGCATATGTTTCGCCTCCGTTCTGACATAAAAATAGCCGAGGGGTTTTCAGAATGAAAACCTCTCGGCTATGTAGATATTACGAGTATTATGTAACAGTAGACGGTTCTTTTGAAAGAGCTTTTGTTGCTTTTGACCGAGCAACTTTGTAATATCCGGCTTTTGTAGTGCTTTCTTCATAACTGTCAATCAGATGACACTCTTTGAAAGCGGCAAGCAGCTTTTCGCTTTCGTTATTGATTTCAAACTTTGGTCTACTTCGCATATCAAATATTTTTAGGTAGTCTGTCAAGTTAAGTAATATGAGAATGCTCTGCATATCAGCTTCAGATAGATTTGGCATTATTGCTGCAAAAAGATCAAGTTTCTCATCCCGGCTTACGCTTTCTGAATTTAGAAGAGACTTTATCAGCTTTTTGGGAATGGAATTTTGATTATCAATAATGCATGATATATTATTTACAGCATGATCGAAGATCTTTTCCTGAATAGAATCGTCCCATTGTTCAAAGGATGAAAATAAACCAGGTAAATCGGACTCTGCAAAATTGTTGCTTAGAATATGTAGACATACAGCGGTGGAATAGCCTTTTCCGATTATCGAAATTGGTTCTTTAGACATTTTAAGTAGACTGATTTTCAGATCATCGTTAATGTCCCAAGTTAGTATTTCTACAAGCTCATTTTGCGAAAATAGAGTTTTGCCAACAGTGTCAACATATTCTTTCATATTGATGCGAATAAAGTGAAATTTCTGATCGGGATAATTATTGCGAATAAACGATAAGTTGTCAGTTGTCATCCTAATGATTTTTTTATCAATCAAGATGGCAATCTTATCATCAGAAATTCCTGAAATATCAAAATCATCATAAACAAAATTCAACGACGATAATATTTGTGCATACTTTGAATTTCCTATATCGCTGCATGTAATTACACTATCAAATAATGCACCTTTGGTGTTTTCGTCATATTCGGTTTTTGAAAAATCCAAGTCGATGTCACACTGATTTATGTAAGAAACAACGCTGCTGTTAAGTTTTACAGCATTGAAGCAATCCATGATATTGCACTCTGAATACTGCACAATATTAGCATCCAATAACGCTGCCCATAAAGAACTATCTTTGATTGCTTTTATAGAAGTGATTTTCGTCTCTAATGAGTGAATATAAGCCTGTTTATGTTCAGTGGTGAGATCAGAATTGTTCAATACTACAACAGCTACATTTTCGTCATCACAAATAATTCCACTGCTCATTTTTAGCATAACATCAAAGTACTCATTTATGTTGTGATTCACATATTTAGTTAGTGCAGATTCGGAATGCAGACATAGCAGAGAGTAATTTTTGTGAAGAAGGGTATCCTCGTTTTTCTCGTTCAGGATTTCTTTTTGGATAAGGCTCAGATTTTCATCGGTTATAACATACAGGGACTTTTGATATACAGCATAAAAGAGCTCTTTGTGTATTTTATCATAATCAAATCCCTTGAAGCGCACATCAAGAAGCATAAAGCAATGAATTAATCTATCAATGTTGGGATTATCTATAGTAAGGTAGTCGTATGCCTCGGAGATATAGTCAGACAAACAGTTATTTTTGTTGATCAATTTAATTATATCGTCATCAGAATAATAAAGGGAAAAAATCGAATACTTGCGTATCTGAGCTTCTGTTAGTGACCGTTCACTAAGGGCTATTGAAAACATTTCCGGCCATCCGATGTTAAGGTGTTTAATGTAATTTGACAATTTATCTGTCAAATCGAAATATGCACCAACAAAGTCAAAGTTATTTGTCTGCTTTAGTTGATCAATAAATCTTTCTATATAGTCTTTGCGAGATGACTTAAGCAAATAGGTTAATAGATCAAAATTTAAGGTTTCCTCTTGACCAAAGTCGACCGCTCTAAGGCGAGAAACGACCAACTGTGGATTTTTCAACTTGTAGGTGTATTCTTTTGCTTTCTTGTCCGTTACGCTGCGCAGAAAAGTTTTGTCGACACGACTTAGACTATTCTCGTAAAAGTAAGTCATATAGTCGGCATAGCTTTCATCAATATACCCATTTCGTATAATGTATTTTAATAGATCAAAATACTCACTGCCTTTTATGTCATTGAAATTGGTTGTTATTCCAATTTCGTTTGTGCTGGAGATAGAAAATACACTATCAATGTTTTCACGAGTGATGATCTGATGAAGATGCTTATCATTGAGTTCAACTATATCTTGCTCTAGGCGAAGGATTTCTTGAGATAATTTGTCGCTATTTCCGTCCAACTTTTCTTTTAGCATTTGTCTGCGAAGCAAATACTCATCCTTGGCATTTCCAGTTAAGTGGTTCGTTACAAATTCGGATAAATCATGATCGTTTTGTCGCCGCAAATGCAAATCATAACCACTCAAATATTTATCTGCAAACACCACATTTAGTTCTCTCATAGATATAAGATGCTCAGCCTTATAAGATGAAATCTTACTGCGTATTTCTTCGATTTCTCTTTTGGTTTTTGAAACTTCACTCTCAATAAACTTGTCTTTTTTGCTGAAAAGAGTGTATACAAAACCTTGATTGAGTTGCAAATCGGCAAAATCTCGTGGAAATAAGTTTTTATATGCAATAATTGCCAGCATTTTGTTACAATCAAGCTCGGTGATATTAAGCCGATTATAATAGATTACAAATTCGTTGTAGATGTTTTTAAGAAGGCGCATATCATCTATGTATAGTGATAGACCTTGTAAAAAGCTCTTGTCAAACCTTTCGAATGCTCCGTCACTTTTGAGTTGCGAAATAAACTGGTCGTATGAGTTAGAGCTATCAACGACCGGAACAACAGGAATAATATAGTCAAAAAACTTAGTTCTATCTTTTGAGTCAAAAATATCATCACGCAGCAAATAGAAAAAACGGAGAACTTTTTCGTTTTCTTTATTTAATTGAATATTTGCAAGGGTGTTAACTTCACGCAGACGCTCAAAAATACCATTTGTATTAAAACGATCCATATCTTCAAATACAATTACATCTGCATCAGAGTTTTCGAACAAATACAATACTTCGTTGAGATATTTGTCAAAATAGGAATCATCACTTTTTTCAAATATTTCGATTTCGTTGCCCTTAATATTTAGTTTGCGGAAAATATTCTTTTCCCTTTGTATGCGTATCAACTTGTATACAGAGAGTGAGAGTAAAACTAGTATTATAATTCCGTCTACTATCAGAGCGTATGGATGTGTAGATGGCATCAGTATTGATTTGATCAAACTGACCGGCAGAAAGCTCACATAGTTTTTCCACACACTGAAAAAAAGAAGATGAATAATGCTGATGAGAAATAGAACGGCACAAATGGTTGAGGTCACTATGCTTTTTGAACTTACCGTTTTCTTTACTCTGAAATTTGTCTGTGGTATTTTTTCTGACGGAATTTGATGTATCAGTTGATTGAGAATTTTGCCTTCTAATGTAGATTCTTTAACTTCGGCATTACTCTTTTGATCTGTGGATTTGAAGTGCGCAAGAGAGATATGCAAAAAGCGCAATTCACCATGCTTTTTCTTGTATGAAGCTAAAACACTGCTTTTACCAGCGCTATATGCGCCGGAAATAGCTACATTCTTTACATCGGAGTTACTAAAAACATAATCTATCGCTTCTTCATAAACATCCAAGTCCATGTTGTCGATTGGAGTCAATCGCTCAAACTTGTATTTTTGATTTGCCATATCCTTCACCCCTCTTTCTATACATTCAATAATTCTCACTTAACAGAAAGTCCGCCAAATGCACGATCTTGACACCGTTGATGTTGCCTGCGGCCAGTTCATCCAGCGTCACCACATATTTCGGGTAATGGTCTTTGATCTCCAGCAGGTTGGCGACCTCCCGGTCGGATTCCTCCGGCAGATTGCGGCACACCTGCACATAAATGCGCTCATCCCGCCGGACGGCCACAAAGTCGATCTCCTTGGTGGCGTTTTTGCCGATATACACATCATAGCCTTTCCGCCTAAGCTCAAAGTACACGATGTTCTCCAGCATAGCGGCAACAGACTTCGGATTAAAGCCCATCATGCAGTATTTGAGCGAAGCGTCCGCAAGGTAGAACTTCTCCTGCGTTTTGAGAACAGTCTTGCCCTGCATATCGTACCTCTGACAGCGGTAGATCACAAAAGCCTTTTCCAGCCACTCAAGATAATTATAGACTGCTTCTACCGAGAGGGAGCGTCCCTCGCTTTTTATGAACTTCACGATGGCATTGGCGGAAAAGGTTTTGCCGACATTTTCAACAACATACTTCACCACACGGTTGAACAGGTCGAAGTTCGTGATGTTGTGCCGTCTTGTGATATCGCTGGTGATGACGGAATTATATATTCCCTCAACTATCTGATAGGACGAGCGCTCGTCGAAGTTCCCGAGAGCGATGATAGGGAAGCCGCCCATGCGGATATACTCGTTCAACAGCTCTTTCGGAGTGCGGCCGCTGTCCTTCTTGAACTCCATATACTCGGCAAATGACAGAGTAAACACGGGAATGGATATATAGCGCCCTGTCAGATAGGTGGAGATCTCACTGGACATCAGCTTGGAGTTGGAGCCGGTCACATAGATGTCGGTATTGGCATCCTCCAGCAGACTGTTGACTGCCTTTTCCCAGCCGTCCACCTCCTGCACTTCGTCCAGCAGAAGATAGTAGCGTTCATTGTCGGTCATTTTTTTTTTGATGTCACAGTACATCTGCCTGGCGGTCATACTGTCGTCCAGCTCTTCCGAAGTGTAGCGCAGATGAATTATATGGTCTGCCGGAATGCCGCTGCCAAGCAGGTCGTCTTTTAACATATCCAAAATGGTAGACTTTCCGCAGCGCCGAATACCGGCAAGGATCTTCACCAGCGGAACATTCCGATAAGTTTTAAGTATATTCAAATAGTAGGGTCTAACGATCATAGTATCGCCTCCTCACTGATAGTATAGCCAAAAATGCAATTATGTTCAATAGTTTTTACTGAGATTTCAGAAAAACTTTTCGGCAGATGTGAGTTTTATGCACTAATTAAACAAAAAGCGATGCAGCTTTAACCTCTGCATCGCTTTAACTATTGTATTCAAACTCAAATTGCTTTGATTTTCTTGAGGTAGGCCACGGCATCGGTATGTCCGCGGAAGTAGATGTGCTGCCGCTCCATGTCCTCCATTTGCGGGCAAGGTTCAGATAGTTCAAATACGCCCGATGCTCCTCTGCGGTCATGCGGATCTCGCCGCTGCCCTCGTTCATTTTGCCGATGACGGGGCACTGCGTTTTCAGCTTATCCATACGGTCGGAAAGTTCGGCGTAGTCCTCGCCGGTATTCAGCAGATCCATCACAATATCACTGTCGATCTCCGCAAAGGCATCCTCAATACGGGATGGCAGGTCAAAATAGCTGTTGCTCACGGCGCTCACTTCCTTATCTTTTTTATTATACTATACCCAAACCGTAAGACAATATCAAAGGTGCAAATTTTATCGTTCGGGCTGTTCCGTCTGCCGTGGGGCAACGG
>ENA-OPFI01000977-OPFI01000977.1-human-gut-metagenome-genome-assembly--contig:-NODE-977-length-10990-cov-1.429172_pt1 | contig 10990 bp, 8 predicted proteins | sample MGYA00241308_ERZ501550 | MGnify/ENA primary metagenome ERZ501550 (study PRJEB25962, sample SAMEA2042433) | human gut metagenome | biome: human gut; feature: human-associated habitat; material: faeces...
GCGGCAAGTGCAAGAAACTTTGCTTTGAACAAAATAGAAGATGAAGAATGGATTTCATTCATAGACGCAGATGACTACATCGGACCTTCTATGTATGAATTCATTTTCAAAGCAATCGGAAATGAGCATATCGACTATGTGAGATTGTTCAGTCGTCGTACACCGCAAAGATATAATCCGCAAGCCGTCAATTCTGATGAAAGCAAGAATGTTAATTATAAGATAGTCACAAGAGAAGAATATTTTGTCAATGAGAGTGTAGGAGGTTATACTCACAGCCTTTTCGTCAAAAAGGGTATTGTAGATGACCATCAGGTTTCGTTCCCTGAAAAGATGGTAATGTTAGAGGATCAGGCATTTTCAATAGCGTGTGCGACCCATGCAAAGAAGATTCTGATACTCGATCAGCCGAGAAATTATTTCTATTATTCTGGTAACGAATCTTCGATAACAAGAACGTCAAAAGATACAAGTAATGATATCATTCGATGCCTGAATATTGTGTATAAGGCTTTCAAGGCAACTGGTTCATCGGCAATCATCAATGACTATTTCTACCGCAAGTACTTACCGGTTAAACTGGATTCTTTATACAGCAAGCGGCTTCATTACAGGCATATAAAGCTAACAGAGAGGCTCTTGCCAGAGATAAGATTACGTATCGGAAGACTCTCGTTTAAGACAAAAATAAAGTACATTATTGTCAAAATATTCAGATTGATATAAACATAATAGAATGCAGAAAGATAAGACCCGACTTAACTCAATAAGGGTGACGACTGCCGGAATTTCGGAGGGGGGGGGAAATTCGCATAGAATCAGTTATTTAGATGTTGCGAAAGGTGCGCTGATAATCTTGCTCGTGTTTGCACATTTCAGGTCGGCACTCAATAGAACTGATTTTAAGAATGATTATTTCGAATATGTGTATGGATGGAATTCTATTTTCACGTGTTTCTACATGCCGGCATTTTTCTTAATTTCCGGCTATTGCTCGAACTTCAGGAAAGACCCCAAGACATTTCTTAAATCCTTACTTAAAAGTTTAGTCCTTCCGCTTTTTGCACTATCATTGGTGAATGACACTATGTATGCTTTGATGGTGACTCATCAAGACATTTCCACAACTTTATTGAAAACAATAAAGAGTGGTGGTACACTATGGTTCATTCAGGCTCTTGTCATTGCTAAAGTAATTTGCTACAGTATTCAAAAGGTCACTGATGCTCTAATTATTATGCTTATCGCTACATTCGTCTTATTGATAGCAGGAGTGGCTTTGGACCAATTCAATCTCGGAAGCAATCCGTTCTATTATCAACACGGATTGGTAGCATCTTTCTTCGTAGCTCTTGGCCTCTTTCTCAAAGAAAATCAGTCGATCTACGAGAAAGCATTGAAGTATTGTTTGTATTCATATCCTTTGTTGGCATTGATCAACTTCTGGCGCAGTCCAAATATCACGGCCTCTCTATCGGTTTCACTCAAGACCATACCGCTCTTCTTAATACTTTCAGTCTGCGGAACTTTGTTCCTCATAGTAATATGTAAGAAGATAAAAAAGTGCAGTTTCCTTGATTTTTGGGGCCAAAACAGTCTGGTGGTATATGCACTTCACTTTGCTCCTCTGGTATACTTTTTCAAATTGTTTTACGCTTGGATACAGCCAATAAGCATACTATCCTTCGTCGGCGCTTTGTTATTGCTGTTAACAACAGAATACATGTTATGCTGCCTTCTAATGAAATTATTCCAGTATAAACCATTCAAGTGGTTGTTAGGGCGTTATTAAAAAAGAAAATGAGATGAATTCAATCAAGAAAGTTATCAAAGTATTAATTCCTTTCTACTCATCATTCGTTAAATCTGCAAGTTCAGGAGTGCATAATCAGTCCTATTGGAATTATATAAGGTTCAGGTTAATAGGTAGTTGTGGTAGGGAGGGGGTATTATCCGGTTCATCCGACATGTACGATTGCAAATGCAAGAAAGGTCTATGTGGGTTGTAACGCATCAATAGCACGGCCGGGATGCTATATACAAGGAGCAGGAACAGTTCATTTCGGAGATTATGTGCGGTTAGCGCCAAATGTAGGAATCTTGAGTGCTAATCATGATTTGTATGATCAGAGGAAATATAATGCAGCTCCGATAGTGATAGGGGATTACTCATGGATAGGTATGAACAGCATTGTTACAGCTGGTGTTGTTTTGGGACCAAGGACAATCGTGGGAGCTGTAGTAACCAAAAGTTTTCCTGATGGCTTTTGCATATTGGCAGGAGTGCCTGCCAAAGTCGTCAAGTATCTCGACAAGGAGTGTTTTCAACCTTGGCATTTAGAAAATGAATATTACGGATATATTCCGAAGGAGAAATTCGAATCCGTAAGAACGAAGTATTTAGATATATAGAATGTCGCTCGGGCAAACATCAAATTCCAAACAAGCCGCTTGGGTGGCTATTGGCAGTTTCTTTTCATTCATTGTAAGTATCATCAGTTCTATGATCCTGAGTCGATTTTTCGACAAAGGAGACTACGGAACCTACAAACAGGTGATGTATGTGTATAGCACTCTACTTGCAGTATTTACACTTGGTCTGCCTAAAGCATATGCATACTTTCTGCCAAAATACGCGACAAACTATTCAAGGGATATCATATCCAAGGTAACGAAGATCTTTTTTATTCTTGGAGCAGCATTCTCTCTATTTCTCCTGTGTTGTGCAGGCCCGATAGCATCCGTAATGAACAATCCGGATCTGAGGTCGGCATTGATCGTGTTTTCTCCAACACCATTTCTTCTGTTGCCTACAATGGGACTGGATGCTATTTACGCATCTTTTCGCAAGACTAAGTATTTGGCATATTACACGATAGCTACCAGAATTCTGACTATTATATGCATTGTTTTTCCGGTGGTTATTTTCTCAGGAAACTATATATGCGCTATTATTGGATTTGATATTGCTTCTCTGATAACGTTCTTCCTCGCTCTCTATTTGAAATCTTGGCCAGTAAAAGATGTAGAGCATCAAAAGAGTTCATTGACATATAAGGAGATATTCAAGTTTGCACTCCCGCTTTTATACGCATCCTTATGGGGCGTGATCATATCGTCGGCAACCCAGCTTTTTATTAGTAGATATTTCGGTAACGAGACTTTTGCAGAGTTTTCGAATGGATTCATGGAGCTACCATTGGTAGGAATGATATTGGGCTCTATATCCGCCGTTCTCCTCCCGGTTTTCTCTGGAATGGACAAAGGAGATGGAATGAGCAATGAGACTCTGGTTGTTTGGAACTCAGCTCTCTTGAAGTCCGCAAAACTCATTTTTCCGATGCTGATTTTTAGCGTCTTCTTCGCTGAACCGATTATGACCTGTATGTACGGAGATATATATGCTCAATCATCAATATACTTTGTCATTAAGAATTTGAGCGGACTATTTTATATTATTCCATTTTATCCGATCATTCTTGCTATTGGTAAGACTAACTCTTATGCCAATGCGCACATGATAGCAGCATTTATGATTGTAATGGCAGAATACGTTGTATGTAAAACTTTTGATTCTGCGGTTTATGTTGCGATAACTTCAGAGTTGTGCAAGCTGTTTAAAATCTGGCTCTTGCTGCGTGTCATTGCAAACTATGCACACAAGAAGATTACAGAGCTGTTGCCACCAAGGCCGATGACGATACTAATTATGATTTCGGTTTTAGCGTCATTACCACCATTTCTTCTTTTAGACTTTCTAAACATGAATAAGTTCATTGTGTTGTTTGTCTGCTTGGGATTTTTTTTGGTAGATTACTATGTGCTTTGTTGGATTTGCAAAGTTACTTATCGAGATATTGCAGGTGGGTTCTTAAAGAACAAATCAAGACTAAATGCAGTTGTGAAAATTTTACCATAAAAATCATACTTAATTGATGGTAGGCAATAATAATAGAGGAGAAAAATTCATATTGTTCCTCATAAATCCATTCATTTCAGCAATAACATCGATAAAAGATATTAGAGATGGAGTATCACACTGGTTCTTATATTTATGGTTTTTAGTGTTTGGTGTCACTTTCTGTGCAGTAAGTGAGGCTGCGGATTCTTTTAGATATGTAGAAGATTTTTTAGTAGAACATAGCTATACCTGGTCTCAATATGTATTAGAGATCAATGAGTATTTCGCGTTTGAGTCGAATATCAAGGATATTTATACGTTGACGGTGAATTTCCTTGTTGGACGATTCTCCGATAATTACCATTGGACCTACCTAATATATGCAGCAGTCTTCGGTTTCTTTTACATCAAGTCGCTGAAGATATTCTTACGCCATAATAAGGTAAGTAATAACATAGTATTCTATGTATTGCTTTTCATGTTCTGTTATAGTAATCCTATATACAATATCAATGGAGTGCGTTTCTGGACGGCAGCCTGGATAGGTGTATATGTTGCACTCAACTTTTTTGTCGAAAAAGATTATAAGAAGATTGTACTTCTGTTGCTGATGCCATTAATTCACGGGGCTTCAGTCGTTTGGGTGGCAATTATGGCAATTGCATTATTGTTGAGCCGATTCCAGAGTGTGACAATAGTACTTTTTATTGCTTCGTCCTTTGTATCTGCAGTTTCCTATTTGAATGTATTAAACGACTATTCTTTTCTATTGCCACAATTCATGCAAAATCAGATATGGTCGTATACAGAGTCAGAGATGGCGTTGGAGCGAATGAGTGGTGTGAGTGAATATGGGGCTGCTTATGCAGACTTCTTGATTGCATTGCCCGGATATTTTCATATACTATTGTCTTTTTTACTTATTATCAATCGCAGGAAGATAAACCGGAATCCACATGCGGGTCATCTATTGACTATCATGCTTGCATTGGCAGCTATAACCAACTTCCTTTCTGGAATTCCATCGATGGGGAGATTTCAATATTTTGTAATTCCATTCTTGGTTATTGTTTGGGCGCAGAACTATGAAATCTTAAAGAAATATGATAAATACTTCTATGTAGTTCCGTTCATTTATGCTTACTCTCTTCTTTATTGGTATCGACGAATGAGCGCTATTACCGAACTTTATCTATACGCATTTCCAGCTCCATTAACAGTAATAAAATATCTTTTCTTATGAAGATCTTGATTATATCAAATCATGCATATCCCGCACAGGGGCCTCGAGCGTTTCGCACGACTGAACTCTCTGAACAACTTGTGAAGATGGGGCATGAAGTGATTCTCTATACGGTTCACGGCAAATATGACTATACCCAATATGTCAAAGATACGGGAGTAATCAGACGCGACATAAATCCGAAATTTGCGACAGCCGCTAATGATGAGACAAAGAGATACAATCACTTTGATAAGTTTATGTTCCACTTTTTCCATCGTTTATTAATGTGGCCTCAATGCGAATTCCATTTTTCAGTAGGGAAGATTATCAAAGAAAATCCGAATATGGATATGCTGATTACCATTGCATATCCACATTCAATTCATTCCGGGGCTGCCCGTGCCAAAAAACTCTATCCAGAAATTTTCCCAAAGACCTGGATTTGCGATTGCGGAGACCCGTTTATGCTCAATCCGTTTATCAAAGCACCAAAATTCATGAAGCGTTTTGAGGATATGTGGTGCTCAATGTGTGATTATATTGCAGTACCTACCAAGGAGAGTTATAAGGGCTACTACGAGCGGTATTGGGGTAAGATCCGAGTGATCCCTCAAGGTTTTGATTTCTCAAAGACTCCAATTGCGGAGTACAAAAAGAATGTTGTTCCTACCTTTCTCTTTATGGGGTCTATATATCCTGGTGTTCGCGATCCTCATTCATTTATGGACTATCTCCTAAAGTTTAATAAGCCTTATAAATTTATTATGATGATGCGCACTCCTCTTGAAGAAAAGTATGTAAAGGAGTCTAACGGTCAGATAGAGTACATCACAGGCAAAGGTCGCGAGGACGTGGTATGGGAGTGTAGTAAGGCAGACTTTCTGATCAACGTCACAAATCCATCGATGGTCCAAACTCCAAGTAAGTTAATTGATTATGGCATAGCAGGCCGCCCTGTGCTGGATGTGACGAATGATTTCTCTGACGCTTCTGCTTTCTTGAAGTTCTATGAAGGAGATTATTCGGGCGAGCGTAAGGTTGACTTCTTGGATAACTATCGAATCGAGAATGTTGCTCGTCAGTTTGTTGAATTAGAGAAATAGTGCGCTATGAGAATTAAAGGAAAAGAAATCAAGATAAAGCAGATATTCTATTTGGTTTTGTACTATGGCTTCGCTCGGTATTTACCTAAATCCAACACATTTGGCAATATAGGGGGTGAAATTCGTTACCTAATTTGTAAACAGATATTTAAGAGGTGTGGGAAGCATGTGAACATTGAGCGTAAAGCTTATTTTGCTTCAGGAGTAGATATTGAGATTGGCGACTATTCCGGTATCGGAATAAATGCCCAAATCCCCAACGGAACAATCATAGGGGATTATGTAATGATGGGCCCCAATTGCTTTATTCTCGATGTTAATCATGATGTCTCTGATGTGTCTCTACCAATGGCATTACAAGGAAGTACAGAAAAAAAGACTACTCAAATAGGTAATGATGTATGGATTGGCAGAGATGTACATATGACTCCTGGAAGAACTATTGCAGACGGATCCATCATAGCAATGGCATCAGTTCTAACCAAGGACTTCCGTTGTAGGTGGAAATCCTGCAAAACTAATAAAAAGTAGAAAATAGGTGAAAATACTATTAGCGACCTCATCCGTAACACCTAATTCGGGCATTCCTTCCTTCAATAGAGAGCTTTGTAGCCTTTTGAATGTGGAGAATGAGATGCATTTATTGGTCGATGAAAATATTGAGTCGTATAGAGGATATGCAAAGATATATTCTATAACCGGAATCAATATCTATAATTTTGAAGTTCTGAACAAATTGCAGGTTGAGAACTATGATGTGATAATCAATAGTAATTCACATATCATGTCGTTGTTAGCGGCATTTGTAGATGATAAGACACGTTTGATTACAGTATCTCATTCATTGGGTACGATGGATTGCGATAATGCAGCCTTCAATAACGAGTATATTGACAATATTATAGCATTGTCCAGCAGTTGTAAGGATTACATCAGCCATCGCTTCGGTATAAAGAATAACGACAAAATCAAGGTAGTGTTCAATTCTGTTGCAGATAATCCTGAAGCAGAGGCTATGAAAAAGTCCAAGATGGCAGCTGACAAAGTAAAGATTGTTTTTGCCGGAGGGTCTGCAGCAAGCAAATCTCCAGACCTTGTGGTTCCTATTGTACATAAGTTGTGTAAAACAAACTTGTCTTTCGAGTTCTATTGGTTAGGTATTACGACTCCTCCGCTTAAGAAATTCCAACCGTTTGATGATATTCGCCAGGTATTGCCAGAAGATGAAAGAGTGATAGTAACTGGTCTTATCCCTCAACAGAAAGCAGCGGAAATCATAGCCTCATGTAATGTATTCCTTGCTCCTTCTCGAAGAGAAGGTTTTCCAATGGCTTTGTTGGAGGCAATGAGAATAGGTTGTATTCCAGTAGTGTCAGACTTCAAAATTGCAAATCAGGAGATTATTCGAAACGGAATAAATGGCTACGTTATCCCTCACAAGGATGTAAAGGCATTTGTTGATCGGCTTTCTGATATTGTTAAGAATCATGAGAACTATAAGAGAGTATATGAGGAGTCCTATAAAACTTTTATTGAGGAGTTGAGTTTCCCCGTTTGGAGAAAGCGTATTCACTCTGTTATAATTGAGAATTCTGCAACTCATAAGCAAAGGACGGCAATAACAAAGTCTGCATTTAGAAAGGTCGTGTGGCGTTTCAAAATGCTCGATAAATGCAATCTCATCGAAAATCACATGAAAGAAGTTTTGCCTTGTGCAATCAAATTCTACATGTATTATACCAAACTAAATTAATATGCCAGTAGTTGAAGATAAAGGCAATTGGAGAAGCCAGTTGAATTCTAAATTAGCGAACATTATCGCTAATGTGTTGGGACAGCGCGTGAATTACACTATCCGTTATTATCGTCACCGTGGACATCTGCCTAATTTCAAGCATCCTAAAGATCTGTCGGAGAGAATTCTTTCATCAATGCTCTCGAAGGATTTCTTGAAGTATGCGGATTATGCAGATAAAGTGAAGGTGCGTGAGTATGTGAAGGCGAAGGGGCTTGAAGGGATTCTCCTGAAGCAGTTTGGTGCTTGGGAGAATGCCAGTCAGATTCCTTTTGACCAACTGCCTAACCGCTTCATCCTAAAAGCAAATAACGGTAGTGGTGGACACTATATTTGTACTGATAAGTCAAAGATAGATATTCTTACTGTCGTCAAGAATATGGATGCAACTCTTCTGGAAGTCTCACATCTTCGTAATACAGAGCCTCATTATTGCGCCATTAAGCCGATGATTCTAGCAGAGGAACTGATGGGTGATGGTGCTACTCTTCCTACTGACTATAAGTTCCACTGCATCAAAGGCAAGGTGGCAGATGTATTCGTGGTATGCGGGCGTGAGTCCGGAGCTAAATATTGCACATTGGACACTAACTGGCAACAACTCCCTTACACCAAGCCTGAATTTATGCCAGCAAGCATGCCGCCAAAACCTGAACACTTGAAAGAGATGGTAACCCTTGCAGAAACACTCTCCAGCGACTTCGAATTTGTCAGAGTAGATCTCTACGATTTCGATGGAAAGATTTATTTCGGTGAGCTGACATTCAGCCCGTGGGGTGGCATCATGAATTCATACTCGAACGAGGGGGTAGAAATCCTCGGGCGTAAGTTTGACGAATAATCTTCAGTATGAAGTTTATTTTTTGTGGCGATTTCGTAAGCCAAGATCCTAAAAGCATACAGGTTGACCTGCGACTACAGAATTTGTTTAAAGATGCAGATTATGTGGCAGTCAATTTTGAAGCCCCTGTGAGAGGTGTGGGAAAGCCGATATGCAAAAGTGGGCCTTCGTTGACTCAATCAGAAGACTCTCCAGCATTCATTGAAAATCTTGGCGTCAATATTATCATGCTGGCGAACAATCACATGATGGATCAAGATCAGGAAGGATGTGAGGCGTCTATTAAGGCATTCAAGGGTGAAACACGTATCATTGGTGCAGGCTGTTTTGATGACGCATACCGTCTGCATGTTATAGAGAAAGATGGTGTTAATGTTGGCCTCTTATGCTTGGTTCACAAGGAGTTTGGTGCTTTAGGGCTCGATGCAACGTCATTGGATTACGGTACTGCATGGATCAATCATCCTATGGTAAATAAGACCATCCTGAATGCAAAGAAGGTGTGTGATGTTTTGGTTGTGCTTCCTCATGCAGGTGTGGAAGATATGGTCGTTCCTCTTCCAGAGTGGAGAGCTCGCTACAGGGAGTTTGTCGACATGGGAGCCGACGCAGTTATCGCATCTCATCCACATACTCCACAAGGATGGGAAGAGTACAAGGGGAAAATGATCTACTACAGCCTTGGCAACTTTTTCTTCCAACTCTTCTCTAGTCAGCATGGAGCAAATTGGTATAAGGGTTTGGTAGTTGAGATGAACATCGATGAGAACAAGAATCTTTCCTTCGATGTGCATAATACAAAATTCTCAAAATTTAGTCTTGAACATGATGAAAGTATGGAATGTAAGAAGTACAATGACTACTTGTGCGAACTCTTGAGCAATGAAGACAAGTATTGGGATTATTTGAATAGGGACCTCAAAGCTCTTTGGCCAGAATATAAACTCTACCTGCTCAGAGGTTTGGCAGCGATTGCTCCAACTACCAACATACACGTTCTTTCTCATGCAGCCTATGGTTTGCTGAAAGGTCCGGATATCCCGATGATGCTCAATAATTTTCAATGCGAAAGCCATCGGTGGGCAATTGAGAGGATGTTAAGAATGCAGTAACATCAAATATAGATTTCTAATAGCATAAGTGGATGCGACACATTGCAATTCGATGCTGTCTGCCAAAGCCGAAATAGAAATGTAATTATATGGCAAAGAAAATTGCGATGCTCTTCCCTTATGCACCATCATATAGGGAAGCGATATATAAGTTGATGGACAAAGAACTGGATGTGGATTGGTTCTTCTGTGGTAATGCGAAGCGTAATCTGAAGTTGTTCGATTACTCTTTGCTCAAGCATTGTGACCTATCCATGGAAGAGACGAAAGTTCTAGGCACAGTCGTGTACTATAAAGGAATCAAGAAGCTAAACCTTCAGCGGTATGACGCTATTATTTGCCCAGGAGTTATTCGAAGTTTATCTGAGTGGTGGCTCCTTCAGAGAATGGGAAAGGGTATGAATTATTCCAAGATTTATCTATGGACTCATGGATGGTATGGCAAGGAATCTCGTTTTCAAAAGATCGTCAAAAAATTTTTCTTCAAAAAGGTGGATGGTTTCTTCTTATATGGAAACTATGCCAAAAGTGAAATGATTAAGAATGGCTTCGATGCTAGAAAACTTCATGTTATTAGGAACTCGCTTGATTACGATAAGCAGTTGGAACTTCGCAATAGCATAGTTGAGTCTAATATTTACAAAGAGCATTTCAAGAATGACTTTCCAACAGTCGTCTTCATTGGCCGTTTAACTTCCGTCAAGAAACTTGATCAGATTGTAAAGGCCGTAGGCATTCTCAAGCAAAAGGGCGAGAACTATAATATCGCTTTTGTTGGGGATGGTGAAATGCGTCAATTATTGGAAGCAGAAGTTGCTAAATATCAACTTCGGGATAATACGTGGTTCTACGGTGCATGCTTCGATGAGAAAACGAATGCCGAACTCATATATAATGCAGACCTTTGTGTAGCTCCTGGCAATATCGGACTTACAGCAATGCATGTGCTGATGTTCGGTTGTCCTGCTATTTCCCACAATAACTTTAAGCGGCAGATGCCTGAGTTTGAGTCA
>ENA-OPFI01000988-OPFI01000988.1-human-gut-metagenome-genome-assembly--contig:-NODE-988-length-10890-cov-2.091463_pt1 | contig 10890 bp, 10 predicted proteins | sample MGYA00241308_ERZ501550 | MGnify/ENA primary metagenome ERZ501550 (study PRJEB25962, sample SAMEA2042433) | human gut metagenome | biome: human gut; feature: human-associated habitat; material: faeces...
CATAACTCTTCGTATTAATTGTTTACTGTATGTATAACACGCGGATGATGAAATTTGTTTTGGGAAAGTTACAGAATAAAATGTCCGGGCGAAATCCCTTCGACCGGACACCATTCAAATAAACTTGGCAGAGTTTACTTTAAAATTTAATAACATATTGAAAATCAAATGTGTTATTTAAAAACTCTGTATTGGTTTAAACTTTTGGTTTAAAGTTTTTAGCACCATTTTATTTTCTTGTTTTGATGTCCGATAGCGTTAAATATTATAAAAGTAATATTTTGAAACAAGAATAACCTTCAAATTTGAAACTGAATAGAATGAATATAGTCATTAAATTCAATGCTCTTTCCTCGAAAGCAGTGATGCAAAAACTACATGGCAGGTCTTCTGACTTGTTTCGTTTATAAACTGCCTTCACGAGATTTTCTCATTGGCGAAAGTGTTGTTTATAACTTCTTAATATGAAACTTACAGCAGCGGGACTGTTCAGGACTTACACCTGATTCCCTTTTAATTGCTCCTCTCGTGCGAGAGTTGCAAACCAATGTGCCGCAAAGATACGCATAAATATTGCAAATTCATAAGTTGTAATTGGAAAAATGAAAATCCAATCAATACGCACTTTGTTTACGCAGTCGCAATTACGCACTTTTTTGCGCACTCATTTTACGCACCCTTATGCCACTTCTTCATATTCTACATATTCGGCTTCCGATTCTTTTTGTATTATCGGGGATGATTCTGTGGAAACATTGGCAACCTCTTTCAATTCTTTAAGCCAATTTCTAACCGTACCTTCTGCCACACCCAACTCTTTGGCAATCGCCCTATTGCTCAAACCTTCTTCATGGAGTATCTTTACTTTTGCCTTTAGTATGTTTTTATCCTCAGACTTGGACGGTTTCAATAACTTTTCTTCTGCCGAACAACCCTCTTCCACAAATTGAGGAAAATTATCTTCCTTGATTATTCTATATAAGATTACATTATCTCGTCCATGTTGATTTTCGCCTTGTCTCACTTTTATCTGTTTCAGGTAAATCGTCTTTTCGTCCATTTGAGAACGTCCCATCGCAAAGCTACTATCACAGAAGTTCATCAATCGTTTACTCCCTGCCAAATCATCAGCCACAATTTCCTTCTTTGAGTTTCGCTTCTTGGTATGGGCAATTACAAGTAAACTTAATCCGTATGTATGCTTCATTGCTGATAACCGTTTCATAATTCGAGTGGCTTCTATGCCTTGGTCAAGTTTTCCGCACAAATAGGTGATATTATCCACAATATATGTTTTTACTCCCATTTTCACCCCTTCTTCTATCTTTTGAAATAAATACGCCTCCACTTCATTATCCGTACAGACTTGTTCAATTCTTAAACTTGGGCGATAAAGATTGTCTGAGAACTTATAAGGTACTCCCGTTTTATCATTCGTATAACGTGAACGAAATTGGCTCAAAGACAATTCATAATCTAAATACATAACTTTACGTTCTTGTGCTATATCCTCAGCCATTTGCATGGCATATAAACTCTTACCAACATTGGATTCTGCAAAGAATATACATAGTTCATTTTCGTACCAAAATGTCTTATATAATGCCTTTGTTGGGGGAAGTTTCAAGGCTTTTTCCATAGCTTCATTTGCAGTTAAATATGTCTGAACTTCTGTTCCAATATTATTTTTTTCCATTTTCTTCTTTTTTAATATTAAAAAGGCATAGTTTCTACTTCCAAAATCATTTATTGACATTGGCTATTAATAATTGTTTGCTGCCTTTATCTACAAACAATATATTATCAAGTATTTATTTTTTATTTAATGGAACTGCCTTTTGAGCAGTAGGCATCCTAAACGTTCCATAATCACCCTTAGGAAAGGTAACTCATCAATCAGAAAGAGTGCTCATTCCTTTCTGATTGATGATGCAAATTTAAAAAGAAGAAATGGAATTTGGCTACTAAAACCCAACACTTGTTATCCAATCCAAAATCCAAGCTAAAAATCCAATAAACAATTCTAATTTTTTTGGATAAGTTTACTCCAATTCTTTGGGTACTTCAAAACCATACTTTTTTAATGCTTGTACTATATATGCAATATTTTCATTTTTCTCTCTAAATAATTCAGGCTTATGAATGTATTTATAAGCAGAATTATTTGCTTTATTGGTTATGTCATATTCCTTATTTGTTACATAATTTGCAATCTTTACAATTGTTTCTAAGTCAAGTTTACTACGTAACATATAATATAGCACAGCAGTTCTATTCTTATTAGAAGTGCCATTTACTTGTTTATTGTTAGATGATAACATTACTTCTGCATCTACTTGTTCGTTGGGAGTTTCTTTTTTTTGGTATAGATATTCCACATATTCATCGTAAGCCGTTTCTTCATATTGCTCAGAAATGTATTCTAATTTATTGGGATTTTCCAAAAAATCCTCTAATGTGTCTTTAACAAATAAGAAACGCCAAGTTGTAATTTCCAAAGAATATTCTTTACATTCATAAATAAAAGCCAAATACCCGTTCTTCTCTAATTGTTCAAATTGGATTAATAAGTCATTTATAATCCGTAATAGATATTTCATACAAGGAAACTGATATAATTCTTGCTCCTCATAAGTGGCATATCCAACAAGATAACTATATAGTTGTGGAGTCGTCTCAAAGTACAATATATTCCTTAAAAATTGTCTGCAACGCCACCAATCGTAATATTTAACAAGAATTTCATCCAAATTAATCTTTTGAGAATCCGAGATACTTCTATCATAATTCTCTTTGATATTGTTTGTTATCTTAGCAATATCCCTTGCATCTATATCCATTGTCTCCTTATTTTTATAATTTGCTACTAAAATACAAAAAAAAGAGTAATCCTAATGGACTACTCTTTCAAAAAGATAATGAATAAATGAAGTATCACCATACTTCTCTAATACTTAAAGAATCGTCATATATGACTTGCAGAAGGTAAATAACCTTTCTCAGTCATATATTTATAAGTATTTTATCCATTTATAAAATTCATATTAGAGCATTGATAATTAATATACATATTCCAAAGTCAGTGTTCCATAGACATAGTTATGCTCTTTTCCTACTCTTGGAGCTATATATCTAAGTTTTGTGATTAAATCCCCATTTTTCTCATATTCGTAATGTTCACGAAATTCAGGTTGAAGATGTTTATACCTATCCAAACTACTCCTATCTCCTTTCAATATAAGATTGGTATTCTTTCCACACCATTCTGTTCCAAATACAATATCTGACATATAATCCCTGCCATAACTATAAAATATAAGAAAGTTGAAATTCAGATTTGTATTATTTCTTACCTCTGATTCAGGATAATAGACAAAGTTTGCTTTACCACCATATTCTTCACCAACATCAATCGTTTTATCTGATACTATATTACCATTCTCCCAATTGATAGTTGTAATTGTTGTGCTACTCCAATCTTCATCCATATTTTCACTTACCGTTTTTACTAATTTTACAAGTTCCTTATTTTCATTGTAGGACATTTGAAATGTTTGCACTAATCTATTTTTAGATGGTGCATACCAATTGATATTAGAAATCAGATTATTTTCATTGAAATTGTACAAAGATTTTGCGCTAAAATCTTGTTTTCCATTTACATATCGAACGAATTTCAGTATTCTTTCTCCTTTGGAATTATAGGAGATAGAATATGTATCTCTGCATTTCTTACCGTTAAGTTCGTAATTTTTTGTAACTTCTTTTAGATTTCCATTCTGATAATATCCTAAATCCATTTTAAATGAACTCTGTCCACCATACGATTTCCACGTAGCTGTTTTTACCATATATTGTTCGTGGGCATTAGTCGTTTGAGCTTTTATACCTAAGCAAAAAAGACTTAGTATCGCTAATGTTATATATTTCATAATCAACGCTTGGTTAATACATATATTCAATCAAGTAATACCCTTTGGAGTAAGAGCTATTCTTCTTGTTGATTTTTATCAATAAATCACCTTCATAAATGTAATCAAAAGAATTGCTACCACCTTCTCTTAAAACCAATTTCTTAGGTTTCTTACCACACCATTCAGTTGCAAATAGTATATGTGCATTGTATGGGTGAGCGGTATGTTTTGTTAGTGATACCAAATTAATATTGGTATTATCTTTTTTATCAGTATAATGGGTTTTAAAATCTTGTGTATAACCATCATCATCAGTATAACGAAAACCTACTACATTGTCGTTTTCCCAAGTATATTCCTCGTTGTTATGGATTTTATACCGATTGCCACCTTTTTCTTCAAATGCAGAATCAATGCTTTTTAATTCTCCACTATCATAATATGTCAATGTAAAAACAGTTGTAGCACGTGTTCCATTTGTTTCATAGATATGTAGTTTGTCTATATATCCTTGTTCGTTAAAAGTAAATTCACATTTGGAGTTGAGGACTTGTTTACCATTCATATAAGAAATGAATTGATACCGATTATTGGAAAGGGTAAAAATTTCAACTGTCTCGTTCTTGAAATTCTGATAATACTCTTTCCGTACTTCAATCAGGTTTCCATCATCGTTATACTTGAAATGATACCACTTATCCCCTTTGTTGCCAACCTCTTTTTGAGTAAAAGCATTAACCCAATGTATGCTTTTCACCATATACTCACCTCTGTTATTCGTTTTTTGAGCGAATACGCATACACTGACACTTGTTAAAATGATTGTTACTAAAATATTTTTCATACTTCTGTATTTTTAAGTGCTCATTAATGACTATCGTTTATTATTTCATTTGAAATCTGTTTCAAATTGACAAACAGTGAATTATCACCAACCTTCCCATATCCTTTTAAATGTTCGGGAGAAGAAAAAGAAAGTTCAAAGACAATTTTCTCATTTTGGCTTTCACCAACCAACTGTAATTTATCGGATATTAATTGCCCCGTCAAATCTAACACCGTACCATACTTTACATTTTGGTATTCACCATTTATCATGCCATTTGACAAAACTCCAAAATCCACCTTTATGGGAAAACCTTTCATATCACCCTCATAACGGTAAAAATATCCTTCTATTAATCCTGCATTTTCGCTTCTTCGCTCTATTGAGGGATTTTCTTCGTCATCAACAACTCGTTTAGTTCCACCCAAATCCACCAACTTATCACCATCATATTTGAAAATATGGCTATCTTTTATAGCAATTCTTTGCCCATCATTTACCCTTTTCATATATTCGATACAATGTGCATGTATTTCTTCATTGTTTATGTTATCGACAAAGAACATAGCGTATAATTTTGTAGCAGCAGCAAGTTTACAATGCTCGCCATCATTCACGAAACAAAAAATATATGATTTGTTTTCCGTTTTGTTATTAGCTATCTCCTCCGAACTTGGAGTAACATACGCATTCACCACTGCATCATTTATACCATCACCATTCAAATCACTTATAAAAACCTTATATCCTTCGCTGCATTCTTCCAATGGAATAAGCTCCCTATCCCCTTTATAATGTTGCCAATGACGTAAAAAACATTCTCTTACATGTTCTTCTGTTAATTCTAATTTTGACTTGACTGTATTATCAGGTTCTTCCGAAAGTGGTATAGCTTCACTTTCTGCTTTCTCTTTTTGTTTTTGTATCAGTTCGTTGAAATGGCGATTAAATTCATCCGTATTTTCTCGACTCCTGCGGTTTATAAAATACACTTGTATGCCTACAAAAAGCACCAAAAGAATAAAACAAAAAAGATAAATCCTTCTTTTATCACCTTTGGAAGCTTTTATTGTAACCACTTCACCACCTTCTACTATATATTCCGCTTCTGTGAAAAATCCAATATCAGTATCATATTTAAGTTCAAGCCGACTATTTTTAGTAGGATTAACATCCAATGTAAAATTAACCTTTCGTAATTTTCCAAAAGTCGATAATTCTATTATAACGGGAGTTGTTTTCAAAAGAATCTTTGTTGATAAACCATCTTTAAAATTACCACCATGATTAATTTCTTCTCCGTTTATTTTCAGTTTTATAGTTCCTTTTGCTCTAAAAGTAGAACTCCCTTCATAATAAATTTCCATGAAATGTATTGAAGTGGGACACCCACATTTCGGACATCGTTGGGCTGCATCAGACATCATGTGTCCGCATTCTTCACATTTAATTAAAGCCATAAATCACCGTTTTAATTTTCTGTTAATTTCTTCCAATTCTCTTGTTTGTTTCCGTTTCTCTTGAAGTATTCTATAACCATTCGGGTCTTCACCCATCATTCTTGTATCTTCCATTTCCTCCACCTTATCAAATTCATATCGGATTAGTATTACAATAAAAAATATCACTCCTGCCACTATACCCCAAAGCAAAGAGTAGTCATGGCATATCCACCATCCAAAATCAAATGAAGCAGTGAGCATGGTTATTAACATTTTACCACTTCCCAAAAGAAAACCTATATTGATTGACGCAATAATTCTTCCTGATAAAGACCAATTTAAACCCTCTTCTCCTGACGCATCATAACTTAAATTATTTATCCAAGTCAACAAGCAAAAAGCTATGATTGAAACTACGATAATGCCAATAACACTTCCTGAAATATGAAAAGAAGATTTTTCTTTAGCTTCGTTACCACTAATCTCGGTAGCTTTTGTTTTTGTAGGCAGAACTTCTTGTTTCTTTTTGATAGGATAACCACATTCAGGACATTCACAAACATTTTCTTCCACCATTGTAGAACATTCAGGGCAAGGTTTCATAACTTTCTTGGGGGGTATTGGCGTACCACAATGTATACAAGTTCCCGATTTATCGGAAATTTGCGCACCGCAATTGGAACAATTAATAAGTGCCATACAAAATAGGAATATTCCCACAGACTCTAAAGGGAGGGTTATAAAAAAGGAAGTGGAGTCTGTTTTGTCTATCTCACCAAGAGGCTCTCGACTGCCCGTACAGAAGATAAATAAACAGCTCCACCCTTGACGATTATATGTTATGGTACATATATAACACGCCAAAGGGAGAACGTTTTTCTATTCCTACTGTACAATGAATTGTCGAGATTCCTTGATGCAGAATAAAGCCAAACGCTTCCTTATATACTATGTCTGCCATTGCAAACCAACGGCAATGCAAAGATATACATTAAAAGCGAATTTGACAACGTTCTGTGAGCTGTTTATAAAGCAAATATATACTAAAAGGTTAAGCAATCATAGGTTTGGAGCAATTCTTCTGTACGTAAACCTAAATATCTTTTGGTAATGGCTACGGAACTGTGATTAAACAACTCCATTAACTTTATTAGAGCAAGTTCCGCACTCTCGGCATTCACATTATAAACTTGGCGACCAAAAGTCTTACGAAGGCTATGGCAACTAAAATTTCCAACTAACAAACCATATTTTATTTTAATCTCCTTCAAAATCACATTGATACGCTGTACTGTGAATATAGTCCCCTTCCGACTGACAAGTATGGGAGCATCCACGCCAATAGGCTGAATTTGCCGATAACAGTCCGAAATATGTCTTTTCAGTTGCGGATTAATCCGTATGGTTCTACTTTTTCCCGTCTTTCTTTCAATAAGGCTAAATTCATCCACATTTAAAATCTGTTTCCACCGCAAAGCTAATATATCAGAGACCCTCAACCCCCAAAAACAACCAATCGAAACGAACAAAGACATTTGAAATTTGCCATCCCGATATAGGGTGCGGATTAAATTCATTGCTTCTTTCCATTCTAAATAATCACTTGTTGTTTGACTGTATTTTAAGCTCATAAATGTTCAATTTTGTTGGTTATCAAATAAAAGTGAACATCATATCAATATCTCAAAATAGTAGAAATATTTAATTTATTGGTATTCAACACAATATTCACTTTGTGCATTAGTGAATGTTAAAATACCGCTATCAAGTTTTCCCAACGGAACGAACGCCAACCACATTTTTCCAAGTCGAAATATGCAGTAGTAGCATAACTTTCACGACTTTCACCCCAACCGCCAACTTTATCTTTCACAAAATCGGGATTAGTTGTACCAAATGCAATACGAACTTCACCATTGCTTTTCAAATAGGCGAATTTTACGATTTTGCCACTTTTCAACTTGTTTTTCAATTGTTCAATCAAAATTGCCTTTGAAATCCCATCTATTTCACGTGCATTTGTGCGTACTGTAATAACTTTTGCCCTTGTTGCTGTAATACCATTTAAAATAATTGCCTGCATATCTTTATTATTTATCGGTTAATATTCTACAATCAATCACCACAATAGAAACCATTGCCACGACCATAGCCCATAGCATAAGAAACTGCATCGGAAGATAAACCTTCAAACTCTTTTTTGTTAGGCTTCTCGTTTTTACGGGTGTTGTGCGCTGCCCAACTTGCGGCAATCATAGCATCAAGTCTTGCTGCTTTTTCTTCTCGTGTCTTAACTGCATCTCGTTCCCAACTCCAAGCCGCTTTTAAGCATTCCGACCAAGAACGTCCCCTGCGTTGGAAATCGTTTTTATAAATTCTGTGTGCATCCTTCATCACTTGTCTTTTATCGTATCGGTTCATATTATTGTAGTGTTATTGGTTTCTTGTTGTATTGCAAATGTAGTGCTTTTAATATACATGTGCAAATAGAATCGTATATTTTTAGAGCTACATTAACTTATTTTATGTATATCTATCAATATACATATTAATAATAAACGTATATTTGCATTTATAATATAAATGAATACTTATGGCACTACGAATTAAAGAGATTATCAAAGAAAAAGGTATGACCGTTCAAACATTAGCGGATAAAATGGGGATTAATCGTGTTGGATTAAGCAACCATATTAATGGCAATCCATCTGTTGCAGTATTGGAAAAGATTGCTGCTGCATTGGAAGTACCGATACAAGAATTATTTGAACAAGAAAAGAATGAAAATATTAATGGATATATTGAGATTGGGAGTGAAATTTTTAAAGTCACTTCCTTTCAGGACATGGAAAATCTGCTTACTCGTTACAAACAGCCTGCAAAATGAAAAAAAATCATATAGCCAACTGTTTCATGTCTATGTATAATGGTGCGAAATATGATTTATATGATTGATATTCAATGCTATAATGCGTTTGATTGAATTTGTATGCTTATTACCATACTTGCTTAAAAGATGAATAAAAATGCAATAAATAACATAAAAATATGGGAAAGTTACCAATGAAACAACTTATATATACTTTCAAGGATATAAGCATTGATGCAATAATTGAGAAACATATAGAGTTGTTGAAGAACCAAAATCAACCTCAACGAACTATTACTAACTTCAATGAGGTCACTTGTGACAGTAGTTTTATCGCCAAAATCGAAACTGTCGAGGGAGCAAACAAATCATTGCCAAGAAAGCAAATATTATATAAGAAATATGCGTTCCTTATCCATCGACTAATACAGCGGTGTAAATCCAATAAAGAAGGAAACTTCACCCGCTTTAATTCCAAAATATTGCAAACTGTATTGGGACATGTTTATATTGACATGTTGAACACATTGGAGGTGTTGGGTATTATAAAAGTATCAAGTAGTTATATACCATCTATTCAGGCTCGTTTAATAGAATTTAATCCTAATTTGCCCACTGTATCGGAAATGAAATATTCATCTTATATTGAAGAATATTCCGACAAGATGCAACAAGAATTGAAAAAATATGAGCAGATACAAATTCAGAAGATAAAATCTGAAATGGGGGATAACTTATATGATAATTTTACAAAATCGTTGAGATTACTAAAATTAACCCATAGAGAAGAAGCAGAAGATTATAGAGATAGGCATCATTTTGTAAGTTTGAAATCAAAAGAATATTTTACTTATATTCTAAATGAATATAACAAAGGAAACTTTAATATATTATCTGTTGATGGCAATTTACGTATATATTCTATCTTAACCCAATCACCAAGAATATTTAAGAATTTTCTTAATATAAAATATTCCATAGATATACATAATAGCCATCCTTTATTATTTAATAAACTAATAATTGAAAGATATAATATAAATGATAATATCTTACATATATTATATAATAATCTTTCTAATATAGATAATTCTTACTATTCTGTTAGTAAACAACTACGTAAGTTGTTGGTAAACAATGGAATATCGAAAGGAGAAATTGTAAATATCCCTAATGATATTTGGGAGTACATTTATAATACTTCAAAGGGGATATTTTGGGATGATTTTACGAGATTGGATGAGTTTAAACGATTATTACGTTCTGACATTAAAGTAGCACTATTCCGTGAAGTCTTTTACTCCAAGACACTGACAACAAAAGGAAAAGACTTTGCCAAATCATTTAAAAAGCAATATCCAAGTGTTTATAAATTGGTGAAGGAAAACAAAAGGGAAGACCGTACTTTCTTGGCTAACAAAATGATGCGCATTGAAAGTGATATATTCAGGAGTGTATTAACTAAACTATACGCTAAACGATTTAAAGTACTCACAATACATGATGCAGTTGTAGTTTTAGATACGAAAGCTAACGACCAATGTACTCCCGAACTTATGCACTCAATTATCGAAAAAGAATACCTGCGGATTGGTTTGTTTCCCAATATATCAGTTGATTACTATTCAATGGAGAATGTAGCAAGGGAACTGCGACAAGAGGAACAAGACATAAAAGAAATAAATGAATTGATAGATAGCTTTAAAGCAATAGCCAAGGATGAATCCCATTCAAGGTGTCAAACTTGCAGAGATATACTAAAAGAATTGGAAGATGGGACATCAGAAATTTATATTAATCATGCTACAAACGAATTTGTGTGGCACAACATTTCCACTT
>ENA-OPFI01001002-OPFI01001002.1-human-gut-metagenome-genome-assembly--contig:-NODE-1002-length-10782-cov-3.909947_pt1 | contig 10782 bp, 10 predicted proteins | sample MGYA00241308_ERZ501550 | MGnify/ENA primary metagenome ERZ501550 (study PRJEB25962, sample SAMEA2042433) | human gut metagenome | biome: human gut; feature: human-associated habitat; material: faeces...
GGCCTACAGGTCGGCAACAGTTGTAGGCCTGATAAGACGCGACAGCGTCGCATCAGGCATTGATTGCCGGATGCGGCGTAAACGCCTTATCCGGCCTACATTCGGCAAGGGTTACCCGAGCGTTAACCTTCTCCCATAAGGGAGCGGGAATTAAAACAATCCCTACATTACCTCTGGAGAATCTGTGATGAATGGCACTATTTATCAGCGGATAGAAGACAATGCGCATTTCAGGGAGTTAGTCGAAAAACGGCAACGGTTTGCCACCATCCTGTCGATTATTATGCTGGCAGTTTATATCGGCTTTATTTTACTGATCGCCTTCGCGCCCGGCTGGCTGGGCACGCCGCTGAATCCGAACACCAGCGTCACACGCGGTATTCCAATTGGTGTTGGAGTGATTGTGATCTCCTTTGTTCTCACCGGTATCTACATCTGGCGGGCGAACGGCGAATTCGACCGTCTTAATAATGAAGTCCTGCATGAGGTACAAGCATCATGAAAAGAGTTCTGACGGCGCTTGCCGCCACACTCCCTTTCGCAGCTAACGCCGCGGATGCTATTAGCGGGGCCGTAGAGCGCCAGCCAACGAACTGGCAGGCGATTATTATGTTCCTGATTTTCGTCGTGTTTACGCTCGGCATTACCTACTGGGCATCAAAACGCGTACGTTCTCGTAGCGACTACTACACCGCAGGCGGCAATATCACTGGCTTCCAGAACGGGCTGGCGATTGCCGGGGACTATATGTCCGCCGCCTCATTCTTGGGGATCTCCGCGCTGGTGTTTACCTCCGGCTATGACGGCTTAATTTACTCGCTGGGCTTCCTGGTGGGCTGGCCGATCATTTTGTTCCTGATTGCCGAACGTCTGCGTAACCTGGGGCGCTACACCTTTGCCGATGTGGCCTCTTACCGCCTGAAACAAGGGCCGATTCGTATTCTTTCGGCCTGTGGTTCTCTGGTGGTGGTGGCGCTTTACCTTATCGCCCAGATGGTAGGCGCAGGTAAACTGATCGAGCTGCTGTTTGGCCTTAACTATCACATTGCGGTGGTGCTGGTCGGCGTGCTGATGATGATGTACGTCCTGTTCGGCGGCATGCTGGCGACCACCTGGGTGCAAATTATCAAAGCCGTGCTGTTGCTGTTCGGTGCCAGCTTTATGGCCTTTATGGTGATGAAACACGTCGGCTTTAGCTTCAACAATCTGTTCAGTGAAGCGATGGCGGTACACCCGAAAGGTGTCGACATCATGAAGCCGGGCGGGCTGGTGAAAGATCCGATCTCCGCGCTCTCTCTGGGTCTGGGACTGATGTTTGGTACGGCGGGCTTGCCGCACATTCTGATGCGCTTCTTTACAGTCAGCGATGCCCGCGAAGCACGTAAGAGCGTGTTCTACGCCACCGGGTTTATGGGCTACTTCTATATTCTGACCTTTATTATCGGCTTCGGCGCGATCATGCTGGTTGGTGCGAATCCGGAATATAAAGACGCGGCGGGCCATCTGATTGGTGGTAACAACATGGCGGCCGTTCACCTGGCGAATGCAGTGGGCGGCAACCTGTTCCTCGGTTTTATTTCAGCGGTTGCTTTTGCCACCATTCTTGCGGTGGTTGCTGGTCTGACGCTGGCGGGCGCATCAGCGGTTTCGCATGACCTGTACGCTAACGTCTTCAAAAAAGGCGCGACCGAACGTGAAGAACTGCGGGTATCGAAAATCACCGTGCTGATTTTAGGTGTGATTGCCATTATCCTCGGCGTGCTGTTTGAGAATCAGAATATCGCCTTCATGGTAGGCCTGGCGTTTGCCATCGCAGCGAGCTGTAACTTCCCGATCATTCTGCTTTCTATGTACTGGTCGAAACTGACCACTCGTGGCGCGATGATGGGTGGCTGGCTGGGGCTGATTACCGCAGTGGTACTGATGATCCTCGGCCCGACGATTTGGGTACAGATCCTTGGTCACGAAAAAGCCATCTTCCCGTATGAATACCCGGCGCTGTTCTCTATCAGCGTGGCATTCCTCGGCATCTGGTTCTTCTCGGCAACCGATAACTCAGCGGAAGGTGCGCGCGAGCGTGAACTGTTCCGTGCACAGTTTATCCGCTCCCAGACCGGCTTTGGCGTTGAGCAAGGCCGCGCACATTAATCTCTCCCCTTCCCCGGTCGCCTGACCGGGGAATACTCTTCCTCTCCAGCATGCATCACCTTTTCCCATAATATTAAACAAATAAACTCATTAAAAAATGAGCGATTTTTGACAGTCGTAGAAAATGATAATGCAGAGAATATGCCTTTTCTTTCTTGTTAATTATAAGGATATTTTATGCGCTATAATGGTTTAAATAATATGTTTTTCTCTCTTTGCCAGATTAACGATAACCACTCTTTCACAAGTTCATCACATACAAAGAAAACAAAATCATATAATTACAGCAAACATCATAAAAACACGTTAATTGACAATAAAGCCCTCTCTCTTTTCAAAATGGATGATCATGAAAAAGTGATAGGTTTGATTCAGAAAATGAAAAGAATTTATGATAGTTTACCATCAGGAAAAATCACGAAGGAAACGGACAGGAAAATACATAAACATTTTATAGATATAGCTTTATATGCAAATAATAAATGTGACGATAGAATTACGAGAAGAGTTTACCTTAGTAAAGAAAAGGAAGTATCCATTAAGGTGGTATATTTTATAAATAATGTCACCGCCCATAATAATACTATCGAAATTCCACAGACAGTAAATGGTGGTTACGATTTTTCACACCTTAGCCTGAAAGGTATCGTGATTAAAGATGAAGATTTATCCAATTCGAATTTTGCAGGTTGCAGACTACAAAACGCTATTTTCCAGGACTGTAATATGTATAAAACGAATTTTTATTACGCCATAATGGAAAAAATACTTTTTGATAATTGTATTCTCGATGACTCAAATTTCGCTCAGATAAAAATGGCCGACGGAACTCTAAATGCATGCTCCGCTATGCATGTTCAATTCTACAATGCAGCAATGAATAGAGCCAATATTAAAAACACCTTCCTTGACTATTCAAATTTTTATATGGCGTACATGGCTGAGGTAAATCTTTATAAAGTAATAGCGCCATATGTTAATTTATTTAAAGCCGACCTTAGTTTCTCTAAACTCGATTTAATTAACTTTGAACATGCTGATCTGTCTCGCGTCAATCTGAACAAAGCAATCCTCCAGAATATAAACTTAATTGATAGCAAACTCTTTTGTACGTGGCTGACAAATACATTCCTCGAAATGGTTATATGTACCGGCTCTAATATGGCTAATGTTAATTTTAATAATGCCAATTTAAGCAACTGCCATTTCAACTGTTCTATTTTAACAAAAGCCTGTATGTTTAATACCCGTCTCTATCGGGTTAATTTTGATGAGGCTAGCGTCCAGGGAATGGGCATTTCCATTCTCCGTGGGGAGGAAAATATCCCCATTGATAGTGATACCCTGGTAACACTACAGAAATTCTTTGAAGAAGATTGTACCTCTCATACTGGCATGTCACAAACTGAGGATAATATTAATGCAGTCGCTATGAAGATTACTGCAGATATTATGCAACACGCAGATTGAGGTTAAGTCGAAGAACAGCCAATGAATTGACTTTACAAGAGAGATAACTTATTTGTTTTAGAATCATGAATGTTAGCCCGAGCTAACCTGTTAAAGGTGCAAAAGATTGCACCTTTTTCAGATTACCTCGGGCCTGGTTACGTCGCTTTCGGCTTACTGATTTTCCTCAATTAGCAACGCTTCAAGCAAATCGAGATCGTGCAGTAATTTTTGCAGCGTTTCGTTGCTGATCTCCCGCGTGGCGCGCAGGTGGTAAAGTTCAGCACGTTCAGAACGCAATGCCGCCAGACGGAAGCGACGCTCAAGGTTCTCTTCCTGCACGGAACTTTCAACGTCGTTACGTCCATCGGCGCGACGACGCAGGTTACCAATGACGCGAGAACTGACCTCCGTAAGCAGCTGGTTATCGATATTCTCTTCGGTATCCGCCGCCAGACGCTCCTCCATTTTCTGGATCGCCACAATCGCCACTTCTGCCGTTGCCGCTCGCGCAATACGTTCCTCTTTCAATTGTTGCGAATGGTCCGCGACTTCAATGTGTTGTAGCAGAATAGGCAACATCACCACGCCGACAAACAGCGAGAAGAGAATGACGCCAGCCGCCAGGAACACCAGCTCATAGCGCGCCGGGAAGACGTTACCATCCGGCAAGAGCAGCGGGATAGAGAGCACACCGGCCAGAGTGATCGCCCCACGCACCCCGGCGAAAGACGCGATCAGGATTTCTCGTGTGGTCCACGAACCAAACTCCATCGGCTTCTTCTTCAGGAAGCGGTTGCTGAACTTTTTCATCGTCCACAGCCAGCCGAAACGGACCAGCATCAGCGCCGCATATATCAGAATAATATCGGTAAACAGCATCCAGATTTCGACGTTAGGGTCGATTTCTGCCGCCATCAGCGACGTCTCCAGAATACCCGGCAGCTGCAGACCTAACAGCAGGAACACCATGCCGTTAAAGACAAATTCCAGCATCGCCCAGGTGCTGTTTGCGCGCAGGCGCATTGCCAGCGGCGCACGGCGCATCACACCGGAGCGGGTGATGGTCATCCCGGCGGCAACCGCAGCGAGGATGCCCGAAACGCCAATATGTTCGGCAATCAGATAAGAAGCGAATGGCAGCAAGAACAGCAGAACAATCTGCGTCGCGGGTTCATCACCGCCCCAGCGGCTGAGGAATCGCAGCGAGCGACCATACAGCCAGCTCACCACAAAACCGGCAAGAATACCGCCAATGGCTACTTTCGACCGTCGCACCGCCGACGGTGAAGATCATCGTCCCCATCGCCACTGCCACGGCAAACTTCAACGACACCAGGCCGGAAGCGTCATTCATCAACGCTTCGCCCTGCAAAATGCCCATGATTTTTTTCGGGATGCGCCCTTCGCCAACAATCCCGGAGAGCGCCACAGCATCGGTCGGAGAAAGTACCGCCGCCAGCGCAAAGGCGGGGATCAGCGGAATGCCCGGCACCACCCAGTAAATAAGGAAGCCAATGCCGACCACGGTGACCACCACCAGCGCCAGCGCGAGGCCAAAAATCTCTCGACCATGTTCGAGAAATTCACGGGTCGGCGTTTTCCAGCCATCAGCGAACAGCAACGGCGGGATAAACAAGACTAAAAAGAGTTCAGGATCAAACTCCACATGCAAACCAAACGTCGGCCACGCCAGTAGCGCACCGATGGCGATTTGCATAAGCGGAAGCGGGATCTGAAAGGGCATGACACGAGTGACCACCCCGGACAGCGAGACCACGAGGGTCATTATCAGTATGGTGAAGAAGATTTCCATGCGTTCCCTGTTTGCGATGTTTTTTATGATCTGAGAAAGACGTTATGCCTGAATTCTCATTTTTTCAGAATATCGCAAAAGCTCACACAATGTGCGGAGAAAATAAAAACGGGCAGCCATTGCCACCCGTTTTCAGAATCCGATGAAAGATTAGATAGCCCAGCCACCCGCATAGAAGGTCACCAGCGCCACGGCGATAACGACCGTACCGATGTTCAACTTGCGCCATTCGCCGGAAACCAGACGACCAATCACCAGAGTCGCGAAGCCGATCATGATGCCTGTTACGATGTTACAGGTCAGCACGATGAATACAGCCGTAACCAGACCCGCCATCGCATCAACAAAATCAGCAAAGTCGATTTTCGCCACGTTGCTCAGCATCAGCAGGCCAACGTACATCAGCGCCGGAGCCGTTGCATACCCCGGAACGAGGTAAGAGAGCGGAGAGAGGAACAGAATCAGGAGGAACAGCACGCCAACGGTGATAGCCGTCAAACCGGTTTTACCGCCCGCCGCCGTACCCGCCGCAGACTCGATGTATACCGCTGCCGGAGCCGCACCCACCAGGCCAGAGAAAACGCTGCTCATGGAGTCAGTGGTCAGTGCTTTCCCACCGTCGATGATCTGCCCATCTTTATCCAGCAGGTTCGCCTGGCCGGCGACGGCACGGATAGTTCCGGTGGCATCAAATACTGCCGTCATCACCAGCGCCAGAACGCTTGGCAGGACTACAGGATTCAGCGCGCCCATAATGTCCAGGCTGCCAATCAGTGAATTGCCGTTTTCATCGCTCAATGAAGGCATGGCGAAAACGCCGGAGAAATGGACGTTAGGATCGAAGATCAAACCGACAATTGAGATACCGATAATGGTCAGCAGAATGCCACCAGGGACTTTCAGTTTTTCCAGGCCGATGATCACCGCCAGACCTACCAGTGACATAATCACCGGGAAGGTCGCGAAATCACCCAGCGCAACGGGCAGACCATCAAGCGGGTTTTTAATCACCAGACCGACACCATTAGCGGCAATGAGCAGCAAGAACAGACCGATACCGATCCCCGTGCCGTGCGCCACACCGTGCGGCAAGTTGCGCAAAATCCAGCTACGGATACCCGTGGCAGAAATTACCGTAAACAGCACACCCATCAGGAACACGGCACCCAGCGCGACAGGTACGCTAATATGTTGCCCCAGCACCAGGCTGAATGCGGTAAATGCCGTCAGGGAGATGGCGCAACCAATCGCCAACGGCAGATTAGCCCACAGACCCATCACGATAGAACCGAGTCCGGCAACCAGACAGGTTGCAACGAAAACTGCCGCAGGCGGGAAGCCTGCTTTACCCAACATACCTGGAACGACGATGACCGAGTAGACCATCGCCAGAAACGTTGTTAACCCGGCAACCACTTCCTGACGGACAGTGCTTCCACGTTGTGAAATTTTAAACCAGGCGTCGAGTGAACCGCCGGTACGCGCTGATGGCGTAGACATAAGAAAACATCCCCTGAGAGTTTAATTTTCGTCAAGATGCGTGGCGGACAATCCCCTGCCAGCGAAACGTTATCTTCCTGCTCCAGGTTTGCGACAATTTACTGCGTCGCAAAAAAGCAAACGTTTAGCTCCGCGCATACAAAACGGGTGGTGAAAAAGCAAACGATTATCCGGCGATCATAGCGGCTTTTTCAACCGAAGTTTGCTGCTTTTTTCTCTTTTATTGTCTTGACGATGAAAAACCAGGCAATTGATGCGCAAACGTTATCGTCGGTGCGCAAGATTGCAGCGTTATCGAGCCGTATACCGTTCAGGATTGCGATAAAAAATCGTCTGAGATGACAAAAATATTGCGGATAAAAAGTATACTTTTACACTGGCGAAGAAATGCCGGTGACATACAATTAAAGCATCAACACCAACCGGAACCTCCACCACGTGCTCGAATGGGGTGTGTTGACGTCGGGGGAAACCCTCCTGTGTACCAGCGGGATAGAGAGAAAGACAAAGACCGGAAAACAAACTAAAGCGCCCTTGTGGCGCTTTAGTTTTGTTCATCTTCCAGCAAGCGTGCGCCGGTACCTTCTTCTCCTAAGCGGTCGCCCGGGTTACGCAACGGGCAATCACTGCGCGAAAGGCAGCCACAACCAATACATCCGTCCAGTTCGTCACGCAGCGCCACTAAGGTATGAATGCGCCGATCCAACTCTTCTCGCCATTGGGACGAAAGCTGTTTCCACTCTTTCGCACTTAACGTATGCCCTTCGGGCAACACGCCAAACGCTTCACCAATGGTCGCCAGCGGAATGCCAATACGCTGAGCAATTTTGATAATTGCAACATATCGCAACACATCACGTTTATATCGCCGCTGATTGCCGCTGTTACGGATACTGGTAATCAACCCTTTACTTTCATAGAAATGCAGCGCCGATACCGCCACACCGCTGCGTTTCGCCACTTCGCCGGGGGTTAGCAGCGCTTTAATGCGGGGTAATTTCTTTTCCATAAATCGCTTTACCTCAAGTTAACTTGAGGAATTATACTCCCCAACAGATGAATTAACGAACTGAACACTGAAAAGAGGCAGATTTATGTCCCATCAGAAAATTATTCAGGATCTTATCGCATGGATTGACGAGCATATTGACCAGCCGCTTAACATTGATGTAGTCGCAAAAAAATCAGGCTATTCAAAGTGGTACTTGCAACGAATGTTCCGCACGGTGACGCATCAGACGCTTGGCGATTACATTCGCCAACGTCGCCTGTTACTGGCCGCCGTTGAGTTGCGCACCACCGAGCGTCCGATTTTTGATATCGCAATGGACCTGGGTTATGTCTCGCAGCAGACCTTCTCCCGCGTTTTCCGTCGGCAGTTTGATCGCACTCCCAGCGATTATCGCCACCGCCTGTAGTTTTATTGCCCGCGCGTTAACTCCCGCGCGGGTAATTGCTCCATCCATTGCATAAACACCTGCGGCGGCATCGCCTTCGCAAAAAACCATCCCTGGCAATAGCGCACGCCGCGTTTGCGCAGCCAGTTAACCTGCTCCTCAGTTTCGACGCCTTCAGCGATCGTTTTTAACCCCAGGCTGTGCGCCAGCTCGATGATGTGTTCCGCAATCAAATGACTGGTTTTGTGGGTGGTCAGCGTTTCAACAAACGATTTATCGATTTTCAAAATATCGACATTCAATGATTTAAGGTTATGCAAGTTAGAGTAGCCAATACCAAAATCATCAATTGCCACTTCGTAACCAGCCTGGCGGAAAGCCAGAATAATCGGCGTCATTTTTTCGACATCAAGAAATGCATGCTCAGTCACTTCAAATTTAATTTGCTGCGGACGCACCGCGTATTGCTCTGTTTTCTGATTGATTCGCGCTATCAACCGTGACGTATGAAAATCGGAGGCCGACAGGTTAATAGAAACATAGCGATCGGCATGTGTTGCCAAGTACGCGCCCAGATCGCGGAAGACATTATCAATAACATAATCAGTTATCTGTTCTATCATCCCCTCCTTTTCTGCCAGCGGAATAAACTCTGCCGGATTCATTATTTGCCCCTGCTCACCAGGCCAACGTAACAACGCTTCAGCGCCGATACATTTTTCTGTTTTGATATCGATTATTGGCTGGTAATAAAGACAAAGTTGATGTTTTTCGAGGGCGCGTTGCAATTTACGTTTGGGAGATAAATAGTTTTGTCGAATACGTAGCCAGAGTAATAGCAGAACAAGACTCCCCAAAATACCGGCGGGCAACGCAAAAATAAGATGATTATAAAAATGGGTTATAAGACGTTGATATGAAGTCGCAACAATGGCTGCAATTGGGCGTTTTGTCGAATAAACTGTCGCATATAAATAGCCATTTCTTTGTACGGTTAAATCCTTCAAATGAATCAGCGGAGAAAACGTTGCTGCCGAGGCCTCTTTGCTTAACGAGAAAAAGGTTTTCGTCACCGTATCATACACACCCCATTGCAATGTCGGATCATCAGACATCACTTCACTCCAGAAGAGAGGGTTGATAACTGCCACATAATTTCCCCGCTGCATATAGGTCATTTTATAGCCAGAGAAAAAAGGCGTATCGCGGTAATAATAGATAGAAACGTTAGGTTCACGCTTATAATCGGCCGGTGCAATCGTATAGCCGTTTACAGGCGCTATCAGCGATGAGCATAAAAAATGGTTATCACGGGCATAGATCAATTCATTAATATAAAGATAGCCACGAATAATATTCAACATTCGCTTTTGATGGGCTGGAGTGCAAACTTGCCCCTGATAGCGTTCAGCTGCATCGCTCACTAAATCTGCCTGGCGAATGACCAGCTCGGATTTATCCAGTGCCAGTTGAGCAAAGGTTCGGAGCTGATTATTCACTTCTGATTTTGCCCAAAGGAAGGCAATCCATAGCGAAAGAATGATGGGAAAGAGAACTAAAAAGATAATGCCCGGCAACGCCAGTAATTGGTGTCGTGCACGATGACTCATTGCTATCAATTTCCTGCCTGTTTATACCCGGCCATTGTAAGGTGAAAACCCTGGGTACCGACGTCTTTAGATAAATCTTACGGTATAAATAGCACTTTTGCCTGATTTGAAATTGATACCTTTCTAATCGTCACCTGGATGAAAATAATTCATTGATATTCAAAATTAATTTCCTACAGGAATGCAGAGGCGGCGGGAAGATATGCCCTTAATGCCACTGAAAAACCACATAATCTGTACAGCAATAAAAGTCACGGCCTAATATGGCTAACAAACAATCAATTGTGATATAGTTCACAAAATTAATGAAACAAACAGAGTGTTTCATTTTTGTGTTCTGCAAGCCCCGCGATAGCCAGAGTGTACCACGCCTCCCGTGAACAACGCCGCGCTGTCCAGGGCATCGGCTCTTTTCAGAGGAATTGTTTGATGGCTACCCTCACCACTGGCGTGGTTCTTCTTCGCTGGCAACTTCTTAGTGCCGTAATGATGTTTCTGGCCAGCACACTCAACATCCGTTTTCGTCGGTCTGATTATGTCGGGCTTGCGGTGATCAGCAGCGGTCTGGGCGTTGTTTCCGCCTGTTGGTTCGCAATGGGGTTGCTTGGCATCACAATGGCGGACATCACCGCTATCTGGCATAACATCGAGTCGGTGATGATAGAAGAGATGAATCAGACACCGCCACAATGGCCAATGATTTTGACCTGATACGTAGAAGCCTCCATAACGGAGGCTTCTTTTTTATGGCTGGCAGATGCTTTAATCATCCACCTTAAAACAATATAACCTATTGTTTTAATGACAAATCAGAACGGAATGTCATCATCAAAGTCCATCGGCGGCTCGTTAGACGGCGCTG
>ENA-OPFI01001003-OPFI01001003.1-human-gut-metagenome-genome-assembly--contig:-NODE-1003-length-10781-cov-1.865281_pt1 | contig 10781 bp, 9 predicted proteins | sample MGYA00241308_ERZ501550 | MGnify/ENA primary metagenome ERZ501550 (study PRJEB25962, sample SAMEA2042433) | human gut metagenome | biome: human gut; feature: human-associated habitat; material: faeces...
TACCGTATTATTGGTAATACAGAGGGTCAGAGGTTGTCGGTATTCATAGGAAGGAACGATCTTCAGCATCTCGAAACCCTGTTCCTCGAATCGCGGATCGGACGGGATGATCGGTGTGGCCGAAACCATCGCCTTGTTCCTGAACTTGAAAAAGTCCTCGACGGGCAGGTAGATGTCCCCGCGATAGCCTACGTCCTGTATCGTCTTCTCGCACTCGTCGAACAGCAGAAAATAGTCGTCGTAAACAGGGGTCGAAGTTTCGTACATCGCTGGGATCACCTTCTTGTCGAATCCTTCGGGCGTGGTGATGATCTTGCGATAGCCGTCCTGTTCCCCCGCAAGGTACTCCTTCAGATCATCTTTTGTCGTCCCCTCGTAGACTGGCATCAGGAAAGGGTGCTGCTGTTTCTTCCCGATGATTACGGGTACGTTCGGCTCGATGATAATCGAGTTCCTCGGCGCATCGATCTCCAACGTCGTGGCTCCGCAGCCCGTAAGGGTCTTGTTCAAAATTACATTGTTGGGAATCAGGGACAGTATATCCGACAAGTACTGGCCTGAATCTATTTTAATTAAATATTCCAGCATAATAGCATTAAATTAAAGAACAGAGGGGCGAGCGGTTAAACCCGCCCCCTGTCCGTTCAACATCATTAAGCCAGCAACGCGGTTACGTCGGCAATCTCTTCGGAAGGCATAATCACCTTACCGTTCGGGAAGTGGTACTTTTGCGTCAGGTAGCCCGTCTCTTCCGTCTCGGTGTACTCCTCTTCGGCGGTTGTGGCGAGTTTCTCCAGTTTTGTCCAGCCAGTCGGACTGGCAGCAGATTTCCCGATCGGAGTCGAAGTCCGTGATCTCGGGCAACTCGGTCCCTTGCAGGTAGGCCAACAGATATTCCCCGATCTGTCGGTTGAGCAGCAGTTTCCCGTCCAGCTCGATCCGCCCTTTGCGGATGCCCAGCCAGACATATCCGCATCCCGCCACGTCCACTCGCGGAGTAAGGATCAGTTTGTCGATCCCTTTGCTGACGGCAGCGGGCAGCGTCCGTACCATCTTCGCGTTCGTGTCGAACTTCATTTTGACAAGACGGAGCGGCGTCCTCGCCTCCCGTGCATCGTTCTGCCGTTCGTTAGCCAACTGTGCCAGCCCTTCACTTCCATTATTAGCGAGCTGATTTTCAATAATTTTTTTCATTTTATAGTTTTTATATGCTTGCCTACTCTTGCGTCTTGCGGATTTTCGGCTTACCTCCAGACTCCGATTCGATGCGCGCTCTCGATTCATCATCCACGAACAAAAGTCTGACTTTGGGAAAAGAATAAATAAAAAGAATAGGCAGTCAAAACGCCACCTATTCTTTTACTTTTTACGGAATTGGAAACGCGCTACTGGAATACGAGGTCGTCGAACAGATGGGTAGGGCGACGTAACGGCGAAGTCGGGCTATTCAGTTCTTCTGCAGTTAAGGAATGAGAAGGGAAACGGGGCATTTCCTTTTTAGATAGGATATATTCTATGGTAGACCGCATTTTTAACGGATCATTGTCTTCGTCGGCAAACAACCCCAAATAGATGAGATAATTGACGATGATCTGACAAAGCCTGGTACTGATGTGAGTCTTATCCTGAGCGAAATCCTTGAACATCGTATAGGTCCCGTAAATGATCGGATAGATATTCGGATTGTCAAGAGAACGGCCGACTCGGGTCAGTTGCTTCAATTCCGTTTTGGCTTCTTCAAGGGAGTGAATATTCCAAAGGTGATCTTCGCAATACTTCAGCAGTGCAGAACGGAAAATCCAGTTGTCGAAGTTATCCAGCGATATGCGTTTCTGCCACTTGGAAAACCCTTTGTTGATAGTCAGGATCGTTTCGTTTTTCGCTCCTCGTTTATAGGGTAATTCTTTAATGAAGATATACAGTCTGAGCAGGTCGCTCCGCAAGTTATTTTCGTAATAACAGTCAGTATCATAGAGTTCTTCTTCGTAGAATTTATATCTATCTTCTTGAAGAATCAAGGCATGTTCGATGGCTATAAGTACGTAATACAAAAGAATGCCTTGGTCTAGAGGGATAGGCTCGACATATTTAGAGGCAGACTCACTGCTGAAAAATATAGCTTTCTGTTCCTCAAACGTATGATGTGAATATATAGTTTGATAGTCGGGAGGAGAAAATTCTTTTCCTTGCATTGTGGTAGGGTTAAGTTCTTGGTCGGTAAAATAGAAAGCATCCATCCCGTAATATTTCTCGGCGATCTCGATCACCCGAATAAAAGTATTCCTGTCGAGAGAGTAAGAATGTATTGCCTTGTCGCTCATGGCCTTTATGTGTTTGATAGTCAAATATACGAATAAAGAACGAAAAAGGACAGACTTTGGAAAAGGGGCTTATTTCATACCCCTTTTCAAAGTTTGTCCATCGACCAAATACTATAACAAATGCTTCATCGCTTCGTCGATCTGCGAGTTCTCGAACGAATCCAAGTAGATTTGAGTTGTGGCAAGGTCGGAATGACCGAGGGATTCAGAGATGATCGCAATGTTCACTCCCGAACGCTTGAGTACGGTCGCATACGTGTGTCTCGCAACGTAGGTAGTCAGCGGAATAGCCAACCCAATCCGTTTTCCAAGTACTTTCAGTTCCCGATTCACCTTACCCAACACTTTATGTGTCCGATTAAAAATCTGCTGGGGGGTCTGATGAATCATGCGATCCAGAATAGGGAAAACATAGTCCTCGTCAGTACAATTCGATTTGCGATACTTTTCAACGATTTGCAGTGCATTGGGAACAAGGCAACAAGAAATCAGCTTTTGGGTCTTATGACGAGAATAGCAGATTCTACCATGTACAATATCCCGATGACGTAACGTTGCCATATCCGTGAAATTGATGCCTGCCGTAAAATAAGAGAACAGAAAAATATCTCTCGCAAGCTCGGTATAATCCGTTCGTCCTTCTGACGTAATCTCCAATGCGGCCAATTTTTGCACTTCCTCTTTCGTTATAGCCCGCTTGCGTGTTTTCGTCCACAAGCTTCCGACTTTGTATTTCGCGAAGGGATTGACTTTTTGAACGAATACCCCTTCGGCTAAAGCCTTGTTATAAGCAGCCTTGAAAATGGCGAATTTTGTTGCAATGCTATTGTCCGTATTCCCTGCTTTACGCAAGAAAAATTCGAAATCCTGCAAATAAGCGAACTCGATCTCTTCAAAACGGATATTCGGCGAACGAAACTGAGACAATCTGGCCAACAGAGACTGATGTTTGGAGGCGGAACCATATTTGCCTGACTCCTTAAGCCGTCGGATCGTTTGTCGAAGATATTCACCTACCGTACAATTGAATTTACGTCCGTTCGTTTCGAGCAGATTATCCAGCGTAACTTCTACTTCCAACGCTTCGAGACGCCTCATCCTGCGACGGTAATCCTCTACTTTGCTGTCGATTTGAAACTGGATGGACTGCATTTCAGGCGAATCCGACCTAATGCACTGATTTTCAAAATCCCAATCATCAATACGGACAGCAACTCCCGTACTGATATAACGGACTTTGCGATTTTTGGTAAAACGGATGAAGACGGGAGCCCTGCGATCTTTCGTGACACGATCTTTGCGGCAAATAACTTGCATGTTGATTTTCATTGCTTTAAGCTATTCGCAGAATGTCGAACGCCTGATCGTTTCACCTCGTTTGTGGTAAAACATTTGGTAAAACAAAAGTCCCGAAAATGCCCGTTTAGACAGGATGATTCCCGATCCTTCGGCATGGGCACAAAACAAAGGCGACCGATAATCACTTGATTACCAGTCGCCTTGAAGTGGTCCCCGTGGTTGTGTATTTTTGTCTTTCGATATCTTTTATTTTATCTATTTTACTGTAAATCAATCCTGTTTAATTTAAACCATTCGGCAAGAAAGGTCTTTCAATGCCTCTAAATGTCGAATTTGTTTTACCTGTTGTTTTACCTTCGCCACACAGGAACAGCAAGATAAAAAGATTGATTATGAGCAGTGTAAAAGCAATTATCCGCAAGGATAAAATGAATGCGAGGGGGTTGGCTCCCGTTTATCTGAGAACGATTCGCAACCGCAAGGCAAAGTACATCCGTGTAGACGGAGTATTCGTACATCCGGACGATTGGGACGAAAAGGCGGAATGCGTGAAGAAATCGAAGCGCGTTTCCAATTACGTCCGGCTGAATAATCTGATTACCGCACAGAAAGCGAAAGTACAGGATTATTTTATCGACATCAGCGACGGAGTCCGCAAATACAATCCCGATCAACTGAAAAGCACCCTTACGGGATACAGCCGGGAGAGTTTTACGAAATATGCGGAAGCATATGTCGAAAGCCTCGTTACGGTCGGAAATTACCGGATGTACAAAAAAATGCAATCCATCCTAACCAAGCTCCACGACTACGCCGGAAAGGAGTTGAAATTCGCCGACATCGATATAGATTTTTTGAAAGCGTACGAAAAATACCTGCGCGAGGAAAAACACAATGCGACCAATACGATTCTCGGCAATTACAAAATGATCCGCAAACTTTTCAACGATGCGATCCGCGAAGACTTGATCCCTGCGGAACTGTATCCGTTTCGTAAATACCGATTCAAATTCGAACAACCCCGAATTGAGTATCTGACCGAAAACGAATTGCAAGCCATCGAAAACATGGAACTGCCCGTCAACACGAATATCTGGCATACGCGGAATCTTTACGTGTTCGCCTGTTATGCGGGCGGAATCCGTCTCGGCGATTTGCTGGCGCTGACTTGGGATAAAATTACGGAGACCCACCTAAAATTGATGACTCAGAAAACGGATACGCAACTCGACCTTGCGCTGCCGAGGAAAGCGAAAGAAATCCTTGCCCTGTATAAAGGATCGGCGCGAAGCGATACCGATTTCGTATTTCCATTCCTGAAAAAACGATCCAAAAGCCGCATATTGGTTCAGCGGATCGAAAGCAAAAATGCTTTAATTAACAGCCTGTTGAAAGAGATCGCCGTATTAGCGGGCATTACGAAACGGCTCCATTTCCATACGAGCCGCCATACGTTCGCCGTTCGGGCCCTGAGGCGAGGAATAAATATCTACGAATTATCCAGAATTATGACCCACAGCTCCATAAAAATCACGGAGATTTATCTTAATATTGCAAACGAGGACTTGGATAGAGCCATGTCCGAAGCATTCGACTGAATTTAAAAATATTGGACTATGCCTCGACGTAAGAAGAGAATAGATGAGGACGAATTGTTCGCATCTACAAAACGAAAAAAAACATTTCCCAATGACTTGATACTAAAACATTGCAATATTAAATTCAAAGAGCCGAAAATTTCAGACCCTAACGACAAGAATCGTGAAGTTTTTGATCTGTATCGCGAAGATTTACAGGCTGGATTCAATTTAGATGTAATATCGAGTGACGATAAAGATGCAGAAAACATATTTTATATCAACCTCTTATTAGGTACATTGATGATAACTGAACACCGTTATCGGAAAGTTTTTATCATGTATCAGGCTTGCAAGCAATCCGATCCTATTACATGGTTGGATAGCGTCATACAAGTGATGACAGCTTATCACCAAGAGATTAGTGATGCTACAAATGACGGAGACACATTTTATGATACAACACTTGGCTATCTTAAAGATGTTCGAGATTTGTATATGGTACACCGCAAAAACGATAAAATGTCTATTTCGTGGAATGGCACCCCTACACAATTCGTTGAATTGATTTTGGCATTATGTCATATCGAACACAAGGTAGAATATACAACGGGAGCTAAGACTGAAAATATGCTGAAATGTGGATCCGATATTAAAAATGAAACAACCTTAATAAAAACTATGGCCAGCAAGCTCAATTTCCCAATAGATGATATTTTCAATCATATTGAAGGGATTAAGCGCCGTAAACGTCGTGGAGATGACAAAGCGTATTTTTTATATGACTTAATAGAATCGTTAAATTCGTACTGTAATAGAAAAAATGGCGAATAAAAATTCGACCTTCAATTTTATAGGACACACACAGTGAGATTATTATAAAAATATTATTACCTATCTTATTCGTCACGATTGTTTCGCGGATGCCCTCTTTCGAACTTTGCATTACAAATTTCAGTCAAACCAATTAACGACTAAGTTTTATGAATGCAATTATTATCACGAAAGAGGAATTCGACCAAATTTTGGTGAAACTCGATGAAATCCGGGAAGGACTTCACAAACAGGTAAACCCGTCTCCAACACAGGAGCGGTATTTAACGAACGCCGAAGTCTGCGATTTGCTAAAAGTAAGCAGACGGACGTTGCAACGCTACCGCGACGAGGGCCGCATAGCGTTTTCACAGGTCGGGGCCACCATTCGGTATAAGGCCGCCGATGTCGAGCGATTCCTGCACGACAATTACAATCCTTCTTTTTTGAAAACCGATGGCAGGTTGTAACTCCGGGTATGCACTCGGAGCACTTGCCCGTTCGGTTATTTATTAACCTTTAAATTGGTATTAAGATGATTGATTTTATCTTATTGAACAGCGTGTCCGATTTTTCGTTTGAAAAATTGAAAGCACTCCACCCCGAAGCGACCGTTTCAATAAACGGAAGGTCTGGCACGGAAACGTTGAAGTACACCGAAAAAAAGATGCGGGTAAAAACCGTTTTCGACAGGAAACGGGAATGCTGTGTAACCTCCGTCGCGGGTTCCCTGCATCGTTACCACACCCGCCAGAGTTATTCGTCGTTTCCCTTTTCGTCGGTTGCTCCCGCTCTGGAATTCCTGTGTAAGAACTGCGACATCAACATGGAGAATGACAACTGGTTTTACAAAATCGAGATCGGGGTCAATTTACATATGAACTGCGATCCGGACGACTACCTCTCCATGTTCAAACTCTACAAAGGCAAACCGTTCGTCGTAATGAAAACGCTGGACGGCGAGAACAGACCGCACGGAATCGAACGTAAAATGACCGAGGACTATTACCGAATTAAAATCTACAACAAAACGATCTATGCCCGAACGGTTGAAAAACACTCCCCACCGGAAAATATCCTCCGCGTCGAAGTGGCCTTCCATGCGTCGGGAATTTCGAAGCTGGGATTACCCAATACGATGGATGCATTGACGGATCGCGAACGTTTCCAAATGTACGTCGATAAATTCCGGGAGATCGTTTACGGAATCGCAATGGTCGATTATGCGCCCGACATATCCGGACTGACAGGGAAAGACCTGCGGGACTATTATTTCATGCACCGGAATCAACGTGTGTACGCCGAATACCTGAGTAAAATCGAAGGCGACAAAAAACGATTGGCCGCCGAACGCAAAAAATACGACAGGATCAATACGCTTTTGGCATCTTCTGTCGATCTCAAAAGCGAGTTCTTCGAAAAGTTCGAAGCGGAAATAGAACACCTGATGACAGCGAGATACCACAAGCCCCTTTATCCGAGGACTCCGAGAATGCCATACAAGCCGGCAGGTCGAAAAAGGGCTCCGATTCGGACTATACGATAGTGGAATGAGTATCGACCGACACACAATGAACGTTTAGTAAAGAATTAACAACATTAATAAAATGAAACAGAAAGAGATATATCCTTAAATTAGGAATAATTAGGACCTGAATCCTTATGCCTTTGTTTGCACTCCATTAGAGTCCGGACTCTTAACCTTTCTATTTTTACAACAATGGCCGATATTCCCAATAACATTCAAAAACCGTGTAAAGCGTGTAAAGCGGCATTTTTTACACACTTTAACGCGGGAATAGCCTATTTAGGCACATAATATTTTGTGTATCTTTAAATTGAATAAAAATCATTCTTTATAAAAACCGTGCAAAGCTGTTTTTTATTTTTTCAACCTTTAATTTTTCGTTCGTAAATCGCTTTGAAGACTTACGGATAATTATCCTCTGATTCCTCAATAAATACCGGGGGTTCGACAGATCGAAGCAAAATACGTTAGACGTGCAACCCGAAGAAAAAGGGGATTTTTCGGACGGTTGTATAAACATGCGTGTAAACGCTCAGTTATGTAAGGGTGATTCGAGCGTAATGCAGGAAAGCGAAAGGATTGCGGCAGGAAAAAGCGGCCGGGAAAAATTTGCTGGTGCAAATTTAACGATTTATGGGTAAAAGCGCAAATCCGATAACGTTTGGCGCGTTTCTGCAACAAGGCATTACCTGCCGAGGGGGGTACCCTTAAATGGGATCGGGTGTTAGGGTACGTGCGGGTAGTCGCTACTTATCAGCCCCCGGCCCGGAAAATCCGGACATACAAGTCGCTGTGATTGCGGTCGTAATATATCGGATCGAAAAGTTTTTATATCTTTAAGGCGTGATCGAAACCGTTACCGAATGAAATAAACCCAAAAGAGTTTTACATACATATTTGAAGCGTTAGCTTTTATTCTTGCTGTTGAAACCTAGGAAATTTCAGAAGCAATCAAGAGTAAAGTTAGTGCTCACGTTTCACGACGTGGGCTTTACTCATTTATTTGATTGCAAGGTTTTCCTAGGACCCCAACAGCAAATAATCAGTTTAGTCCACGTTTTTTATGCCTACACCCGAACAGTTTCAAACTTTTATAAACCGAATAAAGTTTCTTGTCGAAAACGACAAGAGACAAGGGTGTATTGCCCTGCAAAATCTACTACATCAATTCAAGGATAGTGTTGCTAAAATACGATTGCAATATCAAAAAGTTGTTGAAACATATCAACGGGATATAATTCCTTTTCTCCAATCACATTCTTATTTAGGATCAGATTCAGTTTTGTCCATCATAGATAAAGAATGTTGGGAAACCTATCATTCCAAAATATTAGCACAAATATGGAATCGTTCACACCATGAAATTCTTTGCCATTTTATACGATCAATTGGAGCTAATTATATCGCGCAATTAATTCCGCAAAGCGAGTATGAAATAGCTATTGAATTACCATTAACCAAAAGTCGGAATAAAACACGCAATGGGAAACGTATTGATATTTTAATAACGGATAATAAAAGTTGGATAATTGTTATAGAGAATAAAATCAATGCCCAAGTATCGAAACATGGCAGGGCGGATTCCCAATTAGCTTGCTATCGAAAGTGGGTCGAAGAAAAATATCCGGCATCACGTTTTAAGCAATGTTTCGTTTTGTTGAGTTTACGGGACAATCGTCGACAATGTGAAAAGGATTGGATATACTGCGATTATCTGACCTTATTCCAAGGGTTATTAAATTGCGGCTATCGTGATCGGATTATTGAAGACTATTTAGCAACTCTCTATAAACTCTTGCCTATAAATTTACAAATTACTCCGTGTCTATGTGATATGAAACGAATAGAAAAACTGATAATACCATGAAGAATCAATTAACAAAATTGCACAAGCAATGCTTTATAGATATGCCGATGCTTATTGACGTAATGGCAGAAACGATGAATCAAATGCACGCCATTTTAGGGGACTATTATAAGGAATATTGTTCGTTGCTGAACAATTACTTTATTCCGAAATCGAAATCAAGATATGATGTTGTTCCCAATGATTGCGTCGTTGAATGCTTCGAAAAAATGCCGTTGGAAAGGTCGGCATATATCGGTTATACTGTTGAATTATACGAGAAGAAAGTGCGTAACCCTCATACGTTTGTAATTGAGATTGCATATAATCTGGATGGAAATGAGCATGTTATTTATTTTTTAATAGAAGATCAATCGAAAGACATAGATTTATCCGGTTTAATATCGGATTTACAATCGACAGATGAGTATCTGTGTGGTATTTGGCCAACTCGGTTATATGTAGAGTTTTCTGTGGATGAAACATTGAGTGATGAAAAAATCTATAAATGTTCTGAATTATTTAAAGACAAAATTTTATATCCAATCATAACTATCCTTAAATAAATATGGAAAACATACAGATTGACTTAAATGTCAGGGAAGACAAACCGGCATTTAACATTGACAGATTGTTAAGTATTCATCAGTCCTATTCGCTGGAAGGAATTAAGCGATTGAATGTTGAAATGCTTAAAGCGCAATATGCGCAATGTGAACAGCTGACCCAATTACAGAAGCAAATCGATCAAGGGAATAAAATTTCCATGCAAATCTTACGTAACCAAATACGTGAGATTGAAAACAGAGAGCGACAAAAGTTTTATAAAGCGATGGTTTTTAACCTTGCTATGTTTTGCGATCATATCGGAAAGATAGAACCCATTACATTAAGGGCATTTATTTTACCGATGTATGCTACTTATATTGAAGGAGCCGCAAAAGACGCTATGGAACATTTGGAAGAAATACCCGATAAAAGACATTGTCAATCTATTTTAGATCACCTGCAAAAAATTGCAACAGAAGAGATTTGCTTGCCGGAATATCTGCAAAGTGGTTTTGCTCAACTGATGCCTTTGAAAGCGCAATTAGAACAGGATCGGGAAGTGTTGGAACAAGAATTTGAAGAAGAAAAGAAGCAAATTGAAGCTTCTTTTACCAAGGTTGTACAACGTGCTAACACTCCAAATGAACATCGCTCTCTTATATGGATTTGGGGGTTATTGACTATTCTATTTCTGTTTGTGTTCTTTCCTGTGGGTATTATCCTTGGCTGTCTGCTTTTTTGGGAACTTAACAAATCAAACATGGGCATAGAACAAGTGACAGCGGCTAAACTACAATATGAAAATTTGGAAAACGTGAGAACGGCAAAAACTGAATGTATGAATACCT
>ENA-OPFI01001010-OPFI01001010.1-human-gut-metagenome-genome-assembly--contig:-NODE-1010-length-10709-cov-1.693636_pt1 | contig 10709 bp, 10 predicted proteins | sample MGYA00241308_ERZ501550 | MGnify/ENA primary metagenome ERZ501550 (study PRJEB25962, sample SAMEA2042433) | human gut metagenome | biome: human gut; feature: human-associated habitat; material: faeces...
AGGGGAGGTGAAAAGCCTGTACGTACACTTTCCATAGAAGCTATTCGCGAACGACTCCAAATCATTCATCAACATGGTATTAAAAACGTGCGTGTACTCGACCGTACTTTCAATTACAATACCCGCCGGGCAAAAGAACTGCTTGAGCTTTTTCTTGAATACCACCCTGATATACGCTTCCATCTGGAAATACACCCTGCACTTCTTTCCGAAGAACTGAAAGAAGAATTGAAACACTTGCCCGAAGGTTTGTTACACCTGGAAGCAGGCATACAAAGCCTGCGTGAACCTGTACTCGAAAAAAGCCGGAGGATGGGAAAGCTGACAGACGCATTGGAAGGTCTGAAATTCCTGTGTTCTCTCCCCAATATGGAAACACATGCCGATTTAATAGCAGGACTCCCACTCTACCATCTTTCAGAAATATTCGAAGATATCCGTGTTCTGGCAGCATACGGTGCAGGAGAAATACAACTGGAGTCTCTCAAATTACTCCCCGGTACGGAAATGCGTAGAAGAGCGGAAGAATTGGGCATCCAATATTCTCCCCTACCACCCTATGAAGTGCTTCAAACCCGCGAGATCAATGTAAGTGAATTGCAAACAGCCCGTCAACTCTCCCGCCTGCTGGATGGATTTTATAATACTCCAGCCTGGCAATCCATCACCCGTAAACTCATTCTGAAAGAAGAAAAATTCCTGTATCGGTTCCTGGAACACCTGATACAAATAGGTTTGATAGACCAACCGATAAGTCTGGAAAAACGAGGACTTATCCTGTATGAATTCTGTAAGCACAACTATCCGGAATATCAGTTAGAAGCCAGCATTGCTTGGATAGAGGCCGGCATGTCACTGAAAAAACTTCCGGCAGAAAAGGTAAAGACCAAACGACAGGTTCCCCCGGAGAACTGGCAAGTACTGTATGGCCAATACAAAGAGAATCTCCGCCTTTGTTTCCTGCCTGTCAATGAGGAAACCAATCAAGGCTATTGGTTTGGTTTCGAATCGGAGATACAGAAGCCGGAACCCGTATTCAAAGCAATGAATTAACTGAAAAAATAAATGGAAGACAAGACCATAGAAAAAGTAGATTTCTCCATCGAGAAACTGGAAACCAATTATTATGAATGTACATTTGACAAATGTAACTTTTCAGATAAGCCTATCGGAAGAGTTATATTCGAAAAATGTACATTCAAAGAGTGCAACCTTTCATTAGTAAAAACCAGTAATACCTCTTGGTTGGATGTCCTGTTCACCGATTGCAAAATGACAGGCATCAACTTCAGCCTCAGCAACCGCTTCGGCTTGTCTGTGGAATTCCATAATTGTCTGTTGTCATACGCCCTTTTTACTGAGATGAAACTGAAAGGAACCCGTTTTATAGGGTGTGATTTGCAAAACACAGACTTTATGGAAACCGACCTTTCCAATGCAGTATTTAAAGATTGCGACCTCTGTTATGCTTCTTTCCATCATACCAACCTAGAGAAAGCAGATTTCACTACTGCACGCAATTATACTTTAAATCCTGCTGCCAACCGTCTGAAAAAAGCGAAGTTCTCCCGATACGGACTGGAAGGGTTGCTTACAGGATTAGGAATAGAAGTTGTCGATTAACTTCTCCTTGTATAACTTGGGAGTAGGTGCAGTACTACAAGGTAATGTAACCCAAACAGTTGTACCTACACCTACTTCCGAAGTCAACCCAATAGATCCACCCATACATTCCGCAATGGACTTACATATAGGCAACCCTAACCCAACTCCTTGTGTAAAAGAGTCCACTTTTTCAAAACGTTCAAAAATAACAGGCAATTTATCCTGCGGAATACCACATCCGGTATCCGTTACCTTTATCTCAATACCTTGTTCTGTAACGCCGTAAGTAATATCAATATACCCTTCCTGAGTATGCTTCAAAGCATTCGACAAGAAGTTATTCAATATCTGTTTCACACGCTTTGTATCCAGTTCAACCATATAGCCCTGTCCCGGTTTATGAATACGGATATCCAGCCTTCCGGCTGCTTTCATCCTGTACTCGGTAGCACTTTCCATTATCAAGTCGGACAGACAGAACCACGTGGGATGCAGATCTATATACCCCGCCTCTATCTTCGAAATATCAAGAATATCATCCACTATTTTCAGTAGAAGCGCATTGTTGTGATTGATCAGATTACAAAATTCTTTCTTTTCCGCTATATCCTCAGTATCCGCCAATATGCTGGAGAAACCAACAATAGCATTCAAAGGAGTACGGATCTCGTGACTCATATTTGCCAGGAAAGCCGTCTTCAGTCGATTGGCTTCCTCTGCTTTGTCTTTCGCTTTCCGCAAATCGCTTTCCAGCTTTTTCCTCTCGTCAATAATCTGGGTGCCTCCAATCAGAATAGCAGGTTTTCCACCCTCATCATACTCATATATGATACCATAGATATTTCTCCAAGATAAAGTATTGTCCGCATTCTGGTATAAGAACTCTTCATCAATAAGCTTGGAACAACCTTTCTCCAATCCATCTATCGCTTCATAGATTCTTTTTCTGTATTCCGGCAATACATGCGACAGGTGCTCATCCACATCTACTACTACAGTTCCCTGCTCCCCTTTCTCCAGGTTTCCTTCCCAAATAATCTCTTTACGCTTCAAATCCCACTTCCATAGTTTCAGCTTAATTGCTTTCACCAGCAAGTGGTGTTGAAGACTTTGCTGTTTCAGTTGCTGCTTCTGCTCCAATTCCTGCATCAAAAGATTATAAGGCTTCATTAGTTCCTCCTCACCATCAATATCAGGAAGACGGTTGCGAATTTTATTATATTTTCGGAAATAATAGACTGCCGCTATCAGTGAAACAATGAAAGCAAACAGAGTTATTAAATATAAAATATACGTCATGATTCAAGTTATCCTTATATATTGAATTACAAAGAAACTCAATTATAAGATAACCCCTAAGTTATATTTTCAATTGATTATTAAAAATAGTATCAAATGATATTAAAAAAAGTACTATACAACTAATATACAGGATTTTAAGAATCCATATCCTTCTGAGCATTCTTAAATTCCGAAGGAGTCATTCCCGTTCTTCCCTTAAACAACTGATGGAATGTAGGCATGCTGTTGATGCCTGATGATTCAGCAATTGCACGCAAAGTGTAATCGGGTTGTTCCTTCATTAAATGTATCGCATAATTCAAGCGCAGGTTATTGATATATCCGTTCAGGTTAGTGTCCGTATTCTCCTTTATCATCTTGGCAAAACGAGTATTATTCATGCGGACAATTCTAGTCAGTTCTTCTCTCGATAAGTCGGGAGAAAGATACATTTTATCCCGTTTTATAATATAATCCAGCTTTTCGAAAATCATCTTATTCATCTGCTTATCCTGCTCCTCGTTATCACCGGATTCGTCTTCCACTTTCTCTGGAAAAGAGAGATCTTTCTCTACACCCAGTTGCGAACGGTCCATTTCTTCCTGCATGGAAAATTGCTCGTTAATGCGTTTTACCAGCGCTTTATTTTTGTTTCTGATTACACAATTTTGATGCCATAGTCTCCACAAAAAGAATAAAGCCAGTAATGTGCCACTCAGAATACATATCAGCGTAATGGTTCGTATCTTCAGCTGAAACGCCTGTTCCGAGATACGGGCTTCTTTCTCGTTTAGCTCATAAAGTGCATCCAGTTCCAGTGCGGCATTCTGCTTTTCCCGCTGGTAAATGCTATCTTTTATTGCAGTGATATCCCTTTGAAGATTTATAACCGTTTTATAGTTCTCTAATTTAACATTGGCTTGTATTTCCAAATTCAGGATACTGAGATACTGGCTATTCAATGTATCCTGCTGACGCATTACTTCCTTAAAATCACGACAATTATCCAATACGGCCTGATATTTTCCCAAAAGCAATAAATAAGGAGTAGCATCAAATTTACCATCAGGAGTGGAAGCAGCATTTGTCGACTGATATTTCTTATAATATACAGCTGCACGCTTCTGGTCTCCCATCAAATGGAAAAGATAAGCCAATTTGGAGTATACATACGCAAATTGCAGATCCAATAAGTCCGCACGGATTTTCGATTGTTCACTCATCCTGTCAAGTAACTTTTCGCGTTGCAGACCTATTTCCAAAGCCTCGTTCGATCGCTTGTCAGCAATCAGATAGCCCATCTTCACTCCATAGAAATAGGAAAGCATCGTTTCATAGTCTTCATTTTTAGAATTATCGAGCAAGTCAATGGCCTGATCAAAGAACAGATACCCCTCTTCTTTGAAAGAAAGCCTTCTTTTGTTCTCTCCCATACAAAACAATAACTTACATTCGGACTGTATATCTTTAAGTTCGCGCGCCAGCTCCACCCCCTGAACAGCATAGCGCATGCTTTCCTTATATTCACTTAATAGAGAAAATAATTCAGCCATGGATACCGTCATCCTCAACAAATGTGAAGGATTATCATGTGACAGGGAATCGCTGACATAAGCCCTGCGAGCATAATGAAGAGCGGATTTATTTCTGTACATATTACGATAAACCGCACTGCGCAGCTCATCAACAATATTTAGAGGCATTGCACTGTTTACTTCGGCTTTATCCAATAATTGCAAGGTCCGAACAGGATCTTTCATATAATCCTTCATAATATACTCCCTGGTATATTGTTCCGGCGCACGGTTATCCTCCCCTGCCCGGACAGGCAAAGACAAGAATCCTAATAAAAGGAAACACAAGTAGTAGAAATGCCTCATAATATCTTTCTTATTCTTCTGTGTCTATTTTCTGGTGGACTGCACAGTCTGCGCAAATACCCTTGATAACGTAATTTATACCGGTCTGCATAAACCCTTCCGGAAGGTTGACCGTCGGAGCATGCACACTTCGAATGCAGTACGTCTTGTGGCACTGCTCACAATAGAAATGCATGTGCTGGTCTTCCACCGTGCACATACAGCAATCTTCGCAAACCGCATATTTCAGCGAACCGCTTCCATCGTCCACTCCATGTATCAGGTGATGGGAAAGAAACAGGGTTAATGTCCGGAAGATAGTAGATTTATCAACCGTGTCGAGTTTATCCTCCAGGTCAGTCACGGACACGGCCCGCTTCATCTCCATCATAGTACGGAGAATCAGTAGCCGCATGGCCGTAGGCTTTATATCCCGCAGGGACAATTTATGCAAATATATTTCTTCCATATTTCTTAAAACTTCTTTCTCAATATACGGACTGAATTCAGCACCACCAACAAAGCTACGCCAACGTCAGCAAACACTGCCGCCCAAAGAGTGGCAAATCCGCAGGCACCCGCCAGCAACACCAACACCTTCACCGTAATAGCACCTACTATATTTTGCATCACTATCCGTCGTGTTGCCCGCCCTATAGAGATAGCGGTTGCAACTTTGGATGGCTGATCAGTCTGAATAACGACATCCGCGCTTTCAATGGCAGCGTCCGAACCTAACCCTCCCATGGCAATACCTACATCACTGAGAGCCAATACAGGAGCATCGTTCATACCATCTCCGACAAATGCGACAGACATACCCGGAACAGAATTGAGTTGTTCCAAATGAACGGCCTTATCTTCCGGCAATAAGTCACCGTAGGCTTTGTCAATTCCCAATTCCTTTGCAAAGATATTAACAATCTCTTGTTTATCCCCGGATAACATTTGAATATTATCTATTTTTAAAGCCTTTAATTTTTTAATAGCATCTACCGCATCCTCTTTCAGAGTGTCTGAAAGTAGCAGTTGTCCGGCATACTTCCCATCCACGGCACAGACCACTACCGTAGCTACACAATCCGCAAGTTCTTCGGGTACAGCTATCTGACGGTCAGTCAATAAACGGATATTACCGACAAGTACCTGATGGTGTTCCACCTCAGCTTCCAGACCGTATCCGGCCAATTCATTCAGAGAAGTCACAACCGCAGGTTTCACACCACGTCCGGAAGCATAGTGAACAATGGCTTGTGCCACAGGATGGGTACTTTTCTTTTCTACAGATGCCACTAAACTCAGTAATTCATCTTCGGGGATATCTGTTGCCTGTATGGATGTCACACGGAAACTACCGGTAGTCAACGTACCTGTCTTATCGAATACAACTGCATTGATACGGGTTATGGCATCCAGATAATTACTTCCTTTAAACAGGATACCTGTACGCGAAGCCGCTCCTATTCCGCCAAAATAGCCCAATGGGATACTAATAACCAATGCACAAGGGCAGGATATTACCAGAAACACCAGTCCCCGATAGAGCCAGTCATTGAACACATAGTCAAATTCCGGATGCACAGCCGCAACAAGTGCAGGAAGAGCAACGATAAGAAAAGCCAACAGGACTACAATCGGTGTATAGATACGGGCAAACTTCCGGATAAAAAGTTCCGCCGGTGCTTTCCGTTCCGCCGCATCCTGAACTAAAGTAAGAATACGTGCCAGAGTGCTATGATCATAAGGTTTCGTCACTTGTATGCGCACTGCCTGTCCGCTGACAATCATACCGGCAAGCACCTCGCCTCCTTCGGAGACATTGCGCGGCATACTCTCCCCCGTCAGTGCCGAAGTATCGAAGACGGCATAAGGATTTTGCAAGCTACCATCCAAGGGAACCCGTTCGCCGGGCTTCACTTCGATCACTTCTCCTACATTTACCTCACGGGGGGAAACAGTACTTAGTACTCCCTTTCGGTACACATCTACCTGTTCGGGACGTACATCCAGCAAATCCTTGATATTACGAGATGCCTGGTTCACAGCCTTATCCTGCAACATCTCTCCGATGGAATAGAGTAGCATTACTGCCAGTGCTTCCGGATATTCTCCGATATAGAAAGCTCCAAGGGAAGCCAATGCCATCAGCGAAAATTCATTGAACCAGTCTTTTTGCAAAATACTCTCCCAAGCTTCGCGCATCACGGGCAGTCCGACAGGCAGGAAGCCTATAAGAAACCAAAGGAACTCGATAACCGGATTAACGAACCACGTCCATTCCTGATGCTGGAAGATAATACCCAACAGAAGGAAGACACCGGACAATACCGGAGCCCACCACTTCTTTATGATAGATTTCTCTTTTTCTTTGCTCTGCGAATGAGTATGTGAACAACAACACTGACATTTACTTTCCATAATCTTTTTATTTTTTTTAGTTGGTACAAAGGTAAGGAATAGGAAATGCAACTGGGTTGCAAAGGGCCCATTGACAACTTATTATAAATTATTTCTGTAATTGCATAGAACTAAAATCCTATTCGCAAGAAACTAACTCTGTTTATGCACATTATTATTCTTACAACAAATATACTTCTTTCTTACAACAGTTGTGCTTCTTTCTTACAATAGCTGTTGTAAGAAAGAAGTATAATTGTTGTAAGATTATTTTTTAGCACTTTCAAGAATAATTTCTTGTATTCCGGAGATTAAACGGATTGAAAAGAGGATAAGTTATTAAACATTCTCAAAAAGAGCAATCACTGTCAAACTTTTATTGAAGATAAATAGTTTAATATATAAATATAAACAACGAACCAATATGAAAAATGTAGTACTCATAGGAGCCAGCGGTTTTGTAGGAACCGCCATCCTGAATGAATTGCTGAACAGAGGCCATAAAGTAACTGCCATTGTACGCGACCCGGCCAAGGTGACCGCCAGCAATCCGAACCTGAAAGTCGTTCAGGCAGATGTAACCGATACCGATGTTCTGATTGAGGCCAGCAAAGGTAAAGACGCCGTCATCAGCGCTTATAACCCCGGCTGGAAGAATCCCAATATATACGAAGAAACACTGAAGAACTATCCGCTGATAGTGGATAGTGTGAAGAAGGCCGGTGTTGAGCGTCTACTTATCGTGGGCGGTGCCGGAACCCTGTTCTATGCTCCCGGAAAGATGGTGATGGATGCTGACGATGTTCCAGCCAAACTGTTGCCCGGAATCAAATCCCTCGGAGAATTCTATCTGAACACGCTTCGTAAAGAAAACGATATTGACTGGATATTCCTCTCCCCTGCCGCCAACATGACACCGGGAGAACGTACCGGAAAGTTCCGTATCGGAAAAGACGACTTAGTGGTAGATGTAAATGGAGACAGCAATATCTCCGTTGAAGACTATGCCGTGGCAATGGTAGACGAATTGGAACAGAAGCACCACCACAAGGAGCGCTTCACCATAGGATATTAAACAAGGCTATTTCAGAAAAGGATTTCTTTAAATTTCAAAACAGAATAAATGCCGGCAAATAAAGAATCACTCTTCTTTTTTGCCGGCATTTGTCTTTTTACCAAACTTAATTGAGCTAACCCTATTTATTCTGCATTCTTTTTCAGCCATTCCAACCTGCGCATATCAGGCAGGTGCTTTACCTTGAAGTTCTCAAACTTAACATTAAATCCGCCTCCATCGGGACAGGCAGCCATGAATCCAACTTTCATCGGAATATTATCCTGCAACCATGCATTCCGCATCATCGTATAAGTCTTGTCATCAAACGAATAGAAGATTTCAACGGCATCCAGCCTGCGGACAGCTTTAATCCAAATATAAGGAACTGGTTTATCCAACGTGATTACACTCCAGTCACTGGTCTTGTGAGTCACCACTGTACTCAGATTGAATTTTCCGTCTACAAACTCAATGCCTGCTTTGATGTAGTTTTCATGATCGATGCGCAACATCAGTCCCGCTTGGTCAAAGCGTGCCTTATAATCGCCAGTCACTTTCACTTTAACTTCAAATTCACCGCCATACGTTGCATAATAGAAAGGGGCGTCATCCACAGTAAAGCCATAATGAGAGATACGCCAATAATCACTCTGCGGAGTGACAAACATCGAAAGACTTTTATCCTTTATTTCCCACTGTTCAGGTTCGTTGAACCACTGCATTTTTTCCAATGTCTGTGCAAAGGAGGCTTGTACCCCAATCATCATCAACAGACTAAAAAGTAACTTTTTCATTTCTCGTGTTATTTTAATGAATTATTATTCTGATATATATTTAGCCCTGTCCGCTTCGGTGATCGTACGTAGCACCCGGCAAGGATTACCGACGGCCAGCACATTGGCAGGAATACTTTTTGTAACCACACTTCCGGCACCAATAATCGTATTGTCACCAATCGTCACTCCCGGCAACACACAGACCTGGGCACCAATCCACACATTATTTCCAACTTTAATTGAATAGGCATATTCCAAACCTTTATTTCGACGTTCGTAGTCGATTGGATGGCCAGCGGTATAAAATCCACAATTTGGTGCAATGAATACATTATCTCCGAAAGTGACTTTTGCACAATCTAAAATAACTAAATTATGATTTGCAAAAAAGTTTTTTCCAATTTCTATGTTATAACCATAATCACACCAGAAGGGACCAATAATACAAAAATTATCATCTGTTTTTCCTAATAATTGTTTGAGAATTTCTTTTTGCTTTTCATCATCAGAGGGATGAGTATTATTGAATTGAAAACAAAGTTCTTTAGCTTTTTTTCTTTCTTCTATTAATTCTTTGTCATAGTTTGCATCATACATTTTTTGATTTAACATTTTTTCTTTTTCTGTCATATTATTTAATTCCCATTCTTTCTAAATAATCCGTTTTATCTTCTTCAGTTATTTTTCTTATTACTTTACAGGGATTTCCAACAGCGATAACATTGTCTGGAATATCTTTAGTGACTATACTTCCAGCTCCTATTATTGTGTTATCACCGATTGTAACTCCTTGTAATACTTTGACATCTCCACCGAGCCAAACATTATTACCAATATGAATAGGCTTACCATAGCAACCACCATTTATTCTTTCTGTTGCATCGGTAGAATGATTAGCAGCGTAAAGTCCGATATTAGGTCCTAATAATGTATGAGATCCAATAGTTACTTCTGAGCAATCTAAAATTATACATCCAAAATTTATATAAACATTATCACCTATTGTGATATTTTTGCCAAATTCACATCTAAAATCAGGTTCAATCCAAACATTTTCGCCAACATTTTTAAATAGTTGTTTCATAATTTTATTTCGTAAATCAATTTCTTCATCATCAGTTTTATTATAAGCTTTAAATAGTTTTTTAGCTTCAACTCTTTTATTAAATAAATCTTGGTCAAAGTCGTTATATACTAATCCTTTTTGCATTCTTTCCCATTCAGTCATTATTATTACTCCTTAATTTTTTTGTGAAATTTTTTAACTAGATATATTTAAATCCACCATTCAGGGGTTAATTGCCCTAATTTATCTATTCTTTTATTTTCGTAATCAAGCATTATTTCAATTTCTTTATAATCATTAGGCATAAGTTGGGTCATAAGTTCACGACAAGCACCACAAGGGGCCAAGGCTTTACCTTCATAGTTTATAGCGATGACTTTTTTAATTTTGCTTTCGCCATTAGTGATCATATTAAATATTGCATTTCTTTCTGCGCAAATTCCTAAAGAACAAGCTCCATCTATGCAAACTCCTGTATAGATTTTTCCTGATTCTGATTCGATGGCGGCAGAAACTCCTCCAGCTTCCATCCATTCAGATATTTTTCTGGGATTTAGTACAGTTTTAGCTGCTATATATAGTTCATTCCATTTGTTATCCATAATAAATAATCTCCTTTTTAGAAAAATTATATTTTTATTATATTAGATTTTTTTAGATAAAACTTT
>ENA-OPFI01001011-OPFI01001011.1-human-gut-metagenome-genome-assembly--contig:-NODE-1011-length-10691-cov-2.336875_pt1 | contig 10691 bp, 9 predicted proteins | sample MGYA00241308_ERZ501550 | MGnify/ENA primary metagenome ERZ501550 (study PRJEB25962, sample SAMEA2042433) | human gut metagenome | biome: human gut; feature: human-associated habitat; material: faeces...
GCTGTAGGGGGGGGGGGTAAAATACTCTAGTTTATTAGGGCTTTTAAGCGAGGTGTTAAAATGAAAATTAACACCAATCTATCGAGCATAATAGTTCAATCGAGCTTAAAAACTTCAACCAATGGTTTAAACCAGGCAATCGAACGTATGACTACTGGTTTTAAGATAAACCATGCCAAAGACAACGCTGCAAATTATTCAATAAGTACGAAATTATCTAGTAAAATAAGCGGCTATCAAATAGCCGAAGATAATGCCTTAATGGGCTTGGATTTGGTACAGACTGCAAGCTCAAGCTTAGAAACTATGTCTAACCTCACTTCTCGTCTGCGTTCTCTAGCAACACAAGCTCAGAATGGTACTTACGGGTATAAATCTATTGATGCAATAAATTCCGAAGCTCGTTCAATAGTTCAGGAATTGAATCGTATAAAGCAGACAACCGAATACAACGGAATCAATCTATTATCATCGAGTGGTGAATCTGTTGCTTCGTCAGGCCAATTTATAGAAGAAATAATTCGTCGTGATACTTCCGGAATGACAACATTGGCAAGTGTAGACGAAACAACATCCTTAACCAGTGGAACCTACTCCATCTCAACAGCAGAAGAACTTGCAAAACTTGCCACAATGACAAATAATGGGTTAATAGGTGCGAATACAGAATTTGTTTTAGTAAACGATATCGACCTTTCTGCTTACTCAACAGGTGAAGGCTGGACGCCAATAGGAACTCCTTCTAAAAAATTTACAGCCACCTTTGATGGTAATGGACATCTTGTTTCTAACTTGTATATCTACCGTTCGAATGATAATAATCAAGGATTGTTTGGGTGGCTCCTTAGTGCAGATATAAAAAATGTGGGTCTAGAGAATGTGGACGTGACGGGGTATTGCAATGTCGGCGGTCTTGTTGGGAATGGATCGAATAGCTTCATCAGTAACTGTTATGCGACTGGAGATGTGGTAGGAGGCGGTTGGGTCGGCGGCCTTGTGGGGGAGGGATCGAGTAGCACCATCAGCAACTGCTATGCGACTGGAAGTGTGACAGGAACAATGACTAATAGTTATGTTGGCGGTCTTGTGGGGTACGGACAAAATAGGATCATTATTAGTAACAGCTATTCAACAAGTAGTGTGACTGGAAACAAGAATGTCGGCGGCCTTCTGGGGTCTGGAGGTGTAACACTTGATAATGCTTATTATACAGATACTACCGGTCAAACAAACGGTATAGGCTCAGGAACTCCGTCATCAGGAACAGCTCAACTGGTAACAATGGATGGTCTGCACGAGTTGATATCTCAAGGAATATTGCCTGATTATAAAAGTAAAACAGTAGATAAAGGTTCTTCAAAGACTTACAGTTTACAAATAGGAATCAATTCGGACTCTTCATCCCAAATATCTTTTGAATTGTCAGGTATAGACATTTCTGTTCTTGATAGCCTTGATTTAACAGATATAAATTCACTGTCTACAATAGATAATGTCTTAAAAAACATAAATGAACAGCAGACGAAGTTAGGCGCAGTAGAAAATCGACTTGAAAGTGCATTAGAACAGATAGGCGTATCGTATGATAATTTAGTATCAACGCAATCAACAATTCGCGATGCAGATATCGCAGAAGAAAGCAGTGCATATATTAGAAACCAGATTTTGCAGCAAGCTGCAGCAACACTGATGACGACAGCAAATCAAACGCCGGCTATTGCTTTACAATTGTTGTAACTAGGCTAAATAGTCTAAAATAGCACCGCCAATCTCTTCGTTTGGATCAAATGGAGGGGGTAAATATATTGGATTGGCAGATTTATTATTTACGTGCGCAGCTCCTACAGATTGTGCGATAGAATTTCTTATCAGCATTGCAACAAGCGGTCCAAACGCATCAGGAATTTTTGTTTTTCTATAAATTCCTGCAAGAAATGTCTGTACATTCGGTGAGGTTGTATTATTATATTTTGATAATGTAGGGTAAAGCTCTGCTACTTCTTTATTCCCTTCATCAAGCATTAAATTTAATTCATATAAGTCCTCAATAACCTCTTCTTCCGTTGCAGGATTTTCAAGAGAATTTTTAATCTCTTCAATACTGCGTCTGCGCGGAAGATTAATTACGCAATAATTCCTATATTGATTTGGATACGATACACTCATAGAAGGAATTATATATTAAAAAAATAAAAAGTACAAAGCACCTGCGGCAAGTGCAGGAACATAAGGAAGGTACATTCTGCTTTCAGTTTTTTTAATCCCTTTTAGTATCGAAAACGCAAGCCATAAACCTAACACCGCCATAACGGCAAATGTGTAATAGTTTTGTACGGCAGTTTCAAAAATCAGAATGGAAAGAGTAAATAGTACTCCTAAAATACAAGTTTTTTTATTGTTATTTTTATACTGATTATAGAAAAAAACAGGCAGAATAAAAAACATTGAAGCAATAAGAGCAGAAAAAAGTACAAATTGTATATTTTTGCCAAAAATTGCACCTAGAGCTCCGGCAACATAAGTATCAGCTTCGCCCATTGCTCTTGTACCAGCAAAAAGATAACCGGAACGTGCTATTAATTCAAGAATAATTACTCCTATAAGCAGACCGATTATCGAATCAAACACTCCTGTTTTTCCATAAACAAGAAAATTGAATATAATTCCGCTTATGCCCATTGCAATTGCAAGATTACAATCAACAAGTTTTTCTTTGATGTCTGTGCCTGTCATTATAATAAGGCAGGATATCCAAAAGATAACAAATAACGCTATAATGCTTAGTCCAAATTTCAGGAATGTAAGACCAAACAGGATCATTGTTATAAGTTCAACAACAGGGTATTGAATGCTGATTTTTTCCTTGCAAAAATAACATTTTCCTCGTAGCAAAATATAAGAAAGAACCGGAATGTTATGCCACCATAAAAGTTTATTATTACATTTAGGGCATTTTGACGGCGGAAAAACAATACTTTCATTTGAAAGGGTTCTTAGAATAACTACATTGAAGAAACTTCCGAAGCAAAGTCCCAAAATACAAACCCAAAATAATATATAATATTGTAAGTCAACCATCTCAAACCTCTGCGGTATTATCAGCAATCATCTTGTATAAAAGGCTAAATGCTTTTTTTAGTTTTCTAGAAACCTGCATTTGCGTCAGTCCCAGTTTATCCGCAATTTCTTTCTGGTTTAAGTCGCCGTAATAATAAAGTTTTACAAGATACTGTGACTCTTCAGGAAGCTTGTCTATTACATCTCTTAGAATAATTTTTGTATCCTCAAGATCTCTGTACTCATCATAGTTATCATTTGCCAGAATTTCTTCATAACCGAGATTATCAGCGTCTGCAGTATAAAGATCTTCAAGTGAAAGAGTAGATTTTCTTCTATCAGCCTGAAGAGCAAAATCAATCGCTCTTGGAGAAACCTTTAATGCTTCAGCTACGTCATCGTTTGTTAGTTCATTTAATTCATCAAATGTTAATGCTCTGGTAAAAGAATTGATACGATATGTAAGTTCTTGTATATGTCTGGGAACGCGTATTGTATTAAGTTTATCTCTGAGATAATGTTTCATTTCTCCAATAATTAAGTATCCTGCATAGATTTTGAAATTATCATTAACATCTTGAGAATAACTGTCAATTGCTTTAAGAAGTCCTATAGAACCTGCCTGAATCATATCATCAATAGGGTCATAAGAACGTCTGGCAATTGTTTTAGCGATGCGTTTAATTACAGGAAGCATTCTGGTAACAATTAAGGCTTTTGCTTTTGCTTTTTTATATTTATCAGAAGCCGAGTGGTATTCTTTAAGCCACTCTGAGATTAATTCATACGTTCTGTACTCATTGCTTTTTTTAGGCAAAATCCTTCTCCACTTCGTATAACGTATAATAGCATGAGAATGACGTATTATCAATTTCTAATTAGATTTTTTTATTTGATTTTCCAGTGCTTCAAGTTCACGTTTAACAGCAGCGCTATATGCTTGCTTTAAATCATCAACAATCTTCATTGTTTCTTCAAGCTTTGTTTTTATAGTTTCAATTGTGACGTGTTCCTTTAAGTCCAGCTTAGAAGCGAGATCGTTTGCTTCTTGGGTACAGACATAGCCTTCATTGTATTGATTTTTTGATTTTTGTAAGATTTCAATGCTGTCATTACGTCCGTCGTTCAAAATAGTTCTGATATTGTCAGAGAAAGTTTTAGCGAAGTCTATATTTTTCTTAGTAGGACTTTTAGCAGCTTCTTTAGCCAGCTCAAATCCTTTTTGCATTGTTTCATTATATTTTATTTTCGAACTAAATGTTGTATTGTTTGTGATTGGGTTAACTTTCATTTTACACATATCCTTTCTTTATATTACAAATAAAAAATCAAGTTTATTAGAAAATCTGCAATCAGCATATACACTGTTGACAGTACAGCTGCTTTAGTAGTGGATTCACCGACATCTTTTGCTCCGCCTTTTGTTTCATACCCTTGTGTTGCGCAGACAAGTGCAATAAGCACTCCAAAAACGAATCCCTTTAGCAGACTTATATAAATATCTCTGGCACTCAGCCATAACCAGACCGAGTTTATATACCTTGCAGGATGAAGATGAATTGTTGCGTTTGAAACCAGGAGCCCACCGGTAATTCCGACTAATTCTGCGATAAGCACCACCATTGGGACAGTAATAGCAGCTGCAAGTATTCTTGGCGCAAAATAGTATCCGACAGGTTCTACCTTCAATGTTTTTATGGCGTCTACCTGAGATGTAACCTGCATATTTGCAATTTCCGCAGAAATTGCAGTTCCCGCTCTGGCGCCGATTGCAAGAGCAACGAAGCCCGGCGCAATTTCTCTTATCATAACAACTGCAATAGAGCCTCCGACATATGCTTCAGCACCGGACATTAAAAATTGCTTGGAAACCTGAATTGCTATAACTGCTGCAGAAACAAATGCAATTACAAGGGATATAAGCAGTGAATCATAACTTATAGCAGCTGCCTGAGCGAGTACATGGCTTACTCTTGACCGTCCTGTTACAAGGTAGTAAATACTCTTATATAAATTATTTACACATTTTCCGAAAAAACTAATCATAAACCGGTATGCACCATTCTTTATACTTTTCGACTTTACCTCTCACTACATCAAAGTAAAGAGATTGAATCTGTTTTGTAATTGCGCCAACCTTTTCATTACTTACTTCTCTGTGGTCAATGCTTTCAACAGGAACAATCTGAGCTCCGGTTCCGCAACAGAAAACTTCATCAGCCGCGTAAAGTTCAGTTCTGTCAATAGGTCTTTCTTTAACAGTAATTCCGAGTTCTCTTGCAAGTTCTATTACAGTATTCCTTGTAACTCCGACGAGAATATCATCTGTAGTGCTTGATGTAACAAGAGTTCCGTTCATTACAAGAAATATGTTCATAGCAGAGCCTTCTGTAACCTGACCTGACTCAGAGAGAACAACAGCATCATCAAAGCCGGCTTCGTGTGCATCAGTTTTAATAAGCGCAGAGTTAGCATAAGCTCCGCTTACTTTTGCTCTTGGAGGTATCGCATTATCAGAAGTTCTTCTCCAGCTTGAAACGCAAAGTTTCAACGCACCGTCAAAATAATCTCCGAATGGAGTTGTGAAGATTAAAAACGAGTCTTCGTTGTCAGTCAGCGTCGGGCCGACCTTTTGAGAAGATTTATAAAGCGTCGGGCGTATGTAAACATCGGTTTGATAAGCATTTTTGCGGAGTAAATCTCTTGTAATTTGCGCATACTCTTCTAATGTGTACGGACTTTTCATCCACATAACTTTTGCACTTCTGAGAAGTCTTTCGTAATGTTCTTTAACCCTGAAAGCATACAGCTGGTTTTCATCTTTATTATAGTAAGCTCTTATCCCTTCAAAAACAGAGGTCCCGTAGAGAAAAGCATGTGTCCTGACAGGTATTACCGCTTTATCAGCCTCTACATATTCCCCGTTCATAAAAACATATTCTGCCATTAAACCTCCTGTTTTCTTTATTTTACTACAAGTATGAATTAGGAAATGTTTGTTGTTACATTTTGTAACGCAAAAAGCAATTTTTATTATTTTAGAGTTTTTATATAAGTATAGTGTGGAGGTATTTTATGTTTGAAGTGAATAACGGAGTTGCTAAGATTGATGGTTCAAGGGGTAAATACGATGGGGGTAAATACGAAAGTAAAGTATCAGATCCATCGGTTAGATATGGACGCAACGCTGTTGAGAACTATTATACATATGTAGAACATCCTATTGTTACAGATAAAATGACACCTGCACCTATTCTGGATTTCGGGCTTAATCCGGATGCAGCAGAAAAAAATGCTGATAAACTGGAAAGATTTTTGAGAGAAAACGATGAGTATTTGAAAGCACTTCCGCCGCTGGAGTTTGAATACCGTTATATGCCGGTAATGCCTAAAGGTCAGGTCGATAAAAAAGCTGTTCTGGGTGCAGCTTATGAAGAAATGGGGCAAACAAAAGAAATGAGCGTAGAGGAGATGGATCATAGATTTGCACCGGACGAGAATTTTACATCCAGAGCTCTTGATATTAATAAAGATGGAAAAATTGATATCGCAGAATACAGCACAAGTATCCTTGCAGCAGATATGCTTAGCAAATCAAGTACTCCTAATCCGGCAAATATTGATGGAACAATAAATAAAAACGGATTTAATGCAGTTCTTGCATATACACAGAAAAGTAAAGCCGAAGCCGCTGCAAAGTTATATTCAAATATTTATAATACCTATAATCTTGGCGAAGCAAAGAATGATTTTAAAGCAGACTAAGCTATTTCTTTAATCCATCCTTCAGGAGCTTCAATACGCCCCATTTGTATTCCTGTGAGAGTATCATACAATTTTTGTGTAATCGGGCCCATTTTATCCATACCAGACGGGAATAGGATTTCCTTTCCGTGGTCGACAACTTTTCCAACAGGAGAAAGTACTGCAGCAGTTCCGCATAAAGCGCATTCTGCAAAATCTTTTACTTCACTAAATGGAATTTCTCTTTCTTCTGCTTTCAATCCAAGATAATGTTCTGCAACATACATTAATGAACGTCTTGTTATAGACGGCAATATAGTATTTGATTTTGGTGTAACGACCTTGTTATCTTTGGTTACGAAAATAATATTAGCACCTCCGGTTTCTTCAACCTTAGTTCTGGTAGCAGAATCAAGATACATGTTTTCGTTGTACCCCTGTTTATGAGCATCAACGATAGCATGAAGGCTCATTGCATAGTTTAAACCGGCTTTGATATGCCCTGTTCCGTGAGGAGCAGCCCTGTCAAAGTCAGGTACTCTAAGCGTAATAGGTTTTGCCCCGCCTTTAAAATAAGGTCCTACCGGCGATGTAAAAATTCTGAATTGGAATTCATCAGCAGGTTTAACACCCATTACAGGATTAATTCCGAACATATAAGGTCTTATGTATAAAGATGCTCCGGAACCGTATGGAGGAACGTAATCAATATTCTTTTTAACTGTTTCAACAACCGCGTCAACAAATCTGTCTTCTGGAAAAACAGCCATTTCTAAATATCTGCAGGTGTCAGCCATTCTTTTTGCATTCAAATCAGGACGGAAGCAGACAACTTTTCCGTTTTCTGTTCTATATGCTTTCATCCCCTCAAAACAAGTCTGAGCGTATTGTAAAACGCAAGCACATTCGTTCATTGTAATATTTTCATCTGTTGTAATTGTGCCCTCGTCCCATTTGCCGTCTTTAAAATTAGCGACAAAACGATAATCTGTTTTCATATATCCGAAACCAAGATTAGCCCAGTCAATATTTTTCTTTTCAAGTGTGTTCATTGCAGCCTTCCTCCTAAATTCTTTTTTATTATACTATAAAATTTTTGAGGAAGAAACACGGGTAAAAACATTAAAAAAACTATAAACATAACATTTTGTGTAAAATGTTATATTATGATTCGTTACCAATTAAATTATAGCATACCTTTTATATCTTGTGAACCCCTATAAAATTTTTTATTAAAAAAATGTAAACTTTGCTATGAGAGATTTTACACAAAATTTTACATAACATTTTACACAAAATGTTATCCCAACGTAGATTAATTTTTTGAAAAAAGGATTAGTCGAACGGGGAATAAAAGCATAGCTGCGTATTTCGCAACCAGATATAAAATCTCTAAACGACGACGAAAACATTCTAATACGTTACTTTTAGTTTGGAGTAGGTAATTGGCTGCGCTTATAGCCATTACCTTTTTCTTAAAAAGTCACCCCAAATCCTCTTACTTTGAGGGAGCAAAATCAAAAAGGTATCAAATAATGAGTATATCATTCAGCGGACTATCATCCGGCATAGACACATCATCCTGGGTAGAATCACTTGTCGCATTGCGTCAGGCGAAAGTTACTAAGCTTGAAGAAGAAAAAGAATCTGTTGTGTCTATTCAAGATGTTTTGAGCAATATAAAAAGTTTCTTTACATCATTCCGTTCTACGATAGAGAAAGTCACTGATGCAAAATTTGGTATTGTTTCAATGGACTTATTTGCTCAGAATCTTGCGACGAGTTCAAACATAAATGTTTTGACCGGCACAGCAACAACAGAAGCAGAGGAAGCAACTTATAATATACAGGTTGACAAGCTTGCATCAAGCACCGAAGCTGCAAGCAACCAGAATTTTACGACAACCGTGATAGAAACCGCAACAGCGACTCTTGGTACTAAGCTTTCTGATATTGGGGTAAAAACAGGACAAATAGGAGTTACTTCTAATGGAAATCAATATAAAATTTCCATAACAGAAGAAGATACGATAAAATCTTTAATAGATAAATTACAGGCTGTCGGTGTAGATGCTAATTATAACGAAAAGACAGGTATTTTCAGTGCTAATATTGATGCAAGTGATATAGATGACAGCATAAGTAATACCGGAATAGTAGATGCTTTTCATCTGAGTGACAGTGTCGGCGGTTATGGCAGCGGAAAGCTTGAAACATCTGACACAGATACCCTTGTAACGACAGCCACCGGAAGCACAAAATTAAGGATGCTCGGGGTTGAAGCCGGTACATTAACAATGGAGGCTAATGGGGCAGAATACTCCTTCCAGGTAACTGAAAAAACCACTATACAAGAATTTGTTGATGCAATGAAGAGTGTGAATATTGATGCATCTTTTAATAACGGGGTGCTGTCAATTGTGGATGCAGAGATTACTGACGAAGGTACGACAAATATTATTTCAGCCTTAGGGCTTGAAACAAAGGTTAATCAGAATACTCAGACAAGCGGCGGCTTGAGTTATACAGAAGTCAAAACAGCAGGTTTGAACAATAAGATTACCGAGTTTATTTCAGGCAGCAGCGGAGTTGTAAATGTATATGATAAAACGGGAGTGCAGCTCGGCAGTGTAACAATTAGTGATAGCACAACTTTTGAAGGGTTCTTTGACCGTCTTGAGGACTATGGTATTAAAGGACGCCTTGAAGATGGTGTAATTTCTTTTAGTTCTGTAGATGGAAATTATTTAACCGGCGGATTAATGGACAAACTCGGTGTAGGAGTTGTTACAACAACAATAACAACGACATCTGGAAGCGGAGTATCTTCCGGCGGTTCGGTAAGCTATGATACTGTAAAAGACGAAACAACAACGGATTATACAACAACAACGACTACAACGACTTCAACAAGCACATCCGGCATGGGGATGACTTCTGATACAACAATTGATTATAGCACAGTAAGGCTGGAGGAAACAATTGTAACATACGAAACTGTAATTACGACAACAACTCTTACAACGCTTACAAGCGGCGGAAGTGACGGCAAAATAATTGAAACAACTGTTCTGTATTCAACAATTAATGCACTTTCTACAACAACAGTTGTAACAACAATCGGTACGGTAACAACGACTACTACAACAACAGTTACTCAATCTCTTGGAACGCGTGCGTTTGTAAACGGCATAACAAGAATTGATGTTTCTGCTTATCAGGCTTTGTCGTCAGTAAATGTTGGCAATAATAATTTATCTGCCGGCACGTATGCAATAAATTCCGCGGCGGATTTGCAAAAACTTGCAGAATTGACTAACAACGGTAAGGTTACTTCTGCAAACACTTTTATATTAGGTGCCGATATAGATTTGAGCGGGGTAGAAAACTGGACTCCAATAGGTAATAGTTACAATTTCCGTTTTCAAGGTATATTTAATGGAAACGGATATGAAATTCAAAACCTTAAGCTTACATCTTCCTCTTATAATGGAAATGAAATCCAGAATGGACCTACTGATGGTTATGCCGTCGGGTTATTCGGGTATTTGTATGGCGAGGTTAAAAATCTGGGAGTTTCAAATGTTAATATAAGCTCCAGAGCTGATTATGTCGGTGGACTTGCCGGATATCTGGGTGATAATATAACGCTTAATAACTGTTATGTAACAGGCAGTGTGACAAGAACAAATGATTATGCTGATGCATACAATACAATAGCTTATTCTGCAACCGGTGGGTTAGTTGGTTATATGGCTCAACGTTCAATTGTGAAAGCTTCTCACGCTGACGTTTCTCTGACTGCAAATAACACTATGAGCGTTATAGGTACACTTGCAGGTGTAATGGGAGATTACTCTACAATAGAAAACTCATACGCAAAGGGCAGC
>ENA-OPFI01001014-OPFI01001014.1-human-gut-metagenome-genome-assembly--contig:-NODE-1014-length-10675-cov-3.483051_pt1 | contig 10675 bp, 12 predicted proteins | sample MGYA00241308_ERZ501550 | MGnify/ENA primary metagenome ERZ501550 (study PRJEB25962, sample SAMEA2042433) | human gut metagenome | biome: human gut; feature: human-associated habitat; material: faeces...
CCCCTCCGCCCTGCGGGTGAGCCGCGAGGAGCCGGTATTTCAGAAAATCGGACTGAAGGCGAAGGTAGACCTCTTCGTGGGTTACATCGACCGTGTAGCCATCTACGAGGCCAAGGCAGGCAAGACGAAGGCACTGGATTTGTACCAGCTCCGTATGTATGTGGACGGCTGTGCGCTGGACAACAAGCCTGTGGACGAGGCCGTGTTGATTGCTAAGCGGCACTCGGCAGAGGTGCGGGAGCTGCGGGACATCCTGAACAGCCTGACCGCGCCTGACGGACGCCCCTACAACTTCCGGTTGGCTACATGGGACGAAGAGGGTATTGTCATTCAGCAGAGCGCGTAAGGCAAAGAAGGGGAAAAGTGTGCAATGGTTGCACACTTTTCCCGCCCTGCGCGGCACACGAATTCGATTGTGCGTGTGCGCCTGAATTGTATGAACCGAGGATACGGAGAACGACATGATTATCAAAAACGCCATCAAATGCAGAAAGTGCGGGGATGTTATAGAATCTACCTCGACACACGACTTCAAAATTTGCTCGTGCGGTGCCTGTGCTGTGGACGGAGGACACGAATACCTGCGGCGTTCCGCGCCGTCGCTGGATGACTTCATCGACTTGAGCGTCGTCGAGCCGGAAGAACCCTCGGATACGCTGTTCTTTTCGTGAAAGCAGAGCAGCAGATCGCGGCGATACCGCGATCTGCTGTATTACTCCAGTATGTCATCTATGATAGCCGCCACGTGGTTGAGCTGCACGGCATTCAGCCGTTTCAGGCGGGACATCATTTCGGAGGCCTCCTTCGGCGCCTGCGTGTCGAAGTCGAAGAAATCACAGGGGGACACGTCAAGATATTCGCAGATATAGAAAAACCCGGTCATGGAGGGCAGCGTCTTCCCGCTTTCGATGTTGCTGATATACCCGGTGTTCTGTCCAAGAGACAGGCTCATCTCGCGCGCTGATACCCCTTTTTGGACTCGGAGCTGGGCCAGCCGCTTCCGCAGTGCGTTGTCGTATCCGTAGCAGTTCATCTATACCACCTCAATGATATATTGTAACCGTTACGACTTCAATTATATTTGATTTGTGCCACCGCGAGTGCTATAATATTGGTTACAAACCCGATTGATACATTGATTTGACGGAATAAAAACGATGACAAGAATAATGCACGGCAAATACACAGCGAAGAAAGGACAAGAACTATGAAAAAGATGAAGAATTTTATCGCCCTGCTGCTGGCTCTGGTGATGACCATGAGTTTGATGGCCTGCGGCAACAAGACTGACGAGGAGACCAAGACCGGAGAGGATATCGGCTGTTACGTGCAGACCACCGAGTCCGGTGAGAAGGTTCTGGTGGATAAGGACGGCAACGCCGTGACCGACTACACGCTGGACGACGAAGGCAATGTGGTGGACACGCAGGGCGTGGTGGTCGTCAAGGCGGCGGACATCACGGCTTACGAGAAGTCCGAGGAAAAGGATGCGGAGAACAAGACCGACGCATCCGAGGCAAATACTCAGAAGCCTGAGGATACTGCGAAGCCCGATGGCGAGAACAAGACCGACGCACAGAAGACGGACACCAAGGTAGATAACACCAAGAAGGACGAGACCAAGAAGGACGACGCCAAGCAGGAGACTCAGAAGCCTGCTGACAACAAGCAGGACACCACGAAACCTGAGACCAAGCCCGAAACAAAGCCTGAGGTTAAGCCGGAGCCCCAGAAGCCCGCAGCACCCAGCTACGATAACGGTTCTCTGACCACCGCACAGGTGAAGGAACTCCAGCGCTGGTACGGCGTAAGCGCGGACGGTCAGTGGGGTGCAGGCTCCAAGAAGGCCGCCGGTGGCCGCACCGCTGATGAGGCGTGGGCATACTACCAGAGCAACAAGCAGATTACCACCCCCGAAAACCCCTCTGGCGGCAACACTGGTAACACTGGTAACACTGGAAACACTGGCAGCACCGATTCCACAGGCGGTGGTTCCACGACGCCTACCCCTCCTTCTGAGCCCGCCAAGCCCACCAAGGCGGACATTGACTGCGCGGCTGCTATTGCAACAGGGAATGCTTACGCAGAAAGCATCGGTTTTGAGATTTGGAATGGATGCCGCAGCTATTTCCCTCCGATTTATCTGGAGCGCGATTGCCCTGAATCTTGCTGGAATCAGGAATGGGTTGATGCCACAATCAAGCAGGCTGTTGACTATGTGAAGAGTTCTCTTGAGAACTGTGGTCGTTTTTATGCACACGTGGACGGAAAGGAAGGTGAAGCATCTGCCGTGAATTGTTCTGTTCGGTGGAATGCTTCTGCTGGATACCACGAGATTTATGTTTATTATGCATAAAAGGAAATAATATTGAAGAAGGCAACGGGTTATCCGTTGCCTTCTTTTTTTATGAAAAGAAACTTCTTGAAAATTTGCGAGTCCGGATGTGTTGACAATATGCTTGAATATGCTACCATGAAAACATGGAGGGCAATCCGCCTCCTTATATCATTCGTTTCAAATTGGCAATATAAAGAAATGAATAAATATAACTGGGCTGATTTTCTCTTATTACATTCATTGAAAGGAGACAAAAATACCATGAAACACAAGAAGATGCGTGGCGTTGTTGCGATGCTGCTGACGCTGGTGATGGTGGTCGGAATGCTCCCGCCATCCGTGTATGCGTCGGACGCGGATGGCGGCGGCGATTCGGTCGTTATCGGAAGTGTTTCTGACCTTATAGAAGTATCAAGTGTAAATTAAAGCCACCTGCCGGAGAAGCAGGTGGCTCTTTTGCTATGCGAAGCGAGATGTTGGTTAAGCCTCAGGCACACGAAACCCTCCGCTGCTGCACGGAGATCAGCGACGTGCGGTGGTGCAACCGCATAGGGACTCAGGCGCGGCGTGGCAAGCCAAGGTATGCGCCTTCCGACTGTGCCGAGGGCGCAAGAAGCATCTCAAAGCATAGCCGGTGCGTTGTGAATAAACTCCCGATGCAAAAAAGCATTATGCAGTTGACTTTCACGCTGGTTTTGCCGTATAATATCAGCGTGAAAGTTGGTGATAGGCTTGAAAAACGATGTAATCGAAAAACTGTCTCTTGAAAACCAAGGCGTTCTGAAAACCTCCGATGTTTTGGCTGCCGGTGTCACGAAAGACGCTTTCTATCGGTATATAAAGGAAAGAGGGCTGGAAAAGGTCGCACACGGCGTTTATGTGTCTCCCGATGTGTTCCCGGATGAGATGTACCTGCTGCAAGCGCAGTTCCCAAAAGCAGTCTTCTCACATGAAGCGGCGCTATATCTGCACAACCTCGCCGAGAAGGAGCCGCTGCCGTTTTCTGTTACTGTTGCGGCAAATTACAACAGCAGAGGATTGGTGGAAAAGGGTGTAAAGGTCTATTATACAAAAGCGGACTGGTATGCCATGGGTATCTGTCTGATTTCTTCAAATGGCGGCCATTTTGTCCATGCTTATGATATGGAGCGGACGATTTGCGATATAATCCGCAAGCGGTCAGACATGGACAGCGCAGCATTCAACTATGCAATAAGGGAATATATGAAAAAGAAAGACAAAAATCTTGTCAACTTAAGCCATTATGCATCGGTCATGCGAATGGAAAAACAAGTGAACGAGGTGATGGGGGTGTTGTTCTGATGATTAAGACTTCACGGCAGCTTAAGGACAAAGTCCGAAACATGGCACGAGGAGATAGTGCCAAGGCACAACTACTGATACGCAATTATGGTATGGAACGATTCTTAGAGCGAGTATCTCTGTCGGAGCATAGGGATAATTTCATCTTAAAGGGTGGGATGCTTGTATCTGCTATGGTGGGCCTTGAAAACCGCGCCACTATGGATATTGATACGAGTATTCGCAATATGCCGCTGGATACGATAGCCGCAAAAGCAATGGTTGAAGAAATCATTGCTGTGCCTGTTGATGACAATATCCGCTTTGAAATCAATGATTTTGGGACGATTATGGATGATGCGGAGTATAGCGGTGTCCGTATTTCCCTCAATGCGTTTTTAGACGCAACTCGAATACCGCTGAAAATCGATATATCCACGGGAGACGCGATTACGCCAGCCGCTGTCAACTACCAATACAAGTTGATGTTCGAAGAGAGGTATATCATTCTTTGGGCGTATAACCTTGAAACGGTGCTGGCGGAAAAGATAGAAACGGTATTGTCGCGCTCGGTTCTGAATACGCGGCTGCGCGATTTTTACGATTTGTATGTTCTGCAGGATACAGGACTGGAGATTGACAAAGCCACCCTTGCGGCAGCCCTTACTGCGACTGCCCGCAAACGAGGCAGTGAGCAGGTGCTGGTGCTATATGAGCGAACGCTTGATGAAATTCGAATAAGCCCCCTGATGCGGGAACAATGGAAAAGATACCAAGAAAAAAACAACTATGCAGCAGGTATTGTTTGGGATGATGTGATAAGTGACATTCGTGCTCTTTGCGATGACTGCTGCAAGTAGCACCGATTCACGAGGTACACGCTTTGCGCCCGTACAGGGGCTCAGACGGATGGATAAGCGTGGGCTACCCGTGTGCTCCTTGTCCTACTGGCTCTCGCAGTATGGCTCAGAAAAGCTCTAAAGGACAGTTGATGCTTCGCAGAAGACTCTCAGGCAAAAACAGGAAGGAGTGGAACTCCTTCCTGTTTTTGCCTTCTATTTTCATTTATAGATTTCGCTATCGACCTCACCGCAAAAAGCTGTTCAGATTAGATGAAGCCTCAGGCACGCGAAGCACTTCGCCTGCGCCGGTGATCAGCGGCGTGCGGGGGTGCGTCCGCACAGGGGGCTCAGGTAGGGCGTGGTAAGCGCGAGATGCGCTGCCCTGCCTGAACCCGTTGCGGCGCGGCACAGCGGGGGCTGAGGTACTACGAGTGGACGGCAGACTGAGCCGGAGAATGTCCTCTCTGTAGGTGAATGGCAGCTACCGCGCCTTCGATAAACGGAGCAAATCGCTCTCCATCAGGAGTCTTTATCCAGCAGAATTTATCACCTGTTTCGGAATGTGCAATTTCGCATAGTATATCAAAGATACACGCCCAGCCGATGTGCTCTGCGAGCCTCCGCGTGATATTTATAAAATTATCAATGCGGTTTTTTGTCTTGTCGTCACGTGCCTCCAAAGGCCTTGTCAGACAGATTGGTTGTGCCTTAGAAACAATGGGTTCCCAAAAAGGAGCCAACGGCCATCTCGAGGGATTACTATCTGTCGTACTCGCCTCCTTGAAAGTGAGGTATTTACCCATAGCGGAGGCGAAAAGTATATCTATTGGTAAGCCAGACCGCACAGCATTATCTGCGTGCTGGTTCCGAAGCTGAATCTCGGCTCGAATCCAATGCTTTCCGTGAATTTTCTGTTCGGCAGCCTTATCATAAAATCTAATAAATACGTCGCCGCCTTTGACTCCAAAAGAAACTGTCAACCCATTTTCGATTCTTTTGCCGGTACGGGTTTCCTCGTTAATTTTCAAATGCGATGTATATTTCCCTTCGTCCCGAAATTTCTTGAGTTCCCTTATATCGAGGCTACCATTGAAATCATCATATGCCAGGTCGAGGCGTGTTACATGAGCATCAGACGCAGTAGCGACTTTGCCCAAAACGTCCCAACCAATAGAAGACTCTCGTTCGAATGTTTTGCACCCCTCGCCCGAGAGACTCACCAAGACGCCTTCTTTGTCGAACCCCTGATGGTAAAGGGTTATTCCACCAAAGGAGAGACCGGTTTTATAATCGGCTGAAGGGCCCTTGCGACTTTCAAGAAACTGAAGATGCCTCAACCCCAACTCAGTGCAAATCTCTTGTAAGGTTAGCCCTTTTTTCGCGAAGGAAAGATAGTCAATGTGTACACAGTTTTTGTTCTCGTTCATAGGTTAATCTCCTCTATGTGCCTATTATCTGTACCCCTCTTGTATGCCCAACCCCCCTGTTAGTAATGTGGGTGCTACCGGCGGATTGAAGATCCGCCGGGCACCGGAAGCCTGCGCCTATGCGGTGGTTCCAAAGTTTTTCCAGCTTTCAGCGCGCACCCATTTTTCGAACTCTCCAACAGGAATAACCACCCTGCGCCTCAACCAAATTGCAGGGAGTTTCCCTTCATGAACCATTTTATAGATGGTGGGACGGGAGACCCCCAACATTTCGGCGGTCTCGGCAATAGTCAAAAATTTTTTCATAACGAGTGCTCCTTTACATTCTCTCTAATTCAAAGTTACCATAAACCAACATATTGTCAACTACCCCGAGTCCACAAATTTATAGACCTTATCTGGAACAAAGGTTTGACTATATTTAGCTTGTATGGTATACTATGCATAACAAGATGTGGTATAGATGCGAATGCGTACAGTGAGAAAAAGAAATTAACGATTACAGGAAAGAAGGTGCTGCTACCACAAATCATGCCTGAACCGGCCTCACAACTGAATCTTCATCCTTTTGTATATTTTCCACTTTTTTGAATGCGCTTTCCCATCCGTCGGACGGTTTGCTGCGGCAAGGACGGACGCTGCGCGTTGGGGTTCTTGGCTTCGATGCCGTTATGTTTGAATACATTTTTTTGGAAAGGATGAAGGACCATGAACAAAAAGTGTTCTGACAGAGACGGCATTAGCGTTTTTAAGCGGAAGGACGGTCGTTATGAGGCGCGCGTTCTTGATACGCGGCGGTTCGGCAGCGATGGCAAAAGGAAATACAAGAGCTTCTATGGTGCAACAAAAAAGGAGGCGATGGACAAAGCCATTGCCTTCCTCTACGAAGTAAAGCAGGGTGCCTACTGTGATAATAGCACAGTAACGGTTGCAGAGTGCGTAAATGAGTGGTTCGAAAAAAGAGTCAAAATGAAGCGAGAGCCGCTGACCGTTGCAAGTTATGCTGGTATCATCAAAAATCATATCAACCCTAATTTGGGCGGGATTCGTGTGCAGAGCTTGCAGCCGGGCGACATCGAAGATATGGCAGAAACGCTGTCAAAGAAGAAGCTCTCCCCGAAGACCGTCAAGAACGTCATCACGGTGCTCCATACAGCTTTAGCTTATGCTGTTAAGAAGGGCATCATTGTCAAAAATCCCTGCGAAAATTTAGACATTGAAAAGTGTAAAAAACATAAAATTACTCCGCTGCTTGACGATGAAATTCCGGCATTTCTGAAGGCCATCGAAGCGGACCCGGAGTTCAAAAACGCTTACGCGTTTTGCCTTTTCACCGGCATACGCGAGGGCGAATGTCTTGGACTCACGTGGGACAAGGTGGACTTCAAAGGCAAGTGCATTACTGTTGAGCAGCAGCTCCAGAAGGACCGCCAAAAGAGCGGTACATACTTCATCAAAAATGCGACAAAAACGAAAAAGCAGCGCACAGTTTACTTAACGGAGGATGCGGTAGCCTGCTTGGAAGACGAGAAAAAGCGGCAGGAGGAAAATGCGAAGCTGGCCGGCGAACTGTGGGATAACGAGTGGAATTTGGTTTTCACAAACGACCTTGGCCGCTATATAATCCCGATGACGTTCTACAAGCACTTCAAGAGAATTGCCGAAAAAATTGGGCGCCCGGATTTGCGTCCCCACGACTTGCGGCACACCTTGGCCACCGTTGCGATCGCCATCGGCTCGGACGTGAAATCTCTGCAGGACATGCTGGGCCACACCACGGCAACGATGACGCTCGACGTGTACGCCCATCCTTCGGAGAAGCGGCAACGCGAGGTGGTAGGTGGTATACAGGAGCATTTCAGAGGACTCGCTAAAGGCGAGGAAAAACAGGGTCAGTAGCCACATTTGTGGTCAAAATTATGGTCAAACCCCCATTTTGGCATAAAAGAAAACCCTGTAACCGGCATGGTTACAGGGTTTTTCGTTGGCGCAGTGGGAGGGATTCGAACCCTCGTGCCGCTTTTGACGACAACACGATTTCCAGTCGTGCTCGTTATGACCTCTTCGATACCACTGCATATGCAATTCGCTGCGAAATACAGCAACGATAATTATATCAAAAAAATGGTATTTGTCAATAGCGTGTTACGAAAAAAGCAACAAATTTTCTTGACTTGCTTTCCATGCTGCCACATAGTATAATATTTAACAATGAGGAAGGAAGGAGCGCGCCTATGATGATCGAAAAGAGCGGCAGTATCGAGCTGCGGGACATTTCTATTGAGGAACTGGCTCCGGAGGTAAGAGAGATGGTGCCGGAGATCAAGGAGATGGCCGCCGGGATGGTACGGGTGAAGCACCTGTACCGCAGCGCGTTGAAGATCGCCGTGACCCAGATGGAGATACTGGACGAGGAGTTCGCGGGACTGTACGATCACTCCCCCATCCACCATATTGAGCACCGTATCAAAACGCTGGAGAGCGCCGCAAAAAAGCTGAAGCGCCGGGGCTATGACCTGACCATCGACAACATCTATGCCCACATTCAGGACATGGCGGGTGTGCGGGTCATCTGCAACTATCTGGACGACATCTACTATCTGCGGAGCCTGCTGACCCGTACTGAGTCGTTCCGCGTGATCCGCGAGGCGGACTACATCAAGGAACCCAAGGAAACGGGATATCGTAGCCTGCACCTGATCGTGGAGGTGCCCATCGTGATCTCCGAGGGAACGCTGAAGCTGCCGGTGGAGATCCAGCTGCGCACCATCGCCATGGACATGTGGGCCAGTTTGGAGCACGAGCTGCGGTATAAGTCCGACCGTCACTGGGGCCCGGCGGAGAGCAACCGCCTGCGGTATAAATCCACCCGGGCCTTCTCCCAGGAGGATGCCAACCGGCTGCGCCTGTGCTCCGAGGCGGTATTCGAGGTGGACCGGGAGATGCAGAACATCTATCAGGGCAAGCCGCCGGAGTACGAGGACTGAAAGCTACATAAAAAAAGAGGCGGCTGTGCCACCTCTTTTTTGTCCTTGTAGATTTTTACAGAAATGACAGTTATGGCTTGCCAGACAGAAAAAGCTCCTGTATAATAAAAATATAACTATTGTGTGCCGGGACTTGACCGGCGGGAAGGAGAGACTGGATCATGAACAACACCACTATGACGCAGCGTTGGCAAGCCGCCGCCAAGCAAGGTCTATGCTTGCTGCTGTGTTTGCTGATGTTTGTCACCCTGCTGCCGGTAAAGGCCTATGCGGCTGCTAAGGTTGACCGTACACAGGCATTGGCCCGTATTGCTCAGCTTCAAAAAGAACTGGAGGGCAAATACTTTACCACAACAGGCAATCCGTGCAACAAACCCGGAACGGCAAGTCACGGGTGCACAAAATGTACAAACGCGAATGTCATCAAAGCAAGCTGGTTTAAAAAGGCTGTTTCTTTAATTCCCAGTACTATCAGCAAGTGCCCGGAAGGGCACTTCTATGAATACGCAAAGGGCAAGTACGGCGGCACAACGGCTTCCGCTAAGTCCTGCGCCGGATTTGCTACCTTTGCCTCCTGGTATATTTTCGCAAAAAAATCCAGCGACAATATTACCAACAAGCACATTGCAACAGCTACATATAATAAGAAGCTACTGGAAAAAGCGATGCCCGGAGACCTCTTGATTTTCAGCGACAAAAACGCACGAAAAGGTTGGAAGCATGCGGCCATTTTCATTGAAGCCACGTCCAGCGGGGCCAAAGTGCTGGACTGCAACTGGAACACGTCGAAGAAGGGGAATTGCTATGTATCCACGCATACGATTTCCTTCTCTTATGCCAAGTACATGTCTATCTCTCGTGCCAGCAATTATGATACTACCGCACACACCCATACCGCCGGCGCAGCGTGGCAGTATGACGCAGAAAACCACTGGAAGCTCTGCACAGGCAATGACAACTACGTCATGAACAAGGCAGCCCACAGCCTGAATACCGTCGTGGAGCAGCAGGGCGGGCTTTATCAGTATAAAAAGACACATTTGGAATGCGCCACCTGTGACTACCGGACAGAGACGACCTATTCCGGGTTCCAGTATTACAAGGGCGATCTGAATTATGACGGCAAGGTAGACGTCATCGATGTGGCCGGGTTGTATGAGCATCTGGCACAGGGCAAAAAGCTTCCCGCATGTCAGAACAAAGAGCTTTTGGAGCACAGCGGTCTGGATTCCTGGTGGCAGGAGATCACTTCGGGCCTATCCGGCGGCGCTGATTTGAACGGCGACGGAACGACGGATATTTACGACCTGCAATTGCTGTATGAAATGGCCAGCACCCAAAAGCTGATCGTGGTGAATTATTAAATAGAACAAAAGAGGCGGCTGTGCCGCCTCTTTTGCTATTGCATGGCTTTCGCTACGTCGGACTTGAACCGCGTCCACTCGTCCTTATTTTGAACGAAGTACAGGGGACACTCCTTGTCGATCACGTCGTAGTGGCGGATCACGTCCTCCTGCGGGTCTAGTCTAAAAAGATCGCACAGCCATGCCGTCAGCTTCACCAGCGTGTCATAGGTGGCCTGGTTGGGCTTGCCCTCGGCGTCGGGATGGCAGAACTCGATGGACACGGTGTCGTAGTTCCGGTCGTTGGAGCAGTAGGCCACCTCGTCCAGGGGAACGCACAGCAGGGCTTCGCCCTCCATACCCACGATGAGGTTGCTGCTGGCGGAGGTGTCGCCGGTGGTGGCTAGATTTTCAAAATAGGAGCGGTTCTGCCGCG
>ENA-OPFI01001017-OPFI01001017.1-human-gut-metagenome-genome-assembly--contig:-NODE-1017-length-10650-cov-2.324965_pt1 | contig 10650 bp, 10 predicted proteins | sample MGYA00241308_ERZ501550 | MGnify/ENA primary metagenome ERZ501550 (study PRJEB25962, sample SAMEA2042433) | human gut metagenome | biome: human gut; feature: human-associated habitat; material: faeces...
CGAAGCCTGCCGCCGTCATTATCGAAGAAATGGTTCCCTGCACGATATTGAAAAGCGCAAGCATTAACTCCATTCCATAGGTGATGACGCCTTTGGCAATGGCAAATCGAATGAACAGTTTGAGTGCGTGTTCGGGCTTTTTAACTTCCGTGAAGCTTCCGCAGGTTCTGACCACGCCGATTACGAAAAACAGCACGAGCAGAGCCAAGCCGATGGCTTGAAGCGCACCGTTGATATTGACTATGACGCTCCAAATACCGCCGCCTTTGAAATTCTGCGGACTGGTCGTTATAAGCTGCCATATCTCGGCAAGTTTCTCGTTCCAAGTTTCTAAGGCGTTTTCAAGGTTTTGTACTACCCAGTTATCACTCATCTTTCGCACCTCCTTATACAAATTTGGGGGCGTACCGTTTTACCGATACGCCCCCTGTGCCAGTTTTCAATCAGCCGGTGATAAGGGTAAGGATTTCCTTTGCGAAAGTGATGATGATACCGCCTGCAAGGGTCAGAAAGCCGTTCGCTCTCTGAGACGGGTCGTGGCTTTTCAACGAGAGACCCACCTGCACAATACCGAAGCCGAGCAGGATAAGTCCGATTGCACGGATAAGTCCGAAAATGAAATCGGACAGGTTATTTACTACCGTAATCGGGTCAGAAGTTGCCGCAAATGCGGGTACGCAGGTGCCGGCAATGATTGTCAGCACAGCGACAAGAGAGCAGTAAAAACGGAAGCCTTTCTTGACCTTGCCGGTCATAGGCAGCCGAGTAGTGGTGTTGTTCTTTTTCTTATTCATAAACATTGTGTTTACCTCCATATATTAAAAGTTGTTGTCATCTTCAAAGTCCTCATCGGACAGAAGCTCATAAGTTGTTTCGGATGTCTGAATATCAGATACCTCTTTCGGGTTAATATCCAAGACAGCGATAGACGACGTTTTCAAATTTACTTCGCCGTGTCGGTACGGCTTTTCTTTTCCATCGGCTGTCATTGCCACGTTTGGATGTTTCAAAATGTCGTATTTGAAATCCATCACAGGTCGCTCACCTCGGATAAAGAGGATTGCGTACTGGTTATCAAGTAGCCTCACCTCATCAGGTGTGAGCAGTTCACGACCGCTGATTTGATAGTTGGTCGAATAGTTGCCGTTACGCCCCATACTCTTGCCGAAGGTATTGGTGTCAATGGTTTCCTTGCCGAGCAGCTCCGACACATATTTGTGGGTGCTTTGCTCATTGCCGCCGAGGTAAAGAAATTCATCGCAGTTGCCTACAATGCTTTCCCATTGCTTCTCAAAAAGGGCTTTGAGCTGTGCCAGATTTTGCAGGATAATAGATACCGATACCCCTCTGGAACGCATAACGGACAAAATCTTATCGAAGTCATCGGGCAGCGATACATTCGCAAATTCGTCCATTATAAAGTGGCAATGCACGGGCAGGCTGCCGCCGTATTTATGGTCTGCCAGATAAAAGAGCTGTTGAAAGAGCTGCGTATAAAGGATACTGACAAGGAAGTTAAAGCTCGTATCATTGTCGGGTATCAAGGCAAACAAAGCGACTTTCTTTTCTCCCAGACTCGGCAGGTCAAGCTCATCGGTGGCGGTAAGCCCTGCAAGGCTCTCCAGATTGAATTTTTCAAGCCTTGCGGCAAGCGTGATTTGAATACTCTTTAAGGTCTTTGCCGAGCCAGAGTGATAATCCCTGTAATACTTGAGGGCGATATGCTCTGGGTTTATCATTTCCAGACGGTCAAACAGCTCGTCCAGAGGGCTTACATAGCTGTCGTCGTCCTCACGGACTTCGCCTGCACGAAGCAGCTCCATAACCATAGGGAAATTCTGCTCGTCGGGCGGAGCTTCGTATTTGAGATAAAACACCAACGCAAGAAGCAGCATACTTGCCGCCGTATCCCAGAACGGGTCTTGCGACTGTGAGCCTTTGGGCGTAGTTGCCTTAAACAGATTCGTTACCAAACGCTGCACATCGTTGTCGTTGCGCAGATACACAAAGGGATTGTAACAATGGCTGCGGTGCATATTGATTAAGTCAAGGACACGCACCTCATAGCCTTTGCTCTCCAACAGACCGCCGATGTCACGGACGATTTCACCCTTTGGGTCAAGCACCACAAAAGAGGTGTTGCATTGCATAGCGTTAGGCTTACAGAAAAAGCGTGTTTTGCCTGCACCAGAGCCGCCGCAGACTAAAATGTTTAGATTTCGGCGGTGCTTTTTTCCGTCAAGACCGATGCGGACATTCTGGGTCAGCAGCTTATTCTCGGACGGGTCTTTATCCCGATACTTCTTATTCAGCGCATCGGCGTTGCCCCATTTTGCAGAGCCGTGTTCCTCACGCCTGCGGTAATTCCTGCGTGTGGAGAAATAAATACCGATAGCCATACCGTATGCGGCTAAAAAAATAAGGACAGTCTTTACGCTGTCCTCACATACGGTTACGGCAAAGGGACTGCCCATAGCGTCGGTCAGCCCTTGGATAATTTCTACAATGCCGCCGCCCACATAAGGGGCAGTAAGCAGAGCGAGCCACACGACAGGAACAACGCCGCAGGCGGAAAGGATTAGGCTCGTCTTTTTGTCGTTATCGTTCCTCATTGCCCCTGCAATGCACGACCTTGAATTTTTTTGTCGGGGCGTGTGCTACCTTGCTAATCAGCTCGTCAACAGGCTCGGTGGGGCGTTCCTCCTGTAACTGCCGTGTACGCAGGGTGTTGAGCGCATTGATAACGATATTTTTATCGTACTTATCAAGTGCGATATGGTATCGTTCTTCTCTCATAGGCTATACCTCCGTTTATCGTTCCTGTTCCTTGCTTTTGGCAGGCTTGTTCTTCTCCATACTCTTATACATTTCGCTCTGGATTTCGCCCAGAACATCACGCATTGAGCCAAGTTCTCCCTTGAAAGCCTGCGTATCCGTTTCCGCAAGCTCTTTCGGAAGTCTGGAAAAATTAAAACCTCTGGTGTCAACGCCGTAGCGGGAGCTTACCATATACGCCACGCAGTAGGATTTGAACTCGGACGCTTCTCGGCTTTCGTTATGCTTAAAGTCAAAAACCGCCGCTGATACTTCCTTTGCCATACTCACGAAAAGCTGTTCCTCGTTAAGACCCGTGCGGATAAAAATGCTCTGCTGTTCGCTGTCGTAGTAGGCAGGCATTTCAAGGTCTGCAACAGGTACAAAAGGTACGGGGCTTGCGTCAATGAGTGCCGACACAAGCTCACGCATAGATTTCTTTTCCTGTGCTTCCTGTCTGTCCTTTGCAGAGGTCTCGGAAATGTCATAGACCTCTTTGGCGTTGTAGCCGACCGCCTTAGAGCCGTCCTCACGGGTGTACTCCTTGCTCGGCTCAAGGATAACGACTTTCTGTGCGTCCTTATTCACATAGACACGGCTCTGCTTCCAAGCGGCTTTTTCTTTAAGCTGCGTTGCTTCTGGCATCTGTGCCGATACCAGAATAGCATTGTTTACGGAGTAGCGGTCAAACCGTCCCTGCACATCAAGATACTGACGGAAGCTGTCGCCGCTACTCATCATTTCGGAGCAGGTGTTGTCAATCAGCTCATAGGCTTCTTTGCGCTGTGCCTGCTTCTGTGCAGCCCATTGTTCTTTGTCAAACGGCTTGTTGCCGCCGCTGAATACATCATAGATACTCATACTTGTTTACCTCGCTTCTTTGGATTTTTTGTGTTTCTTTTTTCTCTGGGGCTGTTTGTGTTCGGTCTTACCGTTGGCACTCTTTGCCCTGTCGGAAGCTCCGCTTTTGTCCAGGGCGGAAGTGCCTTTGTCCGCTTCCTGTTCTTTGCGGCTCTCCTTGATTTTCCGCAGTTCCTCTTTGACAGAAGGTTTTTCCTTAGTCATAGTAGCCCCCTCTGCGGATTTGCTTTGCTTCTCTGAGGTAGGCTCGGACTGAGGGGATTTTTCGGTCTTTGCCACCGAGGGGTTTGGGGCGTTTTCCTCCTTGCCGACAGGCTTACCCATAAGCTCATCAAGCAGCTTGTCCTTTTCTGCTTTTTCGGGTGTTGTGATTTCTGGCTCTGGCTGTCCGTTCTTTTCGTCTTTGGATTTCTCCGCTTCGGTTACGATAGAAGCGGTGTCCACCGATGCAAGGTTGAAGCGCTCCACGATACGGCTGATTTTCGATGCGTCCTCCGCACGGGCGATAACATCGACCTCTGCATTAGGGTCGTTATTCTTGCGGTCTGCAAGGACGCAATAAAGAACGCCGTATTTTTTGGCTTCCTGTGTGAATGTTTTGAGGTCGTCATTTTTTACGGTAAAGACCTTCAGCTCTTTTCCAGAGCGAAGCATTGAGGAAAGCCGTGCCTTGCCTTTGGTTTTCTTTTCTTCTTTCAGAATGGAATACAGCAGGATGGCGATATTTTTCGCTCCTGCGCCTGTGATTTTTGCAGCGACCTCAAAGCCCTCCAAGCTCATTCGGACGATTTGTTCTGCCGCTTCGCCGCCTGTGTTCATTCTTCATCAGCTCCTTTCTTCGCTGTTCGTTTTCGTCTGCCCATATCGTCTGCAATTTTTCCTTGAGGGTATCACTACGGGCGGAAATGCCCTCGCACAGTCTGACCTCCTTTCGGATAACTTTCAGCCGCCCCGAAATATCGGAAATCTCTGCCTTGACCGCTTCCTTTTCTTCGCCGCTTATCCTGCGGGATTTGGAGTAAAGCTCCTTTCGCTTCTGAAGCAGGGCAGACATCTCCGTTTCCAGAGAGCCTTTATATGAACAAAGCTGCTCCGCCGTATCAATGTGATTGCGGCAAAGCAGCCTTGTTTCCTGTGTGATGGCTTCCATCTTCATAAGGTCGTCCTTTAAGAGATAATGAAGCCGTGCATAATTTTGTTTTCTGCCTTTTGGCAGGATACCGAGCTTGTAGCAGTAATGGAGATACAGTCCACGCAAGCCACCGATTTTCTTAGCGTTCTTCAAAGAGCCTTTGACCCGATAGACCTTAATCTGTGGCTGTGGCTCCGAGAAGCTCTGGAATTTGACCGCATAGGAATTTTCTCTGATACGCTCCATAATCCTGTCATTGGTGTATTCCTCTCCGAGCTTATAAAGCCGCTTGGGTCTTTGCCAGCCCTTGCCGATAATCGTCCAATACTTGCGGTTGGGGTCAAAGTTTATGCGGTAGCCCATTTCTGCCAACTGGCGGTCAAAGTCTTTCAGCGTAAATGATTTGCTGATAGCTTCATCCACCGCTTGTCTGGCAACATTATCCCTCGTGGGTCGCCCCTGCTTTTCGGCTTGGTAAAGGGCGTAGGGCTTTTTCTTGCCGCTTGGGTATTCGATGACGGACAGGGCATACTCACGGCAAAGCTCATCGGAACGCTGACGGAGCAGCCGCAGATTTGCTTTGTTGTCGTGATAGTGCTTGCCGTCCGCAAAGGAAACGGAGTTCACTACAAAGTGGTTATGCAGGCACTCGGTGTTGAGGTGGGTGGCAACAATGACTTGAAATCTGTCGCCCCACATTCGCTCGGCAAGTTTAACGCCGACTTCGTGAGCCTGCTCTGGCGTAACCTCACCGTGCTTGAAGCTCTGGAAGCCGTGATAGCAGACAATCTCGCTCATATCGTTCCATTGTGCTTTGGCAATCATCATTTCATCTCTGGCAGTGTTCGGGTCACAATTTACACCTGTGACAAAGAAACGCTGCTCGGTCTTATTCTTATTAGTAGCGTACTCCATTACATCGACCATCGCCTGCAGGTCGGCTTCGGTGTATTTAGGGTTGACGGTCTTTTCGGGATTTTCGGCATAGTCAATCGGGTGGTCGAGCCTGCCACGCACATCCCATATCTCGCAGACCGCCATTAAAATACCTTGCGGGGCAGCAGATACCTTTTGCGAATTTCGATTTGGAACTCGTGCCATTTCCTCGCTTCCTCTCGGAGCATCGGCGTGTCGATAAAGCCGAGGGCGTTTGCCTTGACCGCAAGCTGATTGATACGGTTGCCGATAGCCGACAGCTCTCGCATCATTTTATAGAACTCTGGGTCGGGCTTCTCACACAGACGGTAGCCCTTTACCGTTTCTCTGAGGAATGCTTCTTTTGAGCGACCCGATTTCCGCACAAGCTCATTAAGCTGCTCGGCTTCTTCCTCAGTCAGACGGAAAAGTATCTGCACATTTCGTTTTCGCATTTTTCACTTCCTCTCTCTCGGACAGACGGTTTATCTGCAAGCAGCACATAATTACAACGCCCGTCAGCCCGCCGAGCATTATGCCGATGATGAAAAATATAAACTCACTCATTCTCAAACTCCTTTCTGTTTTCACGGGGTATTAGGGGCAGCCCCCTAACAAGCGAATTTGGTTAGCCAAATTCAGTGCTTGGTAAGACATATCATTCTTCGCACCCGTCCTCATACAGACATTCTCCGCACACGGGGCAGAAGTACGGACAGTCCGAGCAATCATCTTCTTCGGACAATTCTTCCTCATCGGTATCGTCAAGACCGTCCTCGCTATGCTCGGTAATATCGGCTTCGCCGCAGACAAAATCCTCATCGGAAAACTCAATAAGGTCGGTATTAAAGAGAATGATTTTGACTTTCTCCGCCGCCTGTTCGGGGCTGTCGGCGCAAACGGAAACAGTCTTTTCATAGTGGGCGGTAAGGGTCACATCATAATTTTTCAATCGTCATTTCCTCACTTTCGTTCTTAAATTTATGGTTGGTTTGGCTGCACTTTTTTCAGAAAACCTACTGCACAATCAACGGACATCACTCCTTTCACGGACGGGCTTTTGCCTTGAAAGTCCCAGATAGGACATTAAAAAATCGTTGACATCCTTGCCGACAGGCGGCGGGGCATCAACGATTTCATAGTCCTTTTTCAGTAATTCGGTTAAGGCGGCGGTACACAGCCTGCCCGTTTTGTCATTGTCAAGGTGCAGAACAACGGTCTTGATTTGCGAATTTTCTTTGAGATAAGTGGACAGCGCAATGGGAACTTTGCTCTCGCTCAGCTCCTTTTTGGGCTGATATACCCCCGACAAAGAGAGCAGATTTTGTGTCCGATAGTCCTTGCCCTCGCATTTAAGGTAGGTCGCATAGGACAGTAAATCAATGGCTGCTTCAAATAAATGCACCGTGTTTGTCGGCTCTTTTGCAAGCAATCGGAACGAATATCGCTTGTCACTTCCCGAAGCGTCCTGCTTAAAGGGACTGCCGAGCGTGCTACGCAAGGCAGCATACTTTGGCGTTCCGCTTTTATCCTTGCCCACAAAGACGGCGTTGTGATAATCGGCACTTTCGTAAATCGTACCGTCTGCAATGCACTCTTGTATGAGCTGATAATCTATGCCACGCCCGAAAAGATACTGCATTACTCGGCTGCAATCCTTGTTCTTCGGTGGCAATAGCAGAACTTTCGGCTCGTCTTTTTTCGGCGTATGCGGTGGCGTCCATTCAACCGCACCGCCCGTCAGAGCTTCGACGGCTTCGACAAATCCGTAATCTTTGACCTTGATAAGATAGTCAAGGGCGGAAACACCACCGATACCTCTCGACCACCAATACCATTTGCCGTTAGAAATTTTTAAGCTGTCGTGTTCTCTGGTGCAGTAAACGCTGCCGCCGACACGCACCAAATTGTTCGGCTCATAAGCTCTGAGATAGGAGAGCAAGTCCATTTGCCGTGCCTGTTCGATAACCGCAGGGTCAAGCTGCACATAGGGTCTGCTGCTTTTCATTCAATCAAATCACCTCCAGAAATAGAAAAAGCCGAGTGATTTCCGTTAAGTGAAAACCACTCGGCTATGTAAAAGCGGCATCAGCTTTTCGCCAATGCCGCCGTTCTCGGTTATAAAATGCCTGCCTTTTTCAGATACCCCACGCTGTCATAGCAGCCTCGGAAATAAATAGCTTCCTGCTGCATATCGCAGAGCCTCGCCCGAAGCTCCAGAATTTCTATCAGCACCGTACATTCCTGCTCGGATAAATCGCTTGATTTCTCCGTATCGAACACCGCCATTACTTTCGGATACTGCCTGTAAAGGCTCTCTATCTTTTCCTCTATGGAACGGTATTCGGAATTGGTTTCTCTCAGCTTGGATATGACGGAGCTTAGATATTCCTCGAAAATATTGCTGTGCGCATCGACAAAGGTTTCAAATTTGAAATTATCAAGCACGGTTTTCACCTCCGATTTAATACTTCTTGTACCTATTATACTGCCCCAAAAAGGTCATTACAAATATACAAACAGCATTATCTCTCTCGATTTGCACATTTTCTTTCGTGCTGCTCCTCGCTCTGGTCTGGCTCGGTATCCATAACGGAACGGTCTTTCTCATTCAAATTAAGTTCGATATTGAGAGCGTTCAGCCGTTCCGTCTTTTCCCGCAGCTCATCTTCAAAGGCAAAAGGCTTTTCAACCTCCGCTTTTGCGGTTTGTAGCTGCTCGATGGTTTCCGTCCGCTTTGTCTTTGCGACCTCCAATTTTACAGGGATTTTCGCAAGCTCATTTTCAATTCGGGTCAGATTGCCGAGCGCATCGCTGCCCAATTCTACCTTGTGCTTTGCCTTTCCGCAAAGGTTTAGGCAGTAATGGGTGTTGAGCGTATCATAGTAAACCTCCATTCTGAAACCACGGTAGCTGCCGATTTCCACGGGATTGGCAAGAGTATTTTCCTTGCAGACGGCAAGGAGCATTTCGCCTGCGGCTGCTTTTTCGGTGTAGGTCACGCCTTTTAGGGTCATCGGGCAGAACTTATCCTCGCCCTGCGGCTTGTGCTGTTCAGCAAGAGCCGTGTCGCTTTCATAGCCTGCGATGCGTTCCTCATACTCCTTTATGGTCTGCGGATAGAATTTGAGTATCCTGTCCTCAAGGTCGTAATGCTCGGACAGATAGCTTTGTTTAAGCACACGCAGCTTTGATACCTGTATATCCAAATCCATTTTCTCCTTGAAACGCTCATCACCTGTGGCAAGCATTTTGACCTCCGCAAAGGACAGCGCAACCTCGTCCACATCTTCGGCAGAACGGACGGGGCTTTTGCTCGTCATTATCTGGCTGATAAATTTCTGCTTGCTCTCTACCAACTGATAGAGGTAGGCGTCAAAGGTCTGCTCAGTAACATAACGATAGACCTCAACCTCTGGGAACATATTACCTTGCCGTTCAATACGCCCTTGCCGCTGTTCAAGGTCGCTCGGTCGCCACGGGCAGTCCAAATTATGAATGGCTTTGAGCCTGTCCTGCACATTCGTACCTGCACCCATTTTCGGAGTAGAGCCTAAAAGAACACGCACTTCGCCGCTTCTGACCTTTGCAAACAGCTCCTTTTTCTGTGCGTCGGTAGTCGCTTCGTGAATAAAGCGTATCTGCTCCGCAGGGATACCCTTGTCGGTCAACTTTGTTCGTATATCGTCGTAGACATTGAAAGTGCCGTCGTTTTTGGGCGTTGACAGGTCGCAGAATACAAGCTGCGTCGCCCGTGTGTCGGCGTTTTCCGCCCAGATACGGTACACATTATCCACGCAGGCGTTGACCTTACTGTTTTCAAAGTCTGGCAGCATCGGGTCGATAAGCCTTTGGTCGAGTGCCAATTTTCGCCCGTCATTTGTAATTTTCAGCATATTGTCGATATACGGCTCTACAAGTCTGTCACGGACTTTCTCGGCTCTCTTTGCGAGGGAAGCAACCATTTCCGTTTGAATTTCGCTCGGAGCGACCTTGATATTGCGGTAATTGACCTTTGGCACGGGGAGCTTCAGCATATCGGCGGTCTGAATGTCGGCTACCTCACGGAACATCTGCATCAGCTCTGGCAGGTTGTGAAACTTGGCAAATCTTGTTTTCGGGCGGTAACTTGACCCCTCTGGGGCAAGCTCCAACGCCGTTATGGTTTCTCCGAAAGTAGAAGCCCAACTGTCAAAATGCTGTAAGCCATTCCGTACCAGAGTGTCGTACTGCAAATATCTCTGCACCGAGTACAGCTCTACCATAGAATTGCTGACAGGCGTACCTGTTGCGAAAATCGTTCCTCGGTTGCCCGTGATTTCGTCCAGATAGCGGCACTTCATAAAGAGGTCGCTTGACTTCTGGGCTTCGGTCTGGGCAATGCCGCCCACTCTGCGCATCTTGGTGTAGAGGTATAAATTCTTGTAAAAATGGCTCTCGTCAATGAACAGGCGGTCAACGCCGAGCTGTTCAAAGTCGATTACCGTATCCTTGCGCTTGGTATCATTGAGCTTGTCGAGCTTTGCTTTGATACCCTTGCGGGTTTTCATAAGCTGCTTGACCGTGAATTGTTCGCCTTTGGAAGCCTGCACATCTTCGATACCTCGTTCTATATCAAAGAGCTGTTTTTCCAACTGCATTTTCTGGCGTTCCACGCTCATCGGGATTTTTTCAAACTGACTGTGTCCGATGATGACCGCATCATAATCGCCTGTAGCAATGCGTCCGCAGAACTTCTTGCGGTTGCCCGTTTCAAAATCCTGCTTGGTCGTAACAAGGATATTGGCGCTCGGATAGAGCCGCAGATATTCGGAAGCCCACTGACCGACAAGGTGATTGGGAACAACAAACATTGATTTCTGGCAAAGTCCAAGCCGCTTGCTTTCCTGTGCGGCGGCTACCATTTCAAAGGTTTTTCCCGCGCCAAC
>ENA-OPFI01001018-OPFI01001018.1-human-gut-metagenome-genome-assembly--contig:-NODE-1018-length-10650-cov-1.670694_pt1 | contig 10650 bp, 8 predicted proteins | sample MGYA00241308_ERZ501550 | MGnify/ENA primary metagenome ERZ501550 (study PRJEB25962, sample SAMEA2042433) | human gut metagenome | biome: human gut; feature: human-associated habitat; material: faeces...
TGCCCTGCCACTCCGGTATTGTTTTCCTCCCATCAGGAACTGGAAAACGGTTATTTTCTGCGGGGTGACAAGATCATCAAGAGCGTAAACGGCGAAGAGCACGAGCTGATGGATATTCATAAGGATATGAATCTGGTAGGCCTGTGCAATGTGGAAAATGTTATGGCAGCCATTGCCATCGCAGAGGGTATGCAGGTACCCATGGAGACGATCCGTACGGTGATCCGCGGTTTGCAGGGGTAGAGCACCGCATCGAGTATGTCTGCGAGAAGGACGGCGTGGCATATTACAACGATTCCAAGGGAACCAATCCCGATGCCGCTATTCAGGGCATCAAAGCCATGAGCAGACCTACGGTTCTCATCGGCGGAGGTTATGACAAGCAGAGCGAATATGACGAGTGGATCGACAGCTTTGACGGCAAGGTAAAATGCCTCGTCCTCATCGGACAGACCAGAGAGAAGATTGCCGAGTGTGCCAGAAAGCATGGCTTCGATAAGATCCGTTTCGCGGATACTTATGAGGAATGTCTGAAGCTGTGTACAGAACTGGCAGAACCGGGAGATGCGGTTCTTCTGTCTCCGGCCTGTGCAAGCTGGGGCATGTTCCCGAACTATGAGGTCAGAGGACAGCTTTTCAAGGAATATGTCCGTGGACTGGCAGATTAAAAAATAATAGAAAGCAATAATGTTATAGAAAATAGAAATAAGGAGTAAAAGCAGGCATGGCAGAAGCTCGCAGAAGGCGTAAAAAGAAACAACAATCGGAATACTTTTTTGACTACAGCCTGCTTTTTATTGTGCTGTTTTTACTGGGATTTGGTCTGATCATGATCTATTCCGCCAGCTCCTATGAGGCTTATGATACCTATGGAGATGCAGCCTTTTATATGAAGAAACAGCTGGTTGCCAATATCATCGGTCTGGTGGGAATGATCATCATTGCTAATATCCCGTATCATTTCTGGGAACGGTTCGCTATGCTGGGATATGTGGTGTCGATGATCCTGATCTTCCTGGTGAAGACTCCACTCGGCATCAGCTCCCACGGTGCTACAAGATGGATCGGTATTCCCCATACGGGCTTCAATCTGCAGCCGGCTGAGGTAGCCAAATTGTGTATGATCCTGTTCCTGGCAAGTCTGGTGTGCAAGATGGGAAAAAGCGTGCGTACCATGAAAGGCTTTTTCATTATGATGGGCGCACCACTGCCGATCGCAGCATGTGTATATCTCATTACGGATAACTTAAGTTCTGCCATTATTATTATGGGTATTGCGGTGCTGATGGTATTCGTGGCAAGTCCTGATTACAAAAAATTCGTCATCATGGGATTAAGCGTGGTGGCAACAGCGGTATTGCTGGTATTTGTGGTAGTACAGATGGGAGATAAGATCGGTGGCAAGTTCCGTCTGGCGAGAATCCAGGCGTGGCTGAATCCAGAGAGTCAGGCGCAGGACAAAGGATTCCAGACATTACAGGCACTGTATGCCATTGGAAGCGGTGGCATCTGGGGCAAGGGACTGGGACAGAGCATGCAGAAGTTAAGCTTCCTGCCTGAGGCACAGAACGATATGATCTTCTCCATTATCTGTGAGGAACTGGGATTGTTTGGAGCGGTTGCCATTATTCTGATGTTCATTATGCTGTTGTGGCGGATGATGGTCATTGCCAACAATGCACCGGACCTGTTCGGCGCCATGCTGGTAGTGGGGGTTATGGGACACATCGCGATCCAGGCGATCCTGAACATTGCGGTTGTGACCAACTCCATTCCGAATACCGGAATCTCACTGCCGTTTATCAGTTACGGTGGTTCTTCGGCGCTGTTCCTTTTGGCGGAGATCGGGCTGGTCTTAAGTGTGGCCCGGAGGATCCAGTTAAAAGAACTATAGAAGACATGGTACGAAACCGCATCCCGGGGCATAAGATAAGAATATCTTATGTAATGGGGATGGTGCTGTATGAAGGGAATCCGCATACAGGGCGGCATGCCGCTACAGGGAAAGGTACGCATACAAGGGTCTAAAAATGCGGCACTCCCAATTTTGGCAGCAACGCTTCTTACCAATGAAGTATCATATATTCAGAATTGCCCGAGGATTGAGGATGTGCATCGGTTCGTACATCTGTTACGGGAACTGGGATGTATGGTACACTGGCAGGAGAATGGGATCCGGGTACAGCCGGGAGGCAGAGATGACCTGCCCTGTGAGAGAGCAGAGGCAAGAAGAATGCGCGGAGAAGCTATTACCGGTATGCGCTCATCGCTGTGTCTGCTGGGAGCATTGCTCGGCAAATGCGGTTATGTGACCATGGAACATCCGGGAGGATGTGTCATCGGCGACAGACCCATTGATCTGCATATTCATGCACTGGAACAGATGGGTGTTGAATTCCTCGAAGAGGACGGACTTTTGTCCGCACGGGCAAAAAAACTGCACGGTGCCCAGATTACACTGAAATTCCCAAGCGTTGGCGCCACGGAGAATATTTTGCTGGCAGCGGTAAAAGCCACCGGAGATACTGTGATCACCGGTGCAGCCAGAGAGCCGGAAGTGATTGCACTTTGTGAATTTCTGACGGCATGTGGGGCTTCGATCGAAGGGATGGGAAGTCCGGAACTTATCATCCATGGCGGCGGAGATCTTCACGGAACCCGGTATACAGTTCCGACGGACCGGATCGTGGCAGGAACGTATCTGTTTGGCTGTATCGGCTGCGGCGGGAGTGTACTGTTAAATCAGGCACCCTGGAGCCAGATGGAAGCAGTGACTGTGGCTGCGGAGAGAATGGGGGCACAATGTACCGTCTCCGAAGAGGGATTGTTCGTACAGGCACCGGTGAGACCCAAGAGTATCGGACATCTGCAGACCGGACCGTACCACATATCTGCAGTCGGCGGCGATGGCGGTACTGACCATGGCAGAGGGAATCAGTTATATTGAAGAGAATATTTTCGAGAACCGTTTTCGAATTGCAGAACCCTTAAACCTTATGGGTGCGCAGATTGTTTTAAAAGACGGACAGCACGCGGTGATCACCGGAGTGGAACACCTTCATGGAGAGCAGATGGACGCCTGTGAACTTCGCGGTGGGGCAGCACTGGTTTTAGCAGGACTTGCGGCGGAGGGTGAGAGCTTCGTGACGGGACAACATTTTATAGAACGCGGATATGAAAATATCTGCAGAGATTTCAGAGAATTAGGAGCACGTATTACCAGTGTATAGAGACCGAAGTACCGTTATCAGAAAAATAGTGATCATAAGCGCTTTGCTGCTAATACTGGGCGGAGGCATTTTCGCATTGCACTCCGTATATACAGTTCGTACTGTATATGTGGAGGGCAATGTGCATTATACAGAGGATGAGATCAAAGAGATCGTGATGTCGGGACCGCTGGGGAATAATTCCCTGTATCTGTCGCTGAAGTACCGTGACAGAGGAATTCAGGATGTTCCCTTTGTGGATGTCATGAATGTATCGATTCTGGCTCCGGATACCATTAAAATCACAGTGTATGAAAAGGCACTGGCAGGATACGTGAAATATCTGGACACTTATATGTATTTTGACAAGGATGGTTACGTGGTGGAGAGTTCCGGAATCCGGACCCAGGGAGTACCGCAGATCACAGGACTGGCTTTTAATCATATCGTCCTGGGAGAACAGCTTCCGGTGGAGAATCCGGAAGTGTTTGCCGGGATCATGGACATGACAAAGCTTCTGAATAAATATCAGCTGACTGCGGACAAGATTTATTTTCATTCTTCCGGAGAGATCACCATCTACTTCGGACAGATCAAAGTAGCCATGGGCAGTGATAACAGCCATTTAGAGGACAAGCTGCAGCTATTGCCGGGATTTTTGGAGCAACTGGAAGGGAAAAGCGGAACACTGCAGATGGAAAATTATGAGGAAGGAAAAGGGAAATTTACGTTCAAGCCGGATGCGTGAAACATTTGTGAAACATTTTGAAAAAATAGGTTGCTAAATTTGTAAAATGATTATATGATAGTCTATGTGAAGTTGAAAAAGGTTAAAAGGAGGAACTAACCTTGCTGGAGATTAAGACGAATGACGCGGATACAGCTGCCAAGATCATCGTAGTCGGTGTAGGCGGCGCGGGAAATAACGCTGTAAATAGAATGGTGGATGAGAAAATTACCGGAGTGGATTTTATCGGGGTGAATACCGATAAGCAGGCATTGCAGCTCTGCAAAGCTCCGAAGTTATTACAGATCGGTGAGAAGCTGACCAAGGGACTCGGTGCGGGAGCCAAGCCCGAGATCGGTGAGAAGGCAGCTGAGGAGAGTACGGAGGAGATTTCCGCAGCTCTGAAGGGTGCAGATATGGTATTCGTAACCTGTGGTATGGGTGGCGGTACCGGAACCGGAGCAGCTCCGGTGGTGGCTAAGCTGGCAAAGGAAATGGGCATTTTAACCGTCGGTGTTGTGACGAAGCCTTTCCGTTTTGAGGCAAAGGCACGTATGGTAAATGCTTTAAACGGTATCGAGCGTATCAAAGAGAACGTGGATACCCTGATTGTGATACCCAATGATAAGCTGTTGGAGATCGTGGACAGACGTACCACAATGCCGGAAGCTTTGAAGAAGGCAGATGAAGTTCTGCAGCAGGCAGTACAGGGAATCACGGATCTGATCAATGTTCCCGCTGTCATTAATCTGGACTTTGCAGATGTACAGACCGTTATGAAGGACAAGGGTATTGCTCACATCGGTATCGGTGAGGGCAAGGGCGATGATAAGGCAATGGAAGCTGTGAAGATGGCAGTAGAGAGTCCCCTTCTGGAGACTACCATTTCCGGTGCAACCCATGTCATTATCAATATCTCCGGAGATATCACTCTGGCAGATGCATCCGATGCAGCAAGCTATGTACAGGAACTGGCAGGAGATGATGTCAATATCATCTTCGGGGCTATGTACGATGAGTCCAAGTCCGATAGCTGTACGATCACCGTGATCGCTACCGGTCTAGAAGATAAGGCCAACAGTGTGGTACAGAATCGTCTGGGCGGCGGTGTTGCTTTCAGCCAGCCTGCTTCCCATATGACTCCCAGTTCTCTGAAGGGAATGAATATACAGTCTACCGCTCCTACGACATCCCAGGGACAGGGAGGACAGGCTCCGAGACCCATACAGCCAGTGCCCGGTATTCATAAGCCTACAGATATCAGAAGCTCTGTAGAAGAGAAATCTCTGAAGATTCCTGATTTCCTGCAGAAAAAGTAACAGAGAACATTTTATATCGGAAATCGAATAACGTTAAGAAAGCCACAGCACAATCAATGTGTTGTGGCTTGTTTTACATATAAATAATTATTCCTTTTTGTTCCGCGCGTTATGTGCGGAGACAATTTTCTCTCCAATGACGAAGAACGCACCGATCGCACAAGGTAACAGCATGGTGGCGAACCGGTAGAGAAGCACGGCAGACAGGGCTTTGGCCTCCGGCAGGAGACGCCGGAACAGCAATGTGAAGACAGCTTCTACGGATCCGATCCCCGCCGGGGTGGGGATGACACCCGCCAGCGACTGGCTGAGAGAGGTCAGAGCAAAACATTGCAGGAAAGAAAAAGGCAGATCGCCGTATTCTCCCCCAAGAGAATTGCAGAACACGATCCAGGGGATGATATACCAGGTAGTGAACTTTAATACATTACACAGGAACAGGCGAAGCAGCAATATTGGATCCTGTAACAGAGACCGGCTTTCTGCCTGTAGCAGGGCAAGCTTATGTCCGGCACCGGTGAGCTTTTCCTCCCAGGAGGGATGCTTTGCACGGAACCGGTTGGCCAGCAGATTACAGGCAGTCTGCATCCAGGGTACGGTAGCGACAGCTAACAGAACTCCTGCAATCACACAGACTCCTGCAAATCCCAGCAGGATATAACCCTGATAATCGGCAAATGAAGCATGAATAAATCCATAGGTTGCCAAAAACAATAGCAGACTATAGACTGCCATAGAGACCTTGTGGACAATATATTGGAAAAAGTACATGCCGGTGGCATTGGGAACCGGGATACCGGCTTTGTTCAGGTAATAGATTCCTGCGATGCCGGAACCGCTGCCCAGAGTGGCCGTCTTATAGAAAGAGCAGTAGAAAGCATTACAGAATCCCTTCAGGCGGGGATATTCCGGGTGTGTTTTATGCACAATCAGCCAGGTGATGTGCCCTTCGCAGAGGTGATAGAGAATCACACTGAGGAATAGTACAAGGATGACCTGCGGGGAGACTTTGGAAAGCTCTGTGATCATATCTTCCATGGAATCCTTGAAGCTATAATACAGAATGCCCAGCAACAGGCAGACAAACAGTAATTTCAAAAGATATTTCAATATAGAGCTCAACACTTTACCGGAATCATGACGCATCATCGCTCCCTCCTTTATCATAGTCTCATTGTCTCTCTTTTTAGGGAGATGGAAAAGAAACAAATCTGAGAAAACGTAGCCTTTTTCACGCTGAAGTTTATTCTTTTTTTAGAATAAGGTAACAGATTAAATATTGATTGTCCGGCACAAAATAGCTATGATTGTTTTATTACAACAGTTTTAGACCATCTTACAAGAATGAGGAAGGAATCCTATATGCAGGAAGTAAAACAACCTAATAAAAAACCGTTTATCTTTTACTATCTGATCGCGTTGGTGGCGATCATGTTGATCAACAGTCTTCTGGTACCGCAGATCGTACAGCGGGCAGTGAAGGAAGTGGATTACAACACTTTTATGCAGATGACTTATGATAAACAGATTGATGAGGTACAGGTCCAGGACAATCAGATCGTATTCACGGCAAAAGATGACAAGACCATCTACAAGACCGGTCTGATGGATGATCCGGACAGAACGCAGAGACTGTATGACAGCGGGGCCAAATTCTCCAGTGAGATCGTGGAGGAAGCTTCACCACTCTTAAGCTTTCTGATCAGCTGGCTGCTGCCTTTGATCATCATTATTGGCTTCGGACAATTGATGTACCGTCAGATGGCGAAAAAGGCCGGCGGCGACTCCATGATGTTCGGCATGGGAGGCATGGGCAAGAGCAATGCGAAGGTCTATGTGAAGTCTTCCAATGGTATCAAGTTCACCGATGTGGCAGGTGAGGACGAGGCGAAGGAAAATCTGACAGAGATCGTGGAATACCTGCATGACCCCGACAAATACAAAGAGATCGGTGCTTCCATGCCGAAGGGCATCCTCTTAGTAGGCCCTCCCGGAACCGGTAAGACGATGTTAGCCAAGGCAGTAGCCGGAGAAGCCAATGTTCCCTTTTTCTCTATGTCAGGTTCGGAATTCGTGGAGATGTTCGTAGGTATGGGTGCCTCCAAGGTCAGAGACCTGTTCAGGCAGGCGAAGGAAAAGGCTCCCTGTATCGTATTTATCGATGAGATCGATGCCATCGGTAAAAAGCGTGACGGACAGGTGGGCGGTAACGATGAGAGAGAACAGACCCTGAACCAGCTGTTAACGGAGATGGATGGCTTTGAAGGCAACAACGGTGTCATCATTCTGGCGGCCACTAACCGTCCGGAGAGTCTGGATCCCGCACTGTTACGTCCCGGACGTTTTGACAGACGGGTGCCGGTAGAACTTCCCGACCTGAAAGGAAGAGAAGAAATCCTGAAAGTGCATGCCCGCAAGATCAAAGTCGCAGATAACGTAGACTTCAATAAAATCGCCCGTATGGCATCCGGCGCTTCCGGTGCAGAGCTTGCCAATATCGTCAATGAGTCAGCTCTTCGGGCAGTCAGAGACGGACGGAAGTTCGCGACCCAGGCGGATCTGGAAGAAAGTATTGAAGTGGTTATCGCCGGTTATCAGAAAAAGAATGCCATCCTTACAGATAAGGAGAAGCGGATCGTGGCATACCATGAGATCGGTCACGCACTGGTGGCAGCGAAGCAGACCAATTCCGCACCAGTGCAGAAGATCACCATTGTACCCCGAACTTCCGGAGCACTGGGTTATACCATGCAGGTGGAAGAGGAAGGCAATCATTACCTCATGACCAAGGAAGAGATGGAGAACAAGATCGCTACATTGACCGGTGGACGTGCAGCGGAAGAGATCGCCTTCGGATCTGTGACTACCGGAGCTTCCAACGATATCGAACAGGCCACGAAGCTGGCCAGAGGTATGATCACCCGCTACGGTATGAGTAAAGATTTTGATATGGTAGCCATGGAGACCGTGACGAACCAGTATCTGGGTGGAGATTCCTCCCTGACCTGTTCCATGGAGACCCAGACTTCTATTGATAAGGAAGTGGTGGAACTGGTAAAACGCCAGCATGAGAAGGCAGGACAGATCCTGATGGAAAATCGTGCTAAACTGGATGAACTGTCTCAGTATTTATATGAAAAAGAGACCATTACCGGAGAAGAATTTATGAAGATATTGAATTCCTAAAAGGGTTCCCGGAGAAGACGGAATCGGCAATTATGCCGGTTCCGTTTTGCGTTAAGGAAATCTTAAACAAAAGGTAAAGGTATCTTAAACCGTGCCTGCTGTTATCTTAAAAAAGAAACCGTTATACTTTTCCTGTAAGAAAAAGTTGTGAAACGACACAGCAGAATGGGAGAGAAGGATGCAAAACAGAAACTATTTGAATAACAATAACATGCAAAAAGGAATCGCACTGGCGACCTGTATGGCAATCGTCATGGGACTGTTCACCGGCTGCGGGAACAAGAATGATCTGCAGATCCAAACATCTTCGGAAGAAGCGCAGAAGGGATGTTATGTGGAGACGGAACTTTCGCTGCCGGAGGAATGGAAGGACAAGAGTATCAGTCAGATTTTCCGTTCGGATGACGAACTCCTTTTTCTTGTGGCAGGAGGAGCAGAAGGTCAGGTCTCTTTAGAGGAATGGAAGCTGGGAGAAGGAGATACTCTGACGGAAGTGACGAAGGACTGGCTGAAGGCGTTTCCCGAGGGAAAGGATCTGGAGAACAGTGACAGTTTTACACTGTTGCAGGATGCGGAGGGGAATCAGTACCTGTACGGCAACTGTTACCGGGATGAGGAGAGCTCTTCCGCACATCTGTGGAAGGAAGCGGACGGTAATGCGCTGGATATTACACCACAGAAGTGGCTGGAGCCTATCGACATGGATGGCTATCGGTTCTATGATGCGCCGCAGTATGTGACACTGACAGAGGACGGATTATTAGTGGGACTGTCTTATTTTTCCCTGGATGTTGTATTGGCACAGGACGGAAGCATGGTGAGCAGCCAGGAGAGCGACAGCCTGATCGATAGCGGAACTCTGGCGGATAATAAGTGGGTCAGCGCTGTGGGAGACACGTTGTATCTGGCACAGGCAGATGAACAGGGCTCTGTGAACGGATTGTTACAGATGCAGCTGGATGGAAATAACGGGGCAAAAGCTAAGGGAGTGATTCCCTTTTCCCAGGACAGCTATAGCTCTGCTTATTTCAGTGTACTGGAGGACGGCACAGTCTATGCGGCGGATGCAGACGGATTCTTCCACTGTGATGCTGGAGATACTAACTGGCAGAAGCTATTAGAAGGAATCGATACCAGCTTTTCCATGTCGGATCAGTGGTGCCGGGATATTGTGGCACTGTCGGACGGCAGTGTATACGCGTGGTTTGGAAGTGAGAGCGGGGATAAAATAATGATTTATCGATACGATCCCGATGCGGTGACAGAGGTGACCGAAGAACTGACGTTGTATACCGTGGAGGAGAGCTTCTTTTTACAGCAGGCTGCGGTGCAGTATCATAAGCAGCATCCGGAGATACTGATCCATGTGGATGCGGCAATCTCCATGACGGATAAATACAGCGGAAATGCGGATTATCAGCAGATCTATCAGGATCTGAACACTTCCCTGACCTCCGGCAACGGACCGGATCTCATGGTGATGGATCATCTGAAACTGGACACGTATGCCTCTAAGGGCTTGTTGTTGGATCTGCAGGAGATATTGCAACCCATGGAAGAGGACGGAACCCTGCTTTCCAACATTACAACAGCCTATGAAGAGGCGGATGGAAGACGGTATGCGGTGCCGCTGCAATTCGGATTATTGTTAGCTGTCGGCAGGGATGTGCATCCGGAGGAAATGAGCAGCATGGATGCTATTGCAAAGGCGGTATCCGGAAAGACGGAGAGTTATATGGGAGACCGTACCTGCGGCGAACTGGTGGAAGAGTTCTATCCGTTGATCGTGGATGATATTTTACAGAACCGTCAGGTGAATCGTGATATCTTACGTCCCTGGCTGGAAGATTTGAAGAAGATTGCGGATAACTGCGGTATCCTGCCTTCCAGAAAAGAAGGCCGTGCAGCGAATATCTGGGATCTGGGATCCGATGTGAGGCTGGTACTTCAGGAGACTGACGGCTTTAATGAGGCAATGATGCCTTATGCAGTGGCGGAGCTTTTGAATGCCAATGTGGTCTCCATGGAAAACGCATTTTATCCGAAGATGGTCATTGGAATCAACAGCCGGAGTGAGCATGTGGAGACTGCAAAAGAGTTCCTGCGTTTTGCTCTGTCCGAAGAATTACAGAGCGTGGATACCTATGAGGGCTTTCCTGTCAATGCAAAAGCGTTGGAGACGCAGGCTGCAGCAGACCGCAGCATGGCG
>ENA-OPFI01001024-OPFI01001024.1-human-gut-metagenome-genome-assembly--contig:-NODE-1024-length-10600-cov-1.894168_pt1 | contig 10600 bp, 9 predicted proteins | sample MGYA00241308_ERZ501550 | MGnify/ENA primary metagenome ERZ501550 (study PRJEB25962, sample SAMEA2042433) | human gut metagenome | biome: human gut; feature: human-associated habitat; material: faeces...
GCGGGAACGGTGGTGCCGATAGGCTGGAACTCCTTCGGCTCGAAGTTCTCCTTTACCAGCTCTACCTCTTCCGGCTTCACACGGTAGGACAGGTTGCCGCCGTTACGCTCGTGCCATCCCTGCTGCCATCCGTCATCTGCCATTCTGATAAATCCCTGTACAAATTCTGTATCTAAAAATTTCATATTAATACCTAACCTTTCCATTGCCTGTGAACTCCCGCCCACAGGCATATTGTTTTTAAATCATAAACATTCGTAACTATTCCGAAACCCATTCACAAAATTGCTCTTTCAGAGCTCGCTTTTCGCTCCTGTGGTTACTGCGTCATATTTACACAAGTGCCCTTACCGTGTGATCACATCTACCGGTACGTTCAGTATTTTAGCAACCTTTAAAATCGTATCAATATGCCTTCCGGCTGCCGCTGCCATATGATGGGTAGGGCCTGCCTCGCTCCAGCGGTTCACGAACTCTCTGCAGGGGATCGAGAACTTGGTACGCATGTTGGTGTCGCCGAAGGTAAAGATCGGTCCGGGCTGGTTCTCGCCCTCTGCCACTACGAACTTGAAGTTGCCATCCTTATCCTGTGTGATAGCCAGGTACGTTACAGGGCCTACCGGAGGATAGAACTGTGTCAGATAGCCGCCGCCTACTTTGCCGTGAAATACCTTTACGATCTTCATGGTAGGCTTATGTGCCAGCGAGATGTCCGCATCGCCTGATCCGGAATGGCCGATGATACAGATGTCTTCGTTAAAATCAATGGAATACATCTCGGACAACTGTCCCATGCCGGAAATAGTCTTCAGAATGGACATTGCCATGGCGACCTTCATGTCACCTTCTACCGCACATGCAGTACCCTGCTTGATCAGCATGGAAAATGCGGGGATCAGCATGGAATCCAGTTTGCCGGCTACACCCTGTGCCTTACCTGCATAGTGGGAAGCGATCATGCTCAGATCTTCATCCTTTGCCCACTGCTCGAATGCAAGCACATGCTTTGCCATATCCAGAATATCTTCATCCTCTGCGGTAGCGCCGCCTTCTACTTCGAAGGTATCGATGATATCCTGTGCCTTTGCCTTGATAGCTTCGGTATCGGTAATATCATCCGCGATAGCCCACATGTCTTCCCAGTCGAACTGTTTGGTATACAGACCCATGCGGTTGTACAGGTTGGTCTCGTCGATATAGAGATCCATCATACCGGGATAAGGACGTCCGATCTGGGCAATGTTGGTCTGACGGAAACGTCTGCGGACCTGTGCAGCCTTACACCAATCGGCGATCTGTGCTGCCACCTCGGGGTCACCGCCTTCTACGACACCGGTGATCACGGCATGTCTCTTGCCTGCACGCTCTAAGTCAGCCACAGCCTCACCTACGGCACCGCAGGCATACAGATCACCCAGCCAGATGGGAATGTCGGTGTTCGCATAGTCCGGAGCCAGCTTCTTCTGCACATTGATACATACCACGGGAACATCCAGATCGCGGATGACGGGAAGTACGTTATAGGAAGTTGCATAGGTCAGCAGCTGTAAAAATACCAGATCCACATCCGCTGCACGGAACTTATCACCGGCTGCCATGGCCTGTTCCTTGGTGGTCACCATGCCGCCGTCAATGATCTCTACGGTATCGGGAATCGTCTTCTTGAAATCCTCATACTGTGCCTCGAAATTGGGCACCAGCTGGGGGAACTGGGGCAAATATGCTCCCAAAGCGATGGAAAATACACCGATCTTTGCCTTTGTGTTTACTAACATTTATGATTTCCTCCTTTTCTTAAGTTCATTTTTATGAATGATTTACTTTGCCGGAACAAACGTCTTGATTTCAAAAGAATCTCTGACGCACTGTCTTGCGCTCTTCAGGTCCGTCAGTTCTTCCGCGTAGATCATCTGTGCCAAGAGGTTACCGATAGCTGTTGCCTCACCGGGACCTGCATATACGGTTTTGCCCGTGGCATCCGCGGTCAGCTGATTCAGATATGCGGCATTAGAACCGCCGCCGATGATGTGGATGCCATCGTAGGTCCTGCCTGCGATCTTCTCCAGACCGCTTACGGTCTCTCCGTAGGACTGCGCCAGGCTGCGGTACACCACAGAGGCAAGCTCTCCCACGGACTCCGGTACCGGCTGTCCCGTCTTCTGACAGTACTTTTTTATAGCTTCCACCATATTGTCCGGCGATAGGAAGCTTGGATCGTTCACATCCACTCTGGAAGGAAAATTCTTGCTTTCCTCTGCCATATCGCACAGCTGCGCAAAAGAGTAAGCGTCCTTATACTCATGTCTTACGGACTGGATCATCCACAATCCCATGATATTTTTCAGGAAACGGAACCGATGGTCATAACCACCCTCATTGGTAAAGTTGGCTGCTGCCGCCTCTTCGTTGATAATGGGTTTTAATGACTCAATTCCCATGAGAGACCAGGTTCCCGAACTGATGTAGATGCCGTCCCCTTCTGTCTGAGGTACTGCCATTACCGCCGATGCCGTGTCATGGCTTCCGCACAATACCACTTCCAGATTGAAACCAACTTCCTTCTGTATCTCGGGCAGGAGCTGTCCTACTTTCGTCCCGGGCATCTGCAGGAGCAGGAAAATGTCCTCCGGGTAGCCAAGCTTCCGGATCAGATCCGTATCCCACTGGAAAGTGGTAGGATTCACCAGCTGTGTGGTGGATCCGTTGGTGTATTCCGATAATTTATTGCCTGTCAGACGGAATCCGAAATAATCCGGCAGCATGAGAAGCGTCTTCGCCCGCTGTAACAGTTCCGGCGTCTGCTGTTTTACTGCCATCAGCTGATATACAGTATTGAAGATCTGCTTCTGAATGCCCGTTTTTGCATACAGTTCTGTCTCCGGCAGGATCTTTGCCACTTCCGCGTCCATGCCGTCCGTACGATGATCACGATAACCGTAAGTATCTCCCAGAATGCGATCCTTCTCGTCTAACAACACATAATCTACCGCCCAGGTATCAATGGCCATGCTCACCGGGATCTTTCCCTGTTCCTTGCATTTCTTCATGCCGTTCAGGATTTCACCGAACAGCCGGTCCACATTCCACAGAAGCTTTCCGTCCTTATGATCCATGCCGTTCTCGAAACGGTAGATCTCTTCTAACTCTATTTTTCCGTTCTCTAAATGCCCCAGGATATGTCGTCCGCTGGAAGCACCGATATCCACAGCCAGATAATATTTTCCCATAAGCTATCCACAGCCTCCCTTATCTGAAACTGAATACCTGGGTTAAAAGTGGCTGTGCTCCTGTGACAGGATCCTTCTCCATGATCAGAATGTCCTTCATATATTCATCCCATTTTTTCACCACGTTGCTCTCCGCCTGTACTTTTGCAGCGTACTCTACGCCTTTTTCACATTCATAGTATCCGAACAGTTCCTCGCCCTGCATCCAGATGGAGTAATTCACGATTCCCGCATCTGCCAGGACTTCCTTCATCTCCGGCCAGATATTGTCATGTCTTTTCTTATATTCCTCCTGCATTCCCGGTACAATTTTTCCCCGCCATGCGTATTTTTCCATAGTCGCCACCTTACCTTTCTTCGTATTTCAAGCGTTTCCTATGCGCAGATGGACAGACCGCCCATTTCCGCTGATTCTGTATTTATTGTAGCCTGTGGATTCCGGTTTCGAAATGACATTATTTGCTCCGGGCACTGTCCGATTTTGCCCGAATGAAAATGGCGCCGTTCATTCTGTTGTGCACAAGATACAGGAATTATGTTATGATGAGTAATCATAGAGAAAGAGAGTTTTTCATGGAACGAACACTGATTTATACTGCTGATAATTCCATAGTCTCCATGCCGGTCAGCTATTTTCTGAAGCAGAAGGGCTTCTCCTCACAGAATCTGGTGCAGTTAAAAAAAGACCCCTCCGCTGTACTGGCAAACGGGATCCCCTGCTTTATGAATCATATACTGCAGCCCGGCGATACCCTGACACTACATATCCGGGAAGATCACTCTTCGGAAAAGATTCCCCCGGTAAATCTGCCGTTAAATATTGTCTACGAGGATGCGGATCTTATGGTGATCAACAAGCCTGCGGGAATGCCGATCCACCCTTCCATGAACAATTATTACAATTCCCTGGCGAATGCCCTCGCGTACTATTTTAAACAGCAGAACTGTCCTTTCGTCTTCCGCTGCATCAACCGCCTGGACCGGGATACTTCCGGACTGACCATCGTGGCGAAGCATTATGTCAGCGCCGGGATGCTGTCTGCCATGATTGCCAATAAAGCGACTTCCGGCATCACGAGGGAATATCTTGCCATTGCAAAAGGCTCGGTACGTCCCTTAGAGGGAACCATCACCGCACCCTTAGGGCGCAAGGAAGGCTCGATCATCGAGCGGACGGTGGATTTTGAAAACGGCGAATCTGCGGTTACGCATTACAGAGTACTGGACGAAAAAAACGGGCACAGCCTGGTCTCTCTCATCTTAGAGACCGGCCGTACCCATCAGATACGGATTCATATGAAATACCTGGGCTATCCCTTGATCGGAGATTATCTGTACAACCCGGATATGGAACAGATACAACGGCAGGCGTTACATGCCTGGAAGCTGTCCTTTGTCCATCCCATCACCGGGGAGAAAATGCAGTTCACAGCACCTCTGCCGGAGGATATGGCAGCGGTATTATACCCGTAGTTTTTTCAACGCTTTTTCCCGGATCAGGCATTCACCGTGCTCTTCCAAGTATCGTAGCTTCTGCTCATCCGCGGCATATAAGGCTGCGAACTCCATGGCCTGGATACATGCTCTGCTGTAACGTTCATAGGAAGCGCCGCCTTTTCGTACATAAGCATAACAGGTACCATCTTCCATTCGATACAGAGTACTGTCGATGCGTAAGTTTGTAGGCAATACTGCTGCATATTCAATGACTCTGCCGATATTGCGGAACGCAAAAATTGCAAACTGAGGTTTCTGTGCCTCCGCTGCCTTTTTATTCTTTTTGCCGGATTCTCCGGCGTTTTCTCCTGCCTGCGCTTTTTTCTCCGCCGCACCGATCTCCGCCTTTTTCTCCTCGAAGACTCGCTTCATCTCCTGCAAAGCCTGCAACAGCTGTGCACCGCTCTTATTCTCCAGCGGCTCTTTCTCGGAAAGTACCAGTACCAGTCCCTCATCCGGCAGCATCATGATCTGCAGGTCAAATGCATACTTCGGCGGCTTGTAGCCCACCTCTTCCTCTGCCTGCTCGATGATCTCCTGTACTACTTCTTTTGCCTTGTCACTGCGGGTCACAAAATCTTTATAATCAATATCGTACTCTTCCAGTTCTTCGTTGGACAGGAAGCACTTTACGGTCTTGTCGTCAATTCTTTCTATTTTCATTGCTATCACCTCTAAATAACCGATTTCTTCGTGCTTCGCACTCCCGAAATCGTAACATCCATTCGCATTCCGGACTTTCGTCCTACTTGCTCATGGCTGTTTATTCCCCTCATAGAAAGCCTCCTTTGCCTGCAAGCAGTCACGGTTGCTTTCTATGGGGGAGTTATTATTATCATATGATAGCATAAAAATGTTGTGATTTCCACTGTGTGAATTATGAATTTTGTCGTGTTACACTTCTATTGAAGTGCACTCAGATCAATCGAGTAGATATATTCGTCTATTTTCTCATTTTCCAGAAATCCGATCATATAAATCGGTAGATATACGATTTTGTCCACAGTACTAATATTCTCATTGCAGAATACCAATGCCTGTGGAATGGCGTATCTTTCATCTTTTAGTACATTATCCAAAGCATTATGCCTTGTATATGCTTTTCCCGACTTTATTTCCAATGGAAGCACATTTCCCTTGTATTCTATGACAAAATCTAATTCTCCCTGTTTCTTGCTGTTAAAATAATACAGCTCGAATCCATGCGCCTTTAATTCCTGTGCCGCAGCATTTTCATAGATGGCACCAAAGTTAATATCTTTTTCCCTGTTCAATATCTTAAGCTGTAACCCATCCACATACATGGATGCCAGCAATCCGACGTCAGACAGGAACAATTTAAACAGGTTCGTAGATTTCGATAAAAGCAACGGTATCTCCGGCTCCTGCACACAATATACGGGAAGCGCAACCCCTGCTTCCTTCAGCCAGATAAAACTGTTCTCATATCGGGAGAATCGGAAATTTTCATTGAGATCCTTCATGATGAACCTCTTATTTTTATTATTCAGTTCACTGGGAATCAAACTAAATATCTCATCCAGATACAGCTTATTATCTTTATCATATTTTGCAATGTCCTTGTAATACAGCTGTACAATACCTTGCTGGATCCGCAGCACTTCTTTTAGATTATTGGTTCGTATATAAGCATCTACCACAGCCGGCATTCCGCCCACGATCAGATATAACCGGAACAGCTCCATCATTTTCTCATGGATCAGTTCATCCACCGGCTGCTTTTTTTCAAAACACTCCTTCAGCTTATCCATGACTGTCTGTGACACCCTGTTTGCCTCACAAAATTCCCGAAAATCTAATGGATACATTTCCAGAATAGATAAATAACCCACCGGTACAGAACGGATATCTTTTAATTCCACACCCAGCAGCGACCCACTCAGTATATAACGATATTGTCCGTCTTCCACCAGGAACTTTATTGCCGTTACGATCTCCGGGCATTCCTGCACTTCATCGAAAAAGATCAGAGTCTCTCCAGGAATCATCGGTACATCCGTCAATGCGGAAAGCCGCAGCAGAATATCCTTACTGCCCGTGGTATTTGCAAACAACTTTACTGCCTGCTGATTCTCCACAAAATTGATCTCTACAATATTTTTATAAATCTCTTTGGCACATTCCCTGATAATATAGGTCTTCCCTACCTGTCTGGCCCCGGTTACCATCAGCGCTTCTTTCCGATCACCGTCCAAAAAATCACGAATTTCCTGCTTTATGCGTCTCTCTAACATCAGCCTTCACCTCTTCACCATAACGTTTTGAAGCTTTTCTGATATCAGTATGCCACATTTTCCGCTTTTCCACAATATTTTAAGTTATTTTTGTACACTTTTCCAACATATATTTGGCAATTTCTGTACACTTTTCTATTTAATTTTAAAACAGGGCAGGCAAAGTGGGCAGGCAAAGTGGCAGGCAAAGTGGGCAGGCAAATGCCTGTCCTGTTTCTGTTTTTCTCCCTGTTACAATGCAATCTTGAATACAGCTTTCTTCACTTTACCAACATCGCCCGACCGGACACAGGGCTTGTGTGCCTCTCCCGGAAGGAGTATGACCAGTTCTCCTGCGTGTAGATCCAACAAAGATGCTTTTCCAGCCTTCCAGAACCGGATATCTGCCTTAGGATCGTACTCGGTGTCCGGTGTGAGAAGTGGCTGCTCTGTTACCCAGATCTGCTCCCTTCCCTGCAGAATACACTGAATATCCGCATATCTTTTATGTGTCTCAAAACGACAGTCTCCATAGGACTTTGTCTCATACTCCTGGATGCTGACGTAGATCCGCTCCCCATCGATCACATATTTTCCGCAGGGCAGAGCCGCCAGTTCCCAGGAGTTTACATATTCGCTTATCTTCTCTATGCACTCTGCCGGTATTCCGACCTGGGAATACTGCGGCAGAGCGTCCATATATCCTTTGACCATTGTGTATCCTTCCGGTGGTATTATCTGTACATGGGACCGTATGCAGCACAAGCACGATAATCCTGTCCCTCTTTATCCATTCCGAATGCATTCCAGGATGCCGGACGGAATATCTTCTCCTCCGGTACATTGTGCATGCTTACCGGAATACGCAGCATGGAACACAAGGTAATCAGATCCGCACCTACATGCCCGTAGCTGATGGCACCGTGGTTAGCTCCCCAGTTATTCATAACATCATAGGCACTCTTGAAGGGACCCTCTTTTCCATTGCATCTGGGTGCAAACCAGGTGCAAGGCCAGGTATAATCGGTGCGTTTCCATAAGACATCTGTCACATCTTCCGGCAACTTCACCGTCCAACCTTCTGCGATCTGTAAAGTGGGGCCAACTCCTTTGACCAGATTCAGACGGATCATGGTCACAGGCATCTGTGCCTCTGTCACGAAACGAGAGGAATAACCGCCTCCACGGAAATAGCCGAAATCTGCCTCGCTCCAGGTCGTTGCCTCCAGCATTGCCTTCTGATCTTCTTCCGTCACTTCATACCATGGCTTCATGACAGAGTTCCCCTCTGCATCCCTGGCCTGTCCGCTGGCATCCAGACATGCCGCACCGGAATTGATCAGATGGATAAATCCGCCTGCTTCCTTCGCCACTCCTTCAACTTCATAGCCGGTTGCTTTCTTCACTGCCTGCGGACTCCAATAAGTACGTACATCCGCAAAAATCTGAGCACGGTTGGTCAGAAGCTTCAAAAACAACATTCCCAGCCCGTTTAATACATCGTTCTCCGTTGCGAGAATATAAGGCTCTCTTGCGCCGTTCCAGTCGAATGTGGTATTCAGCATTGCCTCAGCAAAGTCCGTATTAGGATAATAATCCGTCCACTGTCTCTGTCCCTGGAAGCCTGCGGCAATAGCATTGTGTCCCACCATCTCTTCTTCTCTTCCGGCAGGTAATCTGTCATTACCGTTCATCAGATCCTTGATGATGCACATGGTCTTTACAACGAATTTCCAGTCCTCTTCCTTCTCTTCGGGAGTCTTCCGGATCTCCGCAGGGTTCTTGTCCAAACCATCCGGGCAATGTTCTCTCGTCCACTTATAAGCCTTTTCAAACTCATCCTTGTCATAAATATCTTGCTGGATACGGCGCAGGATCTCCACTTCATCCACGGATTCCACTCTCATTCCCAGATATTCCTCGATAAATGCAGGATCAATAATGGATCCACCAATACCCATACAGATAGAACCGATCTGCAGATAGGATTTTCCTCTCATGGTAGCCACGGCCACGGCTGCTCGGCCGAAACGCAACAGCTTCTCCTGCACATCTTCCGGAATCTCGACAGCATCTGCTTCCTGTACATCATGTCCATAGATGCCAAACGCAGGCAGTCCCTTCTGGGCATGTGTTGCCAATACGGATGCAAGGTATACGGCACCGGGTCTCTCCGTACCGTTAAATCCCCAGACACCCTTAATCGTGTTAGGAGACATATCCATGGTTTCCGCACCGTAGCACCAGCAGGGGGTCACGGTCAGAGTAATGGCAACGCCTTCCGATTCAAAAAAGTCCGCACATTCTGCCGCTTCTGCCACGCGTCCGATTGTGGTGTCCGCGATGATAACTTTAACGTGTTCGCCGTTAGAATAGAAAACGTTTTCTTCGATGAGTTTCGCCGCGGATTTTGCCATATTCATCGTCTGATCTTCCAGCGATTCGCGCACTTTGATTTTACCCCGTCTGCCGTCGATTGTAGGTCTTATTCCGATAACGGGATAACTTCCGATTAACCTTGTTTCTGCCATTTCTTTTTTCTCCTTGTTTTTATTTGATTACGCCTTTTTCATACGGGACTGAACATTTTTTATTGCTTATATTGAAAAATCAAAATCGCAATGCTTTAAAAATTCTTTCGCCATCAACGTAGCTCCCATCTGATTAGGGTGCACTCTGTCCCATGCTATAATCGACGAATGTTTATATTTGCAAAATTCGTCATACATCCCTTGAAAGTCTACCAACTCACCGTTATATTTTTGAGCTAAATACTTACATACCTTTATATATTCGTCCATCCTGTTTCTCATCAGGTCGCTTTTATTAGGTTCTATATAATACGGCGTACAAATAAAAATCCCTTTTACTTTACCCCTTATCTTTAAAATCATAGTTTCAAGATTTTTCTCATATTCCTCAACCGATACGGCATAATCTCTGCATGCGGGAACGTCAAATTGTCTCCATACGTCGTTTATCCCTATACAAATCGAAACCCATTGAGGGTTCAACTCTACAACATCACGATCAAATCTCTCCAACAAATCTTTACTGGTATTTCCGCTGATCCCCGAATTAGTTATGCGTATATTCAATTTCGGATACCAAGCCATAAGCATATTTTCTATGACCCTTACATAGCTTCTCCCAAGATTATCGAAAAGTCCTTCTCCGACAGGTCTCTCGCTACCCATGTCGGTAACGGAATCCCCTGCAAAAACAACCCTATCAAAATCACTAAAAATCATTTTTTCGTCCTCTTATTGTTCTCTTTTTATTCTATTACGCCTTTCTTCAAGATTATATTCGCGTATACCGCTTTTTCGCCCGTAGCAATTACTGCGTATGCGGTTTTCGCTCGCTCGTAAAACGCAAAACGGTCGATATTCCCGATTTTTACGTTTTTATCGTGATTCTCGGCTATCTTTTCGTATTCTTTCCAGATCACGGGATTGATTTTGCCTTCGTCGCATTCCATAAGCTGCATTAAAATCATATTCGGGTTTGAATACGTATCGAGCGGAATCAGCGAAAGCACCGCTTCGAGCATTGCTGCGCCGCCGATTCCGTCCGCGCGGATCACGCGTTTACCAAACGTTTCCGCGGGGAAATTTCCATCGGCTATTACGATTTCGTCAC
>ENA-OPFI01001026-OPFI01001026.1-human-gut-metagenome-genome-assembly--contig:-NODE-1026-length-10590-cov-3.908021_pt1 | contig 10590 bp, 9 predicted proteins | sample MGYA00241308_ERZ501550 | MGnify/ENA primary metagenome ERZ501550 (study PRJEB25962, sample SAMEA2042433) | human gut metagenome | biome: human gut; feature: human-associated habitat; material: faeces...
AGCCGCTGTCGAGCATCAGGCGGGCAATCTGCTCTCGCAATACCCGCTGACCGGCTAACAAGTCATAACCGAGCACGGTTTGCAGATTATGCTGCACCACCCGGCTTAGCTCCCGCCAGAGCGGTTTCAGGCTGGGCGTTTCGACATCCGGCGTGCTTTTGCTTAACGGAACAATGGAACTGTCGCTATGCGCCACCAGCATATCCAGCACCTGATCCCACTGGGTAATTTCCACCGGGCGCTGCACCGGACGCGTCATGGGCTTTACGTTGTGCGACAAAATAACCCGAACGCGGCTGTGGGGTTATGAGCTTCATCGTCTCCAGCGTCTGATACGCCTGCTGCACGGTGCTGATGCTGACGCCGTGCTCCCGACTTAAGCTACGCACCGACGGCAATTTCTCCCCGTGACGATACAGCCCCTGCTCAATCCGCTCGGCAAGTAGAGTCGCCAGATGTTGATAACGCGTCATGCTGTATTCCTTATTTGGACCATACAGAAAGAAAAACCGGTACAGATGAGGCTAAAAAACCGGATGCAGATGCTGTTTTAACCTGTCTGTATGTTAAATAAAACTAATATTTGCATCTGTATTGTGAACTGCCAGAAGGCGGATGATGAAGCCTCTGAAAGATGAGGAGGCAGCAGATGGAATTTCACGAAAACAAAGCCAAAACGCCGTTTATCAGACTTGTGCAACTCTGGCATGCGGTGAGGCGTTGGCGGCGGCAAATGCAGACCCGACGAGTGTTACAGCAGATGAGTGATGAGCGGTTGAGGGATATTGGGTTACGTAGGGAGGATGTGGAGTGATGGGGAAAATTCCCCTTCCCGTGTGGGGAAGGGGAGAGAAACTTAGCCCGTTGGAGACGGCTTCAATGGTTTTGTTGATTGCCTGAAGCTGGTAATAACGTAGCGATTTACCGCTGCCATCGTCGTAATAGTCCTGAGTAATCACCGGAAGCTGAGCTTGTGTGTATCCTTTCCAGAGGCAGAATTTTTGCCAGAGTTCAGCGGGGGAGGGGAAGTCATCCAGCGTTATTTGCTTTTCAAGGCATTCACCTTCAGCTGCGGTGGCATCGCGGAAGATAAAGCCATCACCATTGGTGGCAAAAACAAAAGGAACGTCCAGCAGGCGAGCATATTCAATGCCCTGTTGCATCCCTTTACCAATTTCATGTTTGTTGGCTTTTGCTTCAATCACGGCTAAGGGAATGCCTGGTTTGTGATACAGCACGATGTCAGCAGATTTTACCGTTCTGCGTGCCGCAACTTTGCCACGTACGATGACTTTACCGTCCCGGAGTTTGACCTCCTGTCTGATTTGCGTTGTGTTGTCCCAGCCTGCATTGAGAATGGCTGGCATAACGCATTTGGTAATGATGTCTGCTTCCGTCAGGTTACTTAGGTTCAGTTCCGCCATGGGGTGTTCTCGCATTTATCAGGACGATTCTGATTGTACATAAAATCAATAGCCTGGCTATGATTTAGGGCGGTGTTTCAACGTAAAGTACGTAGCAGAGATCACATTGATATCTCTGTTATATCTTGCTTGAATTAATCTGGGCATATCAGAGACAGATAAACAGAAGTTACAGGAACCATATCAACTCTAACAAAATATATAGAAATCTTATAGTTGCGTTTCTTTCGAGCAAGAAAGATAATGTTATTGTTGATTGTTTGATTAGGTATATGAAATGGAAGCTAAAGAATGTAAGGTGCAGGATATCCTTACTGAAAACAAAAAGTTTATTATTCCTTCTTATCAGCGTCCTTACAGTTGGACGGTAGATAATGCAGAGCAACTCATTGATGACATTTATAAAAGCTCTCAATCAGAAGAGAATGAATATTTTATTGGGAGTATGATTTGTATCAATAAAGGGCAAAATCAGTATGAAGTTGTAGATGGACAACAACGTCTTACAACGTTAAGCATTATTGTCTCCGAGCTAAAAAAAATCATCCCGATTCAGGGGATAAAAGATGATTTGCAAAAAAGAGTTCTGCCTATTGATGTTTATTCTGATGAAACAGATGAACCAAGACTAATTGTTAGAAAAAAAGAGTATGATCTTTATAAATATTATATACTGCAGGATTCTAAAGATTATAAACCTGAAAAGCCATCGGATACTGAGTTAGTATTCATTAGCAACGCTGAAACAATTAGAGATTATTTGTTGCGGTTATCTGTTGATGAGTTGAAGTTGCTTGCTAAATATATTTTGCAAAATGTATATATCGTATTTGTGCAAACTGATGATTTCGCATCATCATTTAGACTCTTTAATGTATTAAATAGTCGAGGTTTACCTTTAAGTAATGCAGATCTTTTAAAAAATGCACTGTTTGAATCAGCTTCTACGCATAATAAAAAATCAGAGCAAATAGAATCAGCATGGTCGCAAATTGAAGATATGGTTGGAGTGAGACGGCTTGATAAATTTCTTACTCTTCATAAGCTTTCCGAGAAAAAAGATCGTGACAGGGTGTTACAAAAAGGTTTTGAAGCTTTTATTGAAAATCTCCAGCAGCAATTTGATGGAGATGCTATTGCTATGTCACTGATGTTGGTTAATTCTGCAAAAAATTATACTAAGATTTTAGAGAATGATTTTGAACACCCTTCAATACGACGAAAAATAGCATCGCTAAGTAATTTAGGGGTAGATGAGTGGATTCCTCCGGTTATGGCATTCATGAATCGAATGGCTCGTACAGAAGATTTTAATTTAGATGATTTTTCTCAATTTATTACCGCCTTTGAGAAGGTATATATGCATGGGTGGTTAAAAAAACAAATTAAAAGCCAAAGAGAAATGGTTTGTTATTCAGCTCTGGTAGCAATAAATAATGATATGCCTTTTGATTCTGTGATAAATCAGATAAACCAACATGCAGATAATTCAGGTTTTATAGCTGCTCTGGATGAAGATTTATATGAGCCTCGTCCGAATCAAGTGAACTTAATAAAAGCAATTTTGCTTCGCTTAGATATGGAGCAACAAGATGAGAGCGTGATTAAAACCTATACGGGGAGAATCACAATTGAGCATATTCTTCCTCAAGCATTAGTTAATGAATACTGGATTAATAGATTCCAACCTCAAGAGCATGTCTACTGGCTGCATAAAATAGGTAATTTAACACTCATAAGTGGTTCCAAAAATTCTGAAGCACAACACTATGATTTTATCAAAAAGAAATCTATTTATGAGAAACTTAATAGTAAAAGCTCTTTTGATTTAACAAAAGATGTTTGTAATTCTTCAGAATGGGGATTGGCTGAACTGAAAATGAGACATGAAAAAATAAAAACGCAATTGAAGAAGCTTTGGTTGGTCTGACATATCTAAAGAGTTCCACTCGTAATAATGTTGCGGTGGAACTCTCAAAAAGTTGATCTTTCCCGAACTTACTTCCTCAACCCCGCAAACGCCGCCCGAATCTCATCCTCCGGCAGCTGAATCCCGATAAACACCATCGTGCTATGCGGTTTTTCATCGCCCCACGGGCGGTCCCAGTCGGCGCTGTAGAGGCGCTGGACGCCCTGGAACAGCAGGCGGTTAGGTTCGCCGTCAATCCACAGCATCCCTTTGTAACGCAGCAGTTTATCCGCCGATTCCAGCAGCAGGTTTTCCATCACCCGGGAAACTTCGCTGATATCTACCGGGTAATCCAGTTCCACCACAATCGACGAAATATCGTTTTGTTTGTCCGCGATAAAGTGGAAACGCGGTTTGGTGCTGACGACGTTTTCTTCCAGCATAAAACCGTTGGTGTTGAACAGCAGGCCCAGGTCGATGTCGCCGTGGGTAACGGTGTAGACCGGTGCACGGGCGTTGATGCGCGCCAGGCGTTCACGCAGTTTTTCTGCTTCGCCTGCGACGTCGGTTTTAGTCAGCAGAATACGGTCGGCGTAGCCCACCTGGGACTGGGCGATGGTGAACTGGTTCATCTGCTCATCGGCATGTACCGCATCCACCAGCGCAATCACGCCGTCCAGCAGGTAGCGCTGGCATAAAATCTCATGGGAGAAAAAGGTTTGAATAATCGGGCCAGGATCGGCCATGCCGGTGCATTCAATGACCAGACGATCGAACTGAATATTGCCCTTGTCGAGATTATCCAGCAGGTCGAGTAGTGCGTCTTCCAGCTCGTTGGAGCGCGAACAGCAGATGCAGCCGTTGGTCAGCGTTTTGATCTGCATGGCGCGGTCGCCAATCAGTTGATCATCAACGGAGACTTCGCCGAATTCGTTTTCAATCACGGCAATCTTGTAGCCGTGTTGTTCGTTAAGAATATGGCGCAGCAGGGTGGTTTTGCCCGCGCCTAAAAAACCGGTGAGTAGGGTCACTGCAATCGGGTTCATGCTCTCTCCATTAACAACAGCGCATACCGCCTTTACCATCGCCGCCGTAGCGCGCGTTCTGGCGTTCGCGGAAGAATTCTTCATAGCTCATGTACGGCTTGTCGGGATGGTTGGTCTTCATATGCTCGACGTAGTTGTCGTAGTCTGGAATGCCAATCAACATCTTCGCCGCCTGGCCGAGATATTTTTTTGCCTGTCCTAAGTTACCAAACATTTTGCCTTCCAGATATGCGTAAAGCCCGGAAGGTCCGGGCTGGGGATTTGCCGGATGCGGCGTAAACGCCTTATCCGGCCTACGATAGACACTTTGTAGGCCGGATACGCGCAGCGCATCCGGCAACCGGTTAGTGGTGCGAAGAGATCTTCACGCCGCCTTCCGGGATTGGAACGTATGGTGTTTCTTTGTCAGTACGTTTGTCGCTGTTACGCACCGCAAGCCAGGTTTTGAAACCGTAGAAGATGATGCTGTACACCACAATCAGGAACAGAATACTCAGACCTGCGTTGGTGTAGTTGTTCACAACGATGTGGTTCATGTTGGCAATCTGCTGCGCCGTCAGGTCAGTACCGTTAGCAATCTTCTCTTTGTACTGGCTTGCCATGTAGAAGAAGCCTTCCATCTGCGGGTTGGTGCTGAATAGTTTCAGGCCCAGCGCCCAGGTGGTGCAGATAAGCAGCCATACAGCCGGAACAACAGTTACCCAGATGTATTGGGTGCGCTTCATCTTAATTAGCACAACGGTGCCCAGTACCAGCGCTACGGCTGCCAGCATCTGGTTGGAGATACCGAACAGCGGCCACAGGCTCTTAACGCCGCCCAGCGGATCGACCACGCCCTGATACAGCAGGTAGCCCCACAGACCCACACAGCCCGCAGTACCGATGATACCGGCAACCAGAGAGTCGGTTTTTTTCAGGAACGGGATGAAGTTACCCAGCAGATCTTGCAGCATAAAGCGGCCAGAACGGGTACCCGCATCCAGCGCGGTCAGGATGAACAGTGCTTCGAACAGAATACCGAAGTGATACCAGAAGCCCATGTCAGCCATCGGCAGCACTTTGTGGAACACATGAGCGATACCTACCGCCAGCGTCGGCGCACCACCTGCACGGTTCAGGACAGAAGGCTCACCAATGTCTTTCGCGGTTTGCAGGATCTGCTCTGGCGAAATCACGAAGCCCCAGGAGCTGACGGTCGCCGCCGCGTGTGCGGTAACGTCTTTCAGCTGCGCCATGATGATCGGCGCGTTCTCGCCACCCATTTCATGCAGGTTAGGCATGGTGATGCCAAGGCCCGCAGGCGGGGTGTTCATCGCGAAGTAAAGACCCGGTTCGATGATGGACGCAGCAACCAGCGCCATAATCGCCACGAAGGATTCCATCAGCATTGCGCCGTAGCCAATGAAACGCGCGTCGGTTTCGTTAGCCAGCAGTTTCGGCGTCGTACCGGAAGAGATCAGCGCGTGGAAGCCAGATACCGCACCACAGGCGATGGTGATGAACAGGAACGGGAACAGAGCGCCTTTCCACAGCGGGCCAGTACCGTCAATGTACTGGGTCATCGCAGGCATTTTCAGTTCCGGGTTCAGCACCACGATACCCAGCGCCAGGCCGACGATAACGCCGATTTTCAGGAAGGTTGCCAGATAGTCGCGCGGTGCGAGGATCAGCCACACCGGCAGCAATGCGGAAACAAACGCATAGCCAATCAGCGCGAAGGTAATGGTGGTGTCTTTAAAGGTCAGTGCCGGACCCCAGTACGGATCGTGAGCAATCACGCCACCGAAGTAGATAGAGGCAACCAGCAGCACGATACCAATGACAGAGACTTCACCCACACGCCCCGGACGGATAAAGCGCATGTAGATACCCATAAACAGCGCAATCGGTACGGTTGAGCAAACGGTGAAGACACCCCACGGACTTTCGGCCAGGGCTTTAACCACAATCAGCGCCAGAACGGCGAGGATGATGATCATGATTAAGAAACAGCCAAACAGCGCGATAGTCCCCGGTACTGGTCCCATCTCTTCTTTGATCATCTCACCGAGAGATGCGCCGTTACGGCGAGAGGAGATAAACAGCACCATAAAGTCCTGAACCGCACCGGCCAGTACTACCCCCGCCAGCAGCCACAGCGTGCCAGGCAGGTAGCCCATCTGTGCGGCGAGAACCGGACCGACCAGCGGACCAGCACCGGCGATAGCGGCGAAGTGGTGACCAAACAACACGTAACGGTTGGTCGGAACGTAGTTCAGACCGTCGTTGTTAATAACCGCAGGCGTCGCGCGCGTGGGGTCGAGTTTCATCACCTTCTGGGCGATGTACAGACTGTAGTAGCGATACGCCACCAGATACACCGACACAGAGGCGACCACGATCCACAGGGCGCTGACGTGCTCCCCCCGACGTAATGCAACTACCGCGAGGCAGAATGCACCGATGATTCCGAGAATCACCCAGGGTATGTGCTTGAATAGTTTTTTCGTATCCATAGTAAAACCTGGCATTTTACTCGTCGTCTTTTGGCTTACAGGTGCGGCAGCTGCGTTCGTTCACCCCTGTCACTTACTGTTGTAAGCTCCCGGGGATTCACTCACTTGCTGCCTTCCTGCAAACCAAAATTCATAGAGTAATTTGTTAATCATAGGCCGAAGCCGTTCTAGGTTTGCGTTGCGTTTGAGGAGGTAAATTGACCGCTATCCTGCAGTGATGTTGCCAGAGTTACGCGCGCGTAAAGTAAGGTAAATAACTGAGTGGTTATTTTAGGGACGTAAGCGGTCAGGAATGGCGGTGAGCGGTTGGGCAAGAATTATTCATCGGGTGGATATGTGATTGAGATCACAATAAAAATGCCCCTTCGACGAATGCGTGAAGGGGCTGGAGCTTAAATCGCAGCTTCCATTTCCAGCATCACCGGATGGAAACGGCGTTTAAAGTAGATAAGTCCGTGACCTTCTGCACTGAGGATGATGTTTTTAATCTCCACCAGATACACCAGATGTGTGCCAATTGCCTGCACATCGCGGATCTCACCTTCAAGACTGGCCAGCGAACCTTTCAGCACCGGCTGCGCCAGCGGACCTTTTTGCCAGCATGAGAGGCTAAAACGCTCTTCCATCGCCATGCCTGTCATGCCCGCGAAGTGGCGTGCCATCAGTTCCTGCTCATGGTTGAGGACGTTGACGCACAACTTACCGTTGCCCTGAAAAACCGGGTTCATCGCACTGTTGGCGTTAATGCACACCATCAGCGATGGTGGTGTATCCGTGACCGAGCAGACGGCCGTTGCCGTAATCCCGCATTGTCCGGCGTCGCCCTCGGTGGTGATAATATTTACCGCTGCCGACAGGCTGGCCATCGCGTCACGAAAGCGCAGGCGCTGTTCATCTAATTGCATCTTAACCTCCTGCTGCGTTATTTCAGCAGCTTATCCAGCATGTTGATATCGTCGTTGTTGTGCAGGTGCGGCACAGTCCAGCCGTTCTGGTCGTATTCCGACAGGCAGCGATCAACCATCGCCATCATCTTGTCCATATTGCCGGAGCTTTGTGCCTGGCGCAGACACTGCAGGCGAATCTCATCCTGGCTACCGGAGTAGTTGATTTCATACAGTTCGTGACGACCACCAAATTCGCTGCCAATAGCATCCCACATCAGTTTGAGGATCTTGATGCGCTGGACGTGATCCATACCGTTCGAACCGCGCACATACTTCGCCAGATACTGGTCGATCTGCGGATTGTTCAGGTCACGGGCACTGGAAGGGAGATAGATCAGGCCACTGGTAACGTTGCGTTCGATAATGTTTTTGATCTTCGCGTAGGCCATTGGTGCCAGTACGCGATAGGTTTGCAGTGCGGCATGATCCGGTAAATAAGCACCGTTGACCCATGGTGTCGCTTCTGAACACATCGAGTCACTCAATGCCCAGAAGGTGTTGCGCCACGCCACCACTTCACCGAGATCGGCCTGTACACCACGGAACTCCAGGGTGCCGGTACATTCGAGTGATTTTTTCAGCAGTGCCGTAATGAAGTCTAGTTTCACTGCCAGGCGCACACAGGCTTGCAGCGGATACATACGGGCAAAACCGCCTTCCATCGTCCAGCGACGGCAGCGATCAAAATCGCGGTAGATCAGTACGTTTTCCCACGGGATCAGTACGTTATCCATCACCAGAATCGCATCGTTCTCATCGAAGCGGCTGGAGAGCGGGTAGTCGTATAGCGAGCCGGTAGCACCCGCGACCATCTCATAAGAGGCGCGGGAGATTAATTTCACGCCATCGGCATCCATTGGCGCAACGAACATCAGTGCGAAGTCCGGGTTTTCGCCCATCACCTGTGCTGAGCCGAAGCCAATCATGTTGTAGTGGGTCAGCGCGGAGTTGGTGGCAACCACTTTCGCACCGCTGACGATAATCCCGGCGTCAGTCTCTTTTTCCAGCTTGATGTAAACGTCTTTCACTTTATCGGTCGGCAAATGACGATCGATCGGTGGGTTAACAATCGCGTGGTTAAAGTAGAGGCCAGTTTCCTGAATACGGGTGTACCAGTTACGGGCGTTCTGCTCGAACTGACCGTAAAAGCCCGGATTCGCGCCCAGTGCGCAACCGAAAGCAGCTTTGTAGTCTGGGGTACGGCCCATCCAGCCATAGCTCAGGCGTGACCACTCAGCGATGGCGTCGCGTTGCTGGCGCAGGTCGTCGGCACTTTTCGCCACGCGGAAGAATTTATGGGTATAGCCGCCGCTGCCGGTGTCGGTGTTCCAACACAGAGAGTCCTGCATCTCCGGTTTGTGCAGCGCGTCGTACAGTTGGGCAACAGACGCTGCCGCATTACGAAATGCCGGATGAGTGGTGACGTCTTTCACTCGCTCGCCATAGATATAGATCTCGCGACCATCCTGCAGGCTTTTCAGATACTCTTCCCCGGTGAAAGGACGTTGGGTACTGGCGCGGAAATCTTCTGGTTTCATGTCGACCTCTACAGTATTAATCGGAATACGATTGTTAATTTTGTGTGTTGTTTTTGTTATTTAATTGAAGCTTGCAGGGGCGATTACGGGAAGAGACTTTTGGGACAATGGCTGGTACTTTTCAGGTCGGGTACGGTTTTGTGATCGAGGTCGCTTTTAGCGATTTTTAACGTTACTAAATCCCCTTGCTCCAGGCGGAGAAAGGGGAATAGCAGGTGGTGCCTGGTTTCCCGTTAAGGCTAGGGGATTTTCACGTCACAGGTACTTTTTTGGCACGATAAGCACTAGGCGAGCAACCGACTAATCGATTAAAAAAGCGCGCAAAATAAGCCGGATCCTTAAAACCGAGTTGCCAGGCAATATTGTTCACGGCGTTATCAGAAAACAGCAGCAGCCGCTTGGCTTCTCGCAGCTGCCTGTCGAAAATCAACCGTTTTGGCGGACGGTTGGCAAAGCGGCGGCAGATGTCCGTGAGGCGTGATTCGGTGATATGCAGTTCGTTAGCGTAATCCGGTACTGTCCAGTGCTGATGAAAATGGCTTTCAATCAGCATATGAAAACGCTGGAACAGTTTTAATTCTCCGCGCATTCCGCTGGCGGCATGGTCGTCGAGTTTTGCGTTACGCAGCAGTAGGGTGAACACTGCCTGTGCCAGGAGCGTCAGGGTGTGTTCCCGTCCAGGCAGTTGTTCCACCGATTCCCGCTCTATCAGTTGCCAATAGTGTTCCAGCGCCGCCAGTTCGTCGGGTTTATCTGCCAGAGACAGGCAAATCCCCGGCAGGCCGAAGGTTTCCCGAGTGCCCGGATAAAGAACTTCCAGCAGGGGCCAGATCAGATCTTCCCGTACCGTCAACACATGACCGTCGGCGTCAGACTCCGTAATAAACGCATGAGGTACTGACGGCGGCGTCAGGACAAACAGGGGCGCTTCCACCGAGTAGCGATGATCGTCAAGCTGTAGCTCAATCTGTCCGCTATTGAGGAAATGCATCTGAAAGTACTGTTCGTGGCGATGTGGAAGCATATGGCGGCCAAAAAATGCCGCCATGCGGGCGAAGGACTGATAATGCACATCGTCCGTGCCCAGGCTTTCATCTGAGAGATCCCCTCATAATTTCCCCAAAACGTAACCATGTGTGAATAGATTTTGAGTAAGCAGGGTTGCAGCCACGAGTGAGTCTTCCCTTGTTATTGTGTAGCCAGAATGCCGCAAAACTTCCATGCCTAAGCG
>ENA-OPFI01001035-OPFI01001035.1-human-gut-metagenome-genome-assembly--contig:-NODE-1035-length-10518-cov-1.795852_pt1 | contig 10518 bp, 10 predicted proteins | sample MGYA00241308_ERZ501550 | MGnify/ENA primary metagenome ERZ501550 (study PRJEB25962, sample SAMEA2042433) | human gut metagenome | biome: human gut; feature: human-associated habitat; material: faeces...
CTGGTAGCCAGTGACGGTGACTACAGCCTGCTTGCCCAACGGATACGTGAGGCCGGATTGAAGGTGCTGGGATATGGGGAGGGCAAGACTCCCGTATCGCTGGTACGGTCCTGTTCCGTGTTCCTGTATGCCGACCGGAAGGAAAACAAGGTTTCGGACAATACTCCCGAATTCTTTATCCGAAGGGACATGGAGTATTTTGACAAGGCTTTTGAGCAAGCGGCTGACGGCAAAGGGGAGGTGTCCCTTTCGCTGATCGGCGGCGCATTGAAAAAAATGATGCCCAAATTCAAGGTCAGGAGATATGGATGCAAGACATTGGGCAAACTCTATGAAAGGCTGGACCGGTATGAGCTGGTCATGACGGAAAAGGGAGTGGCAAGTGCCGTGCGGCTGAAAGGCTGAACCGCACGGCGGGAACAATCAGGAATCGTCAGTTTTCTTTTATGCATGGTAAGGATGCATAAAAGAAAACTGACGTTTATTGTCTATATCGGAATGGGATTTATCCGTAGTGTATCGAGATTGAGATAGGCTCCCCGGTAGAATGTCCTTCCTTCCCTGAGCATACGCCACAGGATGTCGCAGCCGGTTTGTGCCAGTATGGAATTGATGAAAAGGTCCTGCTTCTGCAAGGCTTCCGCCAGCGAGCAGCTCGGTCCCGAGTCCTTTTCCTTGATGGTGGAGTAGCGTACCTCTTCGGTAATGACATTCATGCGGGGAATGGGCAGGTACTCGTTGGAGACGGGCTGGAGAATCTTGCCACGGATGTTCCCTATCAGGACCTGTCCGGTGGTCCGGGCGTTGCCGAAGTCCATCCAGTATATGGGCGACCGCTCGTTATTGGAAGTGTGTTCCCTGTGTTTCTTCAGGAACCGCCAGAGGTTCATCCTGGAGCGGGTGTTGTCGGTACAGGTGACAATGATGTTCGCCAGGGCGGGTTCTTCCCGGTCTGCGGAGGCTTTCAGCGGATAACGCTGCCCCTTTGCCTCCCACGAGAAGCCGAAAAAACGGTTGATGCGGGTCACAAGTGCCGCAGCCTTGTTCAATCCGAGTTCCGATCCGCTGAACAGCTGGCGTCCGATGTTCGCTTCCGTGACGGTATCGGGGTCGAAGACCGTCACGTGCAATCCCGGATGTCCGAGTGCCTGTAATGCCACGCTCATCCGCGCCAGGCCGGTGGCCACCTGTGAGCCTGTTCCGCCCGCACCGATTACGAAGACGGTCACGGGATGGTAGGGATTGAGCAGGTACCTGTCTGTATAATGAATCTTTTTCATGCCAGTAAGTCTTTAAGTTGTTTGTTCATGGGTTTCAGTTCGTTCTCGTCAAACGGATTGGCGCGTGCCTTTTCCGTTACCGAGACTAGGTTGCTTCCGGTCGGGTTCCTGTTTCCTCCCAGATGGGAGAATTCGCTGAGCCAGAAACGTTTTTCCCAATACTCGAGGAGTTTTGAGAAAGTCATGTCTTCCGGGGGAGTCAACGCGGCGTTTCCCAGACAAACACTGCTGCCCGTGACATTGAAGAAAGGGGCGAGGAAAAGCGGGCTGTTTTCCGCCGGTTTTTCCCCCTTGTAGGAGAAAATGTCCAGCCTGTCACCGGAAACCTTGTAGATTACGCCGGGCACATGGAATGTCCCGTCAGGAATATTCAGGCTTCCGGCAAAGAACATCTTCCGTTTTCCCGGAGGATTGTACCAGATGTACCTTTCGTGCCCCTTTCGGGTATCACACCACAGCATGTTGGCGGGGATTTTCCCGTGCGGCACGTTCCGCCTGTCATCCGTATAGGATTCCACCAGGGAGTCCATGAACTCATAGGTGACGGGCATGGCAGCCTCCATCCTGCCCCTGTCATTGATGGGATGCAGTTCGAGGTAATGCATTCCGTTCCCATAGCGGTTCTCACGGTATTCATACGCGATCAGTGCCGCCTTGGGCACCATCACCTGTTGTAATTTATTGGTCAGTTCATTCATATCGTTCATTTTAGAAGTTGTCAGCTATATGTTTTGTAAAACGTGCCAGCCATTTTGAAAGCCTTTCCGGGTAGTCGCCCATTTGGAAGAGACAGTCCGTTTCCGGTGTCAGGAACCTGTATGTGACCGGGGTAAGGGCATAAGTCTCCTGGTAGTCCGAGTTCATGAACCCTTTCATGCATTCAGCCAGCGTGTCACGGGTAGAGTAGACCAGCATGACCTGGCTTTCCATTCCCACCGGGTAAAAATCACGCTCCTCCTCATACGCCCAATCGTACAGGTAGTCTGTGAGGTTCGGGCTTTCCGGGGTGATCAGTGCCATGCCCTCCCTTATCAGTCCCAGCAGTTTTTGTTCCTTCCCCTTTTCTGTCCGGTAATTCCGTACAGCCTCTTCCAGAGAGTTGCAGAACGGTTTTCCCGACATCCGTTTGAGTGCTTTCGCCCGTTTTCCTGACTGGTAGGAATCCGCCAGCCGCTTGTTCGTCCTGATTTCTTTCGGGGAGGCGTCGGAATCCCGGTTTTCCCAGTCTTCCAGTTCCTCTATGGCGAAGTCATAGCAAAACGCCTCGGTGACATTGCAGACTCCGTGATGCCGGACGAATTGCCGGATGAATTCCCAGACAATGTTCCTCAATGGTACGGGAAGCCGTTCCGTAAAGTCGATGGGAATCCAGAACAATGCGGGTTCCGGCCAGTCGTGATGGCGGAACAGACAGAAATGGAGCCTTCCTTCTTTCTCTTCCAGATTGACACATTCCGGCACGCTCTCCTCCATCGCCTTGTACAGTTCGGTGATTTTCAGACGGGGGCTGCCCCCTTTCCTGTATCGGAAAGGGAGCTTTATACCCATAAGTCCGGCATAGTTCAATGCCGATTGGTAGAGATAATTGAAATTCTCCGGTGTCGTGAGATTGACCGGGGAACCGTCATATCCGTCTTTATGCCAAAAATCCGGAGAGAGGGGAGGAATTTTATCTGTCAGAAAATCATGACGCTTCCCGGTGGCGGCAGTATCCTCCTTTTTTGTCCCGCTGTTCCTCTTCGGATGTCTGACGGGCCGGCCGAGCGGATAATGAGTCCCGCCAGATTTTCCTTGGCTGATTCTGATAGCAGTCTGCATGGCTTGTCCTCCTTTTTATTTCTCTTGCCCATACGCTTATCCTTTTACTCCGATGGTTGTCTTGAAGCGGTAGACCGCCTTGTCCTCCTCCCATTCCGGCCCATGAACGGTCGCCGTTGTCAGTTCGGGATAGGTCATGGAATAGAAGTCCATCACCTCGTTTACGGACAGTTCGTTGTTCGGGTCGCTCAATACCAGTTCCTTGGAGTCCTTCCTGAATTTGAAAATTCTCTGCAATCCTTTGATTTCAAGTGCCATAATTTCTCTTCTTTTATAAGGTTTAACAATATACCATGTCCATTTGTGCCATGTCCGTCATGCGGCATTCCTTCGGGAAGTCCGGATATTCCGCATACGGATCTTCCCTGAGCATTTCCCGGTCATCCTCGCAGTCCTTGTCGAAGTTGTACATCACAGCCTCTTGCGTTTGCCGGTATTGTTCCGGGCTCTCATAAGTTCTTGCGGTCTCCTGCGCCGGTGCATACTGTGACGAGGCCGGTTGCATCCATTGCTTTCCGTCTATCTGCGGTTGCGGCATCTGTACCGGTTGATGGAACTGGATTCCTTGAGGTTGTGGAACTGCCTGTTGTGGGATCGGTTGCATATATTGTACGGGCTGCGTTTGCGGCTGTCCGGGGTGTGCAGCAGGCTGAGGCGTTTGCGGTTGTGAGACGGGTTGCGGAACCGGATCCGGCTGTTCGGACAAGAACATAGGGATTTGCTCTCCGCTCCGGTATTGCGATGCCGGGGCTGCCGCCGGTTGCGATGCCGTCTGTTGTGGAGCAGGCTGCGGCTTGGACACTGACGGTTGTTCCATGCCGAACAGGCTTCCCTCTGACGCCTTTTTCTGTACTTCCGCCATTTTTTCGTCGATTTCCTTTTGCTTGTCCGGAAGTGCCAGCACCTTTGCCTGCTTGAGCCATGTCAACGCTTCGGAATAGCGTTTGCCGGTCATGGCATCCTCAGCCTTCTTAAGCAGTTTTTCCATCTTTTCCCGTTTCTCGCGGACCTCTTTGGACTCTTTTTCCGCAGCAGACCTGGCGGCTTTGCTTTGTGAGGCCGCCTGTTCCGCCTGCTTCTCGAACGTTTCCAGGTTGGTAAGGATGCCCTGCGCTTTCTGTACGGGCGTGCCGACAGCCTGCAGGAAGCCCGCATCCAGCTCTTCCGGCGTACCGTTCAGGATGAGCGGGACGATGCGTTCCCCGTCCTTTACCCCCGACCGCCTGGGAACAACGGCCACCGTCAGGTTGCTGTTTACTCGTCTGATGTTGATACTCAGGTCTGTGCCTGCCGTGATCATTTGGTTGATTGCTTGAAAAAACATAATGGTAAAATTTAAAATGTTATACATAAGTTTCCTTGAAAAAATCCTTCAGGATTCTCTGCCTGTCCGGATTCGAGGCGATGCCCCTCAACGGTTCCAGATAGTAGCCGATACGTTTCGGTCCATCCATCGTATCGGGAATCCGTTTTTTAACAGGTCTCACACGGTTTGTGGCGGGCCATGCAGCCGGCATAACCGGAGCCGGCGGGGTGAATGTAGCGGTTCTCATGTCTTTACGCTTTAAGGATTATACAAGCATGCCCATGACGGTCAAGGCGATAATTATTTTTACAATGAGGGTGAACGTCCTGAAAAGGAGGCTGATGAGCGTTCCCGACAAAAGGAACAGGACGATCAGGTACACGGGAATGATTCCCTTGCTGTAGAGCAGGCATATTCCCGTAAGCAAAACCAGTGAGACCGTTTGCTTGCAGATGTTTTCGATAAGTCGCAGTTTCATGTCTTTAAATTTTAAATTTTTAAGAATGAATAATCCCATCGGGATATGTTTTCCCGATTTTATAGGCCTCCGGCCCTTGGATTGCCTTTTTGCGCAAGGCTTGGCAAAAGAAAATACCGCAGCGAAGCGAGGATGATTTTCTTTTGACCAACCAAGCCCCCAAAGGGGGCCGCCTTGCGGCAAAAACGAGGCAATCCAAGACCTTTGCCGCTTAAAATCGGAAAAACGTATCTTGCACAGATAAAAAATAAAAAAGGAAGTACAGACAGACGTCTGCACTTCCCTTGTCTTGTTGGCTTTGACATTTGTTTATGTGGTTCCCTGTGGTTTTTCCATCGGATGGTTCCGGAATATCTCGCCTGTCACCTCATTTACCGTTTCCAGCACGCCGTCCAGGAACTCTTCCTGCGAGAGTTCCCCCCGTTCTATCCGTGCCAGTTCTGTTTCCCAGCCCGAAGTGAGGGAAGCATCGGCCACTTTCATACTGCGTACCGTTTCATACAGAAAAAGCCCTTTAGGGGTCGGGACGACATATTTACCCGAATAACGGATGTATTTACGTTCCAACAGCGTGCGGAGGATATTCGTGCGGGTGGAGACGGTGCCCAGTCCGGCCTTGTCCATGTAATCCACCAGTTCCTCGTCCGTATAAGGGGAGACCGGTAACGATTTCTTATGTATAAGGCTGCACCCTGCCACCGGCAGTATCTCTTCCTGAAAAAATTCCGGCATCACCTGGTAAGGCATACGGCCTTTTGCGACAATATGTTCCCTCTCGAAGATTCCGAGCCATCCTTTTTCCAGGATGCGGTATGTACGGATGCGGAATTTACGTGCGGCACACACCGTATCGACGGTTGTGTATTCCACCTTGCAGGGCGGCATGAACGTTTCAAGCATCCTGCCGACAATGAGCGTGTAAACCAACATTTCCTCCCGGTCCAATTTACCGGGCTGTGTGCCTGTGATGATGATGGCATGATGCTCCATGGTGTCTTGTGCCTCAATACTGTCCCGTGGCGCGGCAAGGTCAACCGTATCGGCATATTGTCGGAACTCCTTGCGGGACAGCATCTTTTCCATGACAGGCGGTAACGTGTCATATACATCCTTTGGCAACAGGCGACTGGAGGTGCGCGGATAGGAAATCAGCTTCTTCTCGTACAGGCCTTGTGCAATCTCCTGCACCTGTATGGCCGTCAGGCTATGGTAACGGTTCGCATCTTTCTGCAGTTCGGCCAGGTTGTAAAGTGCCGGTGCCCCGATTCCCTCCGTCCGTTTCCCTACCGCTGTGATGCGGACACTTTTTGCCGCCTTGCAATCCTCGTACAATGCCAGTGCCTCCCGGCGGACCACCAGGTCGTCCACGTGACGCATCTTTAAGATACGGTCATTCTTGCACAAGCTGATGAATACGGGCCAGCAGTCAGCCGGCATGTGGTTCTCCCTATCCCGGTACCGTCTGCATATCTCCGCCAGTACGGGTGTCTGTACCCTGCCCAGCGAATTGTTCCCGAAGCCTACCGCCTTGCAGATGGCATAGCTTGAATTGACCCCCAGAAGCCAGTCCGCCCGGTTACGGCTGTCCGCCGCAAGGAACAGGTTGTCGAACCGGTCACATGGAAGGAGGTTCGCCATACCTTCCGTGATGGCCTCGTCCGTCAGAGACGAGATCCAGAGGCGGAGGCAGGGTTGTTTGCATCCCAGAAAACCGTAAAGATGGCGGAACAGCATCTCTCCTTCCCGGGAGGCATCGGTTGCCGCAATGATGGTGTCGCATGCGTTGAGCACTTTGGCTATCACTTTCAACTGGAGCACCGCATTGATGTCGGGATTCCACCCGGTATCCGTCTTCACGTGCCTTACTGTCAGGAAGGAAGGCGGCAGCAGGGGAAAGTCCTTCCACTCCACATGGGCTGTCCCTGAATCCTTCGGCATTGCCAGGGAGAGCATGTTGCCGTATGTCCATGTCACCATGTAGCCGTTCCCGGTCATATAACCGTTCTCTTTTCTGCCGGCTCCCAACACTCTTGCTATCTCTCTGCCCACGTTGGGCCTGTCAGTCACTATTGCGATCATATTCTTTTTCTTTTTGATGCCCCGTACCGGATTGGGCAGTACAGGGACAGGTTAAACTTATTTTATTTTTTTGTTATTTCTTTGGAGATTCCTCCTGACGGATGCCGTTGATTTCCATGATTGCCCTGTTGTTGTCACCGGGTACCAGTTTGAGTGTAGCGTCCATGGTCAGGCTGATTACCGGGGTACAGAGTTTCAACGGGATGATTTCCGACTCCTTGCCTTGCAACAACAGGTCAAGGTTGCCGTCCGCTTCCAGTTGCTCCTTGCTGATACCCACGGCCTTCAGGCCGGGCCAATCAATATCTTTTACATTATAATTATAAGGGATGTTCCGATTCGTATTCATACGGTTTGGGGATTTGATGTTTGTAAAATTCATTTTGTTTCTCTCTGATTGGGGTTATACCGCTTGTTTTGCGCCCTTCTTTTGTTCCTGCTGCTGGCCTTGGGCGGTATCCGCCTGTGCTGCACGACGGGAAGTATCCCTGCGAATATCAGGGTTCTCTTGGAAATACTGCAACTGTCCGGAATAAGGGTTTACTTTCAGGTAGGAACTGAACGTTTGCCCGTTGTTTTTCAGTCCTTCGACCAGGAGGGTCTTCCCGTCCTGGAGGTTCGCCTTTTCCTGCGCCGTGAATACATGGCCGTAAACCTCCGCCGGGATACGTGGTGCCTGCTGCTCGTTGAACCCATCCGGCGTGCGTGAGTACATCGTCCTGCCGGTATTCATGTCCAGCTTGACAAATGCGGAGAATTCCTCTCCCTTACGGTTGATCATGTTTTCCAGATAGACGGCCTGCCCCTTGCGCAGAACCTCCTTGTCCTCGGCTGTCAGCTGCACGTTGCAGATTTCCTTTGGAATATAGATTTCTCCGGTTTCCGGATTATGACGGGTGTAATTCGGCCGTCCCGTCGTCTGGTCTATCGTGACAAACGCGGAGAAAGCTCCGTCCCTGTTCTTGAACTTCATGTCCTCGACCAGGATGGTATGTCCCTCGCTGAGCATCTTTATCTGGGTAGGTGAGAGCGGTACGCCCCCGATGGATTTCTCGTTGAATACCTGGTTCTTCGGGAAGATGAACTCCAACCCCCTGCGCTCGGCGCTGTATTGGAGCGTGGCGTCAAATTCCTTCCCCGCCTTGGAGATCATCCCCTCCACCTTGACAGGTTGTCCCTCCTTCAGCAGTCTGATCTCCTCGTCCGTAAGTCTTACCCCACTCACTTCCTGCGGGATGTAGACATGTTCCTGCCGGACAGCGACCAGCTCGTTGGTGTTTTTGTCGATGGAGATCAGGCAGGGGGTGTACTCGCTGCCACGCAGGTTGAGTTCCACCGCACGTCCCATGTTGCCGGTCTCACGCAGGTTCTTCTTGTCTTCTTCGCTAAAGTTAAACCCGAAATAAGGGCGTTCCAGTTGCGGTTCCTTGCGTATACCGTGAACGGCCAGCCCCACCTGCCCGTTCTCTTGTGGTATGAGCGAGAGCCTCGCATCCAGTTTGGCTGTCAGCACGCCGGGAATGTTAAGTGTCAGCGGCACCAGCTTGTTGGTCTTGTAACCTCTCAGCATGGAGTCAAGAAGTCCCTGCTGTTCGAGTGTCGCCTTTGAGATACCGATCTTGTCCAATCCCTCCCAGTCGATCATGTTCTCATTGTAACGATAGCGCGGGCCTTGCGGCTCTTGTGGCACCTGCTGTGCCTGCGGTTGCTGTTGTTGCTGGGATGCCTGTTGTACCTCACTCTGTTGCAGGGGTTCCTGCGGTTGCGTTTCTTTTTTTGCCATGGCTGTCTCTTGTTTATTCATGTTTTGTTCCTCTTTGTTCTCTCTCGGACGGATCTCGTAGCGTTTGAGGAACTCCTTCACCGCGTCCGTCTTTTTCCCTTCCGCCAGGTCCTTAATCGCCTGCTTGTTCACCTTGTAGTCGTGGAAGGTCATGCGGAGCAGGCGGAAATGGGTCGGTTCCTTGAACTGGCTCCAGAAATTCTTGATGAAGTTTTCGAGTATGCTCGAGTTCTTGTCGAATTTCAGGAATGAGTTTTCATTCTTCTCGTCCGCTGGAACCGTCTTGACCTTCCCGTCCTTGTCGATCTCGCTGACCACTTGTACACCGGCTTTCGGATCGCTCTTGTTATGAATCATCATCAGCTCGGTGATCTGTTCCACCAAAGGGGCGTCGTTCGCGGCCTTCGGTTTCCGGGTTCGTCTAGGCTTCCCGTTCGGGCTCTTTTCTTGTGCCATACCTTTTCTTTTTGGGGTTAATAAATTGCTTTGACGCTTCAAATGTATGGGCTAAATCCGAATAAAATGCTGATTTTCAAAAAGGTGTCATCAGATGTCATCAGATGTCCTCAAATGTCCGAAAGACTGGTTTTCCGTGAGAGAAACATGCCGTGAAAACAAGGATATGGTATGCGGAGGAAGGGCGAAGAAGCCGGCACGGGCGCAAAGGGAGGATTATGCAGAGCAGAGGGAGCTGAAGTCCCTGTCTTCTCATGGGGCGGTGTTTTTTTCATAAGACATTGCCAGGTCTGCCCATATATCCCGTACTTCCTGCCGGATTTATTAGGGATATAAAGGAGGCCCTCCTTTTTTCATCAATGACACGGTCATGCGTCGCGTCGGTCGCAGTGAGTCCCTATAATCTTTCCCGAAATCAAAACCATTGTCCGGGCGTTTGTTTCCATGTGTATTTTCCGCGACTTGTCGCAAGGAAAATACTCATGGAAAGCGAAGCCGGAACGCCCGTGACAATACGGTTTTGATTTATCTTTGATTATAGGGAACTCACTGGTATCCGTCTGTTTTTCACGAATTTCCCAGAAAACATATACTGTCTTGTTGTTTATACGATATAAATATTTCTAGACTTGTTCCACGGAAAAAACGTCGCTTTTCATTTTCGGACTTTGATTCTTTACGAGGCTATTTGGACTGTCTTTCAAGAAGATTTACAGAGTTTGGCATCAGCATCAGGTGATATTCGGTGTTCCAAGCGGAGAAGCGGAATCTAGGACTAAATATTTTTCCTTCAACAATATAGCCCACGGGTTGTATCTATGTACCTATTATTCATCATAAAACAGACTATATATGGCTACCATTAAATTAAAATTCCGTCCGTCGACGGTACAGGGTAAGGCCGGCACGCTCTGTTACCAGCTTTGCCACCGTCAGGAGAACAGGCAGATTACCACCGACATGAGGATATTTCCCGAGTGGTGGAATGAGACGAAACGTGAACTTGTCGCTGTCCCCGGCAATGAGAGGGTCCTGACCGCCTACCGGAAACGGGCGGAAAAGGAGATGCGGGACATCCGTGAGATTATCCGTGAGCTGGACTGTAGCGGAGAAACATACACCTTGTCGGAAATACTCAACCGCTATCGCTCCCTGCCTTCCGAGCCCGGTTTCCTGTACTACATGAAAAAAGAGATGGAAACGCTTTGGGAGAATGGCCAATACGGCACCTCTCGTAATTACCGGCGTGCACTGAACAGCTTTTCCGCTTTCCTGGACGGTGACGACATTCCTTTTTCATCGTTGGATTCCGCCCTGG
>ENA-OPFI01001048-OPFI01001048.1-human-gut-metagenome-genome-assembly--contig:-NODE-1048-length-10374-cov-3.145072_pt1 | contig 10374 bp, 12 predicted proteins | sample MGYA00241308_ERZ501550 | MGnify/ENA primary metagenome ERZ501550 (study PRJEB25962, sample SAMEA2042433) | human gut metagenome | biome: human gut; feature: human-associated habitat; material: faeces...
TGACGGCGGATGGTAAGGCGTCATAATGAGGAGAGCGTTAAGCGTCATCCTGAACGAATGTGAAGGATCTATTACCGTAGTGGGGAAAACGGTAAGATGTTATTCAACGTTAAAAAAACCGCTGCCTATATAGGGAACGGTCTTTGCTGCTTTCAGTCGGGACAGGTAATAGCGGCGATTTTATCAATTGCGTAGTGGAGTTCACTCACGATTTCCGTGTCGGCGGCTTTGTAATACATTTCTTTTCCGTTGCGGCGGGATGTAATCAGTCCGCAGGCTTTCAGCAGACGTAAGTGGTGGGAAATGGCAGGACTGCTCATGTCCATGATGGCGGCAATATTGATGACGCATTCTTCCATGTGGCAGAGGATCCAGAAAATTTTCAGCCGTGTGGGATCGCTGAGCTGTTTCAGCAGGATGGATACATCGTCGATTGTCTCTTGGGACGGCAGGCGGCTGATGATACGTTCTTCATCATTTCCATGGTGGTGCGGAAGTCCGCATTTATTTTTTGTCATATGGTATACCTCTTTAGAAATTATTTTTCTTACATTGTAACATACATGGGAAAATGGCAGGATAAATTTATCGGAAAAGAGTCTTGACAAAATGTAAAAGAAAAAATATAATATGATTAACGATTAAATGGTTATTTAAATGTAAAATAAAGGAGAAGAAAAATGAAAAAAAGTTACAAGATCGACGTGGACTGCGCTGCATGCGCACTGAAGATGGAAGATGCCGCCAAAGCAACGGCAGGCGTTAAAGACTGCGTAGTTAATTATATGCTGCTCAAGATGAATGTGGAATTTGAAGATGGGCAGGATCCGAAAGCCGTTATGCAGGAAGTGTACAAGAACTGCAAAAAGGTGGAGGATGACTGCGAGATTTTCCTGAAATAAAAATGGTTTGACAGGCTGTTGGGATATTGGCCGGCAAGGGAAAAGAGACTGAAATGAACAAGAAACAGAAAAGAAATTTAATGCGCATTATCGTGGCGGCAATCCTGATGATTGTCCTCCATTTTGCGCCGGTAAGCGGTATGGTACGGTTCGGGTTTTACTTGGTTCCTTACTTGATTATCGGGTATGATATTTTGTGGAAAGCCTTTAAAGGCGTGAAGAACCGGCAGCCTTTTGATGAAAGCCTTCTTATGGCGATTGCCACACTGGGGGCGATTATCCTGGCTGTTTATGAAGACGGTGATTACACGGAAGCCATCGGCGTTATGCTTTTCTACCAGATCGGCGAATGGTTCCAGAGCTATGCCGTCGGCAAGAGCCGCAGAAATATCAGCGAGCTGATGGATATCCGTCCTGATTACGCGAACGTGGAAAGGGAAAACGGACAGCTGGAAGCGGTCGATCCTGATGAAGTGGAAGTGGGGACGATCATTGTCGTGAAGCCCGGTGAAAAGATTCCGATCGATGGCGAAGTAGTGGAAGGCAGTTCTACACTGAATACCAGCGCTCTGACAGGAGAAAGCCTGCCCCGTGAAGTGGAATCAGGCGATGAAGTCATCAGCGGCTGCATCAATATCAATGGTCTTCTGAAAATCCGGACGACGAAAGAGTTTGGGGAATCGACGGTTTCCAAAATTCTTGATCTTGTGGAAAATGCCAGTTCCCGTAAATCAAAAGCGGAAGATTTTATTTCCAAATTTGCCCGTGTATATACTCCTGCCGTGGTAGCGGCGGCGATCGCTCTTGCCCTCGTTCCTCCGTTTATCCGTATAGGATTCATGGGGGTGCCGGCTGACTGGGATGTGTGGATTTACAGGGCGCTTACGTTCCTCGTTATTTCCTGTCCCTGCGCGCTGGTTATCAGTATTCCCCTGAGTTTCTTCGCCGGCATCGGCGGCGCGAGTAAGGCGGGCGTCCTTGTGAAAGGATCGAACTATCTGGAAACGCTCTCCAAGGTTAAGACGGTGGTTTTTGATAAGACCGGGACTTTGACCAAAGGGGTGTTCCAGGTGACTGCCGCCCATCCGCAGGAAATGAGCGAAAAAGAACTGCTCCATCTGGCAGCCCATGTAGAACGGTACTCCACGCATCCTATCGCGGCTTCTCTCCGCGCAGCGTATCCTAACGAATCGGACAGCTGCCGTGTGGAAGCAGTAGAGGAAATAGCCGGGGAGGGGATCCGTGCCCATGTAAATGGCAATGTAGTATGTGTGGGAAATTCCAAAATGATGGAAGCCGTAGGCGCCGAATGGTATGACTGCCATCGTCATGCTGCGGGTACGGTCATCCATGTGTCCATCAATGGAAGATATGCAGGTCATGTGATTATTTCCGATGTGGTGAAAGAAACATCAAAAGCGGCCATTGCCGCTCTGAAATCGGTGGGTGTCGCCAGGACGGTCATGCTCACAGGTGATGCGAAAGAAGTCGCTGACGCTGTAGCAAAGGAACTTGGCATCGACCAGGTACGCAGCGAGCTCCTGCCGGCTGATAAGGTGCAGAACGTGGAAGAGCTCCTTATGGAGAATAAAGGAAATGGAAATCTTGCCTTTGTCGGAGACGGTATCAATGACGCTCCCGTGCTCACCCGCGCAGATATCGGAATTGCCATGGGCGCAATGGGGTCTGACGCGGCAATCGAAGCGGCGGATGTGGTTCTTATGGATGATGATCCCATGAAGATTTCCCAGGCGATCCGGATTTCCCGTAAATGTTTGGCCATCGTCAACCAGAATACATGGTTCTCTATCGGTATCAAGCTGGTTGTGCTTCTCCTGGGAGCGGTCGGCATTGCCAATATGTGGTTTGCCATCTTTGCCGATGTAGGCGTCATGATTCTTGCCGTACTGAATGCTATGCGTGCTCTCTTTGCAGGACGGACCGCATAAAAAGAAAGTGGATCTTGTGAAATAATAAACAATAATAATGAGAACAATAATAACATCGACCGCGGAGGTTTCCCTGCCCCGCGGTTTTTGCATGGAAAGCAGAATGGAATCGTAAAAGAATAGTTAGCTTGCAGCTGACAGCTGCAGGCTAACGGCTAATAGTTTACAGCTTACAGCTGATAGCTTTTATCTTTTTACCGTTTCCCTCACCACAGTAACAGATTCTTCGCTGGCGCTCAGAATGACGTCTAATATTCTCTGTCATTATGATGCTTAACGTCCCTCCGTCATTATGATGCCTTACCGTATCCCGTCATTATGACGCTTTCCGTTTCCCATCGTTAGTAACGCTTTCCCCCAATCGTCATTCAGAACGGGGGTGGGAAAATGGGTAAGCAGAACGGTGACACGGAGTGAAGAATCTATTACACTGATGACACTGTGCGGTTTCTTTTCTGTTTATCACAAAATTACTTTTACCGTTTTTCTCACCACGGGTACAGCTCCTTCGCATTTGTTCAGGATGACATCTCACCTTAATCGTCATCTTCATAACTAATCCTTTGCCAATACCCCGAATGACGTTTTCCGTTTCTTGCTACTATGGCGCTTACCGTTACTCATCATTTAGAATATATGATAAAAATTTACTGCGGAAACAATAAAAGAAAACCACCTTTTATTTGAAAACAATTAGAAAATATGATATGCTATAGAACAAATTGAAATTTATTCGCAGATTAAGCGGATGCTGAATCGGTAAGGATGGAATTTACATGAGAAGCAAACGAATGCGGCGAAGCATTGTCAGACGTGTTTTGCAATTTATCCCCGTACTGCTGGGGATTACTTTTCTTGCGTTCCTTTTAATCTATTTATCGCCAAGCGATCCTGTGAGCGTGCGTATGTCGGCAGGCGGTATTTCCGTCAGTCCTGAAATCATGGAGTCCATGCGCAGATCCATGGGCCTTGACCGTCCGCTTCTTGTACAGTATGGCGACTGGCTGTGGAATATTCTTCACGGAAATATGGGAAAATCATATATTACTGACGCTGACGTGCTGGATCAGATTTTGAAAGCGCTGCCTTATACATTAAAAATGGCGGGCGCTTCTCTTTTGCTGACCCTCTGCATTTCGATTCCCGTAGGGATACTCACGGCGGCCATGCAGAACAGCAAGTTTGATTATGTGGTCCGTGTCATGGCGTTTGTGGGAAATGCTCTTCCCAACTTTATCATCGCCCTTTGCCTCATGTTTATTTTTTCCTACCGTCTCGGGTGGATTCCTGTGCTGGCGACGACAAAGCCTATAGGCCTTATCCTTCCTGCGCTTACGCTGGCGCTGGTCATGTCGTCCCGTTATATCCGGCAGATTCGTGCCGCCATGCTTGATGAGCTGGGCAAGGGGTATGTGGTGGGACTTCGTTCCCGCGGACTTTCCGAAACGACCATTTTGTATAAGAATGTATTGAAAAATATTATGGTAACGGTGATTACGCTCACCGGTATTTCCCTCGGCTCTCTTCTGGGCGGAACGGTCATCGTGGAAACCGTTTTCACCTGGCCCGGTCTCGGCAGTCTTATTATGGAAGGGATCAGCCAGCGAGACTATCCTGTGGTACAGGCGGTCATCGTATGGATGGCATCTGCTTTCATGGTGGTCAATCTGCTCACCGATATTTCTTATACTGTTTTTAATCCGAAAATTAAAGATATATAGGAGGACCTATGGATCTTTCAGCAAAACGGATTTCGAAAAGTATGTGGTGTCTTCTTGGCATCATCCTGTTTATCATTCTTTTCAGTTTGATTTCGCCGTACCTGGCACCTAATGATCCCTATCTGACCCATTCCGACAATATCCTTGCCGCGCCGGATATGAATCATTTATTCGGTACTGACAATCATGGGCGCGATGTGCTTTCCCGCGTGATGGTGGGCAGCCGCAGTTCCATCTTTGCCGCATTTGCCATTATTGCCTGCGCAGGGACATTGGGAAGCTTCGTGGGTCTTATGGGCGGTTATTTCGGCGGGAAGGTGGATGCCTGTCTTATGCGGGTGACCGATATATTTCTCGCATTTCCCGATATCCTTCTGGCAATTGCCGTAGCGGGCATTTTAGGCGGCAGTCTTTTGAATGCCATGTTCGCCCTCGTGCTGACGGCGTGGACGCAATATGCCCGGCTGGCACGGAGTTCGACTATTGCTATTAAAGAAGAAACATTTATCCATGCCGCCCGCCTTGGCGGGTGCAGTGACAGGGAGATCATATTTCTCCACATTCTGCCGAATATCGCGGGACCGCTTATCGTTACCGCGACGCTCCATGTAAGCGGTATGATGATGGGGCTCGCCGGGCTGTCATTTCTCGGACTCGGGGTGCAGGTACCGGAAGCGGAGTGGGGATCCATGATCAGCGAAGGACGCTATTGTCTTCAGAATGCGCCGTGGGTGGCTCTCGCACCGAGTGCCGTCATGGTTTCCGTTATGCTTGTTTTTAATTTATTCGGTGACCAGGTCAGAGATTTACTGGATCCGAAAAATAAAAAATAATTATATTTTTTAGGAGGAAAAAACATGAACAAAAAGCTCAGAGCCATGCTGGACAGCATTAACGCTAAAAAGCAGGAAGTGCAGGACCTGTTCCGTTTTTATCAGCGGCTGCGGTGATGATAAGAAAGCGGCGGCGGATAAAATCGTCCGTGTGGCGGGGACAGTATCCGTATCTTCTTCGTCCATGGATCCGGCAAAAGGATGGGATGGCTGGTACATTGTCCGCTACGGTGTCGGCGAGACACTGTTTAAAGTAGGGGATGGTCTCAAGATTGAACCCTGGCTTGCTGAAAAGTTTGAAAAGATAGATGACCTGACCTGGAAAATCACACTGAAAAAGAACGTGACCTTCTCCAACGGGGAGGCCATGACACCGCAGAAAGTGATTGACTCCCTGAAACGTGTGGGCGACATGAATGAACGCGCCGGTTTCCTGAAAACCGCCGTTTATACTGTTGACGGGGACGCTGTCGTCATTAAGACGGAAAAACCGCGCCTTACCCTGATCAATGACCTGGCGGATCCTTATGCGACCATTATCGACGTGGCAAATACGAAAGATTTTGAAAAAGCGCCGATTGGTACGGGCCCATTCGTGATGGCATCGTATGAGAGCAATAAAAAAGCCGTCATGAAAAAGAATCCGAAGTACTGGGGCGGGGAAGTCAAGTCTGACGGCGTGGAATATACCAAAGTCACTGACGCGAATGCGCTTGCCATGTCTCTCCAGGGCGGCGAAGTGGATATCGCCCAGGATCTGACCGTAGACGCTGCGGAAACTGTCGCGAAAAAAGGCAACCTCGTTGTGAAGAGGGTGGCACAGCCCCGCGTGTACCAGATGTATTTCAATCTGAATAAAATGCAGGATAAAGCTGTCCGCGAAGCGATTATGTACGGCGTGAATAAGAAGGATATCGGAGAAAAACTAATGAAGGGCGCTGTGTCCGCTGCTTACAGCGCGTTTCCCGATGACAGCGCTTACGGAGCAAAGAATCTGAAACCCCGTATGTTTGATGTCGCCAAGGCGAAACAGATTCTTACTGATGCGGGATATAAAGATACCAACGGCGACGGTATCGTGGAAAAGGACGGGAAGCCGCTTACTGTACAGTTTTCCGTTTATAAGCGCGCCGCGATAGCTCCCATTGCTACGGAAATGCAGGCTCAGCTGAAGCAGATCGGCATTGATGTCCAGATTAAGAATTTTGAAAAAGCAACCTTCTTCGCGCCGGGGGATTTCGATATCGCTCTCTATTATGTAGTCACCATGCCGGTGGGAGATCCCTACGATTTCCTCTACAATGCCTATGACAAGGACAGCAAAGTCAATTTCGGGCACTACAATAATCCGGAAGTGCAGGAGTGGCTGGAAGAGCTGCAGAAACTGCCTGACGGCGAGGCAAGGATGCAGCTTGTCCATAAGATCCAGCAGGCGGTCATTGATGACGCGGCCATGGATTTTGTCGGATTCAATACGATCCAGGTAGGCATGGGTAAAAATGTCAAAGGCTACCTGATTACACCGAATGATTATTACCAGGTGACGAAAGACCTCGAAAAATAAGCGGGAGAAATCTATGCAGCCATTACTGACAATTCAAGACCTCAGCGCCGGTTATGGCGGCAAAACGGTCATCCGTGATATTTCCCTTACACTGATGCCCGGTGAAATACTGGGCGTCGTCGGGGAAAGCGGCAGTGGGAAAACGACGCTTCTGAAAGCAGTTTCGGAAGTGAAAGGCCTCAGGACCGATGTCTATACGGGAACAGTTACTTTCGATGGGGAGGACCTGCTCCATATGGACGCGGAGGAAAAAAGAAAATGCCAGGGAGAAGAGATAGCCTATGTATTTCAGCATCCCGGCGATTCCCTGAATCCCACGCGGAAAGTGCGTGTCCAGTTCTATGAGACCATCCTCGCCCACAGGCGGATGGAGAAAAAAGAAATGGACGAACTGATTGCTTCCGTTTTTAAGCGGATCGGACTGACCGATGTGGAACGGATACTGAATGCCTATCCCTTTGAACTTTCCGGCGGAATGGCGCAGCGTGTGGTGATTGCCCTTGCCGTGCTGCTCCATCCGAAACTGATTCTTGCCGATGAACCCACCTCCGCGCTGGATACCACCGTGCAGAAGCAGGTTCTTGAAGAACTTCTCATGCTCCGGGACACCCTCCGTACCGCCATGATCATTATTACCCATAATATCGGCGTGGCCAGACATCTGGCGGATCGTGTGGCGGTGCTTTATAAAGGGGAAATCGTGGAAATGGGGAAGACGAAAGAAGTTCTTGAGAACCCGCAGCACCCCTACACGAAATCGCTCATGGCCGCTGTGCCGAAACTGGCATATGCCATGGAAAAGGAGGCATGATGGAGGAAATCCTTGTCTGTGAGAACCTGACGATGACCTTTGACGACGGCGAATACATCGTGCATGCTTTGAAAAATGTGAGCTTTTCTCTTCGTAAAAATGAAGTTCTCGGCATTATCGGGGAAAGTGGAAGCGGAAAATCGACTATTGCGAAGCTGATTACCGGACTTTATCAGCCGACAGGAGGAAATATATTTCTTGGCGGCCGATCGATTGTCCGTCTGAAACGGCAGGCGCAGAAAGAAGTGTATACCAAAGTGCAGATGGTATTTCAGGACGCTGTCGGCTCTTTTAATCCGCGGAGGAAAATCGGGGAGTCTATTTTAGATACGCTCTGCCGTCTCTGCGGAGAAAATAAGCATACGGCCGGTAAGGAAACGGCCCTTCTTTTGGATCATGTGGGACTCCCCGGGGATTATGCGGAAAAATATCCCCATGAGCTTTCCGGCGGCGAATGCCAGCGTGCGGCGATAGCCAGAGCCATGTCCGTCCATCCGGAAATTCTCATTTGCGATGAAGCCACCTCGGCGCTTGACGTTTCCGCACAGGCAAAAATTGTGGAGCTTCTTATGCATCTGCGCAGGATCCATAATGTAAGCATTTTATTCATTACTCATGATCTTCCGCTGGTGAGCAATATAAGCGACCGCATCCTTATCATGAATGAAGGAGAACTGGTGGAAGAAGGAAGCACCGAAGAAGTGATCACCCGGCCGAAAACCGTTTATACCAGACGGCTCCTTGACGCAGTATGCTGATGATTTAAAACGGCAGGCGGATGATTATCCCGAGAGAATGGCTCCCTGCCCGGTTTGTTATTTTTATACATAATAAAACCGCTTTCTGTAGTGACCTTTATGTCAAACTGCAGAAAGCGGTTTTTAGTTGCCTGCTGAAAAGGCATGAGTAAAGAGCCGTAATAAAATGCAGAAATATTTTGTTACAGTCTGTTATGATTTGCATAGAATGGATTCATTGGGACAACGGCGTGCAGTCAATCACTGTGGCAAGGTATTTTCCGTCTGTCCTGCTTTGCGCTGTGACTACAGCAAACTTTCCTTCCGACAGGGGAAAGGCCTTTTCGAGAGAAAAGCTGGTGTACATTTCTGTTTTGTAGCTGCCTTTTTCATCCTGTTCTTCCTTTGTGTTTTGAAGGATGCTGTCTTCCGGAATGAAATCTTTATAGTCCTGTGGTGCTTTTGACGGACCGGCAGGATCGGACAGCGTGATATTTACGATATGTTCTTTAAAAACAATGACCGTCACGGTATCATTATTGAATCTTTTCATATAAACTGTGTCTCCGGCAGGCGCGCCATAGGCGGCGGTCCAGATATCAAGCGTATCTCCCAGGCGGGCGGCTTGCAAGGCGGGGGCTTTTTCTTTTTGCGTATTTTCTTCCTCAACAGCGGCTGTCTTGGCCGGGACGGCAGGCCTGCCTGCATTGCATCCGGAAAGCAGCAGCGCGGATAAAAGAAAAACGGCAGAAGCGGAACCGATGTATTTCATAGAATCCTCCCATAGATTTGATAATAATTTATATTATATCACCGAAAAAAATAATTTTTTCATCTTGACGGCAAACCTTGCTTTCTTGTATGGTTAAGGAAATAGGGGGCGGCTATGTTCAGATTCAATGATATCTTTCTCGTAATCGTGGCGTGCTACGTTATTTATAAAATAGGTTTCGTCGACGGTTTCACTTTGGTGAATCTCTTTATCGCGGTTTGCACCGTTGTGGCTTTTGTATCCACGATTCTTCGTCGAAGCGGATACATGGAGAGGCTGAAAGAAAAGGAGCATGAAGCGGTGAAGAAACGGGAAGAGAAGAAAGAAGTAGACAAGGCAAAGAAAGAGTAACGGGCGGAAGAAATAAAACAGAGAAATATATTTATGCAAACGGCGTTTGTGAGGCGCCGTTTTTGTTTGCCAAAACCGGAAAGGTGTTTGTAAGGCTTTTCTTAGCGTCGGGAGCGTGTCGATTTTTATTCATCGGCTGATTATGTTAAAATGCAAGTATAATTATGAGATTTAGGTAGAAATCCGGTCGGTTTCGGCAGGAATCGTCTTTGGAAAGACAGTTTATTTTCCCAAGAGGTATTTTCATGGATTCCGAATTGGACGTTGTGAGACAGATTAATAAATTGGCGGGACAGGCGCGCCCCGTGGATCTCATGATGGATCTGATTACCCGTTACGGTCATTGGGCATTTTTAATTTATGGAATGTTGCTATGGTTTGCGCCGGGGAAGAATCAAAAGCATCGGCGGGAGAGCTGCGTGGCGGCGTTCCTTGCAGTTTGCCTATGCTCCGTGATTTCCCTTGCTGTCGGTGAAATAATTGAACTGCACCTTTGTTGTGTCCTTGCCAAGAATTTCAATGTCTATCTCGTCCCAGGGATTATTGTCTGAAGGTCCTGTATAGGTGAAAAAAGAGGAAACAACACCGTCATTTTTTATTGCTTTCATTCTGACTTCATATCTGCCATAGCCGTAAAAATCCTTTGAACGGTATTCCGCACCCGAATAAGGCACACTGCCGTCCTTTTTGTCCTTGTCGATGATAAGCTGCATTCTTCCGTTTTCAAAGGTGCA
>ENA-OPFI01001053-OPFI01001053.1-human-gut-metagenome-genome-assembly--contig:-NODE-1053-length-10320-cov-1.714954_pt1 | contig 10320 bp, 19 predicted proteins | sample MGYA00241308_ERZ501550 | MGnify/ENA primary metagenome ERZ501550 (study PRJEB25962, sample SAMEA2042433) | human gut metagenome | biome: human gut; feature: human-associated habitat; material: faeces...
AACTATATCAAAACATATAGTCTATCAGTTTAGGCCGGGAACTTTTTTGAGTGTTCTAGGCAGTTCGAGAGGTACTGTTTACCCCATGTTTTTGAAGCTTTTGACTTTTAGGGCTCCCCTACCCTTTAAAAAAAAAGTCTCAAAAACACAGCGTTTTGGCTCACTCACAAATCCGAAAAATTGCCCAAAAAGGCAATCCTAGACCCAAAATTGGGGCCCAAAAGGCAATTTTTAGGTACCTAAAAGGCAATCCCAGAGGCAATTTTTAGGCAATTTAGGTACCTAAAATAGGCCTAAATTTAATAAATTTAGGTACCTAAAAGGCAATTTTTTGGGCCTAAAAGGCCCTCGGATTTATAAAAAATAGGCAATTTTGAGGCCCAAAATTGAGGGATTTTTATAAAAATAGGTACCTAAAATGGTCTAGGATTTAATAAAAATTGCCTAAAATTTGAATCCTGAGGGCAATTTTTAGGTAAAATTTTAAGGATTTTAGGCAATTTTTGGGTTCGGATTTAATAAAAAAGGCCCTTCTAGGTACCTAAAAAGGTAAAATTTTGGGTAATTTTAGGGCCTAAATTTAATAAATTTGGGTATTCAGGTACCTATTTTAGGTAAAATTTTAATAAAAATGGGGCCCAAAAGTACTTAGGATTTAAAATTCCCATCAACAATGTGTAAAGGATTTAAGGCCCTTTGGGTTATTTTTCCTAAAATATCCTAGTAATTTACAAGTATAGAGCTAAGAGTTAATATTAAAAGTAAAAAATAAACTCTAGAAGGTATATTAAAATTAAAAGCATGTAAACTATATAGAAAGAAGATAGATATTGATATGTTATTGAGATGACATCAATTAAGGCTTAAATTTAAGGCCCCGAATTTTTATTTGCATATTATATTATTATATATTATATTTGCATTGCAATTAAATGCAATAAATATATTATTAACAACATGATTACAATCAAAAGTCATTTTGCATTCTCAGGAATCAATATTCCAACATGCATTACTTGTTCAATCAACTCTTATTACAAAGATGAACAATTCATTCAGGAGATAGATTTTCCAACTACACCAATCACAGAACCTCTGGGACAAAATTACCTTAAATCAATAATTAATAACAATTTAAAAACTTAACATTATGAATGCTCTAGAATTCAATAACAAAATTGCAAACTTAATCACAAAATTCATTACTAATATTCCAACAATAGGTCAATTTGACCCATCAAGAAGTCAAAGACCTAACAAGGATTTCATTCCAATCATAGAACTGGTAAACCTAAATTACCAGTTAAACCCAAATGATCACTCTTCACAATTAAATATTACGCTTAAAAATAACTTAGATTCAGGGGAAGAGGAATTCGATGAATTCCTACAAAATGAGGTCTATCAATATATTCATAACTTTATTGATAACTTAACAAAATTAACTGGATTACATGCAATCCCAGTTAACAATACCCAATTAAAAATATATCAACACCCAAGAATGGGGGATACCTTAACCTATCACCAATCAGATTTCAATTATTATATTACTTATTCACAATATTTAGACTAAGTTTCCATAATAATAACATAATCCTGAATGACTGGGAGACCTAAAAAGTCTCCCTTTCTTTTTGTGAATCAGAAAATTCCTACCAACAAAGGCCCAAACCGAAAAAGGCCTTTACCTTATGACAATTATTGTAATCCTGATTTTTAAGAATCACCCAATAAATTACTTCCTACGCCCTATAACACATCCTGACCCAATTTCAGGAACTCAATCCTACACTTACCCACTGGGAGCAAAATTATTATATAATATATGATTGGAATAAAAATATAATTATTATATTTGCATTGTATTATTAACAACTAAAATTTATTTTTATGGAAACAAAAAATTATTTAGAGAGAATGCAAGAATTAAATGCAATTGCAACAAATTTATTTATGGGACCCAACAGACCCCAATACAAACTTGCCATAATTGCAACCATTGACTATGCTGGAGCTTATGGGCTCTCATTACCTGGTAACCTAAACATTATTAATAACGAATACTTCGAAATAACGGGAGACCCAAATAACGAAGGTTACTTTGCTCAAATAACCTCTTTACCCTTCAAAGACCAGGTAAACCTAAAACACCAAATCGCTAATATAATAACTCATAACCTAAGTTACCTAAATAACTGGTTAAACTCCAATCCTGACGATGGGGACTATTTCGACTATATACCAAGCTTAATCGACCAAATGCTCCAATTAATAAACTTAGGCTTCAAAACCTTGGACAACTTTAAAAACGAATACGACTATATTTACGAAAAACTCCAAACACAAATTAATAAATATAACGATATGGACCCCGAAAACGGTATTAACCACATTAACCTAAATACCTTCACCTTAACCGAAGGTTACATGATACATATGCACCTATAAAAAACCTAAACCCAATTAGGAGCCCTCAACAATGGGCTTCTTTTATTTTCGCCTTAAAGGGACCACCTACGCCCTTTAAGCAAAATTAGCAAATTTTATCAATCGCTTGAATCCTTATATCGCTTGAAAATAACCACATACGCTTAAAACTACTTACCTTTTTGATTATTCTTTTACTATCAAAGAAACAAGGCAATATATAAATATCATTCTAGAGCCTCAAAGAATTTAAACATATTTACTCTAATGGCCATAATTCTATTATTTCTAAGAAATATTACTTCCTACCTGATTTACTACATACCCAATCCTAAATATATAACCAGATATAAATTACCAACAAATGATTCCCAAAACTATACATACCTAATCAGATAATTAATATATTGCTAACAACGCATGTGCACCTTTCAGGCATACCAACAATGGTTCCCATCAACAAGGGCCTAATCTTACTAACGCCTTCAGACCCCCGTGGCAAATTTGTAAAAAATTGTAAAAAGAAATAAAAATAAAAATTATTTATTTTCATTCTAAATAATATTATTTATATTTATTCTAAATTATTTTATTTAGAATTTTTCTAAATAAAAATATTTTATATTTTTTAACTTCAAAAGTATTGACAAACGGACAAAAATATATTATCTTTGTTGTGTAATCGAAAGGGAAATACTTCTTAATTCATTACACATTATTATATTATTGTTTAACTTTCTAATTTTTTTATTTATGGAAACAAAAAATTTTTTAGACGAATTGTTAACTAATGACGTATTTGTTAAAAATTCAAATGGAAAAAAATCTTCAATCTACAAGAGGGAACTTTTCAACGGAATGTTAGACGACGACAAAAAAAAGTTACGTCGTAAATTGAGAAAAACTTTACAAAATAAGTTTTTAGCCACTTTTCTAACAATTCGAAAAAACGAAGTTGAACTAAAAAAACTTTCCAAAATTTGGAATGATTATGCAAACAAAGTGTATAACAATATTAATGTAGTTTGTGAATCTAATACAGATTTGGAAACGCAAAAACTAATCAAGCAATTTTTAGAAGCAATGAATAACGTTGCAGCAAAAACAAAGTAATTATAAATTAGTAGGGGGATAGATTCCCCCTACATAAAACTAAATCAAAATGAAAAGAGAGAATAAGAAGTATATTAATTTTGTGCGAAAAGAAGTACAAAATGAAATTAATGTTTTTCAAGAATATTTTACAACTCCAATTTTTGAAAAAAAAGTAGTTTACAAAGACGGAAATAAAGTATATATTTGTTTTAGGGATAACGAAAAATTTTTAGAAAAATTTAATCAAAATTTTTATAAAGACCTAAAAAGAAAAATACTTATTTCTATTCGTTCTAAACTTATACGTGATAAAAAATTTAAGTTAAAACAACTAATAAATTTTGAAAGAAAAAATGTAACTGCAATTATTTACGAAACCTTATAAATGTAAAGTTATGAGTAGATTAAGTTTAATTTTTGGATTTGTAAATAAATTCCAAAATCAAATCGAAAGAATCGACTTTGATATAAATTCAAATGAAGAAAAACAAATTGCAGGGATAGTGCAATTAAACCAAAATGCAAACCTAAAAAAGAAATGAGAAATTATTTAATAAAACAAAAAATAAATTCTTTATTTGATTATTGGGAAATTGACAAAGAAAGATTGTTTATCGAAATGGAATAATATTTTTTAGTTAATTAAGTTAATAGGGGGACAAATTTTGTCCCCTATTTTTTTACATTATTTTGTTAAATATTGGACACCCTACCCCCTCCGCAAAGCCACAACTTTTAGAGCCCATAGTAATGGGAACCCAAGGGAACCAGAGAGAGAAGAGAACCCATACAACAACAAATAACCCCATAGAAACCTCTGAAAGCCAAAAACAACCAATCCATAACCAATAACAACCCCCCTCTCTAATCAATCCAACAAAACCCAAATTATCCTTCAAACCCAATTTCAAAAAAAAATCCCAATATCCCTCAATAGTAATGGGAATCTCAATCTCTATTTCAATTAAAAGGGCTACCTCCAAGAAAATATAAATATATCTTCAAAGAGATAACCCTAAAATAAAAACTAAAACTCTAGAAAAGAATATAAAGAATAAATCCTATGCCATATAAAATAACCATAACTGAATTCCATAAATCCTTATTGAATACTTTATTCAAATGGTCAAATACAATTGAGATTAGGTTTAATATTAAAACCAGGGAAAGGATTACTACCAATATAATGGATTTCTCATCACCAGCAAAATATTGCATTAGGAAAAACCCAAAAGAAAATCCAAAGAGTAGATTTATAATATCCCTTGTCATCCTGTTACTTTTATATCAAATAAACCTTCCATTTCCTCTATGGTAATTCCAAGGTATTCCAATTCCAATCTAAAGATATCAAATTCCTCATTTGAGGATTCTGATATACTGGTTCCTTGAAGGTATTTAAAGGTAATATAATCATTGAAGGATAGGATATTTCGATTTTTATCTATCCTTAATAAAGCCTTGAAATTAATCTCCATATCAGATGATATAGAACTTATAATTCCAATGAATTTGTTGGTACCATTAATGGTAACTAAGGTTCCTTTTTCTAATTCCATAACTTATAAACTCTTTTTAAAAAATCCACTATCAATTAATTCAACTATAATAATTACTATCAATGATGCTGGACTAAGGACTACAAGGAATAAACCCCATAATAAATCTCCAATAGTACATTTGTCATTCCATTTTAATTTAATTAGAATAGCTGAAACTATTATTACACTAAGTATGCAGTATATTATAACCCAGGTCATTGCCTTATTCCTTCCATTCAATTTTGATTGTTGTAATATGTTCTTTCAATTGTTTAGAAATGTTTAATGCTTCCTCTTTTGAGGAATAAATAACATTACTACAATACCTTTCTTTTTCTTCCCCATAGATATTCACCCACCCCTCTTTCTTTTCTAAGAGTATCATGAGGTCTCTATTTTTTCCAGTACCACCATTAGAGAATACTCCATTTTCTGTATAGTATTCAATTTGTTCTGAATTATCAGAACCTTGTATTAAAGCAACAATTGGTTTAATACATTTTGCGTCGAAGCAAATAATTCTTGCCTTTCTTCCATCTCTTGTACATACTGGCTTACCAGCTTTGGCTGCTTCAAGGTCAAAGGGTTTCATCTTTTGCATATTGATAACTTGTTCAATATTTTTATGGTGTTTAAAACGAGGATTATTCTTCATATCCTCTTCTGAATATTCTCTTTCTTCCATATTTTCTTTGTTTTATTTAATTTCTACAAATATCTCATCTTTTAGGCATGAATATGCAGGTTGATGGTTTATATAGTAACTCAATTTGCAGTTTCTTGAAAAATTATCATAAAAAGCACAATTATTACAAAGAGAATCAGGGACCTTTATTTTCTGATATGATTTATTCTCTACCATAATTGGGTTCCCAACTTTTTCAAGTTTCCTAAAAATAACTGATGCACCATCCAATCTACCAGAACAATCTCCTGTTATATGTTTATCTGCCAAGCATCCCTTATTATTAAATCCACAATTAGTACAAGTAATAGACTTTATACATTGATATAAATTATCCTGATAATTAAATATTTCACCTATTTTTCGTTCCATAATTCCAATTGTTTCCTTTCTCTTTTTTCCTGTAATTCATATACATTTTCATATAAATCCCTAATCTTCTTAAAGGTAATTTTAATTTTTCTAGAACCTTCTAGTTTTACACTTACCCTTTCCATATAACCTCTAGTTTCAAAATTATCCCAAAACTGTTGTATGTGAATAACCAAGGTCATTTATTAAATCCATAAAATCAAATTTTTCACCTACTGGTATTTGATTAAATCTTTTCCTAAGGATATCAAATTTACTCATAATATTAATTGTTTTATATTGAATATGTCTACTATATCTCAATTTGGTCATAAAAAAAATTCCTCTACTTGGAATAGAGGAATTGAATAGTAAAAGAAGGAAGAACCAAATACTTCTTTTATCTTAAAATTTCAATATTAATACATTCTAATCCCCAAGATTCTTCCATACTGGGGTCAAAATTACCAGTTGTAGAGATTTGTAAGCCACCAAACATAAATTTTTTACCAGTAGAACTTGGGGAAGTAGAAGTAAGGTATACAGTAGTAAAATTTCTTTGTAAAGCATTAGCATTACTGGGGTCAAAATCAATACCATGTAAATCAACATATTTATTGTTACTTACCATAATATTACAATATCTTTCTGAAGTAACAATATTCTGAATAACAGAACATGCAAATAGACGTATCAATGGTGTATTATCACTTCTAGTAACATATATATCAAATGCAATATCACTGGGAGTTAATGATTTAGCTGACATACGATTGAATACATTGACCAAATAAAATGCCATTTTTTTAGTAATAGCAGAAAATTTTACTTCAAACCCATCTAATTCATCTTTGGGCATAATTGGGATTATTATCATACTGTTCTATTTTTTTAGGTTATTTTTTGGTTCTTCATATCAAAATAGTATATACAAAAAAAACCACCAATATTTTCTCAAACCTTGGTGGCAAACAGTGAAACATAAATTCAGTAACGAGATAAACAGAAACTCATCTATGAGTTTCTTTACTATGGTTTTTAAAAAGTGTTATTACTGTATATAATAGTAAACTAAGAATTAATACTGGGGATATCATAAAAGTAATTACCATTATAAAAAAATGCCTTATATTATTCTTTGTACCTTTTACACCTGATTTCCTAACAGTATAATCTATTGCTATGGTTAATATTAACCCAATAAAATATATAATAATTAAAATTTTCATTGCCATAACCCTATACTGTTGCTAGAAATGAAAGGAATAATCCACCAATAATTAAAGCAATGATTACCAATGGTACAAAAAAGGTTCTAAAATTAGAACATTCTTCATCTAAACCTTTAAATATAGCCCAAATACTAAAAAAGCTATCTGTTGTTACTTTGTCAAATTTCCTTAGGATTAAAAAATCCAACATCTTTCTAATCATAAATATTTTTCCTCCATTTTTCTAAGTTTATTATACAATTTAACCACTGATTCATTAGGTAATTTCCCTAATCCTTCATTAATTTTACCCAAAATTCTGGGTATTCTTTCCATGGATAATAAATAATTATATTTATCCTCATCAAATAGTTCAACCTTGAACTTAGAAGTAACAATACTGATAATATTTAGGTTATTATCTATGGTCATCCCATTATTAAGTTTGTATTTATTACCTTTTAATACAGAATCCACCAAAGCTTTTTCATAATGTGCTGGTCCAGTTACCAATAAAGCATCTTTTTCTTTAAGTTTCATATTTTTTGCATTATATAATTAAATTCAATAAGAAGTAGTATTTCGCAATACCTTTGTTGTATAATATATAATCTCTAAAACTTATAAAAATCATGGGTAAATTAAGAGTACTTGGAGTATGTGGAGCTCAAGGAGCTTTATTATTCCCTTTTAAAAAGTATTTAATCAGTAATATTGAACCAAGAGCAGTATTTCATACAAAAAATGAAGAACAATGGAAATTAAATTTTGGTGAAATACCTTTCAAAAGAGACCTTGAATCATTTAAAGGCCAAGTAGATATTATAATTGGTTCCCCTTCTTGTGGTCATTCTAGTGTTTTTAGTTATTCAAGGAAGAAAACCCTTGGTAAACCAAAAGAAGATAAAACTTTGAATCTATTTTTAACCTCTTTGAGCATGTTTAAACCAAAAATATTCCTAATGGAAAACCTCCCAAAACTTTTTGATTTAATTCCAAGAGAGGAATGGGAAGCAAAATTGCAAAATTATCATCTAATTGTCCATTGCCATTCAGTATTTGATTTTGGTAATTCACAAAAATCACGAAAAAGATTAATCCTAATTGGTATTAGAAAGGATTCTAATATAAAAGTATCAAACTTTGAAAATATTTTTCCAGTATCAACTCCAATGTTAGTATCAGAAATTGAAAAACTGATAAGAAAGGACATTAATTTCAAAGAAAATGATGATAAAAAATTAGCCATGTACCATTATTCTGATAAATCAAAGAAAACCCTAACAGTAAAGGAAGTAAAAAATCTTTGGTTGAGTGAATTTAAAAAAGAATATAAATGGCCAATGAAAAATACCAAAATGAAAACTCTTCCAGGAGTGTATAGAAATAGAAAAAATAGTTATCCATTAACTGTAAGACCATCAAATAGGCAATTTAATCCTGATGGGGATATCATGGGCCTAGAAGAATATAGGATTATTATGGGATTCCCAAAAAGGTTCAAGGTATATATGGATACTGAAAATTTAAATTATTGGCTCAATAAAGGAAGAAATACATTAACAAAAGGCTCAGTTTATGAAGTTGGGGTATGGTTTAAAAAATGCCTGAAAAAACAATTCAGGAATATGGAAACCCCCTAACGCGTACGTATGCGCTTATTATTAATTAAATAAATATATAGATAGATATTATATATCTATCTATATATTACGCATATGCGCTATTATAAGGTTACGTGTACACGTGTACGTAATATATTTATACCCTCTAAAAGGGTAAATAAATATATTTTACTCTTTTTAGAGGAGGGAATAAATCAAAAAGAATAAGGGGGAACTATTGGTTATAAATCCCAAAAATTTTATGTTATGAAAATCCTATGGTCAATTTTGAAAATCCTAATCCCAATTGTTTTATGTTTTTTGGTTGGTTATCACCTTGGTTCATTGAAACATAAATTTGATTCAAAACCCAACAATCAAAAACCAGATACAGTTTATATTGATAAGCCTTTTGTTCCAGAGGAACCATTTGATGAACCAACAGAACCAGAAGTTATTTATGTTCATACTTTGGATACGATAGAAATTTTAAATATCATTTACCATAATGATACAATAAAACTATTATATCCTGATTCAAGTTTTATTTCAGTATCACCTCAGTTTCTTTCTCAATTCCCAAATTCAAGTAAGCTAATTCAATTTCTTCTAACTGATACTGATTTAAAACTTGGATTATTAAACACAGATGGAAAGCTCTTTGAAAAGGTTTATTCAATTGATACTGATAAATATTCATACAATTACTTTGAGGATAATATGACTCAAAAAAGAAAATCCTTCATAAAAAGATTTTCACCATTAACTGAACTTCAATGGAGACCATTCAACAATTTATGGGATTTGAATTTAGGTTTAAAATACAATACCAGTAAATTTAATTATGAACTTGGGTTGAACTTATTTTATTACCCAAGGATTAAAACAAATCCTGGAACAGATTTATACTTCAAATTAAGTTATCAATTCTAACTATGGCAAGGATATTAAAAGAAGATAAAAGCTTAAACCAGGAACAGCTAAGAACTTTATCTAGAGTATCAAAAGATGTATTTTTATTCTCTACCTTTGTTTGGGTAGTTAACCCAGTACTGGGTATGGTAAAATTTAATTTATACCCATACCAAAAATCAGTTCTTTATCAATTCCTAAAACATAGGTTCAATATAATCCTAAAATTCAGACAAGCTGGAATTACAGAATTGATTGCTATGTACTGTTTATGGTTAGCTATGTATCACCCAAACAAAAAAATAAACATCATATCAATCAAGGATACTATAGCAAAGAAGGTACTTAAGAAAATTAAGTTCATGTATAAGAATTTACCTTGGTACCTTCAAACACCAATCATAAATGGTAGGGTAGGGGAATTTGGTAGTACAACTACCATGGAATTCTCAAATGGTTCAATTATAGAATCAATCCCTACTTCTGAACAA
>ENA-OPFI01001061-OPFI01001061.1-human-gut-metagenome-genome-assembly--contig:-NODE-1061-length-10272-cov-2.289713_pt1 | contig 10272 bp, 9 predicted proteins | sample MGYA00241308_ERZ501550 | MGnify/ENA primary metagenome ERZ501550 (study PRJEB25962, sample SAMEA2042433) | human gut metagenome | biome: human gut; feature: human-associated habitat; material: faeces...
CGTCGCGTCGGAATGTGGAGTCAGCCAGCTTCTTCGGTCCAACATCAGCTACCCAGTGTTCAATGTACTTTGCCAGCGTAATGCTTCGGTTAATAGGCTCTGGGGTGTGTTGAACATCGCGTTCAAACAGAATCGCCTGCTCCCTTACCCATTTCTCAGCTTGCTTTGGCGTATACTCCTTGGGTGGCTTGACCGTTTTCTGCACGGATTTCAGCCTGTTGCCCTCATAATCATACCCACGGGATACCACAATCAAATAGCTGTTACTGCCGCGTTTTCTGATAGACGCCATTGTTTTCAACGCTCCTTTGTATGTTTTATTGACCTCCGGTACTACAAAGCATACCGACAACTGCGACAGAAAGCTATCACCATACCCAACAATCTTTATGCTAAAAATTCACTTATTACTGACAAAAACGGCACCGCCATCTCTGACGGTGCCGCTGGTTATTTAGCCTGCTTTCTTGGCTTTCCTATTCTTACTTTTCATAAATGCAACATAGCACGGATTTTGGTTGTTCAGCAGATCTTGCATCAGGTTTGCCGCCTGACGCTTCGCCACGTCCTGCGGGTGGCAGTAGGTGCGTTCCAAGAATGCCGTATCCGCATGACCCAGCAGGGATGCCGCCACCTGTTTGCTGGTGCCTTCCTGCAGCAGATAGGTTGCGTAGAAATGCCGCAGGGTATGCAGGTGATAATCTTCCGATAGCCCACACTTTTTATATAGCTTGCGCAGATGCCGTGTAAAAGAATCCGGGTGCGGCACATGACCATCGGGGTCAGTAAATATCGGCTGTTCTCTATCCGGAACGCCGCTATGCAGCACCTGCTGCTGTCGCAGCGCCATCAGAAGCTCCCATATTCCCAGCGGAATGGTTACAATCCGTTCCCGATGGCTCTTGGTGTCACTCTCAACAATCTGCCCGGATGCGCAGCTGCGGGAGCGGCGGACGGTCAGTTCACAAGCACCGGTTATGTCCCGCCATTGCAGGGCGCAGCACTCGCCCCGCCGCATCCCTGTGGCGATGATGAGCTTGAAGTACGTCTCGTACTTGATACTCTCGTTTTCCAGCGCGGAGATGATCTTCTGTGCCGTTTCCTCGTCGGCAATCTTTTTCTTTGTTTTCTTGCCCGCGTAGCGGTAGGTGCGCCATGCCGGGTTATGCGTGAGAAAGCCACCCTCCACGGCGTCGGAGAGGATGCTGCACAGTGTCGCGTGTACGCCCTCAACGGTGCTTTCGGAGAGTGGCTTTCCTGTTGCGTCGCTCTTTGTCTGACGCAGGTTGGCATAGAGTTTTCGGAAGTGCTCGGGCCGCAGGTCGGTGAGCTTGTAGTGACCCAGTACGGGGAGAAACCGTTCCAAGTCCTGCCTATCGCGGTGCAGTGTGGACTTGGCCAGTTTACCAGGAGCGATGTCCCGCAGCCACAGCTCGGTGTACTGGGCGAGGGTGAGATTTTTCTTCGGTTGCGGATCATCCTTACAGGAGCGCTCGAACAGGATGGCCTGCTCGTTGAGCCACTTTTCCGTCTGCTTGGGCGTCAATTCCTCCGGAGGGCGGACGGTTTTCTGCTGGGACTTGATGCGGTTGCCGTTGTAGTCGTAGCCCATGGAGACCACGATGAGATAGCTATTACCGCGCTTACGAATACTTGCCATGGTCATTCTCCTCTCTGGATATGTGTACTGTTGCGCTTTCTGCTGTCAACACAACATACTGCAAGAGACGGAGAATAGCTATACCCAAAAGGCAGAAAGAAGAATTATTTTCCGGCGACCTTTTGCAGCGGGAAGATCATACCGCTGCCGGGACGCAGCGAGGTGAGCATGGACGCGGCGGCCTCCTGCTTGCGGGACATCTCCGGATGGCAGTAGGTGCGTTCCAGAAAACCGGTGTCGCCGTGACCGGCCAGCTCCGCCACCGTCTGCTTGTCGATGCCGCTGTGCAGCAGCGTGGAAACGAAGAAGTGACGCAGAGTGTGCAGGTGATACTCAGCAGGGAAGCCGTTGGCGGCGTAGATCTTCCGCAGGCGTTTTGTGAATGTGTCGGGGTGAATGAGAGTCCCGTCCGAGTTGACGAACAGATAGGGACTGAGTTTTTTGCCGTGTCTTGCTGCCTCCTGCGCCAGCCGCCAGCGGTAACTGAGCAGCACACCACGCAGGGCGGGGGAGAGAATGATCTGGCGACTGTGACCGTTTTTGGTACTGCCTTCCACCACACCCTTGCCCGCAACGATGCTGCGGGAGCGACTGACAGTGAGGATGAATCCGTTACCGCTGGCACAGAAGTCCGACCAGCGCAGGGCGCACAGCTCACCGCGGCGGCAGCCGGTAGCCATGGCCAGCAGATAGAACACGCGGAAGTGCCGCGGCTCTCTGGCAAGGGCTTGCAGCAGGTGCTGTGCCTCCTCGACGGTGGGAATGTGCTGGCCGACGTGTGAGGCCGCGGGCAGGTCGATCATGCGGGCGGGATTCTTCTGGATGATCTCGTTGCGTTTTGCGTCGCTGAGTACAGCGGACACGGCGGACAGGTAGTGCTGGACGGTGGTTTCTTGAATTGGTTGTCCAGTACGATTTTTCCGTTTGCGGAGTTGGGTGAGCATATTTTCAATCGCCAGTGGGCGCAGTTTGCACAACGGGATAGCACCGATGTAGGGATAGACCACCTCCAGTTGTCGGCGATAGGAAGCCAGCGTACTGGGTGCGTATTTGCTCTGGCGGGAGAGCCAGCCCTCTGCGTAGTCCTGAAAGGCGGTGCTGCCGTCCTCACTGAAGCCGTACTTGAAGCGGCGCTCCAACTCCTCGGCCTCGTGCATGACGTACTGACGTATGCTCCGCGAAGCGACAGACTTTGGCACTTGGATAGTCTGCGATTTGCAGATCTTCTTACCGTTGCGGTAGCCGTTGCTGATGGTGATTTTGTACTTACGCTCGGTGAGCTGCTTGATGCTGGCCATCAGTAGTTGTCCTCCCGAATCACATCCTTCAGCGAGATGGTACCCCGTGTACTGTTGATCTCGCGGACGCTGTTGCCGCGCATCTTGTTGTAATCCTCGCGGGTCATGTCCACGTCGGCGGCCAGCAAGTGGTTGGTAATGTTGTGCTCGACGGCCAGGTTGAACAGCAACTTGGCCATGCGGTTTGCAAAAACACCCAGCGTCCCCTCCAGAACGTCAGCCACCGCGTGGGGCAGAAACGCACCGGCATTCTGCGCCTTCAGGTAGCCATCATAGAAGCGAACGGCCTTCTCTACGAACTCACTCTGGCTGCCGCAGTTGCCCAAAGCTACGCCCGCTTCGACCATTTTCTTCGCTTCCGGCGTGAGCCAAAAAGCGTACTTTTCTTTGTTGTTTGTCATTTTCATGTTCCTCCTTAAAATTTAGCTGTGACCCCGCAGTTTGTTCCGTAACTGCGGGACTTTTTCTGTTTTCGACCCCACCGCCCGCCGAAAATGCCGCTCCACAACGCCGGTGGTGGAATCCCGCAACTGCCCGCACTGTGGGCAGAAGTGGCCGGGGTGGGGGTGCGCACGACGCCACCCCTTTCTCCTGCTGCTTTTTCGGCGCACCGAAAAGCTCCCCGACACGCCCCCAAATGGGCCGGGTGGTATCCGTACCCCACCTCCACCCTGCGAGGCCACAAATCGGCCCACAGGCGGCAACACGGCGGGCAGTGGGCGCAAGGTGCGGTGTGGCTGGGAATTTTCCTTTTTCTCCTCTTGTTTTGCTCCAAAATCGCAATTTTTCGGGGTGAAATAAGCCGTTTGTTCTCCAGGTGAAATCGGAATAAAATCGTACATTTTCCTCCGTGACGGCTGTGACAGGTGTGACGGGAAATTCCACATACCCCCTATATCACTTTTTCCCGTCACTGCCGTCACTCCCGTCACGCGGGAGGCACTGAGGGAAGAGTGCAAGGATGCAAAGTATCTAGATACTTACACCCTTGCACTCTTGCTCCGGCAGATACCAGTACCATTGTCCGTCGTGTTTTTCTGAAAGAACGCCCAGATGCTTCTTGGCGATCTTCAGCGTCCGCTCAGAGATACCAAGACTCTTTGCGTGTCTCAGCACCTCCTCGGCGGGGACACTCTGCGTGAGCATCTGCTTGAGCGCATCCTCCATCTGCATGGTTTTTGTCTGCACATGACCGGAGCCATTCAGCACATCCTCCACGGTGGCATCGCAGACACCGAGCCATTGGAAACCGTATTCGGGGTGCAGATCGAATGCAATGGACGACCCCTCCGGCGCGAGACTGCTTTTGCTCTGCGCTACCACGCGGACGGTATCACCACTTTTGAGTCGCCCCACCACCAGAACGCTTCTGGCGGCAGCGGTGAAATCAACGGAACCGAGGTTACGGTAGCCCGCCTTTTGGTTCTGCGCCTTGTTCATATGACCAACCAGAATGACGGCGCACTGCATACGATTCGCAACGGACGCGATGCGTTTCATGACGGGCCGTACCTCGTTGGCACGATTCATGTCCACCTTGCTGCCCAGATACGCTTGTAACGGATCGAGGACAATAAGCTTCGCTCCCGTCTCGCGGATGGCCTGTTCCAGACGTTCATCGCAGAGAGACAACTCGCCGTGGCTCTCGTCAATGACCAGTACACGGGAACAGTCCGCGCCGGTGTTTACCAGCCGTGGCTTGATGGTGTCCGACAGGCCATCCTCGGCGGTCTGGTAAATGACATTCATGGGTTCGGTTATGCTGCTGCACTCCGGCAGCGGTTCTCCTTTTGTCAGCGCGGCGATGACCGCGAGGACGAACGTGGTCTTGCCATCACCGGGATCACCCTGCACCATAGTCAGCTTGCCGATAGGTATGTAAGGGTACCACAGCCACTGCACAGGTTCGATGGGAACGTCACGCATGTTGATCAGGTTTAACAGGTTTAAGTTGTTTTTCATAGAGACTCCTTTTAAGATTGACAAATACGACAGCAAGTGTTAGACTAATTACGAAATAAAATGGCATAATTCGATTTGCCTCATTTTACCATATTGGCCTACATGCGTCAAGACGGTTGAATAATAAAATTATAATTAGTCTATTGTGGGAGAGAGTGACTATGGGATTCAAAGGGTTCAAAGTGTATCTGTTGGGCGGGAAAGAATATTTTGAGATAAAAGATCATGTTTCAAATGAGTCTTGTTGGGTTAATTCAAAAATGGTGTATACCTTTCCGGATACGTTGTTGTCATTCCTGTATTTGGACATGAATCCGTGGCGACAGAAGATTGATGCTGCCTTTAGTGCGCTGCAGAAGCTGCGTCTGGAAAAGGATGAGAGCGATCTGAACGTTGTATGGGAACTGCTGTCTGGTTTGTCCAAGGAGCATATCTATTTCGAATGTTTTCGGCTGAACTGGTACGAGTGGATACGGCAGGCCAAAGAGCAACAGTATATGGGTGCCCGGTATATACCCATCCGAAAGATGTGTCAGCTGAAAGCGAATGTACATCGCACACAGCAACAGCTTTTGCAGCTGTTCCACGATGTGCTCAGCGATGAGAGCGGTGATGACTCGATCAGCAGGAAGCTGCGGCGCTATGAAGAAAGTGGCTGTATGCTTGAACGCTTTGAATTTACACCGTTGACGTTGCGTTATGAGGCGGTGGGAAACGATGACTATACCGAGGTGCTGTATGCACAGTCGATGAATGACGTGATCGAGTATGAAGTGCGCCAGTGCCTTGCGCGAGGAATCAAGATGCGGCGCTGCAAGAACTGCGGCAGGTATTTTGCTGTTACCGGTCATGCCAGCACGGAGTATTGCGACAGGGTGTTTGATGAAAAGGGACGCACCTGCAAGGATGTGGGAGCCTTTCGGCAGTACAGTCGTACTCACAAGGACGACGCTGTTTTCTGTGAGTATCGCAGAGAGTACAAACGCCGCTTCGCATGGATCAAGTCGGGGCGTATCAGTGACAGTCAGTTCTACGCTTGGAGTGAACAGGCCAGAGAGCAGAAAAAGAAATGCGACAACAAGGTCATTACGATAGAAGCATTTTCTGACTGGTTGAAAAAGTCATAAGAAAGATACCCGCCCTTCCGACTATTTCGGAAGGGCGGGTGTTTTATCATTCTTCTGTATCCATCATAAGCTCCATTGCCAGCAGCGCTGCCAGCCGGAAGCCGCAGATGAAGCTTTGCTCTGCCACTTGTTCAGATACCATGTTGTGGGCGTCCTCGACGATCAGCAACAGGTGCTTGCCCTCTTTAGACAGGCGCTTGACCAGGCTTTGGAAGGCATCTTCGGCTTCCTGTGGGAGGTCATACTGGCCTTTCCGTTCACAGTAGGTGCGGTACAGAGATTTCAGCAGGTCTTGCATGCCTCACCTCAGCCGTCGTAGAGGACGTAGATCAGTAGGCTCCCACCATCCTCCACAATGCAGACATTACAGTGAAATCCGGCGTCTGCCACACTGTCCCGGCCCGTCTGCATCATGAGCTGGCGGAAGGTAAAGTCCACCATGTCCCGTGCCTTGGCCTCCAACGTCTCCTGCGAAGCACCTACCGGCACTGCGGCGGGGAAACGGTAGGCGCTGTTGTCCAGCGTCAGGCTTCTGTCCGTAACTACACCGTACTGCAACACTGCGTAGGCGTTGGCCGCGTCGATGGCCGCCTGCCGGTCTGCGGGAGCTGCAGGTTCGGGCGTGAGTTCCGGCTCTGGTGTAGGCTGAGGTTCCACATAGCCCGTCTTGGCATGGACTGTCTCGGAGGGAATGTCCTCCGTAGGTTCTTCGACCGGCTCAGGGGTGACAGCGGCTGGTGGAGCGGCTTCTGTCTGTTGAGCTTTTTTCTCTTGGGGCTGCTCCTGCACCACACCCGATGCCGTGTCCGGCTCCTGCACCGTCATGGTGGGGTCAGGTGTTGATTGCGGCTGCTGGACATCCCCCTGTACCACGGTTGCTGGTGCAATCTCTGGTGGGCCACTTTCCACCTGTCCACAGGCTGTGAGGAGCAGCAGTGCACTGGCTGCCAGTAGTGTGATCTTCTTCATCTGTGCTTTCTCCTTTTCGTTTTGGTAGCACAAACAACTATCACACAACTTTCAACAAGTCAACGGAAAGAAACAATGTCAAAGCCGAGAAAGCAAAAAAGGACTGACACGCATTTTCGCGTGTCAGTCCTTTTGTATGAGAGATTTCAGAGAGAAAATGGCTGGCTTTGAATTTGACCTTATCAGCGGCTTAGGCGGCGAAAATCACTCTTTGACTTTGGAAAGTTCTGTGCTATACTATAAAAGACAATAACCGCCGCTATATCAGAAGCCGCAGTTCGTTATGCCTGCGAAGATCGAGAAATTTGAAAGCTGCCGCTGGCGGCTTTTGAAAAGCATAATAGTTAGCGCAGACTAACTACAATACACAATATGTTTTTATGCCGAATATATGAAAGGAAAGGTGAAGAACATGCAGATATGGGAACACGGACAGGAGCATGAGAGGACATTGCTGTTCTTTCCCTGTACAGCAGAGCCTGTATGGGCATTTTCGGAGACCGTTGCGCTGCTTTCCCGGAAGTGGCACGTTTTTCAGGTGATCTATGACGGCCATCAGCCGGAGTATCCGGGGGACTTCACCTCCGTGGAGCAGACCGTGGACGAGGTGACAGCCTACTTGAAAAACCATGGTGTTGTCCATCTGGACGCGGCCTACGGCTGTTCGCTGGGCGGCGCGTGTCTGACCCGCTTACTGGCGCTGGGGGAAATTCCGGTCAGCCGTGCCATCATCGACGGTGGGATCACGCCCTATCAGCTTCCGTATCTGGTACGAAAGCTGCGCTTGGCGCTGGATGTGCTGTCCTTCAAGCTTGTGGCCAACAACCGCAAGGTGCTGGAGACGGCATTTCCGCCGGAGCGTTTTACCCTTCCGGGCCATGACGCGGTCAAAGAGTACGACGAGATAGAGCGCTACCTCAAGACCTACTCTGACCGGACGATCCGCAATGTGTTCTGGTCCGGCAACAATTACGCGCTGCCGGTGACGCCTGCCGGGAGCAGCAAAAAGCTCACCTACTGGTACGGCGACGACGAGAAGAAGGAGCGCCGGAGCAACATCCGCTTCATCAAGCGGTATTTTCCGCAGATACGCATCCACGGCATCCCGAAGATGGCACACGCGGAATTGGTCATTGTCCATCCGGAGGAGTTCTGCCGGTATGCAGAGAAGTTTTTACTTGGGCAAGCGGACGCGGTGGCGCTGCGAGACAAAGGACGGTGAACGAAATGGAGGTTTTTGTCGGGCTGCTGATTCCGTTTCTCGGAACAACAGCAGGCGCGGCCTGCGTATTCTTCATGAAAAAGACGCTTGGCGATCTGGTGCAGCGCTCCCTGGCGGGCTTTGCCGCCGGTGTGATGGTGGCCGCTTCCATATGGAGCCTGCTGATCCCGGCCATCGATCAGTCGGCGCATTTGGGAAAGCTGTCGTTCCTTCCGGCTTTTGCGGGCTTCTGGTGCGGTATACTGTTTTTGCTGGCACTTGACCACCTTATCCCGCACCTCCATGTGGGAAGTGAACAGGCGGAAGGCCCGAAGAGCAATTTGAGCCGTACCGTCATGATGGTGCTGGCTGTTACGTTGCATAACATCCCAGAGGGGATGGCGGTGGGCGTGATGTATGCGGGTTTTCTTTCGGATAACCCCCAGATCACGGCGGCAAGCGCACTTGCCTTGTCCCTTGGTATCGCCATTCAGAATTTCCCGGAGGGAGCAATCATCTCCCTGCCGCTCAGAGCGGAGGGGGAGAGCAAGGGCAGGGCGTTCCTTGGCGGAGTGTTTTCCGGCGTTGTAGAGCCCATCGGCGCAGTACTTACAATTCTTGCCGCACAGCTTGTGATACCGGCGCTGCCGTATCTTCTGAGCTTTGCCGCCGGTGCCATGCTCTATGTGGTGGTGGAGGAGCTGATACCGGAAATGTCACAGGGACGGCACTCCAATCTGGGCATGGTCTTCTTTGCCGTTGGATTCAGTGTCATGATGGTGCTGGATGTGGCTTTGAGCTGAAAACGGCAAAAATATTGGAAGATCATACCGTGTTCGTATCGACTGCCGCGTCAAGCAGAGGGCCTGACTCGCCGCCTTACGCACCGGCCTTTTCGTTGTGATAGGGATCCAGGAACGGGGAAGGCGCCTTTTTATACGTGGCAAGGCTGACGATCACCAGTGCGGCGGCGCAGGCGATAGCACCGGGTACCGTGGGGCCGAGACCGAAGGGGGTGCCGATAAGCTTCCAGCCCACGCAGACCACGAAGCCCGCCGCCATGCCGGAGATAATGCCAGCCTTGGTGGCCTTCTTCCAGTACAGGGCGGCAAAGGCGGGCAGTCCGGCCGCTGCCGCGTAGAAGCTCCAGGCGAACATGAGAATGTTGTAGGCGTTCTTGATGTACAGGGCAATCACCAGTGCGCCCAGCGGCAGGATAAAGGCAAACACACGGGTCAGCCGCAGCTCCTTCTTTTCCGGAATATCAGGCTTGAACACCTTATAAATATCGTGGACGCAGGTCTGCACGGAGACGATGAGATAGCTGTCCGCTGTGGACATGATGACCGACAGGATGCCCGCCAGCGCAAGGCCCGTCAGGCCCACCGGCAGGATCTCAATGGCCAGGGCAGGCACCACCGCGTCGGTGGAGCCATACTGGGCGATCTTGTCCGCACTGACCAGCTGGTGGGCCACCACGCCCATAAACCACACCAGCGGGATGGTCAGGCCGTAAACAAAGGTGCCCAGAAACAGGCCCTCTTTGGCGGCCTTCTGGCTCTTGGCGGCAAAGGCGCGCCGCCACATCTCCGCACCTGCCCGCGTAAACACAAAGTAAGTGATAATGTCGCCGATGATATTGCCGTCTACATAAGGCTTTGCCAGCTCCGGGGCCAGATTTTCCAGAAAGACGGAGACACCGCCCAGCTTGGCCAGCGACGCCGCCGGGATCATGATATATACGAACAGGATCAGCATGACGAACTGGAACACATCCGTATAGATCACGCCGAACAGACCGGAGGTAGCGGTATAAATAATGAACACCGCGCAGGCGATCAGCGCGCCCACCTCATAGGAGATGCCGATCTCGTTGCCCAGCATGTTGATGATGGTGGCGGTGGCCGTTACCTGAGAGGCCACGGTGCCCATCATGGTAAAGGCGATGAGACAGCCCAGGATCACCTTGGCGGTCTTTCCGAACCGCTGCTCGAACAGATCGGGGATGGAGGTGACGTTGAAGGTGGTGCCTACGGCGGAGATACGCCCCGCAAA
>ENA-OPFI01001072-OPFI01001072.1-human-gut-metagenome-genome-assembly--contig:-NODE-1072-length-10212-cov-2.160382_pt1 | contig 10212 bp, 14 predicted proteins | sample MGYA00241308_ERZ501550 | MGnify/ENA primary metagenome ERZ501550 (study PRJEB25962, sample SAMEA2042433) | human gut metagenome | biome: human gut; feature: human-associated habitat; material: faeces...
ACGGATCTGCCGTTCGAACCGATGGAAAGCATTTCGGAGACTTCAGAAGCATCGCAACCGAATCAGGAAAATATGCCGGAGAAACAGGAAACGACGGAAAACTCTACAGCTTCCGATCCCAGATCCACGGGAGAGCCAGAAACAGATTCTATGGAAGATTCCTCTACTGCTGGGTAGGAGTATGTACCGCTCCCTAATTCGCACAAGGGGGCTGCGCCCAGCCCGAAATTGAAAATGAAGTGTTTTGGCAGGGGCTGATTGGACTTGCCGTATTCATTGTCGGTATTTTTGCCATAGTATTTGGACGGGACAAACAATAAGATAAGCGGAGAAAACAAATGAAGTTATTTGATATTTTTGATCAATTGGGAAATAAAATCGGCGAAGTACATGAAGCGGATAACTCGTTGGATGGGGGCGGGCTGTGTTGTATCGCTACTCATTACGCTCATAATGGGCGTATTTATTATCTTTGGCTGGCCAATGTTTTTCAAACAGCTTTTTGAGGGAACAAAAAACTCTGAAATGGAGTTATTTGGGCAAGTGTTATATTTACTCATTATTGTCGGGGTATTGATCGCACATATAGTTATTGATTGCAAAAAGAAGACATTTTCCTTCATGGGATCATGGGGTTCGGCTATTCTGTGGGTTACTGTAACCGCTGGGTTGGGATATTGGGTAATTGCCGGTGCAATGGAAGGGTTTTCTGTTGCATACCTTCCGGCTACCTTATTTCTCTCTTTTTGCTTGTCTATAGGCGGCGGCTTTATTTCTTCCTTATTAACCGTAATGATTCGAAGAATTCGCTTTAAAAACCGAGGAAAATAAACGAAATAGCTGTACTTTAGGAAAAGGATTTTTTATATGAGGATAGGAAGAAAATGAAATGTAGCAAATGTGCGTGCGAAAATACGTCTGACGCCAAATTTTGTGAACGATGTGGAAGCCTGTTGGAAAAGCCGCAGTTTTGTAGATATTGTGGGGCTTCTATCTCATCAAATCCCGATTATTGCCCGAAGTGCGGATTAAATCTAAACGGGAAACCGATTGATAACAGTTCAAACGACGCATCTGTTATTCCGGACAACTACAGAAGAGTAACCGGCAATATTTATGCCGTCTTGAATGAGCATGGGGTTGTTGTCGGTTATAAGGAAAGAAGAATGAAGGACGAAAAATATATCTGGGTGGATACCGCAGAGCATGAAATCAGGACGGGCAGCAGGCAGACTTCAGTGGGAGGAAAGGAACCGGAAGTCGGAAAAGATGAACCGTCTCCGACAATTCCGCAGATTCCAAATGGAGGCGGCCAGGGTGGCACAACAAGCACGCAGTATGGGAGCGACGGCACCTATACGCAAACGGAGACTTTAATAACAACTGAAACGGCAGGCGGAAGGGCTGGCTTCGCTCAAGATGAGTATGGGTAATGCCGGTAAGCTGGCGCAGACGAGCGCTGTTCCTTCCGAAAATACATGGAAAACAACTGCATCCAAAAATGCCGGAGTCATCCACGCCAAGTTTATGGTTTTGGAGGACGCAAGAAAGGCTTTGATGAATACAAGCTACACAGGATAGAAATCGGCATCGTTCAAAAGAATGGGTATTATTACATCTGCGAAATGTTGATTGTTTACAATTATATAAAAATACGTAAACTATACATCTCCATATTATAAAATGCACTTTTTATAATGTGAGGTGCTTCTTGCATAAAAGGCTTACTTATGCAGATTTTTGGGTAATTCACGCACTCAAAAAATTTATTCTCGGCAAAGATAGGTTATATAATCTGTCGTAATGTAAAACCTTGGATATGCATCTTGAATATATATAGAACCTGAATATATTTTTGCGTAAATTTTGTGGCTGCAATACAGCAGGATTTACCACGTGATTTGGTCAATGACCGCGAAAATGCACCTATTGCAAATTCATTGGTAGAAATCATTGATAAATGCAACCAAAAAAGCAAGGGTGCCTTTAACACGGATTCTTACCTTGCGCTTCTTATGAAAATGCTTGAGGAACGTCGGCAGCACGTTCCGTTGCAATAGTCGGAAATTCCGTTGGATATGCCTTTTGTAGATTATTTAAATTTGTGGTTGAAGACAAAAACCAAGATTCAAGCCAACACATATTCAGGGTATCAAACCGCGGATAAACGGAAAAATCGCCAAGTTCTTTGGGCAGGTCGGGAGCACATTGGGAAATCTGAAGCCTGAAGATTTCGAAGATTACTATGATTATCTTCTTATTGAATGCGGATTGGATGATTGCACCGCACTTCATCATCATCGCATTATCAAGCAGGCTTTATCTTATGGGGTAAAAAAGGGGCCGCTGCTCTACAATATCATGGACAAAGTAGAAGCACCGGCGGTAATCATCACTTTCAGAGCGTTGGGATTTTGAATAGCCCAGATGATCATCCATCTCAGCTTCCATCATTTCTTTGATGGTACCGCCAAGCAGGTCTTTGAGGGCCTCCTGGATATCCTGGGCGGATTCAATGTCATACTCTTGCAGGAGTTAGCGGATAATATTGCGTTTTCCTTTTGTCATGACTACTTGTCATGAGGACTTTGTGTACTGCTTTCTTTTCTCTTGCTATAATAAAAACCCTCCTATGATTTAGATTTTACCATAGAAGACCTTTGTCTTTTATTTATTTACAGAAAAAGTTTCATACACGCATTTATTCATTTGAAAAGTTTGATTGCCGAATCCATTTTTGACACCATTGGAACAAAGCGCTGGACATAGGTTCAAATTCAACGGGAACGCCGTTCTTCAAATCCTGAAATGTTTGGAGAATGACTTTTTCATCGCCTGTGACGCTGCACAGCAAATCCCCTTGATGTTTCAAATAGCGTCCGGTCTGCTGATAGCAGATCGCCTGAATCACAAAAGAGGCAGACTTATACAGTCCCCGTAAAACCGCACTGTCTTTTTCGTAAAGCATATTGTGGACGCAGCCGTGATAAAGATTACATACACCGATTTTGATTGCACGGTTCACGGCATCGTTATCTATGAGGTCAAGAAGCTCATCAAGAGTTCCTTTCAGCGATGTCGTGTCATAATAAAACTGAAAGAGATCCGACGCTTCCCAATTCAGCAGCTCGCTCTTTCCGCTCAAAAATCCACAAATCTTTTCTCTGTCAGACATGGTGTCAAGCAAAGCGTTATACTGCCGAATATCTTCGAGAGTAAGCGCATCCAGTATCACAACCAGATCTATATCGCTGGACTCGGTGGCTTCACCACGCCCATAGCTTCCTTGCAGTCCGACAAGCCACAACCGCTCGCCAAAGGTGTCCTGCAAGGCTTGTAAAAAAGTATTGAGCCATGTGTTAATTTCAATCATTCATTTGCCTCCGCAAAAGGAACTTATTTTATGTTTAGTCCGATAAATTGGAAGTTGTTTCTACATCAGCTTTTTTAACATCATGATTTCCAGCGGTTCATTTGGAAGCAATAAAGAGCCGCAATCGATATATCCGTTTTTTCGATAAAAAAATTGCGCTTGTTCGTTGGATAGGGTGGAGGTCATCACCATTTTGTATTGCTTGCTTCTCATCTCATTTTCCCAGAAATCAACTAACTGCCTGCCGTTGCCTTTCCCTCTGTGTTCTTCCATAAAATACAGCATATTTATGAATGGTATATTGTCCCAAAACAAACCGTATCGCAGCCATCCGATAAGAATATCATGTTCGAGCATCAATAAAATTCTGTTAGCCTTTATACTGTTTCTCAATTCCTGCTCTTCAATATGCGTATCATGTTTTCTTAATTCATCAAAGTCATTCTCGTCAGCATACCGAATCATCATTACACCTCTTCTGCAAGTTTTCATTTTTCTCTTCATTCATTTGCCGAACGAAAGAAGCGCTTTTTACAGCAGTTTCAGCCCACGCTGGACGAAACCCGCTTTTTATCGCATTGCGTACAGACTTTATATTTGACCATGCGGCGCAGTAAAACGGAACCTTTCCTCGCTCTAAAATTTCAAGCGCCAATCGGCTTGTAAGCGCCGATGCAACGCCTTGCCTGCGTATCAAAATCTCCCGCATACAGCAACTTTATTTCATAAGGACAATCCAATGCCTTTAACGCTTGCGGGTCCGGCAGAAAATACTCCGCCGTGCAATTTGCATCCACCGCAGATTGCTGCATGGCGATTTGTAATATGCTTTTATTTGTGAAATTTATAGTTCCTTCCTTTTCTCACCGTCCGGCGACATTTCCGTTCGATGCGTAAGATGGATCCCGATGTGTCCGATCCCCAAAATTACAGTGGAAATCATCATCCAGATCACGTTTCCGTATATGCCGAGGAGAAAGAACGCGATCACCGGCAAAGTCGCTCCGGCAACAGGAACGCCGAGGAAGCTGCTGTAAAAATCAGACAGCTTCCGCTCGCTGCGGAAATACCGCACCCACCACAGCTCATACAGTAGCATAAACTCGGCGGCGGCAAAGAGCCACCACGCCCATGCGGAATACCCCGACCAGTTGAAGTCGGAAAAGATAAGCGCACAGCAGCAGGTCAAAACCTCTCCTGTCCGCTCAAAACAGAGCAGAACACGGTTTTCCTTTTGCGGAGTGTACCCCTGCGGCTTTCGTTTTGCCCAAAGAAGATTGGGAACGAACAGCAGGAGTAAAAATAGCAGTCCTATGTATGAAAAGCCGAAATGACCAAACATTTACAACACAGCCTTTACTTTGTATTCTTTGTTTAAGTCCACAGCAAGGTGATAAACATCAGACTTGCAGCGTCTGCCTTTTCAAAGCCGCACGCCTCATAAAACCCGATCCCTTCATTATAAGCGACAAGGACGATTCGCAAATATTCCTTGTATTTCTCCTGCATCCTTTCTACAAGTTCTTTCCCGATTCCTAAATTGTGGTAATTAGGATGCACAAGCAGATCGTAGATATATGCTGTTATAATCCCGTCATCCATAGCGCAGATCAAAGACCTGTTTATCATCGTCCCACGCAGGATACACGGTTTCAAAGTTTTTCATGGCAGCCACTAATTTTTCGGGATCGTGTCCCGACGACCATTCCACATACAAGAACAGGTTTTGCAGTTCCTTTGCGCTGAAATCGTAAATGTCTTTATATTGAATTGCCATAGTATCTTCCGCCTGAATCCAAATTCATCTGTTCTGTAATCAAACGGATATTATCCTGGGCAGGTCTCGTGCCGTCGATTTTAATCAAAGGGCAGCCGAGCGACTTTACCCATTTTTCAACCTCGGCGTCTTCTCTTGAATTGACAAAATCAAAGAACTGTTCTTCCTGCTCATATAAATCTCCGCCCGGAAACATCCGTTCACCGAATTTTTGATAGGAGCGATCTTTCACACGCTGCATCCGAATGCTTTTCGGAACTTCGATCCAAACGGCAACCCGGTAGAAAGGATAGATGCTCTCCCCGTAATCGCCCTTGACAGAGGCGAACACAAAATGTTCATGGGTTTTCACTTCTCGCAGGAGCCGTTCGCTCACTTCCTCCCGGGTGCGGGGAGACGCGTAGAGATAGGCAGGATCATCCTTCGGAAAGTATAAATCCTCAATGTCGATAAAATGAAAGTCCAATCGCTTTGCCAACGCTTTGCCGAGTGTGCTTTTCCCAGCGCCGTTTAATCCACAGACAATAATTCCTGTTCCCATAAGAAAGCCCCGTAAAATCATTGATTTATCAAAAGCTGCGCCTTAAATAAAAAGAATGGGAAAAAGCGTAAATATTATAACATGGAATTATGACTTTTTCTACTGTTTTTACGCAGAAAGCAGCGGAAAGGATTGCTCCCTGCCGCTGCTTCGCTTTAACTGTAAATCAAATCATTGTTGACAATCTCTGCCGTCCTGCTTCGGATATTGTTCATTTTATGCCGCCGGATATACCGCAAGTGCCGCTGCCTGTATATTGACAACGATAGACGCAGCGGTGCAGCGCTTTCTCTATAGAGGTAGAAAATTTCTTGTTTATGTATTATAATATTATTATTAAAGAACTTTCCCGGTATGATTATGGGGTGAATAGCCCCGGTAAACGAGAGATTGAGAACGGTGAAGCCTGTAACTTTCAAAAAGCTGCGGGCTTCTTTTGCCACGGGAATATATCGCACTCACTTATAAAATAGTGGACTGGAACAGACTCACATCTGATGGCGTTTATGAGAAAACACGTATCTATTTCGGTGCCGACCGGAATAAATCGATTGACGAGTTGTTTAAGCTTGAGTGTGAAAGCATTGCGCATAAATTTATAGCTACAGTTCTTGAAATCAACGGCACTTCCGTTTTGGTAGAGCCGGCTGAGGGTGAGCCTGAACTTCGCAGCAGTGATAAAATTTCCTTCATCATTAAGGATTTTGAAGATATCGGTACAGAAGTTGGCTCAGTTGTTGAGGTAACTTATACCGGCGGCATTCCTTGAGGATGTCCTTGTAAAACTGGGGCTCACTCGTTGTGAAGCCAATGAGTTTATCGTATATTGGCTGCCGCCGCTGCACTCGCGCAACTCGCGAAAAAGTTAGCGGCAGCCAAGCGGTGAGCCGAGCGTGACTTTTGGCTCCAGCAAGTTCAGGCTGACAAAAATTGAACTGACTTAATTTTTCAATAACCGGATATAATGATTTGCTTCCCGCAGAACATGATCTGCAAGCAGGGGCAGAATAACTGAACGAATCTTGCATTCCTGAATCCCCCTTGTTCCGGCTGCTTTAAAGTCTCTGAGCTTAACGGTTTTTTCAAGCGAACTTGCCGTCAGGGTTTGATCCTGAGCGCTGTTGCAATGCTGCAGCAACGCTGCAAACTCTTTGGCGGATTCGTCTGCCGAGCCGATCAATTCAGCTTCGCAGGGATCAAGAAGACCCCGTATAAACAGGGCATGCTCCATCATGATCCGATTCCAGAAGCACTCGATTTCCCGCATAGACTGGCAGCTTAATTCCCCGTCCCTTTCAAGCATATGCAGATATTGGCGGTAAAGCTTTGCCTCTCGCATAATATGCTCAATCAGCAAAGGGTAATTCATGGTGAACATTTGACAGTTCAGCACATTTTTTAAGATGCTTTCCTTGAGGCAGATCAATCCGTCCAAAAGGTGGATCGCTTCCTCGTTGAGTCTATGCACTGCACAGACCTTTGGGGAATTGTTGCTGTTGCGGTAATCACAATTGCCGCAAAGGCGCAACTCCCTGTCGGTGATTTTCCTGTCGATTGCAATGCCGGTAAAGCATTCGGTCTGCTTTTCCGCTAAAGCTGTAAATTCAGTCACCACCTCTCCGGACTTCAGCACATCGGGCGATACGACGCCATTACTGAGAGCCACGATTTCACACAAAAGCTTTTCAAATTCATTTTTATAAAATTCTGCCTGCTTTGAAAAATCCGCATCAGGAGGGGTAAAGCCTGCCCTTAAAAACAGAGCGTGCTCTTTCATAATACGCCCGAAGAAGAGATGTAGCTCAAGGGATTTTGCTATATAATGATTATTCTGCATAGATTCCTCCAAAAAGTAATGTCGGTATATTATACGCGAAAGGCGGTTTATGTGTGCAAAGACAGCTGTTTGTACAATCCCGCTGGCTTTTATCCAGCACAACTTAAACCGTTACACGGTATCCCAGCTTTGCGGCGCCTTAAGATTCCCGAGGAGTACTTATTACAAGGCGTTCGTTAGAGTACCCTCGGACAGGCAGAAGGAATATGAAGCATTTGGCAGGAAGGTAAAGCAGGTCTATGATGACTCAAGACAAAGGTATGGATCTGTAAAAATATGTTATGCTCTCAAGGATGACGAGACGCCCTGCAGCATAAAACCGGGTACAGCGGCATGGAACAGGGACTGCGCCCGGTTGTGGTAAAGAAATACAACCATTATGCCAATCATGGAAGCATCCCTGATGATAAAGTGCATATCTTAAAATGTGATTTTGCTACGGAGACCATCAATCAGAAAGGGGATAGGGAGATTCCCTATATCCATGTACAGAAAGAAGACTGGAGGTAACAGGCATAGCCTGCGCCTTTGCGGGAGAAAATACACAAGCAAGGAGGATCAGACTATGAAAATAAAAGAATTGAGAACACAGGTTGCAGACTATCTTTCCTATTTAGAACAGGAAGAACGAAGTACTGCTACCAGAAAACAATATCAAAGAGATATTTTCTGCTTTTTGTCCTGGGCAGAGGGATTTGAAGCGGTTAAGGAAACGGTTGTCCGCTATAAGGAGAAGCTCCAAGACGGATATAAGGCGGCCAGTGTCAATGCGAAATTAGCAGCGCTCAACGGGTTCTTTTCCTTTTTGGGACGAAATGATCTCAAAGTGAAGCAGTTGAAAATTCAGCGGCAGGCATACTGTTCTGTGGATCGGGAGCTGACGAAAAACGAGTATTTACGTTTAGTGGAAACGGCAAAGCGGCAGCAAAACGAAAAGTTGTCCCTGATGCTGCAAACAATCTGCAGCACCGGTATTCGTGTATCAGAGCTGCGGTTTATTACGGTTGAAGCAATCGGATGCGGAGAAGCCGCGATTCGGCTGAAAGGAAAAAATCGCGTTATTTTGCTTCCGGAAAATTTACGCCGGGTGCTAAACGCATATATCCGGCGGAACCAAATCATTTCCGGGCCTATATTTATCACAAGAAACGGAAACTGCATGGACCGTTCCAATATTTGCAAACAGATGAAAAGGCTCTGTGCGGAGGCCGTAGTTGAGGAGCAAAAAGTATTTCCTCATAATCTGCGGCACCTGTTCGCACGGTGCTTTTACGCCATCGACAGGGATCTCGCAAAGCTGGCAGATATTTTAGGTCATAGCAGCGTGAACACCACACGCATTTATATTGTATCCACAGGAAGCGAACATCGGCAGCACATGGATGCGTTAGGACTGGTTGTATAGCAGCGCATGGAAAAATAAAATAACCGCATAATCCGCATTATGTGGTGGCGTATGCGTAAAAATTTGCGGGGAAGCTGACAGGAGTCGGGTAAAAATATCATTTCAGGTTCCCTTCTCCCCCAAAAAAGACGCACTGTAATAAGGCTCTGCCGCTATACAAAAAGAAAAACGCGGTTAAGTCTTATGCAGCCTGCTGGCACAAAAAAATCAAATGTAAAATAATGGATAATCCATGAAGTGTTGTTGACAAAATTCTGAATGTCGCATATACTAAACTGGATTTCAGGATTCTCCAGCGCTAATATGTAATCTTTTACGCATACGCCACCACATAATGCGGATTATGCGGTAAGCGGAACGAGATGAAAACTGGAGCATGCCTGTTATTTCATTTCCGGCAGCAAATTCATGGGAGATCCGTCTGGCCGGGAAGCGGAGGAAGGTGAGATAAAACCGTTGAAGAATGTAAAACGAGATTGATAGAGCCGCACGCTGAGAAGTGCAAATAAAAATAAGAAAGGTGAAAAGTATGAAACGGGTAAAACAAATTTTTGGCTTTTTGCTTACATTTGTTATAATGGTGGCAGTACTGCCGAATATCGCTTTTTCGGCAGATGCGCGGACTGAAAAAGATACTGCCGTATCGGTACGGTCTGGGGCAGAAATACCGGCCGACAACGCGGCGCTGCGGCGGAGCAGTGTCCATGTTAAATATGTTGTGAACGGCATTTCCGTGAAAGAGGAGGATATTCCTACCGGAACGTATATCCAGGTGCCCCTCCGGGTTCCTTATATTTCAGATCTTCTGGCCGGCACGCAATATGCGGATTATATTTATGGAAGCGTTACTTCCATTGTCTGCAACCCGCTGCAGTATTTTCCCCCGAGCGCGTTAACGCTGAGGGAGGGACAGAATATTGATCTCAGCAAAAATTATGGGAATTATACTATTACTTACACCACCGGCACATGGTCTGCCCCGGGCGGCGGAGGCGGCAGCGGCGGAACCGTGACAGGTGATTTTATTCTGCAGTTTGATCCGAACTGTTCCGACGGTGTCATCAATATGCCCAATCCCGTAACCGGAACAAGATTTGGCCAGGTCCGGCAGCAGAATTTGTGGATTCCCGGCAATATTCCGCAAAGAAACGGTTATACATTTACAGGCTGGAATACGCTTCCCAACGGTACGGGTACTACCTATCAGCCGGGGAAAAATGTCCTTTGTAACCTCGGCACTACTACACTGTATGCGCAGTGGACGCCGGATGACGTTCCT
>ENA-OPFI01001081-OPFI01001081.1-human-gut-metagenome-genome-assembly--contig:-NODE-1081-length-10160-cov-3.331915_pt1 | contig 10160 bp, 10 predicted proteins | sample MGYA00241308_ERZ501550 | MGnify/ENA primary metagenome ERZ501550 (study PRJEB25962, sample SAMEA2042433) | human gut metagenome | biome: human gut; feature: human-associated habitat; material: faeces...
TGCGACGCTGTGCGTCTTATCAGGCCTACAAACGGAACATAACCGTAGGTCGGATAAGGCGTTTACGCCGCATCCGACAGCCGTTGCCTGATGCGACGCTGTGCGTCTTATCAGGCCTACAAACCGGAACATAACCGTAGGCTGGATAGGGCGTTCACGCCGCATCCGGCAGCCGTAAAAAATCCTCTACTGCAGTAACTAACGAGTAGCAAAAACGATGAGTCTTAACCTGGTAAGTGAACAATTGCTAGCGGCGAACGGCCTGAAACATCAGGACTTGTTCGCGATCCTCGGTCAACTGGCCGAACGTCGCCTTGATTATGGCGATCTCTATTTTCAGTCGAGCTATCACGAATCCTGGGTTTTAGAAGACCGCATTATTAAAGATGGTTCTTACAACATCGATCAGGGCGTTGGTGTGCGTGCAATCAGCGGTGAAAAAACCGGATTTGCTTACGCTGACCAAATCAGCCTGCTGGCGCTGGAACAGAGTGCGCAAGCGGCGCGCACCATCGTCCGTGATAGTGGTGATGGTAAAGTACAGACGCTGGGCGCGGTAGAGCATAGCCCGTTGTATACCTCGGTAGATCCGCTGCAAAGCATGAGCCGTGAAGAGAAGCTGGATATCCTGCGTCGCGTCGATAAGGTTGCCCGCGAAGCGGACAAGCGCGTACAGGAAGTGACTGCCAGCCTCAGTGGTGTCTATGAATTAATTTTGGTTGCGGCCACCGACGGCACGCTAGCGGCGGATGTCCGTCCGCTGGTGCGTCTTTCCGTGAGCGTTCTCGTCGAAGAAGATGGCAAACGCGAACGCGGTGCCAGTGGCGGCGGCGGTCGTTTTGGTTATGAATTCTTCCTTGCCGATCTCGACGGCGAAGTCCGTGCGGATGCATGGGCAAAAGAAGCAGTGCGTATGGCGCTGGTCAATCTTTCTGCCGTTGCTGCACCAGCGGGCACCATGCCGGTAGTACTTGGCGCAGGTTGGCCGGGCGTGCTGTTGCATGAAGCGGTTGGTCACGGTCTGGAAGGCGACTTCAACCGCCGTGGCACTTCAGTATTTAGTGGACAGGTCGGGGAGCTGGTGGCTTCAGAACTGTGTACCGTGGTTGATGATGGCACGATGGTCGATCGCCGAGGTTCGGTGGCGATTGATGACGAAGGTACGCCAGGCCAGTACAACGTGCTGATTGAGAACGGCATTCTGAAAGGCTACATGCAGGATAAACTCAACGCGCGTTTGATGGGGATGACGCCGACTGGCAACGGTCGCCGTGAATCCTACGCCCATCTGCCCATGCCGCGTATGACCAACACCTATATGCTGCCGGGTAAATCGACCCCGCAGGAAATTATTGAATCCGTTGAGTACGGTATCTATGCACCGAACTTTGGTGGCGGTCAGGTGGATATCACCTCCGGCAAATTCGTTTTCTCCACTTCAGAAGCATATCTGATTGAAAACGGTAAAGTAACGAAGCCGGTGAAAGGCGCAACGTTGATTGGTTCCGGTATCGAAACCATGCAGCAGATTTCGATGGTTGGCAACGACCTGAAACTGGATAACGGCGTGGGTGTCTGCGGTAAAGAAGGGCAAAGTTTGCCGGTTGGCGTGGGCCAGCCAACGTTGAAAGTCGATAACCTGACTGTTGGCGGTACTGCGTAATAATTTCACTATTTTCAGAAGGATAATTAATCTTTCTACGTGCACGAACGGTCCCCTCGCCCCTTTGGGGTGAGGGTTAGGGTGAGGGGAACCCGTTGGCACAGGTTTGTACAACGTAACAGTACAATATGAATTACTTCTCTTTCCCGCGCCCGTGCATCTCCTGAAACAATTTACCGACCTCAACAAAATAATCCGTCAGCGAGTTGATCACGACCTGTACCTTCAGCGGCAGCTTATCTTTTTCGGTATATAACGCATAAACCGGGCGTGGATCTGACTGGTAACGCGGCAGCAGGATCTCCAGCTCCCCACGATTGATCTCGTTGATCACCCACATCAGCGGCACGTAGGCGATCCCGGCACCCGCCGTCAGCCAGCGCACCAGCGTCATCGGATCATTAGTCACAAATCTTCCTTGTGGGATCAGGCGAGTCGAGATCCCTTCCGGTGCGATCAGTTCAAATTCATTGTCGGGCCGCACGCTGTATTCAAGCCATGAATGACTACTCAAATCGGCGGGTTTTTCCGGTATGCCGTATTGTGTGAGATAGCTTTTCGCGGCGCACACCACCATTGGCATCGCGCCCAGACGGCGGGAAAACAGGCTGGAATCCTGCAACGCGCCGACGCGGATCACCACATCCAGACCGTCGGCAATCAGGTCGGGGGCTGGAATTCCGGTAACCAGATTGACGCTCAAACCTGGGTATTCTTTCAGCATTTTGGCTGTCAGCCCGGCGAGAACATTTTGTGCCATAGTTGAAGAACAGCCAATGCGTAGCGTCCCGATGGGGGTGTTATTGAAGGCATACAGTTGCTCATGAACATCCTGCACTTCATGAAGCATACGACGGCAGCCCTGGTAGTAAATTCTACCGGCTTCGGTCAGGCCAATGCTGCGTGTGCTACGGTTTAACAGCTTTACCTGCAACTCATCTTCCAGTTTTGATACCGTCTGACTGATGGACGAAACGCTCATCTGTAGCTGTCTGGCGGCGGCGGTAAAAGAGCCAAATTCAACTACTTTGGCAAACACCGACATGCGTTTTAGTCGTTCCATTATTCACTCTGACTTAAAAGTGATTTAGATCACATAATATAGATAACAGCATAACAGTTACGCTAATATATTAAATATCAATCTACAGCAATGTTGCTCTCGCCCGGCTTTCCATGCCCTTCTCTGCGGCGACAGATGCTGAAAATAATAACGCCTGCTCTCTCTTTACAACCAAGGTCAACATGAGTCTGTTTCCCGTTATCGTGGTGTTTGGGCTGTCCTTCCCACCGATATTTTTTGAATTGCTTTTATCACTGGCGATTTTCTGGCTGGTGCGCCGGGTACTTGTGCCAACAGGTATCTACGACTTTGTCTGGCATCCGGCGTTGTTCAACACCGCGCTCTATTGCTGCTTGTTTTATTTGATATCGCGACTGTTCGTTTGAGGTTGAAGTGAAAACACTAATAAGAAAATTCTCCCGTACGGCCATCACGGTCGTATTAGTCATTCTGGCCTTCATCGCAATTTTTAATGCCTGGGTCTATTACACCGAATCCCCCTGGACGCGTGACGCGCGCTTTAGCGCTGACGTCGTTGCGATCGCGCCGGACGTTTCTGGACTCATTACCCAGGTGAATGTTCATGATAACCAGCTGGTGAAAAAAGGACAGATACTGTTCACCATCGACCAGCCGCGCTATCAAAAGGCGCTTGAGGAAGCGCAAGCCGATGTTGCTTATTATCAGGTACTGGCACAGGAGAAACGCCAGGAGGCCGGACGTCGTAACCGTCTCGGTGTGCAGGCGATGTCTCGCGAAGAGATCGACCAGGCCAACAACGTACTACAAACGGTTCTGCATCAGTTAGCGAAAGCGCAGGCGACCCGCGATCTGGCAAAACTGGATCTTGAACGCACGGTGATCCGCGCGCCAGCAGATGGCTGGGTGACCAACCTCAACGTCTATACCGGTGAGTTTATTACTCGAGGATCAACGGCGGTTGCGCTGGTGAAACAGAACTCCTTCTATGTACTGGCCTATATGGAAGAAACTAAGCTGGAAGGGGTGCGTCCGGGGTATCGTGCAGAGATCACGCCGCTTGGCAGTAACAAAGTGCTGAAAGGGACTGTTGATAGTGTTGCCGCAGGGGTCACCAACGCCAGCAGCACGCGTGACGACAAAGGGATGGCGACTATAGACTCTAACCTTGAATGGGTGCGTCTTGCGCAACGTGTTCCGGTTCGTATTCGTCTCGACAACCAGCAAGAGAACATCTGGCCTGCGGGCACCACTGCTACAGTGGTGGTCACTGGCAAACAAGATCGCGACGAAAGCCAGGATTCGTTCTTCCGTAAAATGGCCCATCGCCTGCGTGAGTTTGGTTAATCACGATGGGTATTTTCTCCATTGCTAACCAACATATTCGCTTTGCGGTAAAACTGGCGACCGCCATTGTACTGGCGCTGTTTGTTGGCTTTCACTTCCAGCTGGAAACGCCACGCTGGGCGGTACTGACAGCGGCGATTGTTGCCGCCGGTCCGGCCTTTGCTGCGGGAGGTGAACCGTATTCTGGCGCTATTCGCTATCGTGGCTTTTTGCGCATCATCGGCACATTTATTGGCTGTATTGCCGGACTGGTGATCATCATTGCGATGATCCGCGCACCATTATTGATGATTCTGGTGTGCTGTATCTGGGCCGGTTTTTGTACCTGGATATCCTCGCTGGTACGAATAGAAAACTCGTATGCGTGGGGGCTGGCCGGTTATACCGCGCTGATCATTGTGATCACCATTCAGCCGGAACCATTGCTTACGCCGCAGTTTGCCGTCGAACGTTGTAGCGAGATCGTTATCGGTATTGTGTGTGCGATTATGGCGGATTTGCTCTTTTCTCCGCGATCGATCAAACAAGAAGTGGATCGAGAGCTGGAAAGTTTGCTGGTCGCGCAATATCAATTAATGCAACTCTGTATCAAGCATGGCGATGGTGAAGTTGTCGATAAAGCCTGGGGCGACCTGGTGCGACGCACCACGGCGCTACAAGGCATGCGCAGCAACCTGAATATGGAATCTTCCCGCTGGGCGCGGGCCAATCGACGTTTAAAAGCGATCAATACGCTATCGCTGACGCTGATTACCCAATCCTGCGAAACTTATCTTATTCAGAATACGCGCCTGGAATTGATCACTGATACTTTCCGCGAATTTTTTGACACGCCGGTAGAAACCGCGCAGGACGTCCACAAGCAGCTCAAACGCCTGCGGAGAGTTATCGCCTGGACCGGGGAACGGGAAACGCCTGTCACCATTTATAGCTGGGTCGCGGCGGCAACGCGTTATCAGCTTCTCAAGCGCGGCGTTATCAGTAACACAAAAATCAACGCCACCGAAGAAGAGATCCTGCAAGGCGAACCGGAAGTAAAAGTAGAGTCAGCCGAACGTCATCATGCAATGGTTAACTTCTGGCGAACCACACTTTCCTGCATTCTGGGCACGCTTTTCTGGCTGTGGACGGGCTGGACTTCCGGCAGTGGTGCAATGGTGATGATTGCGGTAGTGACGTCACTGGCAATGCGTTTGCCGAATCCACGCATGGTGGCGATCGACTTTATCTACGGGACGCTGGCCGCGCTGCCGTTAGGGCTGCTCTACTTTTTGGTGATTATCCCTAATACCCAACAGAGCATGTTGCTGCTGTGCATTAGCCTGGCAGTGCTGGGATTCTTCCTCGGTATAGAAGTACAGAAACGGCGACTGGGCTCGATGGGGGCACTGGCCAGCACCATAAATATTATCGTGCTGGATAACCCGATGACTTTCCATTTCAGTCAGTTTCTCGACAGCGCATTAGGGCAAATCGTCGGCTGTGTGCTCGCGTTCACCGTTATTTTGCTGGTGCGGGATAAATCGCGCGACAGGACCGGACGTGTACTGCTTAATCAGTTTGTTTCTGCCGCTGTTTCCGCGATGACTACCAATGTGGCACGTCGTAAAGAGAACCACCTCCCGGCACTTTATCAGCAGCTGTTTTTGCTGATGAATAAGTTCCCAGGGGATTTGCCGAAATTTCGCCTGGCGCTGACGATGATTATCGCGCACCAGCGCCTGCGTGATGCACCGATCCCGGTTAACGAGGATTTATCGGCGTTTCACCGACAAATGCGCCGCACAGCAGACCATGTGATATCTGCCCGTAGCGATGATAAACGTCGTCGGTACTTTGGCCAGTTGCTGGAAGAACTGGAAATCTACCAGGAAAAGCTACGCATCTGGCAAGCGCCACCGCAGGTGACGGAACCGGTAAATCGGCTGGCGGGGATGCTCCATAAGTATCAACATGCGTTGACCGATAGTTAAGTCAAAACCGACGCCAAAAGCGTCGGTTTTTTCATGGCTATACTTAGCGATGCACGGCAGAACTCGCCGCGAAACGTGACGGTGGCAACAGATGAATATTTATACCTTTGATTTTGATGAGATTGAGAGTCAGGAGGATTTTTATCGTGACTTTAGCCAAACCTTTGGTCTGGCGAAAGATAAGGTACGCGATCTCGACTCACTATGGGATGTGTTAATGAACGATGTCCTGCCGCTACCACTTGAGATTGAATTTGTTCATCTGGGAGAGAAAACGCGTCGCCGTTTTGGCGCGTTAATATTGCTGTTTGATGAGGCAGAGGAAGAGCTGGAAGGGCATTTGCGTTTTAATGTTCGTCATTAGCGCAAAAAAAAGCCCCCGAACCGGGGGCAATATCGTCGGACAAGACGATGAGGGTTTATTTGTACAGTTCAGCCGTAGCGTGCCAGGTGTCACCGCTACGAGCTTCAGTAATCTGGTAGGCCGTTGCGCCTTTCTCTTCCGCTTTTTTGTTCAGCATTTCACGCATATCCATTGGCGAAGACGCCACACCACTTACGGATACGGTCCCGATTGCTTCACGATTTTGTGCTTGTGCAGCATCAATGGAGTCGGCAGCGAATGCACCGAAAGAGAGAACAGAAAGTACGCTTAATGCAGCAACAGTGGTTTTGATTTTCATGATTTTTACCTCGACATAATCTTTTAGCTGGGCCTTTGTTTCGTGACCCATATCACAAAATCAAGTATACACTAATTATTGAGCTAATTAATACCGCGCTAACTGTTTCAGTTGATACTAAGTGTTAAAAATGTGAATTTTAATAACAAAAAAGAATTAAAAATACGGTTATTTATCGTTAATTCTAGTTTTTTCAATTAGATAATGAATTTTGCATAATGTGCTTTTTTTACCTTATGTATTCATTGTGTGAATGACATGTCGCAGTAAAACGCACTATTCGTTAAATTAATCGCAGGGGAAAGCAGGGGGTTGAGAGGGATAAGCAACATTTTCCCCGCCGTCAGAAACGACGGGGCAGAGATTAAAGCTCCTGGTCGAACAGCTCTAAAATCGCTTCGTACAGGTCTTTGACTGTGAAACCGTTAGCAGGGGTGGTAAAGATGGTGTCATCGCCAGCGATGGTGCCCAGAATACCTTCTGCTTTGCCCAGTGAGTCCAGCAGGCGAGCAATTAACTGCGCCGCGCCAGGGCTGGTATGAATCACGACAACTGCATCGTTGTAGTCGATATCCAGCACCAGATTCTTCAATGGACTGGAGGTGGTTGGTACACCCAGTTCAGCTGGCAGGCAGTAAACCATTTCCATTTTGGCATTGCGTGTACGTACAGCACCAAACTTGGTCAACATCCGCGAGACTTTAGACTGATTAATATTGTCAAAGCCTTGCTCCTGCAACGCGGCGACGATTTCGCCCTGGGAGCTAAATTTCTCTTCTTTAAGTAATGCTTTAAATGCTTTAACTAGTTCTTCTTGCTTAGCCGAGCTTCGCATAAGTCACCCGATATGGTGGTTGATACAACATTATTGTGCATACAGATGAATTTTTATGCAAACAGTCAGCCCTGAAGAAGGCTGAAATAATGTTATGAAAGAGCGGGATTTTATCAAATTTCGTTATTGAGAAACATGCCTGCGTCACGGCATGCAAATTCTGCTTAAAAGTAAATTAATTGTTATCAAATTGATGTTGTTTTGGCTGAACGGTAGGGTATATTGTCACCACCTGTTGGAATGTTGCGCTAATGCATAAGCGACTGTTAATTACGTAAGTTAGGTTCCTGATTACGGCAATTAAATGCATAAACGCTAAACTTGCGTGACTACACATTCTTGAGATGTGGTCATTGTAAACGGCAATTTTGTGGATTAAGGTCGCGGCAGCGGAGCAACATATCTTAGTTTATCAATATAATAAGGAGTTTAGGATGAAAGTCGCAGTCCTCGGCGCTGCTGGCGGTATTGGCCAGGCGCTTGCACTACTGTTAAAAACCCAACTGCCTTCAGGTTCAGAACTCTCTCTGTATGATATCGCTCCAGTGACTCCCGGTGTGGCTGTCGATCTGAGCCATATCCCTACTGCTGTGAAAATCAAAGGTTTTTCTGGTGAAGATGCGACTCCGGCGCTGGAAGGCGCAGATGTCGTTCTTATCTCTGCAGGCGTAGCGCGTAAACCGGGTATGGATCGTTCCGACCTGTTTAACGTTAACGCCGGCATCGTGAAAAACCTGGTACAGCAAGTTGCGAAAACCTGCCCGAAAGCGTGCATTGGTATTATCACTAACCCGGTTAACACCACAGTTGCAATTGCTGCTGAAGTGCTGAAAAAAGCCGGTGTTTATGACAAAAACAAACTGTTCGGCGTTACCACGCTGGATATCATTCGTTCCAACACCTTTGTTGCGGAACTGAAAGGCAAACAGCCAGGCGAAGTTGAAGTGCCGGTTATTGGCGGTCACTCTGGTGTTACCATTCTGCCGCTGCTGTCACAGGTTCCTGGCGTTAGTTTTACCGAGCAGGAAGTGGCTGATCTGACCAAACGCATCCAGAACGCGGGTACTGAAGTGGTTGAAGCGAAGGCCGGTGGCGGGTCTGCAACCCTGTCTATGGGCCAGGCAGCTGCACGTTTTGGTCTGTCTCTGGTTCGTGCACTGCAGGGCGAACAAGGCGTTGTCGAATGTGCCTACGTTGAAGGCGACGGTCAGTACGCCCGTTTCTTCTCTCAACCGCTGCTGCTGGGTAAAAACGGCGTGGAAGAGCGTAAATCTATCGGTACCCTGAGCGCATTTGAACAGAACGCGCTGGAAGGTATGCTGGATACGCTGAAGAAAGATATCGCCCTGGGCGAAGAGTTCGTTAATAAGTAATTGATTAGCGGATAATAAAAAACCGGAGCACAGACTCCGGTTTTTTGTTTTGAGCGCACGACTTAATTGGTTGCCGGATATTCCTGAATGGTGACCTGCAGCGTTAACTGCTTATCATCACGCATCACTACTACAGGGATCACCGAACCAGGGCGAATTTCCGCCACCTGATCCATCGTCTCCAGAGCAGAGATGGCCGGTTTGTTATCCACCGAAATAATCAGATCGTTGACCTGAATACCCGCATTCGCCGCCGGGCCGTCAGGTGACACTTCATTAACCACGATCCCTTGCAGTTGATCTATACCACCGCCCTGCGCGTGCAGTGGTGCGATCTCACGTCCGCCGATACCAATGTAGCCGCGGATCACGCGACCATCGCGGATCAGCTTATCCATAATTTTGGTTGCTAACTGGAAAGGAATCGCAAAGCCGATACCTTCCGGCGTTTCGCCATCGTTACTCTTATCAAACGACAGCGTATTAATGCCCATCAGTTCGCCCAGCGAGTTCACCAGCGCGCCGCCAGAGTTACCGTGGTTAATGGAAGCATCGGTTTGGAGGAAGTTTTGCCGCCCGGTCGGGTTCAGACCGATTCGACCCGTGGCACTAATAATCCCCTGGGTAATGGTCTGCCCGAGGTTGTACGGGTTACCGATCGCCAGTACTACGTCGCCAATGTGCGGTACGCGACGTGCATTAATTGGAATGGTAGGTAACCAAAACTTCGGATAGCAGAGCAGCAGGGCCAGCTCGAAAATTCCGTATATTTTGCAGAAACCCGACACGAGAATCAGCAGAATGGCCGGGTAGGGCTTGCCCCGCTCGAGCAGCGAGAATGCGAACAAAAACAGATAGGCCACCACCGGGTTGAACTGAATCGACATCTGCGTCGTGGCCAGAATCAGAGCCGTGTAGAGATAGGTCTTGCATTTCTGGACCTCGGTTATCCTGGGCACGGAGAAAATCGCGTAGAAGAACAGAGTGAAGTTCATCACACGAACGGCCCGACGGCCGAACCCATGTAGGCGAACGGCGCGAACAGGATCGAGAACAGCGGGCCGTACAGGAAGTCGTAGGGCTTGCCGTAGGGAGACTCGCCGCTCCAGAAATCGATCGTCGACTGCTGGAACGTGAAAAAGTTGTGTTGCTTGCCGTGCGCCACCTCGAGCAGGGTCAGCACGAAAGTCAGGACGAACCCGATGACGAAGAGGTTCCTGCGGTTCAGAAAAAAGCGGCCGATC
>ENA-OPFI01001102-OPFI01001102.1-human-gut-metagenome-genome-assembly--contig:-NODE-1102-length-9996-cov-7.155316_pt1 | contig 9996 bp, 12 predicted proteins | sample MGYA00241308_ERZ501550 | MGnify/ENA primary metagenome ERZ501550 (study PRJEB25962, sample SAMEA2042433) | human gut metagenome | biome: human gut; feature: human-associated habitat; material: faeces...
AAAATGTGACTTCTTTTTGAATTTGATGAAAAAGTCCTTGACTTTTCGTCTCTGGAAAAACAGCCAAGTCGATCCTTATTTCCTGTGCTTCCAGACTGGCTCCTTTTGACATTAAAGAAGTCAGGGAAATTACCATGTATGACGAACTGGATCTGGATATGCTGGGAGATGAACGGACTGCTCTTTTCCTTATTATGAGTGATACGGACGGGACCTTTGCATTTTTGATCAGTCTGATCTATTCCATTTTGTTTAACCGCTTGTGTGAGCGGGCGGATGATGTATATGGTGGAAGGCTTCCCATCCATGTGCGCTGCCTGATCGACGAGGCGGCAAATATCGGGCAGATCCCGAACCTGGAGCGTCTTATGGCGACCATCCGAAGCCGTGAGATCTCTGCCTGCCTGGTGCTGCAGGCGCAAAGCCAGCTCAAAGCCCTGTATAAAGACAACATGGACACCATCATCGGTAACTGTGACGCCTCCCTTTTCTTAGGAGGCAAAGAAGAAACCACCTTAAAAAGCTGGAACTCCCTATTGGGGAAAGAGACCATCGACCTGTATAACACCAGTGTCACAAAGGGCAATCAGGAATCCCACGGACAAAATTTTCAAAAGCTGGGAAAGGATCTGATGTCGGTGGATGAACTGGCAGTCATGGACGGGGGTAAATGTCTGTTGCAGATCAGGGGTGTGCGGCCGTTCCTCTCCCGGAAATACGATATAACCAAACACCCAAATTACAAACTGCTTTCCGATTTTAATGAGAAGAACGCTTTTAATATCGAAAAGTTTCTTTCTACCCGGATGCCGATGCGTCCCGGTGAACGATACCGCAATTATGAAGTCACAGCCGAAGATCTGGCTTCCCAGACTTTATAAAGTTGTTCCTGCCTGTCAAAGCATGACGCCCTGGCAGGCTTTGTTTTTGTCACGATGAAAGGAGGATTTTTTGAGGATTCGTGATTCTCCCTGAAAAGTAAATAACCGCAGGATTTTTCCTGCCCCATGCCGCCGTGCTGTTTGAAACAGATTTTTTCTAAAAACAGTGCGGCGGCTTTTTTTGTTTCCGGCCTGATACGGCCATATCACAAATTAAAATTTCTGAAATTAAAGGAGGAACATTATGGCATTTTTTGCAAGCGCGATTGATACTTTGAAGATCCTTGTGATCGCCCTGGGCGCAGGTCTGGGCGCATGGGGTGTTGTAAACCTTCTCGAAGGTTACGGAAATGATAACCCAGGTGCAAAATCCCAGGGGATCAAGCAGCTCATGGCTAATTAGATGTAATAAAAGCGGAGAAAGGAAAAGCACAATCCAGACGGAACCGGCGGTGTAGTCAAGAAATATTGTGGAAACGCAAGATTTCTGCTATAATGGGTATAAAACACTTGACGATGGAAAGAAAGGCGGGAAGCCTATGCACATTAGTTATCAGCCACTATGGAACACACTGAAAGAGCGTGGCATGAGGAAAGAGGATTTGCGGCTTGCCGCCGGTCTTACCACAAATATGATTGCCAACATGGGCAAGGGAAAGAATATCAGCATGGAAACGCTGGTTCGCATTTGTGAAGCCTTGAATTGTGGTATTATGAATGTGATTAAATTAGAACAGGACAATATCTAAAGCGATATAATTTTATATTTGATTCGATTTGCACAAAAAATTAAATTTTAATGGTGTATATTTTCTATTGTACCCAATGTAAATAAGTGCTATCATAAAATAAAACAAGTACATTTGAAACATTTTATGATTTGAGAGTGTGCTTGCAGGTTAGTAGCATATTGCCAATAACTGAATACAAAAAATGTAGGTTCTGGTCATTTTAGAAAGGAGCATTGTTTATGAAAAAATTTAGTAAAAGATTGTTTACCTCGTTGGTAGCGTTTTGTATGCTTTTTGCTGTGAGTGCGGTTCCTGCTTTTGCAGCGGAAACAACAACGGAAATAACGGATACTCAACAGCCGGTAGTCATTGGAGAATATGACGGATACTTAACCGATGTTATGATTTCCGATGGTGTCACCAAAAGAGCAGTCGCTAATGTTCGTATTAACTCTTATGCAACTTATGATGAGGATGATGGGATTCAAGTTCATGTGAAGTTGTATGTACCGTGGTATGAATCTCCAAAACCGGAGTTCACTGGTATGACTGGTACAGTTAATGTGCTTATGAACAAAAAATCCACCAATACGGCATTTGCAGAATTAGCCGACGGTGAAGAAACAATCGAAACTGATGTGGATACTGGAAGAACAGGTAATAGCGGAGATAAGGGAACGGTTTCTGTTTCTGGTGTTGCTACCGCTAATAATGCCTTGGCAGGCGGTGGAGCTTTCGCTATTTCTTACCCTGTGACACTTCCCTAATTAAATGCAAAACAGTTGTGAATTAAGGTTGGTAATAGGTAAAATGAAACGGTTATTGGCAATATGCGTATGTTTTTTTATGTGTGTAGGCTTATGTTCGTGTGATTCTTCCCAAACTCGGTCGGTATCATCATATAACTGGTCTTTAGAATTTATTACTGATTTAGATGGTAATATGTTATTCTCAGGTTCAGTGCATGATGACATACCAGTATTGGATTTGACATTGAGTTTTGAAGAAAAAAGTTTTATCTTAACAGATAACACTCATAAACAAGAATGGACAGGTACATATTCGCTTGAAAAGATTGACAATTCTTCTTCGAAACTCGGATTAACTTTTGAAAATTTAGAGGAGCCTGTTACAGGCGTATATGGAACAAGAGTTTATTCTGATGATTCAGAAAGCGCAACAATTACATTACAAACTGATGAAAATATCCTGTCTTTTGTTGGAGAAGATTCATAAATAAAAACAGCCGCTGTAGGAACAAAATCCTACAACGGCTGTTTTTATTTCCACGGCCTGCGCCGGAAGTTCATACCAGACTGTTTTATCAGCGGGGATTTCTTGAACAGCTTTTTCAAAAGGCTTCGTTCCTCTTGTGAGAGCCGCTTGTATTTGAGCCGGAACGCCTTGCAGAATATCTCCGTGAATTGCTGAACCCTGTCCCCCGGAGATTGCATGGCCTTTTGTACTTCCCGTATAAGTTCATCGGCAGGCGTGGTATCCGGCGCACTTTCGCTGTCATTTTCGTGCGCCTTGCGTATATCATGGAGAATGACGTCCCATGTTTTGTGCGTCACATGGCAGAAAAAATCTTCTTCCTCTATCTGACAGGCTTCCAACACTTTGATTGCCCGGTCTGCCGCAGCTTCGGGGTGTTCTTCCAGTACCATAGCCCGTAAAGCAGCCAGTGAGCTGTTTGTGTCATGGAAGTGCATGGTTGCTATCCCGTCCACATAGATTTCTGCGTCTGCCAGCAATTCCTTAAATTTTTCATGGGAGATAATCTCACACAGCAGCCGGTTATTGAAGCGTTCACTTTTCAGCAGTTCCACGACTTCATCACTCAAATGTAATTCTTCTATCGGCGTGTTTTCATATTTCCGATTGTTGGTAAGGCCGAGCAGATAGTCAACGGACACCTGATAAAAGTCTGCCAGCTTCAACAGGCTGCCGTGATTGATTTCCTTGTATTCATCGTTGTCGTTTTCATAGCTGCCGAGGGCTGATTTTGAAATGCCGGTTTCCTGCGCCAGTTCTTCCAGATTTAAGCCCCGTTCCACCCGTAAATCTTTCAGGCGTTCCTGTACGGAAATGCGGGTTTTCATAGATACATCGCTCCTTCCTGCGGCTGGCTGCCGCCGTCCATCCCATTATACCATACCCGTTCCGCAATCGTGGAAATTTTCGTTTTTGGGACGGTTTTCCTACTTTGTGGATATACGGGAGAAGGCTCAAAAATGTGCCATAATGGGCTTAGTTCATCGATGGATTATTCCAATCGAATGACCGGCCTGTATGGGATATGCTCCTCGGCGATGTAGCGCAACGACTTGCGGCAGGGAAATGGAGGAACCATGACCGCAACGAGCGTACCAAAGGGAGCGAAACGCCGTTGTGAGAGCCAGGGGCAGGAACGACATCAGGGAAAACCGGCGAAAATGAACACCGAATTGATACCGAAACACAACAATCCGATAGGGCATAGTCTACCCTATCCGTAATACTACGGGGGATTTCCGGGCGGCTCTATGGCCGCTTTTCCCTTGAAAATCGCCCCGAAACACAACACTAAAATCTGTTATCCGTCTATTGCGGCTGTTACGGCTGAAATGGGCGGATTTTTGTTTAAGGAGGCACCATGCCGAGAATGCCGAAAAAGAGGAAGCTGGAACTGTCTTTCTTCCTCAATGAACGGGGGCGGGTAACGTACAACGACCTTTGCCGGAAATGCCAGCGTACTTGCAAGCAGAGTTTCCGGGCGGTCATTGTGGACTGCCCCCATTATCTTTCCAAACGCTCAAAACGAAAAGTAAAGGAGGACACCGATTGAATGGAAGTTGAATTTATGACCGCAGACACCCCCTTGCCGCCCTGTATGCCGCTGCCGAGAGCCATGCTGCGGCTCCCGATCAGCAGCACCGCCAAGGTCATGTACGCCCGGATGTTGGATATTGTTTTTGTATCCGGCATAGAGGACACCAATGGGATTTTATTTATCCATTTCCCCATCGTGGAACTGGCGGCGGCACTTGCCCGCAGCACCATGACCGTGAAGCGTTCCCTGAATGAATTGGAGGACGCCGGACTGATACTGCGAGTGCGTCAGGGCTTCGGGGAACCCAACAAGATATATGTACTCATTCCGAAAAAGGAGGACAGCCGCCTATGAATGAAAAGCTGGAAGCACTCAATCAGGAGATAGAGAAAACGGAAAAGAAGCTGCAGAGGGCGCAGCATGAAGAAAAGATGTTGGAACACCAGATAAAGACGCTGACACGGAAGGAACGGACGCACCGGCTTTGCACCAGAGCCGCCATGCTGGAAAGCTACCTTCCCCACCCGGAAGCCATCACGGATGAACAGGTCAGTTTGTTCTTGAAGCTGCTGTTCCACAAAGACAGCACCCGTCAGCTCATGGAAAAAGTATTTGCCGGTAACGGTAATTTTCAGGGAGAGGACGCAGGCCGGAAACGGCCATGATTGCTTTCAGAGCCGCAGCCCGTGGACTGCCCCTCTGAAAGAGGGCGCAACTATACACCACCTGAAGGTAGTGTGTTGCGCCCTGCCGGGGCTTCCTGCGGAAAGCGGATGATTGCCCGCAGCGTTCCGGCTCCAGCCAATCATCACAGGGGAAGCTACACTTCCCCTGCGCTGGCTGCCGCCAGCTACCCCTTTGTGGACTTGCCGCCCGGAAACACCTTGCGCTGCAAGCTGTTCCCGTTCAGCAAGTTTATTCAAATCCAATCACAATTACATTTTTCAAGATTATTTTCAAACCGTCTCATTGCATGGAGTAGTCTACTCCACTATAATTAAGGCAGGAGGTGTTGAGAAATGGCGAATGAAGATAAAAAAGATTTTAATGCCATGCTACACGATAGCAAGGATATGCCTAAATTTCAGACCATTACCGACCAGAAAAGCATTGAGAAATATGGCGGAAGCAGAATGTATTTTGCCCCGCCAATCGATTATGACAAGGTAATGAAACTAATTCCTTATGGCAAAGTAATTACTGTCGGAAAAATCCGTGAATATTTTGCTGAACTGAATGGAGCGGATTTCACAGAGCCTATTACAGCAGGAATTTTTGTATCTATTGCAGCATGGGCGAGTTACCAGCGTTCCGAAGATGAAACCCCGTATTGGCGAACCTTAAAGGCAAACGGGGAATTGAACGCAAAATATCCCGGCGGTATAGAAGCACAAAAGGAAAAACTGGAAGCAGAAGGCCACACAATTATTCAGAAAGGACGCACAAATATAAAGTATTTCGTAAAGGACTATGAAAGCGTTCTTTTTGATTTGAGATAGGAATTTTGAGTTGTAAAATATCCCATCATCGGGCCAACCTGACCCGAACTTTCAAAACTGAATACCAGCCGCCCACCGGCGGCACCACCGAGCAGGAAATCTTGAAACAGGTTCCCTGCTCTTTTTTTGCCCGGACGCCGGGAGAAAGGAGGACACGACTTGCCATGCCCGCACTTTGATGTGAAAATCATCCAGCGCAGCAAGCGCCAGTCAGCCGTTGCGTCTGCCGCCTACCAGAGCGGGGAACGGCTGTTTTCCGAATACGACCAGAAACAGAAATACTATTCCCATAAAAGCGAAATCGTCCACACCGAAATCATGCTGCCGCCCCATGCCCCGCCGGAGTACGCAGACCGGAATACCTTGTGGAACGCCGCCGAAGCCATCGAAAAACAATGGAACTCCCAGCTTGCCCGGAGGTTCGTGCTTGCCATACCGAGGGAACTTCCCCGGTCACAGTACGCCGACCTTATCCGGGACTACTGCCGGGAGTTTTTCGTTTCCAAGGGCATGATTGCCGATTTTGCCATCCATGACAAGGGGGACGGAAATCCACACGCCCACATCCTTCTTACCATGCGGGCGATGGACGAACAGGGCAAGTGGCTTCCCAAGAGCCGGAAGGTCTACGACCTTGACGAGAACGGCGAGCGTATTGGTCAAGGTGGCTTTGTTCCACTTGCAGCGGTTATCCTCGTTGAGCGTCTTATTTTTACAGGTTCCCCGCCCGCGGTCTTTCATGTAGAAAGTGGGGGTTGGGATTTGCTCCTGTGTCAGATATACGGCGATTTGATTGCGGTTCTTCCCGCCGATAAACAGACGGAAAATCAAACGGACAACCTCGGCGGCTTCTTCGTCGATTATCCAAAAATCCTTGTTGTCCGGGTCTTTGACATAGCCGTAAGGGGCTTCGGTGACAATCGGCTTTCCACTCATGCCTTTGGTCTTAATGCCCGTTTTCACTTTCTTGCTGATGTCCTTTGCGTACCACTCCGACATGATATTGATAAAGGGCGCAAACTCCAATGTGTCGGGCTTCTCGCTGTCAATGCCGTTGTTGACCGCGATAAAGCGCACATTGTTCCGTCTGAATATCTCCATCGCGTTGCCGACTTGGAGATAGTCGCGCCCCCAGCGGGTGAGGTCTTTCATAATGCAGACACCGATTTTCCCGTTTTCCACATCGTCCATCATGCGGGAGTAGGCGGAACGGTCAAAAAACCTGCCGCTTTCGTCATCGTCGATGTAGTGCCGGATATTGGTTAGGTGCTGCCCTCTGGCATAGTTCTCCAAAAATATTTTTTGGTTCTGTATGCTGTTGCTCTCGCCGCCGTCCCTGTCCTCGTCGCCCACGGAAAGGCGGGAGTAAAGGGCTGTAATTTTGCTATAATCAGTCATGTGCATAACCTCCTGTGCGTCCATGTATGTGTCATTTACACTTAAAATTATGCACTCCAGCGGGCTGTGCCGTACTCGGCATCGCGGCGAAATTTCTTTGCTTTTTTCGCCTTGTAGTAGATCAGCAGCCGGAAACCGGCTGCGCCCACAATGCCGACAAACCAATCCAGCGGGGCAAGGCCGGGGGCGAAGCTGGCAAAGGCCGCGCCGATGGTCTGGCCCAGCCCCAGCAGCTTTTCCCCGAAGCCCGCACCAGCGGCCAGACGGTACGCCGTGCCGATTTTCAGGCAAAACCAGCCGATGAACAGGTACGGGATATTCGGAAGAACATACTTCCTGATTTTATCTGTCGCCATGCGCCGCCTCCTTTGTCAGTTCCCGCTGGGGCTGCTTTTTCACCTGTTCCTCTGCCTGCCGGAGTTGCTCCCGGATCGGTGTCTGCCGGGACTTGGCCCGTTTTAGTTCCAACCGGGAATACTCGGCAAAGCAGCCTGTGATGGCGTCGGCCTGCCGTGCCTTGAACAGAAGCAGATATTTTTCATCCCCTACACGGCGGATGGCATAGTCCACGCCCCATTTCCGGGCCACCTTGTCAAACAGCTTGGGCGTGTCCACCTCGATGGCGTTGGTATCCCCGCCGTGGCCCATGAGCTTTCGCACACTCTGCTTGCCGTGGGGTGTCTGCTTTGCCCGGTGTGCCTTGGCGATCTTGCGTCCCACCGCCCGGACAACATAGGCAAGCCCCCGGGCAGTCAGCTTCGACGCTTTCACCGATACGGCAATCGTGCGCCGGGAAATATCTTCGTCTACCAGCCGTCATCGCCTCCTTTCATAGTTATAAAATGGTAAGTCCGTGTTGCCTTAGTTGAATTGTTCACATATCTCGGATATAATGAAAACTGATTTATGAAGTCCAATGCCGAGGAGATATTGTTATGATAGAGACTGTATTTAGCAAGAGCGCATACGGAAGTCTAAAGCTGGCACAAAACTGTGGTGCAGATAAACATTCAAGCGCATCCATCGGCCTTGTTTTATCAGGCCGTACAAATATATCCCCGGAAGAACTTGAAACATTAAAAGCAGATGCAGAATTGCAGGCTCACCGCAAATGGGAAACCTCAATTCCGTTAGGTGGAAATCCGGCGGATGTCTATTGCATCGATGTCGCATGGAGCATGGGTGATATTTCCGATGATGAGATCGGCAACAACCGCAAGAGCGTATTAGAACAAGCCTTCTTTGTTTGGCCGAACAGAGAAGATAATGAACAATATATTTTGGAGACACTCCGCTCAGCGAAAACGGCTTTGCACGAAATCCTTGACCGCGCCTCTCGGGGTGAGCCTGTGCGGATTTGGTATAGCCATAATCCCGATGAAATTTGCGGGTTCTATTGGCTGCTGGCGCAGCTCAAAAAGCTGCCCGCAATCGGCTCAATATATGCTGTCAAACTGCCGGAATGGGAATACTCTACCGATAACACCCTTTGTACGCACATTGGTTGGGGAGAACTCTCGCCCGAAGAATGGGGGAAATATCTGCCTCTGCAACGGGAGGTCAAACCGGCATTATTAAATGCCTGTGCTATGCGCTGGAAACAGCTCCAACAAGAAAACGCCCCCTTGCGTATTTATCTCAACGGCAAACTTCAGAGCGCTTCGGAAAATATCTATGACAGTTTTATTCTGCGAGAGGTGGACGAGCAAGCGGACGAATTTTCAGAAGCAAACCTAATTGGGAATGTCCTGGGCAAAAATCAGCTTGGCATCGGAGATGCGTGGATCGCGCTGCGAATGGAGAAGTTTATCAAAGAGGGAATGTTCACTATTGTGACAACTCCGTCTGCGGATGATTTGATCTATCATCGCACGCTTCGTAAATGCCCCTAAATAAATGCTATGTGTTATTTGCGGCACCGATAAAAGGCGAGCAGGCTAAACTGCTCGCCTTCTTTTCCGCTTTGGGACAAGTTGTCCCAAAGTCAGCGGTCATCATGCTCCTTTCTCGGGTGCAGGCGCTCGCCCTCCAAAGAGGAACGGTCTATGACCTCCTTGTAGGCCGCCATCTGCTCCCGGATATTCAGTTTAGGGTACGCAAAAATGCGGTGTTCGGCGGGAATGTCCTCGATGCCGTGGTAAACCTCCTTGAAGTTGCCGCTGCGGGTCAGATAGCCCGTGGGGGCGAAGTGGCCGCCCTCGTTGATCCGCATATCCCGCCCATAGGCTTCAAAATCGAAGTAGGGCAGCACATTGTCCGGCACATCCAGTAGTTCCATGTCCTCCACATAGATGCGCCCCAGCGTTTCATCATCGGTCACGCCGGGGTGCAGCTCGTAGCAGTCCAGATTGTGAACAAGGTTGATGATGTCCGCCACGCTGGAAGTATGGTCGCCCTTGTTGAGCGCAGCCTCCAGCGTTTCGATCTCGTCGCTGTCCAGCTCGGAAATGAGGTGCGCCAGATGGTTCAGCTCGTCCAAGTTTTCATACTCGGTGAGATAGTCGTATAAGCCCATCACATCGCCGTCAAAGGCGGTGATGAAAAACTCCTCATACCGCACACCGTCCACGCCGATATTTTTTAGAAGCGATTGCACCTCCTCCGTGGTGGCCGGAAATTTCAGCGTTTCGCCCACAAGCTGCCCCTCGGCATATTTGCCGAGGTTGGTGATGTAG
>ENA-OPFI01001116-OPFI01001116.1-human-gut-metagenome-genome-assembly--contig:-NODE-1116-length-9927-cov-1.772893_pt1 | contig 9927 bp, 10 predicted proteins | sample MGYA00241308_ERZ501550 | MGnify/ENA primary metagenome ERZ501550 (study PRJEB25962, sample SAMEA2042433) | human gut metagenome | biome: human gut; feature: human-associated habitat; material: faeces...
TTGGTATCGGCAACATGAGTCAGGTCAATTCCATTGCAGCCAACATGACTTCCGCCTTCTCCATTCCCGCTACGGTAACCGGCATTGTTCTGGTGATCATAGGTGCGTTGGTCATTGTCGGCGGATTAAAAAGAATCGCAGCTGTCACTGAGAAGCTGGTTCCTTTCATGGCGATTGCCTATGTCATCGGTGCTTTGGTAATCTTTTTTGCGAATATCAGCCACGTGGGTGCCGTGTTCACCGCTATTTTCAAAGGTGCTTTTGGTCTGCGCGCCGTGGGCGGCGGTATCGTGGGCTCCGGAGTGAAGCTGGCTCTGACCTGGGGCATGAAGCGCGGCGTGTTCTCCAACGAAGCCGGCCTTGGTTCCTCCGTTATGGTACATTCCAGTTCCAATGTAAAAGAACCCGTGCGTCAGGGTATGTGGGGCATCTTCGAGGTATTCGCTGACACTATGGTCGTATGTACACTGACGGCTTTCGCAGTTCTGTCCTCCGGACTGATCGATCTGGATACCGGTGCCGTACTGGTGGATGTGTCCGGTTCCGCTCTGGTGGGTCAGGCTTTTGCAACCGTATTCGGCAGCTTCGGTCCCGCCTTCATCGCCATTGCGATCCTGCTGTTCGCCTTCTCTACTGTACTGGGCTGGAGTCACTACGGATCCAAGGCATGTGAATATTTATTCGGTACGAAATCCACCATTGTCTACAAGATTGCATTCGTACTGATGATTTTCATCGGCTGCACCATGAACTTAGGTCTTGCCTGGGATCTGTCCGATACCTTCAACGGGCTGATGGCGATTCCCAACCTGATCGGTGTCATAGCCCTGTCTCCCGTAGTAATGGAGATCACGAAAAATTACGTGACACGTATCATTAAAAAAGAAGATGTAAAGCCCATGTTATCTGTTTTCCCCGAAATTCAGGAAGAGCAGGAAAAGGCCATGTAATTAAATTCAGGATCATACTTCTTCTCTGGTAATATTCTTCGCCCATTTGCCCTCGCGGTAATGCTTAATGACCCAGGGCCATTTGACAAATTCATCGGTGCATAACAGGAAATAGACCCACAGCACCGGGAGTTTCAGTACAAATGCGGCGAAGAATCCCAGAGGGATCGCATAACACCACATATCGATCGTATCGCAGATCAGTCCGAACTTCGTATCTCCGCCGGCACGGAATACTCCGGCGATCAGCGCCGTATTCACGGCAGCACCCATAATATAATAAGTATTAATGAGCAGCATATATTTCAGATAATGCATGGCAGTTTCATTCAATGTAGCAAACCGTAACACAAAGGGTGTAATTGCCAGTACGATCAGGCCGCCTATAGCTCCGGCGATTACCGTCATCTTCAACATCCGGGAAGCGTAACTCTTCGACTTCTCCAGATCGCCTTGTCCCATAATATTTCCCAGCAATATGCTACCTGCACTGGCAATGGCAAAACAGAACACCGTACCGATATTGCGCACTACGACGACCAGTGAATTAGCAGCCACCGCATCTGTTCCCAGATGCCCCAGGATCACGGAATACATGGAAAACGCCACACTCCAGGATACATCGTTGCAAAGTGCGGGCAGAGACAGACGCATGAAATCTTGTGTCAGAACCTTACTGTGAACGAACAGGTACTTCGGATGCAGTTTTACATTTTTGCTCAAGGAAGATACAATGACGCATGCCACCAGTTCCACCAGTCGGGACAGTGCTGTGGCAATGGCGACACCGGTAACTCCCAGCTTTGGCATGCCGAACAGTCCGAAGATAAATGTGGCATTCAGAATGACATTCAATACGAAAGCCAGCATATTCAACGCCATACTGACCGTCACACGACCTACGCTTCGCAGAATGGCTAGATATACTTCCGTGATGCCCCAGCACAGGTATGTGATGCCCATGATCCGCAGATAAGAGGCACCGATGGTGATCAGCTCCTGATCAGGAGTAAAGAGAAGCATCATCTTCTGAGGGAGGAAAAATGCAATCAGCGCAACAATACCTGAGATTGCCATAGAGAAACGAAGTGTGATTCCTTCTACAGTATGAATTGCTTCCAGGTTCCCCTTTCCATAATATTGGGCGCACAAGAGAGTGGCTCCCGTCCCCAGTCCGTAATATACCATAAACAGGACATTTGAAAAATTTGACGCCAGGGATACTGCAGATATTGCGGACTGTCCCACATAGTTTAACATAATGACATCCGCGGAATTTACCGCTGCACTGAGCAGATTCTGTATAATGATCGGGATGGTCAGTTTGAACATCTGCCTGTAAAAATCGTCTTTTTTCATTGCATCTATTTTCATGGTATTCCTCGCAATTTTGTGTTTTTTATTCTCTACATGCCTAATTTCGTTTTTCGCTACCTACGCATGTGTTTTTCCTGCCGGCATACATACCTGATTTCGTTTTTCGCTTTCTACGCATGTGTTTTCCCTGCCGGCATACATACCTAATTTCTTTTTTTAGTTTCTACGCATGTGTTTTCCCTGCTGGCATACATACCTGATTTCGTTTTTCGTTTCCTGCGCATGTGTTTCTTTGACAATTATACATACTCAAATCTTTTTTTCAAGCTTTATGCATGTATTTCATAACATTATTACCTTAAATAATAAAAATCCGGGAAAGGAACTGTCCCAGATTTCAGGCTGTAGACAAAGCGCCTTCCTGCGAGGGAGCTTTTCTTGTGTCATGACTGCAAAAATTATGTACTTACAAGCATATAAGAAGTAGTGAACTTTATAAAATACAAGTTTGACATTTTATAAAAGTAATGTTATCATAATTTTAGAAAAGGTGCTACTGATGACGGTTCACCTGATTTATATGAGAAAAAATGACTGCTCAACTTGTCAGGTTAGGGGCGGTCATTTTTTTGTAGTCTTATCACTATTAGAACCAATCGAATAGCCAAGACCCAAACAGGTTAAGCAGAGACTAATCACTGCAATCAAGTCACCGATTGTTAGCATAAGCAGAGTCCTCCTTTCCAAGATTTCCCATATGGGATGATCTATGTAATCAGAGCTATCAACTCTCCGCAAAAAGTGAACCGCCATTCACGTCAACGTGAAGTAGCACCTTAAGGCTAACGCCCATATACATTATATAGAACATTCGTTCTGCTTGTCAACTTATTTATTGTTAGTATTCCTTTTCCTATTTCTGTACAGTAAATTCTATAGGAGATGCCACCTTGCTGTAGATGTCCCATTCTTTTATATACTCCTCTTCGGTGCTTTCCACAGTCTGTCCCTGATCGTCCAGCCGGTAATAAGTCGCATTACCGTTCTCGTCATAGACTTCCGTATTGGAACGGGCAAGTCCCAGCTTTCCGTTGACAGCATCGATGGTGTACACCTCAATGCTGTGCCCTGAGGTCACGTAGATTCCATCTGCACCACTGCTTAGCGGATATGCCGTTCCGCCGCTCTCTAAGCTACCCAGCTTCTCCGGCGCTGCATCCGCTCCCACACGGTAGACATCACAGGAGATTGCATAGGTATGATCTCCGTCCTGATAGGATCCATCCGATACCAGGAAAATGGATGTACCGTCCATTTCCATCTGTGCATAAGCAACATACCCTTTTGCGGCAAAGAAACCGCTGTAGGAACTGTTCTCCACATAGATCCCAGTAGTATTCTCCTGCTTTGCGGTGTCCAGTCCCGCCGCAAGCGACTCCTGTTGTGCTGCAAGTGATTCCTTCAGTTGTTCCACCTCTTCCTGTTTTGCAGCCGCCTGCTCCAGCGCCGCATTCGTTGCCGTATCAGCTTCGCTGTTCCCCGCTTCGTTGGTCAAAACAACTGTCGTTCCGTCCTTCGGATTCGTCAGAAAACATACCGCCACGATCACGCATACCACAACTGCCGCCAGCAGGATCCAAAAGGACGGTTTCTTATAATTCAATACTTCTTTCACTCTCTTTTTCACCCCTACTTCCCCAAAGGCAAGCGGACATACCGTCACCAGCCGCCTTTGCATACTACAGGAAAGCAGTGCATAGGAGTAGCTTTTACGTTCTTCCAGCGTAAGGTCTCTCACTGCGCTTTCATCACATGCCAGTTCCAGATCCCGGCAGAACAGAATATATGCCACCCAGACAAACGGATTGTACCAGTGGATCATAAGGAGTACAAAACCGAGCGGTTTCCACCACTGGTCGCCCCGGCGCAGATGTGCCTGTTCATGAGCGATGACATAGGGAAGCTGTGCTTCCTCCATGCCGGAGGACAGATAGATCTTAGGTCGGAACAGCCCCAGAATAAACGGAGACTTCACCTGATCGCAAATCCAGAGATTGTCCCGCAGCCATATCGCCTCACTTACCTGTCTTCGTACCCGCAGATAACTGTATACGGCATACCCAAGCATTACGAGCACACCGATCAACCATAGAATGCTTCCCACAGACAGAATCTGCTGGAACAGTTCGCCTCCAAAGCCTGTTGCCACTGTCCCGGCACCTGTCGGGATTCCTGTCAGCCCTGCTGCCCCGGCGCCTTCAATCACATTTTGTGTAGGATTACCCACTATGACCGGTGTCTGTGCAAGCGTCAGATCCGCCGCACTGCCGTAGCGATTCTGCATCCGGAAGACTCCCGGCATCAGGCTGAACCGGCTCTCCGGCACATAAGGACACACCAGTCGTAAGGCTGCAAATCCCCACAGCACACAGTTCACCCACTTCGGTGCCTGTCTTAACAGAAGTCTGAGAAACAATACGATCAGGATCAGCCATGCCGCGCCGATGCTCATCGTAAGTAATGTTACAAAAATACGAATCATTCTATTCTCCATTCCAACACCAATCGTCAATATAAGTACCAACGAAAAACGTGTTTTTCCGTGTAAAACTTAGAACTTCTTTACGATAGAGCCCTTGCTCTGAGTGATTAGAAGTTCTTTTCACACTGCTCCCCCTTCCGCTTCATCGATCATCTTGCGGATCTTCGCCGCCTCCTCTGCGGTAAGCGACCGGTCTTTTGTAAAGGCCGCAAGAAACGCAGGCAGAGACCCTTCAAAGGTATCCTCCACAAACTGTCTGCTCTGCATCGCATAGAACTCTTCTCTGGAGATCAGGGAAGTCACCGTCCCGTTGTCATTGCGAAACAGACCCTTGTCACACAGTCTGCGCAGTACATTATGCGCCGTGGTGCGCTTCCAGTGAAATGCTTCCTCCGTCAGCTTTACCAGTTCCGAAGAAGACACCGGTTCATGCTCCCAGATCATATCCGCATATCGTGCCTCGATCACACCCAACTGAATTTCTGCCATGTTGTTTCCTCCTATTACTGTTTTCCTGATTACATAGATTTCTTTTGATCTTCTTATTTTACTTTTGCAAAAGTAGAGAGACCACATGTTGTGGTCTAATTATAAACTACAGCATGTGGTCTCCATTGTCAAGCATATCTTCTATCAAAAATTACCGCTGGATATCATATGTTTCCGGCCAGCCTGCCCGTTCTCCCCTCTCGATCTCCCTCTGGATCCGCTCGTAGATATACAGGTTTTTGTGTTCCAGATCGATCAGCTGCAACAGTTCCTCATCCGTCAGCGACCGTTCCGGGTAGTAAAACTGTGCGTCTGCAATACAGTAAACAAGTTCCTGTCCGTCATATTCTTCCGGGAATGTGATCACTGCAATGGTTGTCTCTGTATAGGCATTTTCCTGTTCGTACTTTTCCGTCCACTCTTCATAACGGGTCTGTTCCTCCGGTGTCAGGTCACGGCTGTCCCCTCCCCAGACATCCACAGGCGCGGAAGAAAGCATTGCATACAGTTCATCGATTTCCGCATCTGACATCTGTTCATAACGATCAAAATAGGACACCTCAGAATATTTCTGCTGCCATATTTTCTCCTGTATGCTGTAATCCAGCTTATGCACATATTCGATAACTTCCAGCCATTCCTCTTCGGTAACAGTGGTATCCGGCAGATAGATCAGACAACCGTATTCTTCTCCGGGAGTACTTCGGACTGCCACACCAGTGCCAGAATAGTTCTCGTCTTCGGCTAGTTCCCGGATCTGTCCCGCCGGATATTTGCCGTCCGCTTCGTATTCTCTTGTCAGCTGCTCATAAATGCTCCGTTCTCTGGCTGTCAACTCTCTACTGAATTCTGCTGTGACATTGCCCTGCTCCGCTACCATCTCCAAATGCCCCAACTCCTCTGTACCAATGTCTGTCATGCGTTCCGCCATGTACCTACGGTAACCAACGATTCCGACGGCAGCGGCAGAGTATTACTACCGCCAACAGGATGCCTGCTGCCCGGGGAAAGCTTCTGACTCTCCTGCCCGCAGGACTCTCCTGCGCTGCCTGTTGTCTGATCTGTGCATAGGCTGCATCCGCCCTATCCAGTACGATCTGTGGAAGTTCTATCTCTATTTCATTCATCGGTCTCATTTTCTTCCGCCTCCTTCCTCTGTCTCCGCATAATATCTCGCCAACTGCTCCCGCCCTCTGGCGAGCCTTGTGCGCACCGTACTGTCGGGAAGCTGCAGTAATTTTCCGATTTCTGCTGTCCGCAGTCCTTCTGCATAAAACAGTACCACGATCAGACGATATTTCTCATCCAGTCCCTGCAAAGCTTCCTTCCATTCCAGATTGGCCTCCGCCTCTACTGTACTCCCCGTTTCCTGCTCCGGCAATTCCTCCACGCAGACCATCCGCCTCCCCAGGCGCAGGATATCCTTGCATTTATTGATCAGAATACGGATCATCCAGGTCTTGAAATACCGATTTTTCTGCAACGTGTCTATTTTCTCCCAACAGGTGAGAATCGTCTCCTGTATGGCATCCGCAATATCCGCATCCTGCGACAGGATTGCACTGGCCGTACGGTACATATCCTGTTCATGAAGCTGCATCAGCTCCGTGAAAGCATCTGGATCCCGTTTTTTTGCCCTGCGCACCAATTGTTCTATCTCTCCCATGTGCCTCGTCCTTTCTTCCTCATAAGTATACGTCTTATGACTATTAGACGGAAGAGTCTGTGAAAATGTCCCAGGGATAAATAACAAAATCTAATTTTTACCTTAGAAAAAACTTTTCAGCCTATTCCGGGTCAAAGTTCTATTTTGCTATATATAGTCCATTTAATTTTCTTTTTATTCCTCTGACTACTAAATATGGTATTGTGCACTTTTTTGTTGTGGAATTGTATACGAAATATTAGAATTGAAACGCACTACTCTGCATGATACACTTTTTGAGAAGCAACCGTGTTGCAAGGTGGTAGCCTCCCGGCTTATAGCTTTTAATGAGAAGGGAGGTGGTGCTAATGAATATGTATGAAGTATTAAACCTGTTATTTTTAGGTGGTACATTTCTCATTGCGCTGCTTGCCTACATAGACAGTAGGATAAACAAGCGAAAATAAATAAACCTACCTTGTCACTTGGCCAGTACAGGTAGGTTTACTAAACAATTACCGGGAGGCTAACCACTTGTGGGCGGTTGCTTCTCTTTATGTCTTGATTATAATATCTTTCTTTCTTTCTTTCAAGCCTTAGTTTTAAAAATTATTTTCTCACCACTTACGGTCTCTGTCCCATAGCACCTTCCAGTGTCAGGGTCTCACCGCTCATATACTTGAAGTCGGGAGAAGCCAGCTGTACGCAGACGCGGCCGATCTCCTTCTCCACGTCGCCGTAATGTCCCATAGGAGGCATCTTGACGTTTGCCTTGAAAGCATCGGGATATGCCTGCTCGAATTTCTCCAGCTGTGCGGTCCATGCCAGAGGACATACAACGTTGACATTGATGCCATCGGGACCCCACTCGGTAGCTGCGACTCTGGTCAGTCCGCGGATACCTTCCTTGGCCGCCGCATAAGCGCACTGTCCGAAATTACCGAAGAGACCTGCTCCGGAGGCAAAGTTAATAACAGAACCCTTGGTCTCCTTCAGGTAAGGATAGCAAGCCTTCATATAGTAGAATGCTGCATACAGACCGGAATATACCGCCAGGTCAAACTGCTCGGTGGTATGATCTGCGATGGTTACACCGGAAGCGGAAGCCTGGGCATTGTTGATCAGTACATCGATCCTTCCGAAAGTGTCAATCGCCTGCTTCACCACATTCTGTACGATCGCTTCATTGTCTGAACCGGCGCTGACATCTGCCTGTACGGGAAGTACCTTGATACCGTACTTTGCCTCCAGTTCTTCCTTCGCATCCGTCAGCTTCTGTACATTGCGTCCGGTCAGTACAAGGTTCGCACCCTCTTTGGCATACGCCGTTGCGATACCGTAACCGATGGAACCGCACTCCCCATTACTTAAGACCGCTCTTCCTCCGCCAGTGATGATTGCTGTCTTTCCTGTTAAAAATCCCATAAAATACCCTACCTTTCTTGTTTTTATCTATTTCCTTATAAAACTGCTTATCTGCCTGAATGCAAGCATTCGCAGAACGCAGTTTTGCATGGCTCTGAATAGTTACCATTATAGCATAATTATAAGCGCTTTAGCTGAGAAAAATACTCACCAATATTCCTATGATTCCGCCAATAATGAAAGTAGCAGGAATGCCGTACGCATCCTTTTTTGTCATCCGATCCCACTCAATCCGCGAAGGTGTCATCTTCGTATGGCACATGCTCTGATAGCAGAGATAAATATGTCTCCAACGACACAGATACCCCACCAGATTATAGATTCCATCCAATAATATTCCCACTGCCAGTACAAACAGCATTGTAATTCTCCCCCGGTAGAAGTCTGCCAGCGCTCCTGCTATCAGAATCAATACCGGATAGCCATAACGATCCAAATATGCCAAAATGTACATTACTGTCGTAGAATAACTGCGTTCCGGCTTCTTCTCAACGATCACTTCCGTGCACCCCCAGTCGCTCTGCCTCCTGCAGGAACCTGACTTCGATCTCTCCCGGCGTATGCTCCGCCAGATCCGGTACGGAAAAAAGTTTCGGCACTTCTCTGTTCTCTTCGCCATGAAGCAATGTCTTCAGTTCCAGTTCCAGAATCTCATCGTCAATCTGTTTCCAGCGGCGGTTCTCCTCTTCCGTCAGATCATCCAGTCCGAAATGTGTAAGGATCGTTCCCATGATCTTACTTTCAATCTCCAGATAATTGGTCAGATAGATCTTCACCGGGCGGATGATATCCGATATATATCCCTCGCTGGCATCATGGAGCAGACAGGCGAGCTGCTGCCTCTTAGACCACCCTCTGGCTTTCGCTTCCGCAGCACAGTTGAGCGAATGCTGTCCCACCGAATAAAAATAGGTCAGCTGTCCGCCTCCCCGGCATAATAAGCTCAAAGCATGGGCGATATCTTCGATATAGACATCTCCCGGTGTCATCTGCATGGGATCAAACTTTCTGCCAGAATATGTAGTCATGGTGTTCATAAGTGTCGCTCCTTATTTCTCCGCGCGGATCAGGTTCTTATAGAATCTGACAGCTCCGGGCAGACAATTATACTCAATATTTTCGTTCAATCCATGCATTCCCTTCATCTGTTCCGGTCCGTAGACTACCGGTGCAAAACGGATACAATTCCTGCAGATCGGCTGGTAAAACTGTGCATCGGTCGCACCCGTCATCACATAAGGGCTGGAAGGCAGTCCCGGGAAAGTATCCGCGATGGTCTGCTCCACCAGATGGAATGCTTCTCCGTGAATATCCACAGGCGGCGTATAATCATTAGCATGCAGCACTTCGGTCTCCAGACCGTATTTACCTGCTACTTTTTTGATGATCTCCAGGCTCTCTTTTTCCCCCTGATGAGGAATAAAACGCATGTTAGCGCCCACATAGGCTTCCTGAGGCAACACATTATAGGCATCGGAACCCTTCTGCACCGTGAAAGCGATCGTCGTCTTAAGCATTGCACCTGCCTGGGCACTGATCGCAGGCATGACTGCTTTTAA
>ENA-OPFI01001117-OPFI01001117.1-human-gut-metagenome-genome-assembly--contig:-NODE-1117-length-9924-cov-2.004256_pt1 | contig 9924 bp, 6 predicted proteins | sample MGYA00241308_ERZ501550 | MGnify/ENA primary metagenome ERZ501550 (study PRJEB25962, sample SAMEA2042433) | human gut metagenome | biome: human gut; feature: human-associated habitat; material: faeces...
GCAGCCAGCGCCGTCTGACGCAGTTCCGGGTTTTTCGTTTTCCACGCCACTGCCAGTGATGAACCGCCCAGCGACAGGTTAGCGCCGATCTCTGACGGCATGACCATCCCTTCTTTGCCGGTTTCGGCAATGGTCTGAATGATGGTTGGCGTAAAGACGCGGTGCATCCCGGTCATTACCAGCAGAGGCCACAGCGCGCCCATAATGGCGACTGAAAGCCAGCCCAGATAACCATGAATGGTGTAAACCAGCGCCGAAATGGCGCTACCGATCCAGATACCAATCGGGCCAATCAGCAGGATTGCCAGCGGTGCGGCAATCAACACAATCAGCATTGGTTTGAGGAAGTTTTTGGTCACCGCCGGTGTAATGCTGTCCACCCAGCGTTCGATATATGATAGGCACCAGGTCATCACCAGCGCCGGGATCACCGTGTAGGTGTATTTCACCGCGGTGACCGGAATCAGGGCAAATTCGACATGTTCACCCTGGGCCGCTTTCGCCATCAGTTCAATAAAACTCGGATGTACCAGCACACCCGCGATGGCAATCGCCAGCGACATATTGGTTTTAAATTTGATGGCGGCAGATGCCGCGACCATCAGCGGCAGGAAGAAGAAAGCACCGTCACCAATCACATTCAGAATGGTTAAGGTCGGCGATCCTTTTGTCAGCACGCCGCTCATCTCGAGGATCATTGCCAGCAGTTTGACCATCGATCCGCCGATAATCGCCGGGATCAGCGGTGACATGGTGCCGATCAGCGCATCGAGGATCCCCGCACCAATGCGACGTAGCGTGAGTTTGGGTTTACCCACGGGCTGTGCGGGCTGCATATCTCCCGGCAGCAGGCTGACGACTTCCTGAAAGGCTTGTGAAACGGTATTGCCGATAATCACCTGACACTGGTTGTCACTACGTACCACGCCGAGCACGCCGGGGATGGTTTTTAACGTCGGGCTGTCGATAAGTGCATCATCTTTGATAACAAAGCGCAACCGCGTCATACAGTGCGTGACCGCCGAGATGTTATCAACGCCGCCCAGTGCCGCTATCACCGAGCGTGCCAGCGCCGCATAATTTTTGGCCATCGGATTTTATCCTGTTATCAGTAGGGTAGATGTAGTTGTTATCAGTCGACGTGACGGAAAAATGCCGATGCTGAAACGGAATTAAGAAACCGGTTTCACAAAATCATGAATAGTTGTCACTAAATAAGCAAGAGAGTGAATTGTTCATTTTTTATATTTGTGAAACCGGTCACCTGAATATTTTTCCCGCCGATTGTGCAAGGACAATCGGCAAACGGTGCAGTACACTGCGTTGATTGCGTGTAAAGGGATGAAAATGATGACGACGATGCTGGAAGTGGCGAAGCGCGCCGGGGTTTCAAAAGCGACCGTTTCCCGCGTGCTTTCAGGTAATGGCTACGTCAGCCAGGAGACTAAAGATCGCGTGTTTCAGGCGGTAGAAGAGAGCGGTTACCGTCCAAACTTGCTGGCGCGCAATCTGTCGGCGAAGAGTACTCAGACGCTGGGGCTGGTAGTGACCAACACGCTTTACCACGGCATTTATTTTAGTGAATTACTCTTTCATGCCGCGCGAATGGCGGAAGAGAAAGGGCGGCAGTTGCTATTGGCAGATGGTAAACACAGCGCAGAAGAAGAGCGCCAGGCGATTCAGTATCTGCTGGATCTGCGCTGCGACGCGATCATGATTTACCCGCGTTTTTTAAGCGTGGATGAGATCGATGACATCATTGACGCGCACAGTCAGCCGATAATGGTGCTTAATCGCCGCCTGCGCAAAAACAGCAGCCATAGCGTCTGGTGCGATCATAAACAGACCAGTTTTAACGCCGTGGCAGAGTTGATAAACGCCGGGCATCAGGAGATTGCTTTCCTTACCGGCTCGATGGATTCCCCCACCAGCATTGAACGTCTTGCCGGGTATAAAGACGCGCTGGCGCAGCATGGTATTGCGCTCAATGAAAAACTTATCGCTAACGGTAAATGGACGCCTGCCAGCGGGGCCGAAGGGGTAGAAATGTTGCTCGAACGTGGGGCTAAATTTAGCGCGTTAGTTGCCAGTAACGACGATATGGCGATAGGTGCGATGAAAGCGTTACACGAGCGCGGCGTAGCGGTGCCAGAGCAGGTGTCAGTTATCGGATTCGATGATATCGCTATTGCCCCCTACACCGTTCCGGCGCTCTCCAGCGTAAAAATTCCGGTGACTGAGATGATTCAGGAAATTATTGGACGGCTGATTTTTATGCTCGATGGCGGGGATTTCTCACCGCCGAAAACCTTCAGCGGAAAACTGATCCGCCGCGACTCACTCATTGCTCCTTCGCGATAAACATTGTCATCACATGTCATCGTCACTAGTGTCGATGACATCGTTTTTCCTGCATTACAGAAATTAATTTCCTTAAATAACAGTAAATTAAAAACTGGCATGATTTGTGAATGTATCGGCGCATTAACTGTCATTGCTGGAGAATTTGATGAACCGTTTCATCATTGCTGACGCGAGTAAATGTATTGGTTGCCGTACCTGTGAAGTAGCGTGCGTGGTTTCTCATCAGGAAAATCAGGACTGTGCATCGCTGACCCCGGAAACTTTTTTACCGCGTATCCATGTCATTAAAGGTGTGAACATTTCCACGGCGACAGTTTGCCGTCAGTGTGAAGATGCACCGTGCGCTAACGTCTGCCCGAATGGTGCTATCAGCCGTGATAAAGGGTTTGTTCATGTGATGCAGGAACGTTGCATTGGTTGCAAAACCTGCGTTGTGGCTTGCCCGTATGGTGCGATGGAAGTGGTGGTACGTCCGGTGATCCGCAACAGCGGCGCGGGTCTGAATGTACGGGCTGACAAAGCCGAAGCCAATAAATGCGACCTGTGCAACCATCGTGAAGACGGCCCGGCGTGTATGGCGGCTTGCCCGACTCATGCGCTGATTTGTGTCGATCGTAATAAACTTGAACAACTGAGCGCAGAAAAACGCCGCCGTACGGCGCTGATGTTCTAAAAATCTTACAGAACTGTTCTGGCATCAAAGGAATTCCCGGAAATATTCGTAGAATACGGAGCGGGCGGTATCGCCGACCTGTGACTGCCGGATGCGACGCTGTCGTGTCCGGCAGGGCGGGTTACGCAATTCATGATGGCGGGAATAACTCAATGGCAAAAAACACATCTTGCGGTGTCCAACTGCGTATTCGTGGCAAAGTGCAGGGCGTCGGTTTTCGTCCGTTTGTCTGGCAGCTGGCACAGCAATTAAATCTTCACGGCGATGTCTGTAATGACGGCGATGGCGTAGAAGTCCGGCTGCGGGAAGACCCGGAAACGTTTCTTGTTCAATTGTATCAGCACTGCCCGCCGCTGGCGCGTATTGATAGCGTCGAGCGTGAGCCGTTTATCTGGTCACAACTGCCCACCGAGTTCACTATACGCCAGAGCACAGGCGGCACCATGAATACGCAAATTGTTCCCGATGCCGCTACTTGCCCTGCTTGCCTTGCCGAAATGAATACCCCAGGCGAACGGCGTTATCGTTATCCGTTTATCAACTGTACCCACTGCGGCCCGCGTTTCACCATTATTCGCGCCATGCCTTACGACCGCCCGTTTACCGTGATGGCGGCGTTTCCGCTATGTCCGGCCTGTGACAAAGAGTACCGTGACCCGCTCGATCGTCGCTTCCACGCCCAGCCGGTGGCCTGCCCGGAGTGTGGCCCGCATCTTGAATGGGTAAGTCATGGTGAACATGCGGAACAAGAGGCGGCATTACAGGCAGCTATCGCACAGTTAAAAATGGGCAAAATTGTCGCCATCAAAGGGATTGGCGGATTTCATCTTGCCTGCGATGCACGTAACAGTAACGCGGTGGCGACACTTCGGGCGCGCAAACATCGCCCGGCGAAACCGCTGGCGGTCATGTTGCCAGTGGCTGACGGTTTACCAGACGCTGCGCGCCAGTTGCTTACCACGCCCGCCGCGCCGATTGTGCTGGTGGATAAAAAATACGTTCCTGAGCTTTGTGATGATATCGCCCCTGACCTTAACGAAGTCGGGGTAATGTTGCCTGCGAACCCGCTCCAGCATTTGCTGTTACAGGAACTGCAATGCCCGCTGGTGATGACCTCCGGCAACCTGAGCGGTAAACCACCAGCTATCAGCAACGAACAGGCGCTGGCGGATTTGCAGGGCATTGCCGACGGATTTTTGATACATAACCGCGACATCGTGCAGCGGATGGATGATTCGGTGGTGCGCGAAAGCGGCGAAATGCTGCGCCGTTCGCGGGGGTATGTGCCGGATGCGCTGGCTTTGCCTCCGGGCTTTAAAAATGTTCCGCCTGTGCTGTGTCTCGGCGCGGATCTGAAAAATACCTTCTGCCTGGTGCGCGGTGAACAAGCGGTGTTGAGTCAGCATCTGGGCGATTTAAGTGACGATGGCATCCAGATGCAGTGGCGCGAAGCGTTACGCCTGATGCAAAACATCTACGATTTCACCCCGCAATACGTTGTGCATGACGCACATCCGGGCTATGTCTCCAGCCAGTGGGCGCGCGAAATGAATCTGCCGACGCAAACGGTGCTGCATCATCATGCCCACGCAGCGGCGTGTCTGGCAGAGCATCAGTGGCCGCTGGATGGCGGTGATGTCATTGCTTTGACGCTCGACGGTATCGGTATGGGGGAGAATGGCGCTTTGTGGGGCGGCGAGTGCCTGCGGGTGAACTATCGCGAATGTGAGCACCTGGGCGGCTTGCCTGCAGTGGCGCTTGCTGGTGGCGATTTGGCGGCGAAGCAGCCGTGGCGAAACCTGCTGGCGCAGTGCCTGCGCTTTGTGCCGGAGTGGCAGAATTATCCCGAAACAGCGAGTGTGCAACAGCAAAACTGGAGCGTGCTGGCGCGGGCCATTGAGCGTGGAATTAACGCGCCGCTGGCGTCATCGTGTGGGCGTTTTTTCGATGCAGTGGCGGCGGCACTGGGCTGTGCGCCAGCCACGTTAAGTTATGAAGGTGAAGCGGCTTGTGCTCTGGAGGCGCTCGCAGCCTCATGCCACGGAGTGACGCATCCGGTGACAATGCCGCGGGTGGACAATCAACTGGATCTCGCCACTTTCTGGCAGCAGTGGCTGAACTGGCAGGCACCGGTTAATCAACGCGCGTGGGCGTTTCATGATGCGCTGGCGCAGGGTTTTGCCGCGTTGATGCGTGAGCAGGCCACGATGCGTGGTATCACTACGCTGGTATTTAGCGGCGGGGTTATTCATAACCGTTTGCTGCGTGCACGTCTGGCGCATTATCTCGCTGATTTCACATTGCTCTTTCCACAGAGTTTACCGGCGGGTGATGGCGGTTTGTCTCTGGGGCAGGGGGTTATTGCTGCGGCGCGTTGGTTAGCGGGTGAAGTCCAGAACGGATAAAACGTGTTGCATTTGGACACCATTGCCGGATGCGGCGTAAACGCCTTATCCGGCCTACACATGCGTCCCCGTAGGTCGGATAAGACGCGCCAGCGTCGCATCCGACATTTTAGGCACAGTAGCCCACCTACATCGGCAATGTTTTCAACAATCCAAATGCCTCTTTCATCCGATCCTCACTGACCACAAAGGCGCGAAGCTGGTCAGCATCGTCAACGCCGCGCGCCACCATTCCCTGGCGTTCGGTATTAATTTGCCAGCGTAAATCCTGACGCTGGGTTTCGCCTGCCAGATGCAGCGGTAATTCCGGCGTTTTGATTTTCACCAGCATCGCCGGGAGTTTCAGCGGCGTGTTATTGCCGAGAAGATTTTTTGCCAGCACCATCGCGCTAAGTTGAATCGGCTGGAGGAACGGCAATACCTGACCGTTAATTTCCGCGCAATCGCCCAGCGCGTAAATATCGGTATTACTGGTTTGCAGATAACTATCGACGCAAACGCCGCGATTAATCGTCAGCCCGGCGCGTCGTGCCAGGGCGGTTTCCGGGCGCAGTCCGGTGGCGGCAATTACCGCATCCACTTCGATATTGCGCTGGCGGTCCAGCGTTGCCTGAATGCCAGAATCCGTTTTTTCCAGCCCCTGTAACTGAGATTTCAACAGCAGATGAACGCCCATCTCCGTCAACCGATGCTGCAAGCGGCTGCTTACTTCCGGTGGCATTAACGACGCCAGAATACTGGCAGCGTTGTCGATTAGCGTGACCGCTTTGCCTGCACGACAAAAATCCATCGCCAGTTCGCTACCAATCAAACCACCGCCAACAATCAACACGCGTCGGGCATCCCGCAGTTGCGTTTCACAGGCGCGATACTCTTGCTGACTATTTAACGTCAGCATTAACTCACGCCCAGGCACAGGCGGGACAAAGGCACTGGCACCGGTTGCCAGTACTAGCTTGTCGTATTGCCACTGATTATTCTGGCTTTTCACCACACGGGCTTCGGCATCGATATCCGTCACCCAGGTTTGTGGAAACAGGTGCAGATTAAACTGCTCGGCAAATTCACCCGCCGTCTGGCGGGTAAGGTCATCGGCACGTTGCCCCTGACTGATAACATGGCTGATGTCAGGTTTGTTGTACTCATCCATGCTGTCGGCGGCAATCAAGGTTAATGGAATAGTGGCGTCCTGTTTGCGAATATTTTTCACCAGTTGTCGGGCGGCGAAGCCCGAACCAATGATCACAATGCCGTTGCTCATTTTGCCTCCGATGCCAGTTCGTCAAAGACGTCTTTGCCGAGGGAGCATTCCGGGCAGAGGAAGTTATCCGGAACTTCACTCCACGGCGTTCCTGGCGCAACGTCCTGCATTGGCTCGCCTTTTGCCGGATCGTAAATCCACTGGCAGACGCTGCACTGCATCCGTGGGCCGAGGTCAGCCGTCGTGGTGGCAGAGGTTTCTTCTTTAACCACCGAATTCACCGTGCTCTGCGGCAGCGGCGCGAGCGCCCACTGACGGGCGATTTCGCGACCGTGTTCACGGCATAACTCCAGAGCGTCCTGGTCTGGTCGCCATTTGGCTTTCAGGCTGAGCGACATTTCGAAACCCGCATCCTGCAGGCGCGTGGAAAGACGATCCACCGCACCGCCGCTCCAGCCGTGAGATCCGAAAGCACTGGCGCGTTTGTTACGGAAGCGTAATCCGGTCATCTCCTCCACCAGCCCGGCGATTTTCGGCATCATCACGTTATTCATCGTCGAAGTGCCGACCAGCACGCCTTTTGAGCGGAAGACATTGGTCAGGATTTCGTTTTTATCGCTTCGGGCGACGTTGAAAATTTTCACCGCCACGCGTGGGTCGGTTTCCGCAATTCCCTGGGCGATAGCGTCAGCCATCATGCGGGTGTTATTCGACATGGTGTCGTAGAAAATGGTGATTCTGTCTTCCTGATAATCAGCCGCCCATTTCAGGTACAGCTCGACAATTTGCGTCGGGTTATCGCGCCATACCACGCCGTGGGAAGTGGCTATCATATCGACTGGTAAGTTAAAGCCCAGGATCTCGGTAATTTTCGGCGTTACCAGGCGGCTGAACGGCGTCAGGATATTGGCGTAGTAACGTTGGCACTGCTCGAAAAGCTCCGTCTGATCCACTTCATCGTTGAACAGATGCTCGTCGCAGTAGTGCTGACCGAAAGCATCGTTACTGAACAGCACCGCGTCGCCTGTCAGGTAAGTCATCATGCTGTCCGGCCAGTGCAGCATTGGTGTTTCGACAAAAATGAGCTGTTTGCCGTTGCCGATATCCGGCGTGTCGCCAGTTTTCACCACATTAAAATTCCACTCCGGATGATGGTGATGACCATTTATCGAGTCGATAGCGTTGGCAGTACAGTAGATCGGCGTATCGGGAATTTGTGCCATCAGTTCGGTCAGCGCCCCAGCGTGGTCCTCTTCTGCATGGTTAATCACGATGTAATCGATATCCGCCAGATCGATTTCATTACGCAGGTTCTGCACAAATTCGCGGCTGAATTTATGGTCGACGGTGTCGATCAGCACGTTTTTTTCTTCGCGGATGAGGTAGCTATTGTAGCTGCTGCCGCGCAGCGTTTTATATTCCGTGCCGTGAAAATCACGCACTTCCCAGTCACGTTGACCAACCCAATGAATGTTATTTTTCACCACAATAGACATAGCAACCTCAATTTATTCAGCGTGTTCTAAAAAGATGTCTTGCTAATTGCAGATTGCGTGCCAGTTTTTTATCTGATTGTTTTTACTCTATAAATAAAATTATGCCCATTAATGAGTAGTCAAAATGACTATCAATCAAATGGTCGATATGACAATATCTATAGTCAAATTGACAGTGAGGCAAAGATGAGTTTTTCCGTTGATGTGCTGGCGAATATCGCCATCGAATTGCAGCGTGGGATTGGTCACCAGGATCGTTTTCAGCGCCTGATCACCACGCTACGTCAGGTGCTGGAGTGCGATGCGTCTGCGTTGCTACGTTACGATTCGCGGCAGTTTATTCCGCTTGCCATCGACGGTCTGGCAAAGGATGTACTCGGTAGACGCTTTGCGCTGGAAGGGCATCCACGGCTGGAAGCGATTGCCCGCGCCGGGGATGTGGTGCGCTTTCCCGCAGACAGCGAATTGCCCGATCCCTATGACGGTTTGATTCCTGGGCAGGAGAGTCTGAAGGTTCACGCCTGCGTTGGTCTGCCATTGTTTGCCGGGCAAAACCTGATCGGCGCACTGACGCTCGACGGGATGCAGCCCGATCAGTTCGATGTTTTCAGCGACGAAGAGCTACGGCTGATTGCTGCGCTGGCGGCGGGAGCGTTAAGCAATGCGTTGCTGATTGAACAACTGGAAAGCCAGAATATGCTGCCAGGCGATGCCACGCCGTTTGAAGCGGTGAAACAGACGCAGATGATTGGCTTGTCCCCTGGCATGACGCAACTGAAAAAAGAGATTGAGATTGTGGCGGCGTCCGATCTCAACGTCCTGATCAGCGGTGAGACTGGAACCGGTAAGGAGCTGGTGGCGAAAGCGATTCATGAAGCCTCGCCACGGGCGGTGAATCCGCTGGTCTATCTCAACTGTGCTGCACTGCCGGAAAGTGTGGCGGAAAGTGAGTTGTTCGGGCATGTGAAAGGAGCGTTTACTGGCGCTATCAGTAATCGCAGCGGGAAGTTTGAAATGGCGGATAACGGCACGCTGTTTCTGGATGAGATCGGCGAGTTGTCGTTGGCATTGCAGGCCAAGCTGCTGAGGGTGTTGCAGTATGGCGATATTCAGCGCGTTGGCGATGACCGTTGTTTGCGGGTCGATGTGCGCGTGCTGGCGGCGACTAACCGCGATTTACGCGAAGAGGTGCTGGCAGGGCGATTCCGCGCCGATTTGTTTCATCGCCTGAGCGTGTTTCCACTTTCGGTGCCGCCGCTGCGTGAGCGGGGCGATGATGTCATTCTGCTGGCGGGGTATTTCTGCGAGCAGTGTCGTTTGCGGCAGGGGCTCTCCCGCGTGGTATTAAGTGCCGGAGCGCGAAATTTACTGCAACACTACAGTTTTCCGGGAAACGTGCGCGAACTGGAACATGCTATTCATCGGGCGGTAGTTCTGGCGAGAGCCACCCGCAGCGGCGATGAAGTGATTCTTGAGGCGCAACATTTTGCTTTTCCTGAGGTGACGTTGCCGACGCCAGAAGTGGCGGCGGTGCCCGTTGTTAAGCAAAACCTGCGTGAAGCGACAGAAGCGTTCCAGCGTGAAACTATTCGTCAGGCACTGGCACAAAATCATCACAACTGGGCTGCCTGCGCGCGGATGCTGGAAACCGACGTCGCCAACCTGCATCGGCTGGCGAAACGTCTGGGATTGAAGGATTAAATAATCCCGGCCTGATAGAAATCCTGCAGGTTTATTGCGCCGGTGAGTTTGCCGTTTTCATCCACCACCGGTGCGGCAGTGGCT
>ENA-OPFI01001125-OPFI01001125.1-human-gut-metagenome-genome-assembly--contig:-NODE-1125-length-9870-cov-1.700357_pt1 | contig 9870 bp, 5 predicted proteins | sample MGYA00241308_ERZ501550 | MGnify/ENA primary metagenome ERZ501550 (study PRJEB25962, sample SAMEA2042433) | human gut metagenome | biome: human gut; feature: human-associated habitat; material: faeces...
TGTTCCGACAATTGCTGCCTCGGAAATCGGAGAGTTGAACAGTCTGTGGTACGGAATCGCTTCTGTCAGTCCTCTGTATACCGCAAACGCGCCGCCCCAATCTCTATTTTCCTCGCCGTAGGCCACCAGGGTAGGATCTTCGTAGAATTTGTCGATGATTGCCTCAAAGATTGCATCTCTGTACTGGAATACCTTGTTTTTGGAAACAGGCTTGCCGCTGGCGTCGATTCCGAATCTTTCCTTTTTGGCAATTTGAAGTACTCTCGGGTTTTCTTCCTTAGGCATTAAGACGTCGCACGGTCTGTCTTCCATTTTTTCAATCTTCTGGTTAGAGAACATCAAATCTTCAAGCTGATGCGGATTTTTGACAAAGTCCATTCTCGGAGAGATCTTTTCGTCTGATGCCATACGGCAGATTTTTGTAATCAGTTCCGTAACCTTTTGATTGATTTCATCAAATTTAGAGGCAGGTGCAACCTTTGCTTCCATCAGCTTCCGCTTGAATTCATCCAGCGAGTTGCCTTGATACCACATTTCGATTTCCTCTTTGGTACGATAGCTGGACGCATCGGAAGGGGAGTGTCCGGTGGTTCTGTAAGTAAGTGTATCCAGCAGAACAGGTCCCTTCTTCTCTGCAAGGATCTGTTTCTTTCTGCGGATGGCATCGATCACGGCCAGCGGGTTGTATCCGTCGACGCGCTCGGAATACATTTGCTCGGGATTTACGCCTGCGCCCATTCTGGCGAGAATTTCATATCCCATGGTTTCTCCGTTGGTTTGACCGCCCATTGCATATTGGTTATTGAAGAAGTTGAAGATCAGTGGGAGTCCGCCGTTCATATCGCCTTCCCAGAGCTTCTTGTACTGATCCATTGTGGCAAATGCAATCGCTTCCCACACAGGACCGCGTCCTAAGGAGCCATCTCCAATGTTTGCGATCACAATACCCGGCTTTCTGTTTACCTTTTTAAACAGCGCGCTGCCGGTTGCAATGGTTGCACTGCCGCCGACAATGGCATTGTTCGGATAAATTCCAAACGGGCAGAAGAATGCGTGCATGGATCCGCCCAGCCCTTTATGGAAACCTGTCTCACGCGCAAAAATTTCAGCCAGTGTGCCATAGATCAGAAAATCGGTAGCCAACTCTTTTACGCTGGATTGGTTTGCTTCTACTACTTTCAGAACACTGCCGTCAAAATAGGACTCCATGATGTCCATTAACTCTTTGTCGCTGAGCTTTTCGATAGCGGACAGCCCTTTTGCTAAAATTTCACCGTGGCTTCTGTGGGAACCGAAAATCCAGTCATTTGTGTCAAGCAGATATGCCTGGCCTACGGAAGAGGCTTCCTGACCGATGGAAAGATGCGCCGGTCCCGGATGGCTGTACGGGACGCCGTTATACTCGCTGGTCGTCTTGATACTGTTTATCATAAGCTCGAATTCACGGATGATATTCATATCCCGGTAAATTCTCAGAAAGTCCTCCGTAGAGAAATTTGCTTTCTCTTCTTCGATTGTTTTGCTGTACTGGTTCACAGGGGTATCCTGGTATTTAATCCAGCCGCTCTTTCTGACTTCATTTTGATCGATAAATTGTGATTTTGGCATAAATTTTCAACCTCTTTCTTTTTATTTGCAATTGAAATGCATCCTTTTCCGCTGCATGGAATCAACGATTCTCAAAATTCAAAGATCCCTTCCCGGATCACCTCACAGACGGAGGGGTGGGGGAATACGATTTGTTTGATGTCGTCGATGCGCATTTCGGTTTCGATCATCATCCCGGCTCCGTATATGATCTCTGAGGAATAATTGCCGATCATATGGACGCCGATAACATTCCTGTACTTTTTATTGATCAGAATCTTAATGATTCCGTCACCGCCTTCATTTTCAGCCACATACCTGCCGCTGTACATCATGGACAGCTTTACGCATTCGTAATCGATTCCCTTTGCCTTAGCCGTCTCTTCTGTTTCGCCGACACCCGCTACTTCGGGATTGGTATACACCACACCGGGTACACAATCGTAATTCATACGGTCTTCCACTCCCAGAATATGATTGATAGCAACTTCACTTTCACGAATGGCAGTATGTGCCAGCATAGAGTGTCCGGTAATATCACCACAGGCATAAACACGAGGATGGGAAGTCTGCATATGTTCATCCACCTTCACACCGTTGCGCAGCAGTTTAATGTTCAGTTTATCCAAACCGACTTGGGATAAATTAGCTTTCCTACCCACACTGACGAGTACCTTTTCGGCTTCGATACGTGCAGTCTTACCTTCTTTTTCAATAGTGACACCCTCTTTACCGACTTCAATTACTTTGGCATTCAAATGAAAATTAACCCCACGCTTCTGATATTCCGAGCGTAACATGCCACTGGTTTCCTTATCCATAGCGCCCAATACTTCGGGCATCATTTCAACAACATGCACCTGCACACCCATGCTATTGAAAAAAGAGGCGAATTCCATCCCGATAACACCACCGCCGATAATGACAAGTGAACGGGGCAAAGTTGTGATCTCCAATGCTTCCTTTGATGTCCAATAATCAATTTCAGATAATCCTTTAATGGGAGGGATCAATGTATCGGAACCTGTACATACCAACAGATAGGTTACTTCATATGCTTCGCCGGCAGCCGAAAGCTGGAAACGTCCGTCCGCCTCACCCACAATAACGGCTTCCTGCGGCACAATAACAGCACCGTAAGAGTTGACGGTCATCTTCACACCACCGGTCAGCTTTTTCACAATTTTATCTTTACGGTCGATAATCTTTTTCATATCGAATGACGAACCATCGGGCACAGAGATGCCATACTTGAACGCGCCTTTCATATTATCCCACAACTTGGCGGAATAGAGCAGAGTTTTGGTAGGGATACACCCCTCATTGAGACAAACACCGCCAATAGCTTTCTTTTCAAACAAAACAGTTTGCAGCCCGTTTGCAGCCGCTCTTTCGGCTGCCGTATATCCGGCAGGACCACCGCCGATGATAGCTATATCATATTTCATAAATCAGTAGTATTAAGTAAATTATATACTTAACAACAAAAGAGAAGAGCGCAAAGTTCTATGACAACCTATTAAGGAAAGTTACTGTTTTTCAATCACAATAGCCTACATCCTAAAATTTATCTGTACTTTTGCAGAAATTTAAGAAATACTATGGTAGCTCCCGAAATAGCAATTGCTGACTCCAACACCTTATCATGTATGGGATTGCAAAGCCTTCTGGAAGAAATTATCCCGATGGCCGTCATCCGTGTATTCAGTTCGTTCGAGGAACTGATGGACGATACCCCCGATATGTACGCGCATTATTTTGTTTCAGCACAGATATATTTTGAGCATACCGCTTTTTTCCTGCCGCGCAAGCCCAAGACCATTGTATTGGCAAACGGTGACAATCAGCCTCAACTGGCAGGAATACCGACCTTGAATATTTATCAGGACGAGAAAACACTGATCAGAAACATCCTGCAACTGCATCAGTTCGGACACAAAGGCGGACATCCTCATAGCCACCCCCACGGACATCCCCATGGTGCAACAGCACATCCGTGCGGTAATCCTCATGCCGACAGCGAACATGATCTTTCTCCCCGCGAAATAGAAGTACTGGTACTGATAACCAAAGGACTTATCAATAAAGAAATAGCCGATAAACTAAATATCAGCCTGACTACCGTCATCTCCCACCGAAAGAATATTACGGAGAAACTGGGCATTAAATCAGTGGCCGGACTGACGATTTATGCTGTAATGCACGGGTACGTTGAAGCAGACCGTATCTAAATCCTAATAAATGAGGATTGCGGAGACAGGGGAAATGCCCTTACTTTGCAACCAGAAACCTATAAATGATAATTTATCGGCGAGAGAATTGTTACGCGGAAGTATCTTAAATTCTCCTCCTCCGTCGGAGGAGGGGAATTGAGATAGTCAGAATAGCATAACTACGCCGCTAAATTATCATTTATCCTAAAAGACAAAGAATGAATAAGAGTAAATTGTTGATTTTTGCCCTGGCACTCCTACCTATAGGAAACATTGCGGCAGAAGAAGTAGATACCCTGAAAATAGTAGATGTTGAAGAGGTTCTCATTATTGCAGCACCTAAAGAAAACCGTAAGTTGCGCGAGCTACCCAATGCCGTCACCTTACTTTCGCAACAAGACATGCAAGCTGCACAAGTGAACTCCATAAAGAACCTGACAGCACTGGTCCCGAATATATTTATTCCTGATTACGGTTCGCGACTGACATCTGCCGTCTACATTCGTGGTATCGGTTCTCGCATCAATACTCCCTCCGTAGGCCTCTATGTTGACAATATACCTTATATAGATAAATCCGCATTCGATTTCAATTATTCCGACATCGAGCGTATTGATGTGCTGCGCGGTCCGCAAGGTACATTGTACGGACGAAATGCGATGGGTGGACTTATTAAAGTACATACCAAATCTCCTTTCTCTTATCAAGGTACTGACTTCCGGATAGGGGCAGGTACACACAATCAATACAATACTTCCGTCACTCACTATCACCGGATGAATGAGCGCTTTGCATTCTCGGCTGGAGGATTTTATGAATACGAAGGCGGTTTCTTCCGCAATGCAGCGCTCAACAATAAAAAGGTAGATAAAGGGCAGTCTGCCGGTGGACGTATCCGCGCCATCTACTTGCCCAGCGACAATTGGAAGCTCGACTTTAATGTAAGTTATGAATATGGTGACCAGGGCGGTTACCCGTATGGACTCTACAATAAAGAAACCGGAGATGTAGCCAAAACGGCTTACAATGATGAAAGTAGCTATTACCGCAACCTGTTGAATACCGGACTTAATGTAGAATACCAGGCACAGAATTTCACACTCAGTGCCGTAACCGGATATCAGCATCTAAAGGATCGTATGTTTCTGGATCAGGATTTCACAGCTAAAAACACCTATACCCTCGAACAGAAGCAGCGCATCAACACCATCAGTGAAGAAATCGTAATGAAGAGCAAGGAAAGCCACCGTTGGCAATGGGCTACAGGCATTTTCGGTTTCTACCAATGGCTAAATACTACTGCACCGGTCACATTCAAAGAAGATGGTATGGCAATGATGGATCAGATGTTGGGAAACTTCATCCCCGCACTGGTTGAGGTACCGATGGGACCCGGAAGAAATATGAACATCATGCCCGCACTGAAAGTAACCAGCGCCCGCCTGCCTATCAACGGAGACTTCAAGACACCGCTTTTGAACGGAGCTCTGTTCCACCAATCCACATTCAGAGATTTATTCGGTATCGATGGAGTATCATTCACCGCTGGCCTTCGACTGGACTATGAGAAAATGAAGATGGATTATAACTCCGGTACAGCAATGGACTACACCATAGGTATTACGGGCCAGATGATGATGAATGGAGCGCCCACAGGAAATCCTATTCCCATGATGCCGGAAACAGCACTGACCGTCACCTCACGTTATCAAGGCTCCATCAGCAAGGATTATCTGCAACTATTGCCGAAGTTCGCCCTGCAATATGACTTCCCGAAGAACCTCGGAAATGTATACGCCACCGCCAGCAAAGGATATCGTTCGGGAGGATACAACATCCAGATGTTCTCCGACCTGTTGCAAGCGAGTCTGAAGAACGATATGATGAGGCTGACCAAAGATGAAATCATGTCCCAGGTTCCCGAAAACCTTAAAGATATGGTGAACTTTATACCCGATGCCGGCGAAAACCCGGATGCCCGGGCTGCCACCGTATATAAACCGGAACAAACCTGGAACTATGAAATAGGTACTCACCTAAACCTTTTCCAAAACCGTCTGCGTGCCGATGCCGCCCTGTTCTGGCTTGAAACGCGCGACCAGCAGATTTCCCGCTTCGCCCAGAGCGGACTTGGACGCGAGACGGTAAATGCAGGAAAGAGCCGCAGCCTGGGAGCAGAAATATCTCTGATGGGTGCAGTTACCACTAACTTTACCTTGACTACAAGCTACGGTTATACTTATGCCACATTCAAAGATTACATAACAACCAACAGTAAATTAGAAGAAATAAGTTACAACGGCAACTATGTTCCTTTCGTTCCAAAGCACACCCTGAGCCTGGGCGGACAATACATTTTCCGCATCAACCCGGGACATTGGTTGGACCGTATTCAACTTAATGCCAACTACACCGGTGCAGGACGTATCTATTGGACCGAGCAGAATGATATCAGCCAAGCTTTCTACGGCACATTGAACGGACGCCTCAGCCTGCAAAAAGGCAACGGACAGATTGACTTCTGGGTTCGCAATGCACTGGATAAAGACTACGCTGCTTTCTACTTTGAAAGCATGGGCAACGGATTCATGCAGAAAGGCCGCCCCATACAGGCGGGAATCGAACTACGTTGCAGGTTCTGATAGAGATCATTACTTCCGTCCCCATACATCTCCCTAACCCGTTATGCAAAAGATGGCATCTTTTGTCGCAAAAGGTGGCATCTCTAACATCAAAAGATGGCATCTTTTACATTACATCTAAGCAGGAAAGAGGGGAAAAGTAAGTATCATAAGCATGAAAGGGTTAAGAGAACTTGCTACACCCTATTATTCATTGATAGCACCACAGCTTGGGCAAGGCCCCTTTTCTTTTAATTTCTGTCCGCAGCGCCCGCAACGATAGCGGTAAATGACAAGTGTGGCACACATTCGCTTTAGGAAAAGCCCAAGGAAAACAACAAGGAAAATATAGCCGATATAGATTTGTGTAGTCAGTATAAAGAAGAAATAACAGAAGATACAGCAAGATGCCAATCCCAACAGATAAAATACGGCAGCGGCAGGAGTCAACTGACGGAACAAGTCATCGAGTACTGCCAGCAGTACAATGATAAACAACCAGATGCTCAGCAAAAAGACCGAGAGAATAAACGGCACCTTGAAAGGTGAAAGCGTAGGATTAAAATAGAAATGTTCCCACGTTTCGGGCACAAAAACTTGCATCGTCTCATACACCGTAGCACTGAATGCCATCAACAGGCAGAGCAAAAGCGGATATACACTATCAATATCATTGAAATAAACAATCTTCAACTGCTTCCGACGGAACAAACGGAACACCCAGGCACCGACAAACAAGGCGAAAATAATCACGAAGTAAGAAGCATGCGTATCACTGAACAAGTAAATGAATTGTGAGATACTGTCCGTAGGTACAAAAGCTTGCATCATTTCCCGCTCCCCGATCCAGCCTTGTATCTCCTGGGAATGAGCCAGTTTTACCCAAACACTGTCCACACTATCAGCAGAATGAATGGCAAATTCGGCCACTACTACACGGTCTCCTCTATACAGAGTATTGTAGCAATCCTTCACCGGCAGACAGGCAAGCACCACGGAATCCTGCACCACTTCCAGATTCGTATTCAACGTATAATGCCGGTCGTAAAGGTAGGTCAGAGAGTCGCGGGTTTTATCACTGATACCTTCATCATCCAGATTGGGACGGGAGTAACGGCAGGAAACCAGACTGATAATAATCGCTATCACCACAGAGTAACACAGAGTTGCACGGAGTCTTTTCTGATATTTAAGAAACTCAGTGTTACTCTGTACCGCTCTGTGGTGATAACGAATATGTTCTCTCTTATTCCGCATATACTTTCATCTGACAATTCTTACAATCAAACTCCAAGCGGAAGCGCTTACCATCAGTTCCTTGCAAATAATAAGGCTCCCGATAAGGTGAACGTCCCTTCTGATAAGTAGGGCACCAACCCATACTATAACGCAAACAATGCTTGCAGAACATTAAAACAGCACCCGGTACAGATTGTTTCTCATAAGCCGGAGCTACGGTAGCAATGCCGTGATCGGTATAGAAAGAGGCGGCACGGGTATTCATTACATTACCGAGGTACGTTAATGAAGTAGCAGAAGCTGTTGTCTTAGAAGAAGTTCCCGACAAAGGGAAAGCATGAGTTGTAGGTTTCCAGACTGCCACTTCCTGCCGATAATTAATACGGCGAACGGTAACCAGCTTGTCTACGGCTTGACGGCGCCAATCGGCTACTACGGAAGCGGGAAGAAACCAGTTATCTGAAAAGCGGATTTCTATGGCGGAATTTGTTTCAGGCGAACGATTATCCGCTAATATTCCGGCTTCAAAAGGAGTATTTCCCAATTTACTGAGTTGAGTACGCAGATTATCTGCCTGCGGGGTACGGGCAGGTTCTTTCTGATGAGGGAAAGAAAGTGTAACGCTATTATCATCCTCATCCGTGACAGTCAGAGCAAAGCCGAAGGCAGTATCTGCCAAAAGCAAGGATACGGAAATCTTTCGTTCGGAAGACTTACGTGCCAGCAACTTCTCAAACTCCTGGTCATAGTTACGGTAAAGCACAGTACGCGGACGGATACGAGGCATCTCACCTGCCGGATAGAGTTTATTTCCATCTACACGGTTGATACGGAAGCCTTGCAGGCGTCCTTGCTCATCGATATAACAAACACCGTCACCGTTGTTGAATGATTTCAATCCGGCTACTGTGAGGTAGTTTCCGCGTTGTTCCTTCATGGTGCCCATCTCTTCACCGAGGGATTTCGGAGTATCGAAAGAGAAGATTTCTTCACTGCGTCCGTGCAGGAAATAATGCGTAAATCCACGACTAAAACTTTTATCTAACTGGGGACGGAATGTATAATTACAAGTACCGGAAGAGGCCCGGGCGTATTCTTTACGGCGTGTAAAGATAGCATCCAGCTTTTGGCGATAAGCAGCCGTAACATTCTTTACGTAAGAAACATCTTTCAGACGGCCTTCTATCTTGAGCGAAGTGGCACCTGCATCAAGTAACTCTTCCAGAATATCACTCTGATTCAAATCTTTGAGAGATAGCAAATGCTTATCACGTACAATTACTTTTCCGTCGGCATCCACCAGACTGAAAGGCAAACGGCAGAATTGTGCACATTCTCCCCGGTTGGCACTACGTCCGAAACAAGCCTGGCTGACATAACATTGCCCGCTATAACTAACGCAAAGTGCTCCATGTACAAATACTTCCAACGGCACTTCCGGACAAGCTTTATGAATATGGCTGATTTCCTGAAGGGAAAGCTCACGTGCCAATACTACTTGCCGGAAACCGGCTTCTGCAAGGAAACGTACTTTCTCCGGTGTACGGTTATCCATTTGCGTACTGGCGTGCAAGGGAATAGGCGGCAGGTTTAAGCGAGTGATTCCCATGTCTTGCACAATGAGGGCATCTACTCCCGCACGATACAAATCCCAAATCAGTTTCTCCGTCTCTGCCAGTTCTTCTTCTTTTAAGATAGTATTGACAGTCACATAAATCCGGGCATTATATAAATGGGCATGAGCCACCAAAGCAGCTATATCTTCCAACGAATTGCCGGCTGCTGCACGTGCACCAAACTTAGGTGCACCGATATACACTGCATCCGCACCGTGGTTAATAGCTTCAATGCCACATTCCATGTTCTTGGCAGGGGCTAGTAACTCTATCTTCCGTTGCTTTATCATATCGTTTTAGTTACAAGTTACAGGCTACAAGCTACGAGTGATACGCTATACACCGCAAGGTCTTGTCACTCGTAGCCCGTAGCTTGTAGCTACTTTATATCGTTAATATTATACGGAGTTTCCTGATAAACGAAATAGTTCAACCAATTAGAGAACAGCAGATTGGCATGGGCACGCCAACGTACCATCACACCTTTATCCGGATCATTATCCACATAATAATTACGAGGTATTTCAATAGGTAGACCTTTATCTACATCCCTGCGATATTCCGTATCCAGCGTCAGTGGAGAGTATTCCGAAT